>Ga0209985_10003184_pt1 | contig 14230 bp, 12 predicted proteins | sample NOAtaG_FD_187305 | JGI IMG/M metagenome (GOLD analysis project Ga0209985, IMG submission 187305) | Freshwater lake microbial communities from Lake Erie, under a cyanobacterial bloom - NOAA_Erie_Diel6S_1000h metaG (SPAdes) (version 2) | ecosystem: Environmental > Aquatic > Freshwater > Lake ...
CCGCCGACCAGAGGATCAGCATGGAACAGCACAGGAGCGGCGCGAGGGACCTGTTTTTCACGATGCGGATTCGACACCGGAACCCCCGCTGACGCAAGCAAAGAATTGTCAGCGGCGGCCTCGGGCGAGCGTCGCGCAGAGCCCCTCGACGGCGCCGATCGCGCTCGGACCCATGCGGTCGAGCCGGGGATCCTGGAACGCGAAGACGCGCGCATCGCGCACCGCCGCGACCTCCTTGAACGGTTGCCAGCGCTCGCGCCAACCGCGCGCCGTCACCGGCGGAGCGGTCATGACGATCACCTCGGGGTTCCGCTCGCGGATGTCCTTGAACTCGACGATGGGCGCAGGGAAGTCGATGTCGTCGAAGATGTTGCGGCCGCCGCAGCGCAGGATGGCGTCGTCGACCAGATGCCGCGAACCGACGGTGTAGAGCGGCGAGTCGAGCATCATGTAGTAGACGCGCTGCTTCGGCGCCGCGGCACGCGGCGGCAGGGCCGCGACCTTGCGCTCGATCACACCGGCCTCCTTCTCGGCGGCAGCGGTCGTGCCCGCCAATACGCCGAGCCGGCGCACCGAGCGCGGCAGGTCCTCGAAGCGCCGCAGAGTCACGGTGTAGACCGGCAGCTTCATCTTGGCGAGGCTCTCGAGGATCCCGGGCGCGACGAGGTCTTTCCAAACCACGACCACATCCGGCTTGAGCTCGCGCAACCGCGGGAAGACGAGCGCGTTGGCATCGCCGATGCGCTCGATGCGCCGCGCGGCGGCGGGCTCGTCCGCGCCCGTGATGGTGGCGACGATGCGATCGCCCGCGCCCGCCGAGAACAGGAGCTCGGTGGCACCCGGCGAGAGGCTGACGATGCGGCGTGCGGGGCCTGCCATCGGCACGCGGGCACCGGTGTCATCGACCACGGCGTATGCCGTCGAGCCCGCGCCCGCGCGCGACTGCGCCGGCGTCTGCGCCTGCGCGGCTCCGGGCGTCGTCGCAAAGAAAAGCGTGGCCAGTGCCGAAGCCGCGGCCAGCGCGAGTCCCGTCGCGCGATCCGCTGCCGAGCGCTCCCCTGACCTGCGGTCCGGCGCGCAGCCTGCACAGCCCTGCGCGGTGCGCCAGCGCTGCAGGATGCGCGCGGCCGGTGCCGCGGTCGGCGGGAACGCTGCGAGACGCGTGACGACGCGCAGCCGCCAGCGCTGCGGCATCACCGACCACGCGACATACGCCGCTGCAAGGGCGACGATCAAGCCGACGAGCAGGCGTTCAAAAGACATGGGCAGCATGTATGACATGGTGGTGCAGCCTCAGCCCGCCCCGAAAGCACGCGCGGCATGGAAAGTGATGCCGGCGGCGATGTAGGCGAGCGCGAAAAGATATCCGGCCATGACGAGAGGATAACGCCAACCGCCGGTCTCGCGCTTCACCACAGCGAGCGTCGCCAGACATTGCGGGGCGAATACGTACCACGCGAGCAATGCAAGCGCGGTGGCGAGGCTCCAGTCGGCCGCGATCACGCTGGAGAGCGTCTGCGTCACCGCTTCCTCGTCGCCCGACACCGCGTACACCGTACCGAGCGCACCCACCGCCACCTCGCGTGCGGCGAGACCGGGGATCAGCGCGACGGCGATCTGCCAGTTGAAGCCGATGGGCGCGAGCACCGGCGCGAGCGCATGGCCGATCATGCCGGCATAGCTGTGCTCGATGGGCGACGCGGTGGCGCCCTGCGGCGGCGCGGGATAGGTCGCGAGGAACCACAGCAGCACGACGAAGGCGAGGATCAAGCCGCCCGCGCGACGCAGGAACAGCGACGCGCGTTCGACGAGCCCGAGCAGCACATTGCCCGGATCCGGCCATTGGTAGTCGGGCAGCTCCAGCATCAGCAGGTGCGTATCCTCGCCGCGGCGCAGCCTCTTGAGCACGAAGGCGACGCAGAGCGCCGCGATGATGCCCGCGAAATAGAGCGCGAACAGCACGAGCCCCTGCAGGTTGAAGGGGCCGACCGCACGCGCCGGGATGAAGGCACCGATGAGCAAGGCGTACACCGGCAAGCGTGCCGAGCAGGTCATGAGCGGCGCGACGAGGATGGTGGCGATGCGGTCGCGCATGTCGGGGATCGTGCGCGTCGCCATGATCCCCGGGATGGCGCAGGCGAAGGACGACAACAGCGGGATGAAGGCGCGCCCCGAAAGACCGACGCTGCCCATCACGCGATCGAGCAGATATGCCGCGCGCGGCAGATAGCCGCTGTCCTCGAGCGCGAGGATGAACAGGAACAGGATGATGATCTGCGGCAGGAAGACGATCACGCTGCCGACGCCGGCGATGATGCCGTCGACGAGGAGACTCCGCAGCGGCCCCTCGGGCAGTGCGCCGCGCACGACCTCGCCGAGCGAGGCGACGGCCGACTCGATCCAGCCCATCGGCGTCTCGGCCCAGCTGAACACCGCCTGGAACACGAAGAACAGCAGCACCGCGAGCGCGATCATGCCGAGCACGGGGTGCAGCAGCATGCGGTCGGCCTGCGCCGCGAGCGCGCGGCGCGCCGGCTCGCGATAGCCGGCTACATCGAGGATCCGCGCCGCTTCGCGATGCGTGTCGCGCACCTGTTCGGCGCTCGGCTGCTGCCAACCGCGTGCCGGCACGGGCGCCTGCGCCGGCATGCGCTCGAGCGTCTCGATCAGGCCGTCGGCGCCGCGGCGCGCGACCGCGACGGTCTCGATCACCGGGACGCCGAGCTCCGCAGCGAGCCGCTCGCGGTCGAGCGCGTAGCCGCGACGGCGCGCGAGGTCGCTCATGTTGAGCGCAAGCACCATCGGTAGCCCGAGGTCGCGCACCTCGAGCGCGAGCCGCACAGAGAGCGCGAGATGGGTCGCATCGGCCACGAGCACGATGGTCTCGGGCTGCGCCTCGCCGGCGAGGCGCCCGAGCGCGACATCGCGCGTGATGGCTTCGTCGAGCGTGGTCGGCGTCAGGCTGTAGGTGCCGGGCAGGTCGAGCAGACGATATCGACGGCCGGACGCGCCGGTGAATGCGCCTTCCTTGCGTTCCACCGTGACGCCGGGATAGTTCGCGACCTTTTGGCGACCGCCGGTGAGCCGGTTGAAGAGCGCGGTCTTGCCGCAGTTCGGCAGTCCGACCAGGGCGATGCGCAGATCGGTGGAGGGGTCTGTATCCGCAGACGCGGCGGCGGATGCCGCAGCAGCGTTCATCGCGTACCCTCGCCCGGCCGAAGCGGCGACACCTGCACCAACTGGGCCTCGCGACGGCGCAGCGCGAAGGTCGATCCGCCCACGCGCACGGCTATCGGGTCGTCGCCGGGCCATTGGGCCGCGACCACTTCGACGCGGGCGCCGGGAAAGAAACCGATCTCGAGCAGGCGCCGCGACAAAACGCCGACTTCGTCGATACCCTCGACCGTGGCCACGCCGCCGACCGGGAGGTCGGCGAGCTGCCGGACGGCAGGTTCAGCGGGCGGGGGGGCCATGATGTCCATGCGCCCGGACCATGTTAATGCAAGTCATTCTTATCTACATCCGGCCCCGGAGCCGGAGGCCGCGGGTCGGACTAGTTGCCGCCGCGGCGCTCGCCGAGGTAGACCCAACGGCGCAGCAGACTCTCCACCGGCCCGAGCGCATGGCGCCCGCGCCACCAACCGACGAACAACAAGGAGATCACGGCCGCAGCCGCGCCGATCGGGATGTAGGTCGCGGCGCCTAGCTTGCCCACGAGGCCCAACCCGTAGCCCGAGAACACCAGCGACAACAACAGGCCCTGCAACAGATAGGCGGTCAGCGAACCGCCGCCGGCGCGCACCAGGAAATCGCGCAGCGGGGACGGCGGACGCTGCGACCATGCGGCGATCAGGCCGAGGTAGCCCATGGTGGAGAACGGGCTGCCGATGATCACCAAGGCGAAACCACCCATGAATTCCGGGTGGAGATGGTGTGGGCTACCGACCATGAGCCAGCCGCCGAGAACGGCGAGCAGCACGCCGACGGGCAGATCGCGACGCCGCGCCCGCGACCATCGGGGCGCGGCCGGGTCGGCCAACAGCCCGCTGCGCGCGGTGTAGAGCCCGTAGAGCATGAACGCGAGCGCCCCTACGCCCTGCAGGATGATGGTCCACCAGAAATCGGCGGCCCACGCATCGAAGCGCACCGCTGTGACCACGAATGGATCGGTAGAGGCGAATCCTGCGATGCGCTGCGCCGCCTCGGCGGCGGACTCCTCAAGCGTCTGACGCGCCGTCGCCTCGGCGCCCGGGGCGGCGAGCGCGACGACGCTCAACAGGAGCAGCAGCGCGATCAAGACCTGCACGATGTACAGCCCGATGGCCCAGCGACGCAACGACCGCACGGCCGACTCACGGAACAGATAGAGCACCGAGCCGAGCAGCGAGTAGACCACCAAGATGTCGCCGAAGAACAGGAAAGCCGCGTTGACGAGACCGAGCGCCAGCAGGCCGACCAACCGTCGCCCGTAACGACCGGCGAAACCGGTACCGTCCGTGGCTGCGCTGCGCATCTGCTGCGCGACACCGGCGCCGAACATCAAAGAGAAAAGTGAGTACGACTTCAGGAGGAAGAGGCTCGCCACGGTCCACCACAGCAGACGGTCGAGCGGCGTGACCAGCGCACCGGCGAACACGCCGTCCAACGCCACACGGGCAAAGAACTCCACGTTCACCACGGCGATGCCGAACAGGGCGAAGGCGCGGACGAGATCGGGGAAGGGCTGGCGGACCGGCGACATCGGGTGAATCTACGGTCGGTGCGGCGATATGTCACCTGTCGACCGCCGCCGGTCGACCGCCCTGTCCTCTGTTGACGGGTCCCTGCGGACCTGTATAGCATTAATGCTCAAATCTTCTCCGCCCGCCCAAAGAGGACACCGCATGATCCGCTCTGCCGCCCTGCCCGCCCTGCTCGCTTCGTTGCTGCTCGCTGCGCCGTCGCAGGCGGCGGAAAGCTGCCCGGCCCCTGCGCAGCCGCCGACCCCCGAGCAGATGGCCGAGGGCATGAAGAACGCGAAGGACCGCGGCGCGCTCTGGACGATCACCAAGGACGGGAAGACGAGCTACCTCTACGGCACGATCCACATCGGCCGTGCCGAGTGGGCGTTCCCGGGCCCGAAGCTCATGACGGCGCTGATGAACACCGGCGTGATCGCCGTGGAGGTCGACCTCACGGCGCCCGGCACCCAGCAGGAGATGATGGCCGCGATGGGGGCCGCACCGCCGCTCACGCTGACCGACACCGATCGGGCGCGGCTCGCCAAACTCGCCGAAGCCGAGTGCGTCCCGCCGGGTGCCCTCGACGCCTTCCATCCGGTCATGCAGGCCATCACCTACAGCTCGCTCATCGGCCGTCGCGACGGCCTCTACGCGGATTTCGCGCAGGAGTTCATGCTCATCGGCTTCGCCCGCGCCGCGAACCGGCCCGTGGTCGGCCTGGAGTCGATCGGCCTGCAGATGGATGTGCTGATCCCGGACGATGCCGCCACGGCGCGGACGGCTTTCGACGAGTCGCTCAAGGAGCTCGAGGCGCCGGACGCGCGCAGCAAGATACAGCACACCGCGAAGGTCTGGGAGCGCGGTGACCTCGAAGCCATGGATACGATCGAGGAGGCCTGCCAGTGCCGACCCACCGCCCAGCAGCGCGACTTCTACCTCGCGCTGAACGACGGCCGCAATCCGGGTCTCGCGCGCCGCATCGCCGAAGAGCACGCGAAGGGCGTGCCGGTGCTGGCCGCGGTGGGCTTCCTGCACATGACCGGCGACAAGGCCGTCCCGAAGCTGCTCGCCGAGATGGGCTTCGAAGTCACCCGCGTCGCGTACTGATCGCCGCGCGCGGCATCGTCCGTCAGAACTTCAGGGTCGCCGTCACGCCGAGCTGCCGCGGCCGCGGCAGCGTGATCGCGAAGCCGCGCGTGGCGGGCGACGGTATGTTGCGCGAGTCGATGTAGCGCAGGATGTCGAGGGCGGTGTCGTCATCGCCGAGGTTCTTGCCCCACAGCGACACCGACCACGACCGCCCCTCGAGGCCGATGCGTGCGTTCACATAGGTGCGCGCGCCGGTCTCGATGAGGTTGTGCACCTGCGAGAACTTCGATGCTTCGTAGACCACATCGCCGCCCAGCGTCAGCGCGACGGCGTCGGACAGCGGCATCGAATACTGCAGGACGGCGTAGCCGTTGTACTCGGGCGCGCGCGGCACGCGCTTGCCGGAGACGTCGCCGAACTGCGCGTTGTCGAGGTTGCGCAGCACGAGGCAGGCCGCGGCGTTGGCGGCGGCGCTCGCGCCCAGCGTGCCGCAGCCACCGGGGTTGGTGACCGAGACCACCGAGAACGCGGATGACGGCCGGTTGCTGTAGAGGTCGGCCTGATCCTGGTTCAGGAAGCTGCGGATGACGGCGTCGACATACGAGCCGCCGAGGCTGATGTCGAGCCGGTCGGTGAGCCGCGCGGTGACCTCCAGTTCGACGCCGCGCGAGTCGGTCTTGCCGACGTTCTCGATGAAGGAGTTCGCGATCACGCTGCCGGCCGCGTTGACGCCGACGATGTTCTGCGTGAGCTGCTGGTTGGTGAGCTTGGTGTCGAACAGGGTGAGCGAAGCGAACACGCGGCCATCGACGAGACGCGCCTTGGCGCCGAGCTCGATGTTGACCGACTCCTCCTCGTCGTAGGCCGCGCCCTTGCCGAGGCTCTCGAGCAACGGCAGCACCGCAGGCTGGTTGAAGCCGCCCGGCTTGTTGCCCTCGGCGTAGTTGGCGAACAGCGTGAGGTCGTCGGTCGCCTTCCAACGCAGCGTGAAGCGCGGCTTGTCGCTCTTGAAGGTCTCCTCGAGCGTGGTGACCGGCGTGCGCACGCCCGACGACACGATGCAGCCCGAGGTCGGCGAGGTGCTCACCAGGATGCCGTCGCCGCCCGGCGCGCAGCGCGACGGCGCGACCGGCGTGGTGGCGAACTGGGCGCCTGCCTGCCGCCGCGTGTCGCGCGCATGGCGGAGCTCCGCGGTCGCGGTCCAGCGCTCGCTGAGGTCGTACTCGAGGCCGCCGAACACGGCCTCGTTCTCGAGGTCGCGGAAGAACAGCGCCGCCGAGCCGTTCGGCACGATGCGCGCGTCAGGGGTGGCCTTGTCGTCGCGCGTGAGGTCGTCGCTCTGCTTGAAATAGTAGGCGCCGAGCGTCCAGCGGAAGGCGCGGTCGGCGGGCGAGCGCAGGCGAAGCTCCTGCGAGAAGTCCTCGCGACGCTCCTCCTGGATGCGCCAGAACGCGCCCTTGTTGCGGAACTGGCGCGTCGGGTCGCCGGCGGCGCCGACGGCGGGCGGCGGCAACGCCGGCGAGTCGAGCAGACCGAAGGCGTCGTAGCCCGCATAGCTGGCATCGAGCGCGATCGCATAGTCCTCGTGGCTCCAGCCGGAGACCGACACCGCTTCGTAGCCCGCGCCGAACACGGTCCTCGCGGTGAGCGCTGCGCGCACGCGGCTGCGGTCGATGCCCGGATCCGGAAAGAGGTCGGTGCGCTGCTGGATGGTGAGCTTGGAGATCGGCTGCGCGGTACCGCAGTAGTAACCGCGGCTGCGCGGCAGCGTGGGGCCCGGCAGCTGGCAGTTGTTGAACTCGCGGCCCTGCAGCCCCATGGCGAGCGGACCGTCGTCGTCCTGCTGACCGGTGACGAGCGCCGTGACCTCGGTGTCCTCGCCCGGCGTCCAACGCAGCTTCAGCGTGCCGGCCTTCGTGCGCTCGGCGCCGAGATCGTCGCGCTGGTCGAGCGGATTGTCGTAGGCGCCGCCGTACTCGAGATGGCTCACCGCCGCGTAGAACGCCAAGCGGTCGTCGACCACCGGACCGGAGACCCAGGCGACGATGTCCCGCTGGTCATGCTGACCGAGGGTCGCCGACACCTTCCCCTCGAAGACGTCGGACGGCTTGCGGGTGACGAAGTTGATCGCGCCGGCGAAGGTGGCGCGACCGTACAGCACCGCCTGCGGACCTTTGATCACCTCGATGCGCTCGAGGTTCGCGGTCTCGGTGTTGGAGGTGCTGCCGGAAAGGAACACGCCGTCGACGAAGTACGAGGCGTTCGGGTCGCCGAGGATGTTCGCCTGACCGCGGATGACGGGCCGCTCGACGCTGTTGCGACCGAAGGAGGCGACGTTCGAGAACGCAGGCGTGTAGAGCGAGACATCGTACGCGTCGCGGATGCCGAGCCGCTCGATCGCGTCGGCGGTGACCGCGGTCACGGTGAGCGGGACGTCGCGCAGCGACTCCTCACGCTTGCGCGCCGTGACGACCACCTCTTCGAGGACGATGGTGTCGTCCGACGAGACGGTCTGCGCCGGCACGGTCGCGGCCGATCCGGCGAGGGAGACGGTCAGGACCGCCTTGGACACGGCGGCGACCCGAGCCCCGCGGAGGGTTCGAGCGATGAGGTTCTTCACGGATGTCCCTCCTGGACATGCTGGACCGGCGTCGCGGACGCGCGGCACTCCCTGCGGGATGGACGCGGATTCTAGCATGCAGCGCCGACGCGCCGGACTGCCGCCCGCCCGGTCGATGGGGTACGCTATCGCCCATCATGGACGGTAGCGGCGGCGGCGGAAATCATCAGGTCAACGTCTTCGGCGATCCGCTGACCACCTGCAGCGACTCGCCCAAGACGGGTTGGTACCGCAGCGGCTGCTGCGAGACCGACGCCCACGATGTAGGGTCGCACACGGTCTGTGCGCTGATGACGGCCGAGTTCCTCGAGTTCTCGCGCGCCCGCGGCAACGATCTTTCCACGCCACGCCCCGAATACGGCTTCCCCGGCCTCAAGCACGGCGACCGCTGGTGCCTCTGCGCGGCGCGCTGGCTCGAGGCGCATCAGGCGGGCAAGGCGCCCAAGGTGTTCCTCAAGGCGACCCATCGCCGCGCGCTCGAGATCGTGCCGCTCGCCGATCTCAAGGCCCACGCGCTCGACCTTGCCTGACCCGACCGCCCCCGACGGACCGCCGACCACGACGACCGGCACCCCCGGCATCGCGCCCGTGACGCCGCGTGCCGCGTTCCGGCGCGGCATGCGCGAGCTGTTGCCTTTCGCGCCCGGCGTCTTCGCTTGGGGTCTCGTCACCGGCATCGCCATGGCGAAGTCCGGCCTCACCGTCGCGCAATCGCTCGGCATGACCTTCCTCGCCTACGCCGGCAGCGCGCAGCTCGCGGCGCTGCCGCTGATGGCGGCCTTCGCGCCGCTGTGGCTCGTCACGCTCACCGCGGTCATCGTCAACCTGCGCTTCGTGGTGTACGCGATGGTGCTGCGCCGCCATCTCGCGCAGCTTTCTTTGAACACCCGGCTCTGGCTCGGCTACCTCACCGGCGATGTGATGTTCGTCCGCTATTCGACGCTGCTCGAGCAGGAGCCGGACTATCCGCAGCGCGTGGCCTATTTCGCGGGCGGCGCGACCTGCAACTGGATCATCTGGCAGGTGGCGTCGGTCATCGGCATCTTCGCCGCGGGCGTGATCCCCGCGCATTGGGGGCTGGGCCTCGCCGGCACACTCGCGCTGATCGCGCTGGTCGTGCCGTTGTGCCGCGAGCGCGCAGCCCTCGCCGGCGTGCTGGTTTCCGGCGCGATCGCCGTGCTCGCGCATGACCTACCGCTGCGGCTCGGACTGCTGCTCGGTATCGTCGCGGGCTGCGCGGTCGCCATCTTCCTCCAGCGGGGTCTCGCGGACGGGGACGACGCACGATGAGCCAGGAGGTCTATGTCTGGCTCGCCATCCTCGGGGTGACCCTCGCGACCTTCCTCGCGCGCAGCACGGTGCTGTTGGTAGGCGAGCGGCTGCGGTTGCCGCCCATCGTCGAATCCGCACTGCGGTACGCGCCGGCCTGCGCGCTCGCTGGGATCATCGCGTCGGACTTGCTGATGACCCCTGCCGGGCTGGATCTCACCCTCGGGAACCCCCGATGGCTTGCCGGGCTGGCCGCAGCAGCGATTTTCGCCGCTTTTCGCAGCACGATAGGCGCGATTTTCGGCGGGATGGCAGTTTTTTGGCTGATCCGAGCATGGTTTGGAGGCTGACGACCGTCCAAATTTAAGATATCCGTCCAACAGTTGACACTGTGTCAACGCCGGGGCAGAGTCCGCCCCATGAGCGAGCTCTCGGATCGACGCCTCGAGGAAAAGGAACGCCGCCGCGTCGAGATCCTCGATGCCGCCGAGGCCGTCGCCACCGTGGTCGGCGTCGAGGCCCTCACCATGGACCTCGTGGCGCGCAAAGCGCGCCTGTCGCGCGCGCTGCTCTATGTCTACTTCCACGACAAGTCCGCGCTGCTGCTCGGCGTCTGCAACCGCGCCCTCGAAGCGCTGCATCAGCGCTTCGCCGCCGCCTCCAGCCAGCATGTGACCGGTCTTGCGCAGGTCACCGCCTGCGGTCGCGCCTATGTCGCCTTCGCCGAGGAGTTCCCGGCGAGCTTCGAGGCGCTCGCACATTTCGAGGCGCACCAACCGACCGGCGAGCTCGACCCCGCTTACGAGGAGTTCCTGGCCGCCGGCGACCGTACGCACGGCGCGATCTGCGCCGCCATCGAGCGCGGCATGGCCGACGGCAGCATCCGCCGCGATGCGGGGCCGCCGTCACTGCTGGGGCTCACGCTCTGGGGTCTGATGCACGGCCTGATCCAGCTCTCGATCAACAAGAGCGGGAGCCTCGAACGCGAGGGCGTCGCCCGCGAGCAGCTGATCGAGCAGGGTTTCCGCTTCGCGCTCGCGGCGCTCGCCACCCCTGCTGCGGAGATCCGCAAGTGATCGCCCTGAAGATGGTCCGCGGCGGACGGCTCGCAGCGCTCTGCCTGCTGCTCGGCGCGGCATCCGCTGCGGCGCCCGCGCAGGTCGCCGCCGATGCGCCGCCGGTCACGACCGTGCGCCCCGTCGCCGCGGTGATCGAGGAGTATGTGCGCCTCGGGCTCTCCTCCAACCTCGCGCTGCAGTCCGCCTCGCTCGAGGTCGAGCGCGCCGAGGCCGCGCTCGACGCCGCTCGCGGCCGGTTCTTCCCGGAGGCATCGCTGAACGCGCGCTACACGCGCTCCGAGGGCGGTCGCGAGATCTCGCTGCCGCTCGCCGCCGCGTTCAACCCCGTGTACGGCACGCTCAACGAGCTGCTCGCCGCCGACGGCAAGCCGCCGCGTTTCGGCAGCATCGAGGACCCGTCGTTCAACCTGCTGCGCGAACGCGAGCAGGACACCCGCATCTCGGTGGTACAGCCGCTCTATGCGCCGGCGCTGCCGGCTGCACTACGCGCCCGTCAGTCGTTGCTCGAAGGCAGCGAGTTCGCGCGCCTCGCCCTCGCGCAGCGCCTGCGACGCGACATCACGGTCGGGTACCTCGATTGGCTGCGCGCGAGCCGGGCCGCGACGCTGGTCGATGCCAGCGCCGCGCTGCTCGCCGAGAACCTGCGCATCACCGACTCGCTGTTCCGCAACGGCAAGGTCACGCAGGACCAGGTGCTGCGCGCCCGCGCCGAACTGCTCGCCGTCGAGCAACAGGCGACCGAGGCGCGCAGCGCCCGCGATCAGCTGCAGAGCTACGTGAACTTCCTGCTGAACCGTCCGCTCGACACGGCGCTCGAGACCGCCGAACCCGAAGGCGAACTGAAGCGCGCGGGACGCGACCTCGCAGCGCTGCGCAGCGGCGCGCTCACGAGCCGTCCCGAGCTCGCGCAGGCGGGACGCGCCGCGGATGCGGCGCGTTCGCAGGCGGAGATCGCCCGCGCCGCCCGCTTGCCGACGCTCGCGCTGGCCGTCGACGGCGGCACACAGGGCGAGCGCTACGAATTCGGCCGCGGCAGCAACTTCGCGACGCTGTCGCTGCTGCTCAACTGGACGCTGTTCGACGGCGGTGCCCGCAAAGCCGACGAGCGCGCCGCACGCCTCGCGGAGCGCCAGGCGCTCAACCGTCGCGACGAGCTCGCGCAGCAGGTGCAGCTCGAGGTGCAGACCGCGCTCGACCGGCTGGCCGCGAGCGAACAGTCGCTGCGGGCCGCCGAGGCGCGCGCCGAAGCCGCGCGCGCGGCGTTCCGCATCTCGGGCCGCAAGCGCGACGAGGGCGTCATCAGCCAGGTCGAGTTCCTCGACGCGCGCACCAGCCTCACCTCCGCCGAACTGAACCTGAACGCGGTGCGCTTCCAGCTGCTCGCGCGCCAAGCCGACCTCGATTACGCCACCGGAGCGCCGTCGCCGTAAGGCGCGCGAACCTGCCATGACCCGAATCCCCGTCCTGATCATGCTCGCCCTGACGCTCGCCGCGATGGCGGGATGCAGCGCGAAGACCCCTGAGACCGCCGAGGCTGCGACCGAGGGGACGCCGGTGCGCACCGCGCCGGCTACCTCGGGCCCCGCCAATGTCCCGATCGGCGCGAGCGGGCTCGTCGCGAACGAGGACGAGATGCGCCTGTCCTTCAAGACCGGCGGCATCATCCGTCGCATCGCCGTGCGCGAAGGCGCCGTCGTGCGCAAGGGACAGCTGCTGGCCGAGATCGAACTGGCCGAGGTCAACGCGCAGTTCGAGCAGGCCCGCCAGGGCGCGCTCAAGGCGGAGCGCGACCTCGAGCGCGGCGAGCGGCTGCATGCCGACCAGGTGATCAGCCTCGAGACGCTGCAGAACCTGCGCACGCAGGCGGCGGTCGCGCGCGCCGCGCGTGACGCGGCCGGCTTCAACCTCGGCAACTCCGCCATCGTCGCGCCGCAGGACGGGCGCGTGCTGCGCCGCCTCGCCGAGGAACGCGAGATGGTCCCGCCGGGGCAGCCGGTGCTGGTGCTCGGCGGCGCCGACCGCGGTCATGTGGTGCGCACCGCGCTCGCCGACCGCGAGGTCGTGCAGGTCGCGCTCGGCGATACGGCGCGCGTCGAGGTCGACGCCTACCCCGGCCGCAGCTTCGAGGCGCGCGTCAGCGAGATCTCGGCCGCGGCCGATCCGCGCAGCGGCCTGTTCCCGGTGGAGGTGCGCATCGCGCCCCAGGACGGACTCACGCTCGCTTCCGGTCTCGTGGCGCGGGTCGACATCTCGCCCTCCGCCGGACGCCGCGGCAGCCTCACGCGCGTGCCGATCGCGGCGTTGATCGAGGGCCGCGGCGACGATGCGGTGGTGTTCGTCGCCGACAAGGGCGTGGCGCGCAGGCGCGCCGTCAAAGTCGCGTTCATCGCCGGCACCGAGGTGGCGATCGCCTCAGGCCTCGCGCCGGGCGAGCCCGTCGTCACCGAGGGCGCGCTCTACCTGCAGGACGGCGACCGCATCCGCGTGGTCGCCGTGCCGCCGCCCGCGGCGGCCGCGCCCGCCGCATCGCCCGCCTGGGCGCAGCAGGGCTGACGGATGTCGCTGCTCGAGTTCCCGATCCGCCGCTACCAGTTCACGCTGGTGGCGTTCCTCTGCCTGGTCGCGATCGGGCTCTTCAGCTTCACATCGATCCCGCGCGAGGAGGACCCCTCGTTCGAGATCTCGGGCTTCGACATCTCGGCGATCATGCCGGGAGCCGACCCGAAGGACCTCGAGCGTCTCGTCACCAAACCGCTCGAGGACCGGCTCGCGGAGCTCGACGATGTGGAGAAGATGGAGAGCGTCGTCGCCGACGGCGTCTCGTTCACCATCATCGAGTTCCTCGCCAGCACGGACGCCGACAAGAAGTACGAGGAGGTCATCCGCGAGATCAACGCGCTACGGCCCACACTGCCGCCGGAGCTTCGGCAGCTGCACATACGCCGCTTCAGCCCGGGCCTCGTCAACATCGTGCAGTACGCGCTCGTCTCCGACGAGGCGCCGTACGGCGAGCTGCAGGACCACGCACGCGACCTCAAGGACGCGCTCAAGGGCGTGCCGGGCGTGCGCACGGCCGAGAGCTGGGCCTATCCGCCGCGGGAGCTGCGCATCGAGGTCGACCTGCGGCGCGTCGCCGAGCTCGGCCTCACCCCGACACGCATCGCGCAGGCGCTCGAGAGCGAGAACGCCAACATCCCGGCCGGCATCGTCGACATCGGACCGCGCAGCTTCACCATCAAGAGCACCGGCGCGTACACCGACCTCGAACAGGTGCGCGACACCGTGGTCTCCGCCGCCGACGGCCGCGTGGTGCGGATCCGCGACATCGGCGAGGTGAAGTGGGCGGACGGTGAATGGGGCCATGTCGGCCGCTACAACGGCAAGCGCGCGGTGTTCGTCACCGCCAATATGAAATCGGGCTACAACGTGCTCGATGTGCGCGACGCGGTCGT
>Ga0209985_10003186_pt1 | contig 14222 bp, 14 predicted proteins | sample NOAtaG_FD_187305 | JGI IMG/M metagenome (GOLD analysis project Ga0209985, IMG submission 187305) | Freshwater lake microbial communities from Lake Erie, under a cyanobacterial bloom - NOAA_Erie_Diel6S_1000h metaG (SPAdes) (version 2) | ecosystem: Environmental > Aquatic > Freshwater > Lake ...
CTCCCCGCGTACTTGCAGCAGTCGGCTCGGGGGTACCGGCAGTGGTCATCATCGCCGGCGCACTGTGGTCGGCTGCGCGAGTCGCACGAGGCCGCGTCCCCGCTGCAACCAGCTCCGCACGCCGGGCCGCCACGAGCCCCCGCATGCTCGCCATCGGCAACGTGCTCATCGCGGCCGGCGCCGTCATCCTCTCGGCCAGCGGCACGCTCGCGGGTCGCCTCGGCAAGGACAAAGCGTTTGCCGTGACGCTTGCAGTCGGCGTCGTGGTCTTGTTCGCCGGATTCATGGTTGCGTCGAATGCGGTTGGCACCCGACCACGTGTCAGCGCAGCGCTCGCCGCAGCACTTTCCCCGTCACATTGAGCGGCAGTTCGTCGACGAACTGCACCTTTGTCGGGCACTTGTACCGCGACAGTTTCTTGCGCGAGTGCTCGATGATCGACTCTTCGTCGAGGTGCACGCCCGGAGCCGCGACGACGAACACCTTGACGGCCTCACCGGTGTGTGGATGGGCCACACCCACGACGGCGCACGCCCTGACCCCCGGATGTTCGGCGACGACGGCCTCGACCTCGGCGGGATAGACGTTGAAACCGGACACGATGATCAGGTCTTTCGCACGGTCGACGATGAACAGATTTCCGTCGTCGTCGGCAACGGCGATGTCGCCGGTTCGCAACCATCCATCGGGTGTGAGCACGCGCGAGGTCGCCTCGTCGTCGTGCCAGTAGCCACCGAACACGTTCGGCCCCTTCACCCAGATCTCGCCTTCGTCACCGGGCAACGCGTCGTCTCCCGCTTCGTCGACGATGCGGATCGTGACGCCTCCGACCGGTACACCGATCGATCCACGCGGCGAACTGACCGCACCGTCGACGATGCGCGCCGTCGTGACGACTGGCGAAGCCTCGGTGAGGCCGTAGCCCTCGGCGAGAACGATCCCGCTCTTTGATTCCAGCAACGACGCCATGTCCTCGGGCATCTTTGCTGCGCCGGTGACGGCGAGTCGCACCGTCGACATGGACACGCGATCGACACCCGGCATCTGTGCAAGGGCGGCCCACATCGCCGGTGCACCGGCCATGACCGTGACCCCTCGATCGACGATCGTCTCGAGTGCGCTTGCCGGGTCGAATCGCTCGACGAGCACGATGGTTCCACCCGTCGCCATGACGCACCCGAACATCACGTTCAAACCGAAGATGTGGAACATCGGCAGCACACCGAACGACAGGTCGTCGGCATGCATCGGTGTCGCCGCGATCGTGCTGCGAATGTTCGACAACAGGTTTGCGTGCGACAGCATCGCGGCACGCGGCGCGCCTGCGGTCCCGCTGGTGAAGATGAGTACGGCGAGATCGTCGGGATGAACGTGTGCTTCCGGTGCCTCGGCACCGGTTCGCAGCATGTCGTCGACCTTGTCCGCGGTGAGCACGTGCTCGACCGTCGGCACCGCCGTTCCGGAGATCCTCGCCCACGACGGCGCCGCCGACGGCCCGACGACGACGGCTTTGGCTCCTACTTCGTTGATCTCGCGCTCGAGTTCGGTCGGTGTGGCCGTGGCGTTCAACGGCACGGCCACGGCACCCATTCCGACGACCGCAAGATACGCAACGGCGAAGTGACGGCCGTTCGCCGCCATGATCGCGACGCGGTCGCCCCGAGTGACACCGATTCCCTGCAAACCGCCCCGGAACCGGCGCACCTGACCGACCAGTTCGCCGTAGGTCGTCGGCCGTCCCCGGCTGATGATCGCCACCTTTTCGGCGGCATGGCCGACGATGATGCCCGCCAAATTGTCGGGAACGGTCTCGCTTGTCGGCATTCTTCCCCCGAGGCTCGTCAGAGCATCAACAACTGAACGATGCCCGCCACAAGGATGACCCCGATCAGCAACGCGATCGTCAGGGTGGTGGCCGGCCTCACGTTGCCAAACTACTGGCGCGGGCCGTCGGGTGCGATTCTTCCGAGCGAAACCCGCGTCGTCGCGCCGTTTTCGCCCGATCGTGCGGCGCGCAACTCGACCTGGTCACCGCTCGCCAGACCAATGTCTCGGGCGGCCGAATCCTGACGCTTCGCGAGCGCGAGCATCCCGTAGGAATCGACGACGAGCCCGAGCGCACCGTCGGGGATGTCGTCGAAGGCCGTCACCACGGCGGCACTGCGCTCTGTGCCCTCGACGACGACCGTGAGTCGACGTGACGCGCCGGCCAAGGTCGCCACGTCTTCGGGACCGACGTTCAGCTGACAGTTGCCGTAGACGTCGACCCACGTCACTTCGGTGAGGATTGCGTCGTCACCGACCTGCGGAAGACCGACGAGACCCGGCATGAGAATGTCGGGGTCGACGATGTCACCGAGTTCCTCGAAGGCGACACCGTTGCAGAGATGGGCCGCCACGGGGGCGAAGATGTCACGTCCCGCAAATGTCGCACCCGGTGCCGGCAGGTGCAGTTCGGTGTTCGACAACACAACCGCGCGATCGACTCCACCGACCATCGCAGCTGCCGGAACGAGAAGACCGTTGTCCGGCCCGACCAATACACCCTCGCCGGCGGCAACTTCGAGCGCGATCATGCGCCGCTTCGTCGCGACACCGGGGTCGACGACTGCAACGACGACACCGCGCGGTACGTACTGAATTGCACGCGCCAACATGAGTGAACCCGCGCGAACGTCGTACGCACGAACGTTGTGGCCGATGTCGGTGATGCGCGCGTGCGGTGCGATGTCGGTGATGACCGACTTCATCACACCGACGAATTCATCGTCGAGGCCGTAGTCGGTGAGCAATGCAACGTGATCGAAGGACGAATGAGTGCTCACGCACCAAGTGTGTCGTGTGACCGAACGAAATTTTCTCCGTGCAGAAAATCGAACCGGGAGAAAACGAAGGGGCCGGTGTCAACCCCCCGATGACACCGACCCCTCGGCGCGGCCCTTTCGGGCGCGACTCCCGACCGGCGAACCGGTCGGTGATCTGTCCCAAACCATACGACCTCGACTGGGGGTGAGAAAAGCGTCACGGCGCTTTTTCACAAAAAAGTTTCGGACTCGTGCAAAGTTGCACAAGGCGTCGACGCGGCGAATTTTTACTGCTTAATTCGTCGGGTTCATTCGGTCGGCGTCACGCACCGAGTTCGACGCTGCGTGCCGTCGCCGCGCGGACCGCGGCAACGAACGCTTCGCGGCCACCCGCCGCCGCCAACGCCGCAAGACCGGCGGCCGTTGTGCCGTTCGGCGACGTCACGTTCTCGCGCAGACGCGTCGGTGAGTCCGAACTTTCGGCGAGCAGCGTTCCTGCGCCGAGGAAGAGTTGCCGCACCAAGGCCTCGGCCGTCTCGGCGGGCAGGCCCTCGGCGACCCCGGCGGCAATCAGCGCCTCGGCCACATAGAAGAGGTATGCCGGCCCCGACCCGGTCAACCCGGTGACCGCATCGAGAAGCGCCTCGTCGACGCGCACCGCGAGGCCCACACTGCCCAGGACCTGTGCCGCGAATGCCTCGGCCGCCGCGCCGCACCCGGCGCCGAGGGAGAAACCCGAGGCCCCCTCGCCCACCAGTGCCGGGGTGTTCGGCATCGCGCGGATGACCGCGACGCCCGGCCCTGCGGCAGCCGTCAGTTTTGCGAGTGTCACGCCCGCGGCGATCGACAGCACCGTTGTTGCACCGGCGGCGACGGCGGCGCGGGTTGCGGTCACTGCATCGGCCGGTTTCACGGCGATGACCGCGTTCGTGCAGGCGACGACCTCGCCCACGATCGCCGATCCGGAGAACTGCGCACTCAAGGTCGCGCGCTTGGCCTCATCGACTTCGACGATCGTGAGATCCGCCGCGGCAAGCCCACCGGCGACGAGACCGCGCGCGAGTGCGCCGCCCATGTTTCCTCCGCCGATGATCGAGATGCCCCCGTTGACCATGTGCGCAGGCTAGTTCCGAACGGCTGAACTACACGGCAAAACGGCTGGCGAACCCGATGCGGATGAGGACCGGGAAATGTCGTTCGACCGTGGCGTACAGCGTGCCGAGCACGCGGTCGAGTTCGGGTTCGCTGACGCCCGACAGCAGCAGTTCACCGCGCAGGAAGAGAGCGTCTTCGATGCCGATCGAAAAAGCGGCGCCCACCATCTTGTTGCTGCGCCGCAACGCCTGCTCGTACACCTCGGCAGCGTTCTCCTCGGGAGCCGGCATCACGTAGGTCTCGTACTGCAGCGTTCGTTGGCCGAGGGTGAGCCACACGGTGGTGAACTCCTTCTCCTCGCCTTTCATGCGCACGAACCAGTGCATGTCGTCGTCGGGGTCGCGCCCGACGGCCAGGCACAGGGAGTTGTTCTCCTTGTACGTCGCCAGCCACTCGTCGATCTGTCGGGCGAGAATGCCCCGATCGGTGTCGGCCCAGATTTCACTCATGACTACCGGCAAACGACTCGGTCGCGCGATGTCACGTCGGAGTACGCGCGGCGCAGACGTGCTGCGGCGAAACTCCACGTGTAGCGACGAGCCTTCTCTGCGGCCCGTGCGCCCATCGCCGCGGCGTCGATCGGGTTGGCGAGGATGCGGTCGACGTGGCTCGCAAAAACGTCGGGGCTGCGGTCGGCAACGAGGTGACCGGTCACACCATCGTCGACGATGGTGATGAGGCCGCCGACACCGCTGGCCACGACGGGAACACCACACGCCGCGGCTTCCAGCGCGACGAGACCGAAGCTTTCGCTGCGCGACGGCACGATGACGACGTCGGCCGCCCTGTAGTAAGTGGAGAGAATGTGGTGCGCCTGCGGCGCGACGAAGTCGACGCGATCCGTCACTCCGAGTGATTCGATCAGCGACCTGATGCGCACGACCTCGGTTTCGCCCTCGTTGCCGCTGGCCCCACCAACGACGACGAGGCGCGCGCGTCGGTCGGCGAGACGCGCAAGGGTTTCGACGGCGACGTCGAGGCCCTTCAACGGCTGGATGCGCCCGACGAACAGCATCACGGGGACGTCGTTCGGAAGACGCAGGGCGTGGCGGGCCCCACGCTTTTCACCCGGTGCGAAGAACGCGTGCTCGACACCCGGTGCGACGATTTCGATCGTGCCCGGCGGTGTGCCGTAGAGCGACCTGAACTGCCGTTCTTCTTCGGTGCACGACACACAGATCGCGTCGGTGCACCCGATGATCGATGCCTCTGCGTTCTCCCGCGAGACGGGTTCGGGGTCGCCACCCTGGGCCTTCACCCGCGCAAAGGTGTGGAAGGTCATCACGAGAGGCAGGTCGAGTTCGTGCTTGAGTCGATGACCCGCGATGCCCGACAGCCAGTAGTTGCCGTGCAACACGTCGGTCCCGCCGGTTGCCGCGATGTGGTCGCGCACGCCGTCGGCAAAGGCGTCGACGACGGACACGAGGTCGTTCTTCGGCAGGTCGAAATCACCGGCTTCGATGTGAACGACGCGGTGGTTCGGCTCGACGTTGACCACCTGTGGCAGGTCGGGTCGCCAGGCGCGCGTATAGGTGGTGCAGTCGAGGCCCGCATGGGCGAGCGCCGAGACGAGTTCGCGCACGTAAACGTTCATCCCGCCCCCGTCACCGACACCCGGCTGGGCCAAAGGCGATGTGTGCATCGAGAGAATCGAGACGCGTTTCATGTCAGCCCGCCACCGGGTTCACGTAGGTGCGGTAGACGCTGAGAAGAGAGTTCTTCTGCTCGGTCGACAGCAGCGGATCGGCGAGAACGGCTTCTTCGACCGACGGCGTCGCCGCAGGTGCGCGGGAACTGTCGCCGTCGAGGATGCCCGCGCGGACGTACAGCGTTTCAGCCGAGACGTGCAGTGCACGCGCGATCTGCTGGAGAATTTCGGCGGATGGCTTCCGCAGACCGCGCTCGATCTGCGACAGGTACGGATTCGACACGCCGGCGAGTCGGGAGAGATCGCGTATCGACTGCTGCGCGGCTTCACGGCGCTGCCGAATGAAGTCACCGAGGTCGACGAGACGCTTGTCCACCCCGTCTGTCTAGTGACGAATTGACCGAATGGCTACTTCGGCGAAATACCCGATTCGTCGGGTATTTCACGCATGTCGTTGGAAGTTGGTCAGTCGAGCAGGCTGTCGACCGTTGCGCCACCGCTCTTGTAGCGCTCGATGAGTTCGCGGCTCAGTGCATCGATGCGGCCGAAGAGGGCCTTGCGTTCGGTCGAACGATCGCTTTCGAATGCGGCGAGTGCGGCCTCGAGAGAGCCCAGTTCACCATCGTCGAGGTCGGCAAAGTCGGCGAAGTGCAAGCGGTCGCAGATGTCGGCAAGTTCGACCACCCGTGGGTGATCCGCGCTCACCGTGGTGTCGCGTGGCGGTCGTGCAGAACCGGCGCCCTGTTGCTGGCCGAAAACCGCGGCGAGTTCATCGGGTGCGGCACTCGCGTGTGACCCCGCACCGCGGCGGGCACGTTCCTCGCGCACGATGTCGAGCCGACCCTGTGCGATGCGGCGCACGAACGAAACCGCATCTTCTTCTTCCTGCAACTTGGTGCGCAGGGCGCGAAGTTCAGGAAGCGACAGCGACGACGGATCGACGTTCGGGCCGGATGCAGAGTCGTGTGAAGCGGCGATGTTCGTACTCTAGAACCCGCCGGAAACCGGAGGGAGGACGGCGACCTCGTCGCTCGGGCCCACGGGCGCGTCGCGATCGGTCTCTTCTCCGTTGCGCCACACCCGGGAGGTTGCGAGCACCGCGGCGAATGCCTCGCCGTAACGGCTGCACGCTTCGTCGAGCAAGTCACCGACCGTGGCGGCATCGATCGCATCGGAACCCCGCCCGGCGGCTTCGCGGGCCGCGGCAAAAAGTCTCAATGTCGTCACGTTTGCCAAGGGTATTGCCAACCCCACGGGGAACGGAACGACCCGTACGGGAAGTGATACGGCATAACCTGCATGACGTGACGGTCGCCCGGTTTCTTCTCGTGCGTCACGGTCAGTCCGAATGGAACTCGGTGGGCCGGATGCAGGGCCATGCCGATTCCCCTCTCACCCCCGAAGGTCGGCGGCAGGCGCAGTCCGCGGCGCGCAAACTGAAGGGCTTCGACTGGGTGACATCGAGTGACCTGTCCCGAGCCTTCGACACCGCCGTCATCATCGCCCGCGAGTTGTCGATCCCGCGCCTGCCCGCGCTTACCGAACTGCGTGAGGTCGACGTCGGTCCATGGCAGGGCCTCACGCGACGCGACATCGAAAGACAGTTTCCCGGATTCCTCGACAACGACATGCGTCCACCGGGCTACGAAGCCGACGAGTCGGTGTTCGAACGCGTACGCAACGCCCTCGTCAGACTCGCCACCGAATCAACCGATGCCTCTCAATCGACCGGCGCGGCGAGCCGACCAACGGGGCTGCTCGTCACCCACAGTGGCGTCATCCGCGTCATGCGCAGGGTTCTCGGCTATCCCGACCAGCGCAATCACCGCAATCTCGAGGGCTGCTGGTTCACCGTCACGACCGACGGCACGGTCAACGTCGAGGAATCGGTCAACGTTCTCCGCAACGCAACGATCAGCAACACGCTCTGACAATGAGGCGCTTCGACGAATCGTTCTCGCCCGTTGTGCGCAACCACGTCGTGCTGCTCACGATCGCGCGCACGACGGCGAATGCCTCGTACCGCTTCGCACCGCCGTTTCTCGCCACGATCGCCCGCGGCTTCGACATGTCGATTTCGCAGATGGGCATTGCGCTCACCGTCTCCGAGCTCACCGGACTCGCCTCGCCCTTCATCGGACAGCGCGTCGACGCGATGACGAGGCGTCAGGCGATGCGCGTCTCACTCGTGGGAGTCGGCCTCGGTGCGATCATCGCCGGTGCGGCGCCGAACCTCGCCGTCTTCACCATTGCCATCATCATTCTCGGTGCGGCGAAGGTCGGCTTCGACGTCGCGCTCAGTGCGTGGATCGCCGATCACGTGCCGTGGAACAAACGCAGTGCCGTCGTTGGCTTCACCGAAATCTCGTGGGCTCTCGGCATGCTCGTCGGCGTCAGTTCCCTCGGCCTCATCACGTCGGTCACGAACTGGCGATGGGCCTACGCGGTCAGTGCGATGGGTGTTTTGTTGCTGGCGTGGATGGTGAGCAATCGCCTGCCCATCAACGACGACGTCGCTCACCATCACGACGAGCCGACGAACGGCGAACACGGTGTCTTGTTGCCGGGAAGTTGGCTCGCCATCGCGTCGTGCTTCACGTTGATGGGTGCGATCCAGTGCATCTTCGTCACTTTCGGTCCGTTCCTCGAGGACACGTTCGGCTTCACCGAGGCCGGCCTCGCCGCGATGGGTTTCTCGCTCGGCCTCGCGGAACTGCTCTCATCCACGTCGAGCGCAAGATTCACCGACGTGTGGGGCAAGCAACGCAGCGTCGCCCTCGGCGCCGCCCTCATGGTTCCCGCTGCACTGGTGATCGCCGGTCTCGGCGACCGCTTGGTGCCGGCGCTCATCGGCCTCGTGCTCGTCATCCTCGGCTTCGAGTTTGCAATCGTCAGCCTTCTCCCCATCGGCACGCAGTTGGTGCCCGGGCGGCGCGGCCGCGGCATGGGTTTGTTGCTCGGCGCGGGCACCCTCGGTCGTGCCGCAGTGTCGATCGGCGCCACTCGCCTCTACGACGATCACGGTGTCGAGCCGGCCGCCATCGGTTCGGCCCTGTTCGCAACCGCGACGGCACTGTTGATCTTGAGCCACTCGAAGGTCGGACACTCGCGCGTCAGCCGCGGTAGGCGTTCGTGATCGGCAAACGCCGGTCCTTGCCGAACGCCTTCGTGGTGATGCGAACGCCCGGTGCACACTGACGCCGCTTGTATTCGTTGAGGTCGACCAGCCGTGCGATGCGGCGCACCAACGCCTCGTCGTGCCCCAGCGCGATGATGTCACCCGCAGTCATGTCATCTTCGACGTACATCTCGAGAATCGTGTCGAGAACCTCGTAGGGAGGCAGAGACTGGTCGTCGCGCTGGTCGGGCCGCAACTCGGCCGATGGTGGCTTTTCGATGATCGCATGCGGAATGATCTCGCGACCCGCGCGGTGGTTCACATGGTGACACAGTTCGTACACCGTCAGTTTGAACACGTCCTTGATGACCGCGTAGCCACCAACGGAGTCTCCGTAGAGCGTGAAGTAACCAACGGCCATCTCGCTCTTGTTTCCCGTGGTCAACACCATCCAACCGTGCTTGTTCGACAGCGCCATCACCACCGTGCCGCGCACACGGCTCTGCAGGTTCTCTTCGGTCAGGTCGGCGGGCTTGCCCGCAAAAGATGCCTCGAGCATGTCGAGGTAAGCGGCAAAGGCGGGCTCGATCTCGATCGTCTGCAGGTCGACACCGAGATTTGCGGCAAGCTTCGCCGCGTCTGTTCGCGAGCCTTCGCTCGAATAGCGCGACGGCATCGACACACCGTGCACGTGCTCTGCACCCAACGCGTCGACCGCGATCGCCGCGACCAAAGCCGAGTCGATTCCACCCGACAGACCGAGCACCACGTCGGTGAAACCGTTCTTGCGGACGTAGTCGCGCGTTCCCAACACCAATGCGTCGTACACCTGCGCAAGGTCGTCAGGCGTCGGCTCCGACGCCCCACCCGACACCGCGTCGACCGTGCCATCATCGGAAACGTCGACAACCAGAAGATCGTCCGCGAAGAACGGACTCTGCGCGACCACCGCGCCGTGGGCATCGGCGACGAGCGACCCGCCGTCGAAAACCAATTCATCCTGTCCGCCGACCTGGTTGACGTACGCCAACACGACGCCGTTCGCACGGGCGCGTGCCGACACGAGATCGCGACGCACTTCGGGCTTTTCGCGATGGAACGGAGAACCGTTGATGCTGATCACGATGCGCGCACCCTGCGCGGCTTGGTGTGCGACCGGACCCTCGGCCCACAGGTCTTCACAGATCGACACCGCGATGCTTCGACCGGCGACATCGAAGATCGGCTGGTCGTCGGGACCGGGAACGAAATAGCGCTCTTCGTCGAACACGCTGTAGTTCGGGAGCAACTGTTTGCGGTAGATGCCGAGCAACTTGCCGTCGCGCGCGACCGCCGCGGCGTTGAACAACAGACGCTCGGTCACGCCGTTCACCGACATTTCGGCATGATCGACGAACCCAACCACGAGGGTCGTCGAACCCGTCGATGCGACCAACGCATCGAGCGCCGAGCGGTTGTCGGCGATGAATCCGGGCTTCAACACGAGATCCTCGGGCGGGTAGCCCGTGACGGCAAGCTCGGGAAATGCAACGACGTCGCAGCCCGCTGCGGCGGCTTCGGCGTAGGCACGGGAAATCACAGCGGTGTTGTCCGCCAGATTTCCCACCGTGGGGTTGATTTGGGCCAGGCCGAGGCGCAGGTTCGCCACGGCGTGAGGCTACCGACGGGCCCAACGGTGCGCGTCTTTACACAGCGTTCACAATCGGGACACGGAAGGGAAACTGCCCCACGGCAGGATAGGGACCGTTCAGAACCCCTCATTGTGAAGGAGACCCCAAGTGCCCTATCAGGCGGAATACATCTGGATCGACGGCACCGAGCCCACGCCGCTGCTGCGTTCGAAGACCAAGATCCTGAAAGACGACGTCACGACCCCTCCGATGTGGGGCTTCGACGGTTCATCGACCGAGCAGGCAACGGGCGACAAGTCCGACTGTGGTCTGAAGCCGGTGTTCTGGTGCCCCGACCCGATTCGCGGTGGCAAGAACATCCTCGTTCTCTGTGAAGTCATCCTCGCCCAAACCGGCGAACCGCACCCGACGAACACGCGTGCGGCGTGTGTCGCAGCCGCCGAGAAGTACAAGTCGGCCGAGATGATCTACGGCATCGAGCAGGAATACACGATGATGCGCATCGACGGCACGCCGTTCGGCTTCCCCGCAGGTGGCGGCATGCCCGCTCCGCAGGGCCCGTACTACTGCGGCGTCGGCGCGGGCCGCGTCGTTGGTCGTCAGATCATCGAAGAGCACACCGAAGCCTGCATGGAAGCCGGCCTTCTCATCGAAGGTACGAACGCCGAAGTGATGCCCGGACAGTGGGAGTTCCAGATCGGTGCGGCCGATGCCATCACCGTCTCCGACCACCTCACCGTCGCGCGCTGGTTGCTGCACCGCATCGCCGAGGACTACGACGTCGTGATCTCGCTCGCCGCCAAGCCCCAGAAGGGTGACTGGAACGGCGCTGGCGCACACACGAACTTCTCCACGAAGGCGATGCGCGAGGACAAGGACATGAAGGCGATCACCGCCGCATGCGAGGCCATCGGCACCCGCGTCATGGAACACGTCGAGAACTACGGCCACGACATCCAGAGCCGCCTCACGGGCAAGCACGAAACTGCGCCCTGGAACAAGTTCAGCTACGGCGTCTCGCACCGCGGCGCCTCGATCCGCATCCCGTGGACCGTGGCACGCGACGGCAAGGGCTACGCGGAGGACCGCCGCCCGAACGCCAACTGCGACCCCTACGTCGTCACCCGTCTCATCCTCGAGACGGTCTGCGGCGCCTGACCAGCCGTCCAACGGACCAACCACAAACTCAGTTCCGGGGGCCTTCGGGCCCCCGGTTCGTTTTTCGGCCGGATGCATTCGAGAAGAACAACGGCAGACTTGGGAGATGAGCGAGATGCTCGAACAGCAGGAACAACAGCGTGACTACGTCCTTCGTACCGTCGAGGAGCGCGGCGTTCGCCTCGTGCGGTTGTGGTTCACCGACATCCTCGGAAACCTGAAGTCCTTTGCGATCAGCCCGGCGGAACTCGAAAACGCGCTCATCGATGGCATGACCTTCGACGGTTCGTCGATCGAGGGCTTCAGCCGCGTACAGGAAGCCGACGTTCTCGCCATTCCCGACCCGAACACATTCGAGGTGCTGCCGTGGGCCGACCCGAAGGGCACCGAGGCGCGCGTCTTTTGCAACATCCACAACCTCGACGCGACTCCGTTCGATGGCGACCCGCGTCAGGTGTTGCGCCGCAACCTCGATGCCGCGGTCGCGAAGGGCTTTTCGTTCTACGTCGCCCCCGACATCGAGTACTTCTACTTTGCGCCGCCGAAGCCGGGCGAGATTCCCCAGCCCCTCGACGAGGGAGGGTTCTTCGACCTCACCACTTCCGACATGGCAACGTCGCTGCGCAAAGAAACGATCCGCACGCTCGAGACGATGGGTATCCCCGTCGAGTACAGCTTCCACGAGGACGCGCCGAGCCAGCACGAAATCGACCTTCGCCACACCGACGCATTGACGATGGCCGACAGCGTGATGACCTTCCGGCTCGCGGTGAAGGAAGTCGCGGCGACACACGGCGTGCACGCGACCTTCATGCCAAAGCCCCTCGAAGGCGTACAGGGCTCGGGCATGCACCTGCACCTCTCGCTCTTCCGCGGCAGCGACAACGCCTTCTACGACGAGAACGACCCGTACAACCTCTCCGCAACGGCAAAGTCGTTCATGGCCGGACTCCTGCGACACGCCGCGGAAATCACCGCCGTCACCAACCAAACCGTGAACAGCTACAAGCGGCTCGTCCCGGGTTTCGAGGCGCCGGTGCACATTTCCTGGGCGCGCAACAACCGCAGTGGGCTCATCCGCGTGCCCGTGCCGAAGAAGGGCAATCCTCTCGCGACGCGCATCGAGTACCGCTCACCCGACCCGGCAACCAACCCGTACCTCGCGTTCTCCGTGCTTCTCGCCGCGGGAATGAAGGGCATCGCCGAGGGCTACGAGCTTCCCGTCGAGGCCGACGCAAACCTGTTCGAAATGGACGACACCGCCCTCACCAAGTTGGGTATCGGCCAACTGCCGCAATCGTTGGCCGACGCAGTCAATTTGATGGAGCGTTCCGAACTCGTGCACGACGCGCTCGGCGAACACATCTTCGAATGGTTCCTGCGCAACAAGCGCAACGAGTGGCGCGGTTACAAGACGCAAGTCACGCCGTTCGAGATCAACCGCTACCTGAGGTCGCTCTAACCAATGCCCTCTGCATCGCCGGATTTCCTCGTCGTCTGGCCCGACCCGCCGGCTGCCGACCTCGCGCGAACTCTCGACCTTGCGGGCTACCGCTGGAAGGCCGTCGCCTCCCCCGAAGAGGCGCTCGAACACGAACCTGCGGGCGGCTGGGCCGGTGCCGTCGTGACCTGCGACCAGAACCCCGAAGGTGCGTGGGCCTTTTGTCGCGCGTTGCGTCGCCGCGATGCGATGCCGTCACCCATCCTTCTCCTCATTTCGGGTGCCGAACTCGGCCAGTTGGAAATGCGCGACGACTCGTTCGACGACTTCTGCCTCACACCCTTCCACCCGCGCGAGCTCGAAGCGCGCCTGCGCCACCTCACCTACTCCGAGGGTGCGGTCACGCGAGCCGAACTGATCGAGTACGGCGGCCTCGTGTTGAACCTCGAGACCTACCAGGCGACGTTCGAGGGCAACTCCCTCGACCTCACCTTCATGGAATACGAACTCCTCAAGTTCCTCGCGCAGAACCCCGGCAAGGTGTTCACGCGCGAGATGTTGCTCTCACGCGTGTGGGGCTACGAGTACTACGGCGGTGCACGCACCGTCGACGTTCACGTGCGTCGTCTGCGCGCGAAGTTGGGCGAAGAGCACGCCAACCTGATCCAAACGGTGCGCAGCGTCGGCTACCGCTTCGGCCAGTCGCGCTGGAACGGCTGATCAGCCGCGCAACGCCTCGACGCCGAGCAGCGCGGCGAAGACAAAGAACGCGACCGACGCGCCGATCTTGATTCCACGCTCGGGCAGGCGCGCCCCGAGTGCACGACCGACGACGATCGCCAGCGCATCGGCGACGACCATGCCGAGCGTCGAGCCGAGCCATGTTCCCACGACTCCTTCGCGCGTCGCGAGGGTGACGGTCGCAAGCATCGTCTTGTCCCCCAGTTCCGCCAGGAAGAACACGGTGCCGACGGTGACGATGACGTTGCGTGTCGTCTTCTTGGCACGTTCCTCGTCTTCGGCGCTCAATTCGTCGCCGCGCAGCGTCCACAACCCGAATGCGACGAACGCAACGGCCGCAAGTGCGTTGATCGGCCGCGTCGGCAGGGCGGCACCGACGACGGCCCCGATCGCCACCGACGCGAGGTGCACGACACCCGTTGCCAACGTGATCGCAACGAGAACGGGCAGCGGCTTGTAACGGGTTGCAAAGGCCAAGGCCATCAACTGGCTCTTGTCGCCGAGTTCGGCGACGAAGATGACGCCG
>Ga0209985_10003188_pt1 | contig 14211 bp, 10 predicted proteins | sample NOAtaG_FD_187305 | JGI IMG/M metagenome (GOLD analysis project Ga0209985, IMG submission 187305) | Freshwater lake microbial communities from Lake Erie, under a cyanobacterial bloom - NOAA_Erie_Diel6S_1000h metaG (SPAdes) (version 2) | ecosystem: Environmental > Aquatic > Freshwater > Lake ...
CCCGCGCCCGCGAGCACGGTACCGCGGCGGCGCACCGAGGCGCGCAGCAGCGGCTCGTACCAGCGCTTGAGGAGGCGGACGAGCGGGCTGTCGCCGTGACGCGCGGCGCCGGGTGCTGCGCCCGCGCTGTACGCGCGCGCGAACACGAAGCGGCAGAGCGCGGGCGTGACCGACAGCGCGACGAAGAGCGACGCGAGGATCGACACGATGTAGGCGATGCCGAGCGGCTGGAAGAAGCGGCCCTCGAGCCCCTCGAGGAACAGCAACGGCACGAACACCATGCAGATGATGACCGTCGCGAACACGACCGACGAGCGGATCTCGTTGCTCGCGGTGAAGATGACATCGACTGCGGGCTTGCGCTCGGCGGGCGGAAGCGCTGCGTTCTCGCGCAGGCGCCGCAGCACATTCTCGACATCGATGATCGCGTCGTCGACGAGTTCGCCGATCGCGACCGCAAGTCCGCCGAGGGTCATCACATTGATCGAAAGACCCCACGCCCAGAGGACAAGGAGCGCGACCGCAAGCGACAGCGGCAGCGCCGTGAGCGTGACGAGCGTCGCGCGCCAGTCGAGGAGGAAGAGCAGGATGATGACCGCGACGATGATCGTCGCCTCGACGAGCACCTTCACGACATTGTTGACCGCGCGCGTGATGAAGCGCTCGGCGCGGAACGGATCGCGGTTGAGCACCATGCCCGCGGGCAGCGCCTTCTGCGCGGCGTCGATCACCGCGTCGAGGCGATTGGTGAGCTCGAGCGTGTTGGTGCCGGGCGTCTTCTGGATGCTGAGGACGACCGCGGGAATCGCGCGGTCGGCCGCCGTGCCGCGCTTCGGCGCGGGGCCGAGCCGCACATCGGCGACATCGCCGATCGTGATCGGCGTACCTTGGTCGACCTTCACCACCGTGCGTGCGATGTCGTCGACCGAGCGCACGCGCGCCATCTGGCGGATCGGCAGCTCCTGGTGCTCGACATCGGCGAGGTAGCCGGCGGTCGCGGTGCTGTGCGCGCCCGTCGCGGCCTCGACGACCTCGTCGATCGAGACGCCGAGCGCGGCGAGGCGGTCCTGCCGCACCTCGACCTGGTACTGCGGGAGTTCGCCGCCCATCGCGACGACCTTCGCCACTCCGCCGACCGCCAGCAGGCGGTTCTGCAGGTTGAACTCGGCGTAGGCGCGCAGATCGAGCGGGCTCACGCTGCCGTCCGGCGAGCTGATGGCGAGCAGCATCACTTCACCCGTGATGCTCGTGATCGGCGAGATCTCGGCGTGCACATTCGGCGGCAGCGTCTCGCGCACCGCCGAAAGCCGCTCGGAGACGAGCTGCCGCGCTCGGTAGAGATCGGTGCCCCAGTCGAACTCGACCCAGATGATCGAGAGGCTCGTCGAGCTCGCCGAACGCACGCGCCGCGTGTCGGGCAGGCCGTTGACGGCGGTCTCGATCGGGAAGGTGACGGTGGTCTCGACCTCGTCGGCCGAGAGCCCGCCCGCCTCGGTCATGATGACGACGGTCGGCGCGTTGAGCTCGGGCAGCACATCGACGGGCATCTCGCGGAGCTTGAGGCCCGCGAAGAGTACGAGAAGCCCCGCCATCGCGATGACGAGCGACGAGTTCCGCAGCGAGAAGGAGATCAGCTTCGAAAGCATGTGGGGTGTTTCCCGTGTTCCTTCTCAGTGGTCGTCGGCGTGCCAGGTGCCGTCGGAGTGGAAGTGGCCGCCCTTCGGCGCGCTGCCGCCGGTCGCAAGCATCAGCTGGTAGTTGCCGGTGACGACGATCTCGTCGCCTTCCTTCACGCCGCTCATGACGGTGATCCAGCGTCCGTCATCCACGCCGAGGTCGGCCTCGAGGCGGATCGCCTTGTCGGGGTTCTTCGGATCACGGCGGAAGACGATCGCCTGCGTGCCGTCGCGGACGACGCAGCCGAGCGGGATCGATAGTTCCTCGCTTCCGCCTTCGAGCGTGATCTCGAGCGAACCCGCGACGCCTGCGCGCGCCCACGGGGCGAGCGCGTCGGGCGCGACGATGAGGTCGATCGTTCGGCTCGCCGCGTCTGCGGTGAGTCCGATGGCGAGCGTCCCCTTCATCGAGACCGCAGCCGCGGCCTCCCCGCCGCCGGGCGGGGCGATGCGCGCGGGAAGCCCGTCGCGCAGGCGCGAGAGGTCGCCTTGCAGCGCATGCGCGCGGAATCGGATCTTCTCGGGCTGCATGAGCGTCACGACGCGCGCGCCTTCCTCGGCGAGTCCGCCCTGCGTGACGCCGAGATCCTCGACGACTCCGTCGGCGACGGCGCACACGACGAGCGTTCCGGGCTGCGCCTGCGTGGCGGCGGCGCCCTGCGCACACGCGGCAAGCAGCGACTCGCGCCGCCCCACGAGCGCGCGCAGCTCGGCCTGCGCCCGCTTCTCCTCGGCCTCGAGCATCGCGTCCTTCTCCATCACATCGGCAAGCTCCGCCTTGGTCGCGGTGAGCGTCGCGCGGGCCTCGGTCACCTGCTGCGCGCTCCCGCCGCCGGCCTGCTGCAGGCTTTCCAGCTGCTGCAGCCGCTGGTTCCAGAGATCGACCTTGTCGGCGAGGCTCTTCTCGTGCACGCGGTGCGCCTCGCGCACAGGCGGCATCGACGCGACCTTCGCCTCGGTCGCGATGATCTCCTCCTCGAGCGCGCGCCACGCGGGCGCGTCGATGCGGTAGAGCGGCGTGCCTGCGGCGACGCGCTGGTACTGCGTCACGAGCAACTCGATGCGGCCGCCGAGCGGCGCGCGGTACTCGCGGTGCGCGGTCGGCAGCGGCTCGAAGCGGCCCGGCACGCGCAGCGTGCGCGCGACATTGCGCGACTCGACCTTCGCGAAGGTGATGCCGAGGTTGCGGCGCACGGCCTCGGGGATGTCGACGCGGTTCGTCGGCGCCGCGGCCTGCTCGGCGTGCTCGGCGGCGTACGGGTCGGCGGCCTTCTCGGCGCCCTTCTCGGTGCAGGCGACCGCGAGCATCGGGAGCGCCGCGGCGATGAGGAGTCGTCGGAGTATCGTCGTCATGGCTGGCTTCCTTCGTCGCGCTTGGCCTGCTGCGGCGGGCCAAGGAGTTCGTCGATGTCGATCGCGGCGAGCGCCTCGTCGCGGCGCGCGGCGATCATTTCGTTTCGTGCCTCGAGCTGCTGCTTGAGGCTCTCGAGCAGGACAAGCGTCTTCACCTCGCCGAGCCGCGCGACCTCGCGCGTTTCGGCGTACTGCGCCTCGACGAGCGGCACGAGCGTCTTCTCGAGCGCCTCGCGGCGGCCCACCGACTGCGCGAGACGCTCTTCGGCCGCAAGCAGCGCACCGAGCACGCGCTGGAGTTCGGACTCGGCGCGGCCGCGCGCAGCCTCGCGCTTCGCCTCGGCCATGGCGATTCCGGCGCGGTTTCCATTCAGCACCGGAAGCACCACGCCGATGCCGAGCACGAACTCGCGGTCGCCGTCCTGCTCGCCGTAGCCCGGCGCGAGGTCGAGGTCGGGCCACTGCTTGCGGATCTCCTCCTCGAGCGTGCGCTCGGCGATCTCGTAGTCGGCGCGCGCGACGAGCACGGCGGGATTCGTGTCGCGGATGGCCGCGAACGCGGCATCGCGGCTCTCCGGGGCGAGTCGCGCGGACGACGCGAATTCGCCGGAAAACACGCGGCCCGCCGTGGGCGGAAGATCGAGGATCGCCTCGACCGCGTGCGAGGCGCGCGCGAGGTCGGACTCGAGCAGCGCGAGCCGCGACCGCAGCTTCGCGTCCTCGATGCGGAAGAGCCGCGCCTCGATGCGCGCGAGTTCTCCCGCCTGTTCCATGCGGTCGACGATGGCCGTGACCTGCTCGACGCGCTGGAGGACATCGCGCGTGGCCTCGACCGCGCGCGCGATTCCGGCGCGCTCGGTCCACGCGCGCCGCAGCGCGGCGATGGTGTTCCATTCAAGCGCGGCCACGCGTGCGAGTTCGGCGGCATGCTCGGCGCCGAGGCGGTTCTTCTCGAGCTCGAGGCGTCCCGAGATCGGCAGCGTGAAGCCCACGCTCACGATGGCCTCGACGCCCTGCGACGCGCCGCTCACGATCTTGGTGAGGTCTACGCCGAGGACGGGATCGCGCCAGAGGCCCGCGTTGTCCGCGCTTGCCTGCGTGACGCCCGCGGCCAGCCGCGCGGTGCGGAGGTCGCGGTTGAACACGAGCGCGATCGCCTCGGCTTCGGCGAGCGAGATCCCGTCGGACGGGTCGAATGCGCCGGCGCCAGGCTGCGCGCGTGCGTTCAGTTCGGCGAGCTCGGGTCCTTCGAGCGCGCGAAGCAGGTACTCGCGCTGCGTCTGGTCGAGATCGAGCGTGCTGCGCTCGTAGGTCTTGCAGCCGACGAGCGAGAGGAGGAGTGCGGTCGAGAGCGCGGCCGCGCCCGGACGAAGGATGGAAGAGTGCATGATGCTGCCTCGAAAGGAATCAAAACGGACACGACGCAACGCGAAGTCGCGAGGCGTTCCGTCAGATCAGGAGGCAGTCGGTCTTGAGCGCGGTCGCGCGGTCGCAGTCCGGCCAGATCCACGGCGGCGGAGGCGTCGCCTGCGCGTGCAGGTCGACGACCGGCTGGATCGCGAACACGGTGAGCGCCGGCGCGAGCAGGCGCAGATCGCAGAAGTGGTCGTTCGAGCGGTCGCGCATGCAGCCGCCGTCGTCGGGCAGCGCGACATGGAAGTGCGTCGAGCCTTCGGAGCAGTCGCCGTCGCAGGGCTGACCGCCGCACTCTTCGTGCTCCGCGCAGCACTCGTTCATGCAGTCGTCGGGGCAGAGCGACGCGTGGGCGTGGGCGTGGGCGTGGGCGATTGCACCGTCATGGCAGTGCGCGTGGTCATGAGTCTGATCATGATGCGCCATCCCTGCGAACGCGAAGCCGGCGGGCTCGCCGTGCACATGCGCCCCGCAGCAGGCGTCGAGCGCGATGCAGACGGCGTGCCCGGGCGACATGCCGACCATCACCTGCGCGAGCAGGAGGAACGGAAGCATGAGGCGGAGGGCGGTGCGGCGCATGGTGCGGGTGAAGAACCTTGAATGTATCGCCCCAATCGCAGGGTTGGTCAAGGTAGGCGGGCCGTTCCCCCGCGAAATGGTGGGTCCGCATACGATGGACTTATGTTCACTTGCAACATCGACAAGCGTGGAAAGACGCTGCGGCTTGGCATCGGCGTGTTTCTCGAGTCCGTCGGGCTGCTTCTCGGCGTCCTGTGGTTCCTGGGCGAGGTTCCGGCCTGGACGATCTGGCCCGCCGCGGCGATCTGGATCGCCGGGATGTTCGTGATCTTCGAGGCGCTCGTCGGCTGGTGCGCGGTGCGCGCGATGGGCTTCAAGACGCCGTTCTGAATCCGACCGACGCCGACGCACGGCAGCCGAGATGAGTGACGCCCCCGCCAAGTCGGACAAGGACGAACCGCCGCAACCTTCGCCACGCGAGGGGTTGCGCGCGGTGTGGCGGCTTGCCGGGCACGAGCGCTGGTCGTTCGTCGCGGCGATGGGCGCGCTCGTCGGTTCGGCGGGGCTCCTCTACGCGGCGCCGCTCGTGCCGAAGGCGGTGTTCGACCTCGTGCTCGATCCGGCCGCGCAGCCATCCGCGATCTCGCGGTCGCTCATCGACTGGATGGGCGGCACCGACCGCGTGCGCGAGGCGCTGTGGCTGCCCGCCCTCGCGATGGTCGCGCTCGCGGCGCTCTCGGGCGTGGCCGTCCACATCAAGACGCGCTTCGCGACCGGTGCCGCGGAGCGCGTGGCGCGCAAGACGCGCGACCGCATGTACGACCATGTGCAGCGCCTGCCGTGCAGCACGCTCGACGGAATCCCGTCGGGCGACCTCGTGCAGCGCTGCACCTCCGACATCGAGACGCTGCGCGTCTTCCTCGCGAACCAGGCGCCCGAAGTCGGCCGCTCGGTGCTGATGCTGCTGATCCCGCTGCCGATCATGCTGTCGCTCGACTGGCGCATGACGCTCGCATCGATCGTGTGCATTCCCGCGCTCCTCTGGTTCACCGCGGTGTACTTCCGCCGCATGGGCCCGAACTTCGGCGTGAAGGAGGCGGCCGAGGCGAAGATGACCGCGAATGTGCAGGAGAACCTCACGGGGATCCGCACCGTGCGCGCGTTCGGCCGCGCCGACTTCGAGAACGAGCGTTTCGCGCGGAGTTCGGCCGCGTTCCGCGACGCCGACCGCACGCTCTTCCGCCACTATGCGAACTTCTGGTCGGCGTCCGACCTCCTCTGCTTCCTGCAGATGGTGATCGTCGTGTCGCTTGGCGCGGTGTTCGTCTCGCGCGGGTCGATGAGCGCGGGCAGCTACTTCTACTTCCTCACCGTCGTCGGCATGTTCATCTGGCCCGTGCGCATGCTCGGCCGCATGGTGGTCGAGAGCGGCAAGGCGCTCGCGGCGGTGGTGCGGCTCGACGAGATCCTCGCGAAGCCCGAGGAGCGCGACCTCGACCCCGCCGCGGCCGACGCGCTCGCGCTGGCGGCGGCGGGCGATGGCCTTGCGATCCGCTTCGACGGCGTGTCGTTCGCGCACGGCGCCGGGCCGAAGGTGCTCGACGGCGTGAGCTTCGAGGTGAAGCCGGGCGAGACGCTCGGCATCGTCGGCCCGTCGGGCGCGGGCAAGACCACGATCGTGCAGCTGCTGCTCCGCTTCCACGAGCCGACCATGGGCGCGATTCAAGTCGACCGCAAGCCGCTCGCGCGCATCCCGCGCGCCGCGATTCGCGGCGCGACGGGCACGGTGCTGCAGCAGCCGTTCCTCTACTCGAGGAAGCTTCGCGAGAACATCGTCGCAGGCCTCGCCGCCGGCGCCGCGCACGACGCGGGCATCGAGCAGGCGACGCAGACCGCGTGCATCCACGAGTCGATCGTGGGCTTTCCCGAGGGCTACGACACGGTCGTCGGCGAGAAGGGCCTCACGCTCTCGGGCGGCCAGCGCCAGCGCGTCGCGATCGCGCGCGCGCTCGTGCGGGCTCCGCGGCTCCTGATCCTCGACGACGCGCTCTCCGCGGTCGACATGCACACCGAGACCTCGATCCTCGAGGGACTGCGCTCGCGCGTCGCGGGACAGACGCGCATCATCGTCTCGCACCGGCTTTCGGCGGTGATGGACGCCGACCAGATCATCGTGCTCGAGGACGGCCGAATCACGCAGCGCGGCACGCACGCGGAACTCCTCGCGCAGCGCGGTCTCTACGCGACGCTGTGGCGCATCCAGACCGAGAGCGACCCCGAAGGCGACGCCTCGCCGATGGAGGCCGCGCATGTCTGAAGTCGAACGGACCGACGACGCGCGCGCGCGGTTCAGCCTGCGCGTGTGGAAGCCGATCGTGGTGCGCGCGCTCGCGAACCGAGGCGCGGTGGCCGGGCTCCTCGGCGCCGGCCTCGCGATCGCCGTGATCGAGACGGCGCTGCCGCTCTTCGTGCGCGCGATCATCGACGAGGCGAACGAGATCCAGGCGAACGGAGGCGCGTCGGCGGCGCTCGCTCCGATTCTCGTCGTCTACTCGACGCTCTTCCTCTTCTTCGCGGCGGGCGTGTGGCTCTTCATCGACAGCGCCGGCGGCGTGGCCACGCGCACGGGCGACCGCCTGCGGCGCGACTGCTTCGCGAAGCTGCAGACGCTCGAACCCGCGTACTTCGATGTGCGCCCGACCGGCTGGCTGGTCTCGCGCCTCACGAGCGACTGCACGAAGGTCTCGAGCATCCTGCCGTGGTGCATGCTCGACTTCGCGTGGTGCACGGCGATCCTCACGGGCGTCACCATCACGATGTTCGTGATCGATGCGCGGCTTGCGCTCTGGGCGCTCGCGGTCGTTCCCGTGATGGCGGTCGTCTGCGCGGTCTTCCAGCGCTTCCTGATGCGCGCGGGCCGCGAGGCGCGGCGGCTCTCGAGCGCGATGACCGCGTCGTACGGCGAGATGCTGCTCGGCGCGCGCACCACCAAGACGCTCGCGCGCGAGGAGGCGAATCTCGGCGAGTTCCAGAAGCTCTCGACCGAGATGAACCAGTGGTCGATGCGGAGCGCCGTGCTCTCGAGCGTCTATGTGCCGCTCATGGCCACGCTCGCGGCGGGCGCGGGCGCCATCATCCTCTGGCACGGCGCTGGCGATGTGCTGTCGGCCGAAGGCATCACGCTCGGCACGCTCATCGCGTTCATGCAGTACGCGGCGCTGTTCGCGCAGCCGGTGCAGGAACTCGCGCAGCGGTTCGCCGACATCCTCAGCGCTTCGAGCGCGGCCGAGCGCATCGCCACGCTGCTCTCGACCGAACCGGCGATCGCAGACAGGACCGGCAACGCCGCGCCGCGGGGAGGGGCGCGCATCGAGCGCATGGAGTTCGACGGCGTCGACTTCTGGTACCGCGAGGGCGTGCCGGTGCTCGACGGCTTCTCGCTTGCGGCGCGCCGCGGCCAGACCATCGCGCTCGTCGGCTCGACCGGCGGAGGAAAGACGACGATCGTCTCGCTCGCGACGCGCTTCTACGAGCCGCGCGCGGGCCGCATCGCGGTCGACGGCGTCGATCTCCGCGACATCCCGCTCGCGTGGCTCTCGGAGCGGATCGGCATCGTGCCGCAGGTCGCGCACCTCTTCGCGGGCACGATCCGCGACAACATCCGCTACGGCCGCCTCGAGGCGACCGACGCGGAGGTCGAGCGCGCCGCGGCGCGCGTGAAGGCGCACGAATTCATCGTGGGGCTCGAGAAGGGCTACGACACCGAGGTCGGCGAGGGCGGCGAGCGGCTCTCGACCGGGCAGCGCCAGCTGGTCGCGCTCGCGCGCGCCGTGCTGCGCGACCCCGACATCCTCGTGATGGACGAGGCGACGAGCTCGATCGACACCGCCACCGAACGCCTCGTGCAGGAAGGCGTCGACGAGGTGCTGAAGGGCCGCATCTCGTTCGTCGTCGCGCACCGGCTCTCGACGATCCGCCGCGCGGATGTGATCCTCGTGATCGAGAAGGGCCGCATCGCCGAACAGGGCGCGCACGCCGAGCTTCTTGCGAAGCGCGGCCGATACTGGGAGCTGTACACCAACCAGTTCGCGGCCGACCGCGAGCGGGCGCTCCTGCATCTCGCGGACGCGGGCGACGAGGCCACGGTCGCCGGTCTCGTCGGCGACGAAGACGACCGCGATTGACGCGGCCTCGCACGCCGCGCGCATCGCATACGATCGGCCCGTCATGACGATCCTCATCATCAGCGTCGCGGTCGCGCTGCTCGTCTCGTTCATCTGCTCGCTCGCCGAAGCGACGCTCCTGAGCCTGACGCCGAGCCAGGTGGCCGAGCTCACCGAGAAGCGGCCGCTTCTCGGCACGATCTGGCGCGACTTCAAGGCCCGCATCGACCGACCCATCGCGGTCATCCTCCTCCTCAACACCACCGCGCACACGATCGGCGCGACGGTCGCGGGCGCGCAGTTCGACGAGCTGTACGGCGACCAGTGGATCTGGGTCTTCTCGATCGTGCTCACGATCGCGATGCTGCAGTTCACCGAGATCCTGCCGAAGACGCTCGGAGTCCAGTTCAACCGCCAGCTCGCGCCCGTGCTCGCGGTGCCGCTGTCCGTCGCGGTCAAGATCGCAAGCCCGCTCATCAAGGTGATGCATCTCTTCAACAAGCCCTTCGAAGGGCGGAAGGCCGAGCATGCGGCGCGCGCGACGCGCCAGGAGATCTCGGCGCTCGCGGCGATGGCGCGCATGTCGAAGGACATCGACTCGCACCAGGAGCGAATCATCCGCGGCGCCGCCCGGCTCTCCGAGCACACCGTTCGCGAGCTCATGATCCCGATGGAGCAGGTCGTCACGCTCTCGACGAAGCAGACGCTCGCGAAGGCGATCATCGCGGCGCATCTCGACGCGCACACGCGCTTTCCCGTCTGCGAGGACGGCGACCGCGACCGCGTGGCCGGGTATGTGAACTTCAAGGAGATGATCTACTTCATGAGCACGAACCCGGCGGATCCGAGCCTGAACGGCATCATCCGCCCCGTGCACTTCGTGGAGCCCGACCGCCCCGCGACCGAGCTCATGCAGGTGTTCCTCGACGAGCACAAGCACATCGCGATCGTGCGCGACGCCGGCGGCAGGTCGCTCGGCCTCGTCACGCTCGAGGACATGATGAAGGAGATGCTCGGCGAGCTCGGCGACGAGTTCGACCGCCTGCCGAAGTCGGTGCAGGCGCTGAGCGGCGGAACCTTCATGTTCGGCGGCGGCGTGTCGATGAACGATGTGTCGGCCGCGCTCGGCGGCGCGCTCCCGCCCGGCCCGGGCACGCTCGCTGCGTGGCTCGAGGAGCAGATCGGCCAGACGCCCACGGGCGGCCAGACGCTGCGCCACAACGGCGCGGACATCCTCGTCCGCCGCGTTCGGCGCGGACGGGTGTTCGAGGCTTCGGTGACGACGACGGGGGTTGTCGCTGGCGGCGCGAACGCGGCCGGCTGAGCGTCAGTTGCCGCTCAATCCCACTTGAAGACGCCCTTCTTCCACGCGTAGATGTACGCGATGACGCTCGTCGCGAGGAAGAAGAGGATTCGGCCGAGGTAGAGCTGCGCTTCCGGGCTGCCCGGGTCGAGCTGCGAGTAGCTCACGGCCCACGGGTAGAGGAAGATGATCTCGACATCGAACAGGAGGAAGGTCACCGCCATCATGTAGAAGCGCACATTGAAGCGCTTGCGGGTGGTGCCGATCGGGTCCATGCCCGCCTCGTAGGTCGTGCCCTTGATCGCGCCCTCGGCGCGCGGGCCGAGCACCGTGCTCAGCACGATGTTGGCGACCACGAACACGATCGACATCGACGCGATGACGGCGACGGGAAGGTAGCTGGCAAGAGAGGCCTCGGCGACGACGGGAAGCATGGAGGGCGCAGGATAGCAAAGCCCCGCGCGGCCTTCACACCCCCTGCATGAACGGCATTTCGGGCCGCTTCTCCGCAACCGCAAGCTTCCGTTCGAGCGCCGCCCCGACCTCGATGAGGCGCTGTTCCTCGAACGGCCGCCCGATCAGCGTGATCGACCGCGGCGCGTTCGGGGCGTCGAACCCCGCCCGCAGGCAGAGCGATGGATGCCCGGTGGCGTTGGTGACGACCAGCATGCCGCCTGCGAACGGGGGCAGGATCAAGGCGTCGATCCCGCCGCGCGAATCGGTCCCGCCGCGCGAATCCAACCCGTCGAGCACCTCGCGCATCCAACGCATGAAGATGCGGCGGACGCGCTCGACCTGCACGAGTTCGATCGCCGGCACGAACGCCGTACGGCGGAACGAGTTCGGCCACGCCTCGTCGGCCTGCCACGAGAGCTGGTCGTCTGCGTTCGTGCGCGTCATGTCCTCGAAACTCGCGGCGGCCTCGGCCATCAGGCTCGTGACGAGGACGCCCGGGTCGCCGGGTAGCGTCACCTTGCGCTCGACGAGTTCGATGCCGAGTTCACGCGCGGCGGCGAGCGCGTCGCCAAGCGACGCGTTCGGCCCCTCGAACCAGCTCGGGTCGTAGCCGAGCCTCACGCCCGTCGTGTGCGCCGATCGCGGCGCATGGAAGTGCTCGGTCACGCTCGACGGGTCGCCCTTGCTTGCTCCGTGGATCGCCTCGAGCACGAGGCCCGTGTCGAGCACGCCGCGCGTGATCGGGCCGATCTTGTCCCACGACCAGCAGAGCGCCATGCAGCCGTCGCGCGGCACGCGGCCGAAGGTCGGGCGCAGGCCGGTGGTGCCGCAGCGCGTGCACGGCGACACGATCGAGCCGAGCGTCTCGGTGCCGATCGCAAACGGAACGCAGCCCGCGGCGACCGCCGACGCGCTGCCCGCGCTCGAACCCGACGAGCCTTGCTCGATGTTCCACGGATTGCGGCATGTGCCGCCGAACCAGATGTCGCCGTACGCGAGCGCGCCGACGGCTGTCTTCGCGACGAGCACGGCGCCCGCCTCGCGCAGCCGCTCGACGACGACCGCATCGCCCGTCGGCACGCGGTCGCGCCACGGCTCGGCGCCCCAGGTCGTGCGGATTCCCTTCGTGTCGAAGAGGTCCTTGAGGCCGTACGGAATGCCGTGCAGCGGACCGCGCGACTTGCCGGCGCGCAGCTCGGCGTCGCGCGCATCGGCTTCGGCGAGCGCCGCTTCCTCGACGAGCGTGATGACGCAGCGCAGCGTTGGATCCGCCCTCTTCAGCCGTGCGAGCGATCGCTCGACGAGCCGGCGCGAGGTGACCGCGCCCGACTCGATCCAGCGCGAGAGCGACTCGATGGTCGCGAAGTCGATGTCGGAGTCGTCGCGCGGCGATGCCGGGCCGCTTCCGAAGCGCAGGCGCGACGGCAACGCGCTGCCGAGCCCACGCGGCGACTCGCCCGGAAGAAGCACGCGAAAGACCTGCGCGGGCGGCAGCTGGTTGTCGAGCGCGCCGAAGGCGAGGCGCGCCTTCATCGTGTCGACCTGATCGCCCACCGTGCGCGCGATCTGCTCGCGCTCGGCCTGCGTGAACGACACGCCTGCAAGCTTCTCGGCCTCCGCGATCGTGCCGCTCGTGATGGCGTCGGACGGAGCCGGAGGCGCGGCGCCGGCAGCCTGCTCCTGCGCACCCGCGACGCCTTCGCGCGCGAGCGCCGCGGAGGCGACGGTGGCGCCGAAGGCCGCCGCAGAGGCGAGGATCTCGCGACGGGAGGAAAGGCCCTGCGGTTCATGCGTGTTCATGGCGAACGACAGGGTAACGGGGCAATTTGGCCGCGCGATGCGCCTCGAGGGGGCCTCGCGCTACAATCGGCGCCTCGACGGGGCGTAGCTCAGCTTGGTAGAGCGCCTGCTTTGGGAGCAGGAAGTCGTCGGTTCAAATCCGGCCGCCCCGATTTGCCTCTTGCAAGACCCGTCAAGTTCGCGCTCGTCGCATTCGTGCTGGCCGCGCTGGCGGTCGTCGCGGGAGGCATGATCTACCTCGCCGCCGAGCGCGTCCGGCTGACCAACGACCCGCTTGCGCTCACGAGCGCCGACGAAGTCCGCGCGGCGTGCGAAGTGTTGATCGACCGGTCGCTCGCGCGCGGTGGATCGCACATCAAGTCGCAGTTTCAGCTGCAGGTGACGCTCGTCGCGCTGCGCGACGACGGCACCATGCTCGAGCGCGCGCAAGCGCACGCACTCCTCGCCGACCTCTACGACCTCATCGCGGCACGCGTGTCCGCGCCTGACGCCGCGAACCGCGAGGAGATGCTCGCGCTTCTCTCCGAGACGCGCCCGACCGCCGACAACGCGGCCCTCTGGGACCGCTACCAGCAGGCGCTCGCAAAGCACGGGATCGCGGCCGCGTCGAACTGAGCAAGCCCCCGCTACTTCCGCCTGAACACCATCAGGTGCTGCTGCGGAAGCACCGAGATGTTCTCGACGAACTCGAGGCCGCCGCGCGTGGCGTCGCCGACCGCGGCCATCTCGAGCTTCGCCTGCGCTTCGCTCATCTTGTGGCGTTCCTTGATCGGAACGCTCGGGTCCTCGAGGCGGTACTCGACGAGGATCACGCGGCCGCCCGGCTTCAGGGCGTCGAGGATCGACTCCATCATCTCGCGCGGATGCGAGAACTCGTGGTACGCGTCGACGAAGAGGACGACATCGACCGAGTTCGGCTCGAGGCCGCAGTGGTCGATGTCGCCGAGGACGGGCATCACATTGAAGAGCTTCAGCTCGAGCGCGCGCTCGGTGACGATGTCGAGCATCTCTGGCTGGATGTCGGTTGCGTACACGACGCCTTCGGGCACCATCGGCGCCATGCGCATCGAGAAGTAGCCGCTGCCCGCGCCGATGTCGGCGACCGCGTCGGTCGGCTTCAGCTTGAGCGCGTTCACGAGGAGATCGGTGCGCTCCTCGCGCTCGCGCTCGGGGCGCTCGAGCCAGCCGACGCCGAAGTGGCCCATCACCTCGGAGATCTCGCGGCCCATGTAGGTGCGGCCGCTGCCGCCTTCGCCGCGCTCGCAGGTTCCGTAGAGCTCTGAGAAGTCGTACTTCGCGCGCGCGGCGGTCGCGTCGGCGGGCGCGGGCGCCGGTGTCTCGCGTGGCTGCGGCACGACGCCGCGGCGCGTCTCGGCGTCGGGCGCGGGCGTGGGCGCGGGCGTCGGCGCGGCGGCAGGCTCGGGCGCAGGCGCAGGCGACGCCTGCTCGGCGCGGTCGCAGGCGGCAAAGGAAAACGCCGCGCCCATCAAGAGCGCGGCGATCGTGGCGTGTGGTCGGTGCTGCATGG
>Ga0209985_10003190_pt1 | contig 14207 bp, 6 predicted proteins | sample NOAtaG_FD_187305 | JGI IMG/M metagenome (GOLD analysis project Ga0209985, IMG submission 187305) | Freshwater lake microbial communities from Lake Erie, under a cyanobacterial bloom - NOAA_Erie_Diel6S_1000h metaG (SPAdes) (version 2) | ecosystem: Environmental > Aquatic > Freshwater > Lake ...
CACACCACGAGCCTCCACCACAAATTCACTCAACGCCAAACGACGGTTCGCCAGTGCCAGCACCCGCACCCGCTGATCCTCCACGCGATTATTCGCCTGCTCAACCGCCTCCGTCCGCTCCTCCGCGCGAGCCTCCAGGGCCGCACGAGCCTCCTGCAGCGCTGTCAATGATGCCTGCAGTCGCTCACGTACTCCCCGCAACTCCATATCCTCCGGCACCTGCTCCAACGCCATGTCCGCCGATGCCAGCGCCCCCTGCAACAGCTCCACCTGACGCTGATACCGCTGCCGCTCCGGCTGCAGCTCCGCCAGCTGCAACTGCTCACGTTCCCGCTCCTCCGTAAACTGCTGCAACTGCTGACGCGCTGACTGCACCTGACCCTGCAGACGATCAACGGCCGCCTCCGCCTTCTGCAACTGACGCAAAGCCCCCTCACGCTCAGCTTCGTTCGCCTGCAACTGCGGCATAATCCCCGCAATCACACCCGCCAGACGCAACACCTCAGCTTCCAATCCCGACACACCACCCGGCGGACCCGCCCACCGCTCCAGTTCCGGCTCCCGCACACTCCGCCTGTACGCCCGCGTACTCACAATCTCCCGCACAAAACCCCGCAGGTCATATCCCTGCTCCACCAAACCCTCCGACAATAACCGCAATAACGCCGCAGAAATCGGCGGATTCCCACCGTGATGCATGTCCACTGGATGCACCACACCCACACCCATCAGCTCCGCCCACAAACGATTCGCCAAATTCCGATTAAAGGAATGATTCTCCGGATGAGTCGCCAGGACTGCCAGCTGCTGACGTCGACTGTAACGCGGCACACCACGCCGGTCCTTCTCCGGAACCACCACATACAGATCAGCCGGATCAGCAAACTCCGGCTCCGCATCCATCGCCATCACCATCGGCAGCACAGGCCGCGCCAACGCTCGACCCGCACCAGGCTCAAACACCGACGCATACTCCAGGACACCCTCACCCTTCTCACCCAAAAATGGAAAATTGCCACGCTTCTCGTCCTGAAACACATACGTCCGACTGACAAACGACAATATCCCAAAATACTCCGATTGCTCGTAATCCGCCACCAGCGGATGATCATGACACTGCGCACACTGGATGTCGCGACCAAAAAATATTCGCCCAATATCCCTCGTCACCAAATGAGGCTCGGCGGCACGATTCAGCATAAATGCAGCCGCCGGACGCATTTGCTCACCCGTCCCGTCCGCCGCCAGAATCTCCGCACACAACTCGTTCAGCGGACGACGCTCCTCCAGCCAACGCTGAATCCACGCCCGAAACTCCAGCACCGAAATCACCTCACGACGCTCCGTAAACATCACCTCCAGCACTCGCGAATAATACCGATCAAACTCTGCCCGACTCAGCAGGTCCTCAATCAACTCCACACGCGTCCGCTCAACTGCACCCGGCTCCGCAAGCAGCCGCCGAAAATACCGCTCACTCTCCTGCACCGTCGGACCACGACCCACCAGATCCAGATAAAGCCGCCGGTGAAACTCCGCATCACTCGCCTCAGCCAGCTCCAAACCCGGAACCACAGCCTCCAGCAATCCGTCAATCCGCTCAGACAACGGCGGCTCAGACACAGCCACTGACTGCCCATAAACACTCACACACGGCCACATCAGCCACAGCCACAGCCACAGCCACAGCAACGGCAACGGCACACCACAAGGCCCCCGCAGCGACTTACTCATACGGCACCTGCAGTCGTGACTTCGGATGATTCGCAAATGCCCAGTCACCACCCGCGTAAGCCACGGATAACTCAGGAGTCGCCATGCGGCCACCACCTGCCGCCAGCAACTGCATGCAGCGATCCAGCACTCCCGTCGTCAGCAAAGTCCGCTCAACCGGATACACCGCCCGACCCGCTCGCATGGTCGCCTCAATCGCATCCACCAGATACGAAAAATGCCCAAACACTCCACCCTCCTGCAGCCGAAACCAGCACGCCAGTGGCTCCTTCCGCCCCTTCAGCCGACAGGCAAACGCAAACCCACCAGAAAACCCGGCCGTCATAATTACCGCCGATCGCAGACCGTCCGCATGAGTCATCATGTACGCAGCCGGCTGGTTCCGCACTCCCTCATACTCAGCCTGCAATGGATCCCAGCTCGCCGCTAACGCCGCTCCTCGAGGCAACACGGACATCGCCGCTCCAAACAATTCACCAGACCACTCCCCCGCTGACTCCGCCGCACGAATACCCGCTCCCACCGCTACACTCAACTCACTCACACCCGATTCGCCGCCCCGACGACGCTCCAGCATGCACTGATGAGCCTCCAGAGCATGAAAACCATAGTCCTCCAGTGGTCCATAACCCACCGTCAGCGCCGACTCGATCTCACAGCCCAGCGGCAGCTCCAGCTGCGGAAATCGCCACGCCAATGGCACCGATGAACCCGCCAGCAGCGGAAAACCCAGCCGCCGCGCAGTTCCCGCCATCGCCTCAGCATCCGACCACCGCCAGCCCAGATGCTTGTCATTAAAATACGGTACCACCGCACCACACCGCTGAAACGCTGACACCGCCTCGTCAAAAAATCGACGCCGCGGATACATCTTCTGACCCGTATCCTCCGTCACAGGATAATCCCCGTGCTCCGCAATGCTCAGCACGCCCCCAACCTGCACCCGATCCGTACCCAGACTGATCGCCTCATCTATCGAACGACACAGCCGCACACCATACCGACGCGCCAGCTCACCGCTGATGTCATGCGGATGCTGCTGCTCCACATACATCGAAACCAGCTTCAGACCCGGACGCGGCATCCCACCATTCCGCAAATAACCCTCCAGAATCTTCGACGCTATCACATCCGCATGACTGACCGGATAATAAGCCGTGATCAGCGCTGCTACTGGCAGCTCTGCCCGCACGACATTCTCGCTGATGCCCCCCGAAGACACGCAGCACCCCAGCCACGGCAGCGCTGCCGTACTCAGTAAATCACGCCGCCTCAGCGCCCGCTGCCAGACCATCACACGCCCCTACGACAGAATTCCCGTCACCAGCCGACCATGCACGTCCGTCAGCCGATAGCGACGACCCTGAAACTTATACGTCAGCTGCTCATGATCTATCCCCAGCAAATGCAGCATCGTCGCCTGCAAATCATGAATATGCACACCATCCGTCGCCACATTATATCCGAACTCACACGTCTCACCGTACACCGTACCAGCCTTCACCCCACCACCCGCCATCCACACACTGAAACAACGCGGATGATGATCCCGCCCAAAATTGGGCTGAATCCGACCCTGACAATAATTCGTCCGACCAAACTCGCCGCCCCACACCACCAGTGTCTCATCCAGCAAACCCCGAGCACGCAGGTCACGAATCAATGCCGCCGCCGGCTGATCCGTCTCCTGACACAGCTTCGGCAACGCTCCCGGTAACCCGCCATGATGATCCCAGTCCTGATGATACAGCTGGATAAACCGCACACCACGCTCAGCCAATCGCCGCGCCAACAGACAGTTCGCCGCAAATGTCCCCGGCTTCGTTACATCCGGACCATAACTGTCCAGCACATGCTGCGGCTCACCAGCAACATCCGTCGCCTCCGGCACACTCGACTGCATCGCATACGCCATCTCATAATGATCAATCCGCGAACGAATCTCCGGATCCGGCATCCGCTCATGCTGATGCTCATGCAGCTCACGCAGACGATCCAGCAGCAGCCGACGACTGCCCGCATCCACACCCGCCGGATTCCCCAGATACAGCACCGGATCACGGGCCGCCCGGAATAACACACCCTGATGGCGAGTCGGCAGGAAACCACTGCCCCACAAATGCGCACCCAGCGGCTGACCTCCCTTGTCCCGCGTAATTAACACCACAAACGCCGGCAAATCCTCGTTGTCCTGACCCAGACCATAACTCAGCCACGCACCTATACTCGGGCGACCCGCGATCTGAGTCCCCGTCTGGAACATCGTCACACCCGGACCATGATTGATCGCCTCCGTATACAACGATCGAATCACACACAACTCATCCGCCACCGACGCCGTATGCGGCAGCAAATCACTGAACCACGCCCCACCACCGCCATACTGCCGAAATCCAAATGGAGAACCCACCAACGGGATCGAAGATTGATTCCCCGACATCCCCGTCAAACGCTGACCGCCACGCACAGAATCCGGCAACTGCTCGCCATGACGCTGCTTCAGCAACGGCTTGTAGTCATACAGATCCAGCTGCGATGGACCACCCGACATAAACAGATAAATCACCCGCTTCGCTTTGGCCGCAAAATGAGTCAAACCGGGCGGCCCCGAGTCAGCAGCATCCGCCACCGACGACTCCTGACCCTCGCCGGCTCGCACCTCCCGCGATAACAGATCAGCCAACGCTATCGATCCCAGACCCAAACCCGAATTCGACAGAAATGTCCGCCGATTCTGCGACAGGATTTCCGACAGCATCTCGCTTCTCCTCAACAAATTCACTACCACACCAAACACCTGCACCTACCGCCGCACCACACACTCGTCATAGGCCAGCAACGCCTGAGCCAGCACAGTTGCCGCCGCCGCTTCCGCCGGCAACACACCCGCTGCCGCCTTCCGCTGACCCACCGACAGCAACTCCGCCGCTCGCTCCGGCTGCCCCGCAAAATGATGTAACTGCTCAACCCACAACTGCCTCAAAATCCCCAGCTCCGCCTCGTCCGGCTCACGACTCCAGCACCGCAGACAACCCTCCCGAATCATCGCCTCCACATCGCCTCCACTCCCCTGCCACAACTGCTCCCCCAGCACTCGAGCTGCCTCCACATACTGCACACCATTCAGCAGTATCAATGCCTGCAAAGGTGAATCCGTTCGCTCCCGCTTCGCCGTACACACAGCACGCCTCGGAGCATCAAAAGCCAGCATCGCTGGTGGCGGACTGGTCCGACGCCAGCTCGTATACACACTTCGCCGATACGCCTCGTCACCACCACTCACACCAGCCGGCTTGAATGCCTCCGTCATCTCATACGGATTCACCGGAGGACCACCAATCCGCTCCTTCAGCAACCCCGCCGAATGCAGCGCATTGTCCCGAATCATCTCGGCCGATAAACGAAAACGCGGCCCGCGAGCCAGCAACTCGTTGTCCGGATCGTCCTCCATCAATCCCGCCGAACCCACACTCCGCTGCTGATACGTCTCCGTCAGCACAATCGCCCTCACCAGCTTCTTCACATCCCACCCACTGCGCACAAAATAATCCGCCAACTCATCCAGCACCTCCGGATACAACGGACGACTGCCCTGACTGCCAAAATCCTCCGCCGTTCGCACCAAACCCCGACCAAACAAACTCTGCCAGATCCGATTCACAGTCACTCGCGCCAATAAGGGATGCTCCGGAGCGGTCAGCCAGCGCGCCAGTCCCAGACGGTTGCGCGGAGCCCCCTCCGGGAAGGCCGACAACACTGCAGGAACTCCTGCCTGCACCTGCTCGCGACGCTGATTATACTCCCCGCGGAACAACACATAAGCCGGCTTCGGTTCCGCCAGCTCACGCATCACCATAATCTCCTTCAGGCCCTGAAAATAGTCGGCCTCGGCACGCCGAGCCTCCTGCAGACGCTGCAGCGATCCCTGATAAGCCGCATCCCGCCGCAGCAAATACCACTCCAGCAACTGCCCCCTCAAATCCGCCGACAAACTCGCACCACCACCCGCTTCGCCACTACCCGCACCCAGCAGCGACGACGACGACGCCGCATCAAACACCGCCAGACACTCCAGCGCCGTCAGCCCCACATCAAACACCCGCACATCATCAATCATTCCATCACGAAATCCCCGATCCCGAAAACGCTCGCCCAGGGAAATGTTGTCACCGCCGCCGCCGGTGATCTCGCGAGTCAGCGAGTCGCGAATTACATCCGTTTCAGCACGCTGGCCGTTCACATAGATCGACAAACCCGCCGCACGACTGCTGCCATCCGAAACCACCGTCACATGCACCCACTCGTTCAGCGGCAGGAGCTCACGCAACCCCACAGACGCCGCATTCCCCGGCCAGAAATGAATCAACGACCACTTCAGTCGACCGTCCTCAATCAACAACTCATAACCCCGACTGGCCGCGTCCGTCCACGCACGCGAACGATGCATCACCACCGCACGCGATTTCACATCCGGAGTCTTCAGCCACAATGACACACTGAACGGCTGATGCCGCTGAAAATTACCCACCGGCAGATCCACAGCATCGTCACCCGAAAACTGCACCGCCTCACCCGCACGACCCGCCACCAGTCGATTCTCTCCACGCAGCACCGCCGGCTGATCCGCCCGCACCGCATTCGACAGATGACCACCCTCCGCTCCATCAAAACCAAATCGCGCCTGCTCACCCGAAACCAATGACAACTCACCCAAATTCACCTCACTCAGCCAGCTGCCAAAACGCTCCGCACCCGCCACTCGCTCCGTCTGCAATGCCGCCTCTGCATCCAGCACGCGCTGCCGCAGCGCCGACAACTTCGCCTCGGCCGCCGCATCCGTCATCGTCAATGCGGGCGTCGGAGGCGACAGGGTGAAATACGAATACAACCCCGCCTCATCAATGTTCTGAAACATGGAAAACAACTGATAGTACTCACGCTGAGTAATCGGGTCGTACTTGTGGTCGTGACAACGAGCACACTCGAAGGTCAGACCCAGAAACGCCGTCGCAAACGTCTGCACCCGATCACTCACATACTCCACCCGATACTCCTCCTCCACACTGCCACCCTCGGCCTCCTGCTGATGCAGCCGATTGAAGGCCGTCGCCAGAATCTGCTCCTGAGTCGCACCGGGAAGCAGATCACCCGCCAGCTGCCAGGTCACAAACTGATCAAACGGCAGATTGCGGTTAAATGCGTCAATCACCCAGTCCCGCCACGGCCACATCTCACGCTCACGGTCCACCTGAAAACCATAGCTGTCCGAATAACGAGCCACGTCCAGCCAGTCCACCGCCATCCGCTCGCCATAACGCAGCGAACCCAGCAGACGATCCACCAGATGCGACACAGCCTCCGGATCAGCATCCTCCACAAACACCCGCACCTCATCCGCAGTCGGTGGCATTCCCGTCAGATCAAAACTCAACCTGCGAATCAGAGTCTGACGATCAGCCACCCGCTGCTGCTGCAGACCACGCTCAGACAACTGCCGACGAATCAATCTGTCCACTCGCCCGCTGATCGTCGCATCCGTCGCTTCACCCCGCGGAACCGGAATAAATGACCAGTGAGCCTGATACTCTGCACCACCGCGAATCCACTCACGCAGCAAATTCACCTCCCCCGCACTCAACGTCCCCAGCTTCGCGTGCGGCGGTGGCATCACAGTGTCCGCATCAGTGCTCAACACCCGCTGGATGATCGCACTGTCGTCCGGATTGGCCGGCACTATCGCACCCCCCGCAATCGCAGCCGCACGATCGTCCAGACGCAGATCCGCCTCACGCTTTGCACTGTCAGGGCCATGACAGGCAAAACAGCGGTCCGACAAAATCGGACGAATGTCACGGTTGAAGGAGGGAACCTGCTGAGCACCCACGGGAACACAACAGAAACCCAAAAACAACAGCATCAAGGCCAGGCGAACAGCTTGCATGCGACATCCTCTGCAGGTCCGAAGGAAAAGGCCGTCACCACCTATCCTACCACGAGCTCCCCGGAGGACGCTTCGAGAATCCGGAGAGGGCAGGGGATTCCGAAAATCGCTGCCGTTCAATCCCGGCCAGCCGTTTTGCCCGGAACCTCGGTTTTTTCGATCCTTTACCCCGCCCGACCAATCAGCTTCCGCACCTCCACCAGCAACACCGGCAACAATGAACAAAACCCAATCAGCAACCAGTCCCCCGGATCCAATGACACCGTCTGCAGCACGCGCTGAAACAATGGCAAATAAACAGCCGCACACTGCAGCACAAAACACACTGTCACAGCACCCCACAACCACACATTTGTGAACAGGCGGCGAGTAAAAATGGAACGCCGCTGCGAACGGGCATTGAACGCATGCAGCACCTGCGTCAGCGCCAGAGTCATGAAGGCCAGAGTTGTCGAATGACGCAGTCCCTCAGACTCCGCACCATACCACCGCAGACCCACGCCAAACGCCAGCAATGTCACCGACGCCAGCAACAAACCCTGCCACACAATCAACCCCGCAAACCGCAGCGTCAGCAACGGTTCACGCGGATCACGCGGGGGCCTGTGCATTGCATCCGGTGAGGAAGGTTCCAGCGCCAGCGCAAACGCCGGAAAAATGTCCGTAAGCAGATTCAGCCACAGAATCTGCAAAGCCGCCAGAGGCAGCGGCCAGCCCAGCATCATCGCCAGAAAAATCGTCAGTATCTCAGAAAAATTGCACGACAACAGATAATGCAGAAACCTGATGATGTTGTCGTAAATGATTCGACCCTGCTCAACCGCCCCCACAATACTCGAAAAATCGTCGTCCGTAATGACCATGTCGGCCTGCTCTTTGGCCACTGCAGTGCCCCGAATCCCCATCGCTATCCCAATGTCCGCGGTTTTCAGCGCCGGAGCATCGTTGACGCCATCGCCCGTCATCGCCACCACGTGACCCTGCTGCTGCAGCGCACGCACTATCTGCAGCTTGTGCTCCGGTGACACCCGCGCAAACACAGCCGCCTCCGAAACCACACGCTGCCAGCCCGAATCATCCAGACCCGCAAGCTCTCGACCATGCACAATTCGCAGCGGCCGAGCCTGCAGGTCCACGTCAATTCCCAGCTGCCGGGCAATCTCCGTCGCCGTCGACTGCTGGTCACCCGTGATCATCACCGTCCGAATGCCCGCTTCCCGACATCGCTCGATCGCCCGCTTCGCCTCATCACGCAGCGGATCACTCATTCCCACCAGACCCGCAAAAATCAAATCCCCCCGCAGATCCGACTCATCATACCGCTCCGGAAGCACTCGATACGCCAGTCCCAGGACTCGCAGCGCGCGAGCCGCAAGACGCAGATTCGCAGCCTCCCAGACACGCCGCTGCTCCACAGTCAAAGGTCGCACACCACCCGCAGAAAACTCCGCCGAACTGGCAGACAACAGCACCCCCGGAGAACCCTTGAAGAATCCCAGCGTCTGACCGTCCGCTGTGCGATGCACCGTCACCATCCGCCGACTCACACTGCTGAATGGCACCTCCGACAGACGCGGATACGCCGCCAGCACACACGCCGGCTGCAAACCCGCCTTCTCGGCCACAACCGTCAGCGCTGCCTCTGTCGGATCCCCAAACACCAGAACCTCCGATGCCGATCGCTCAACCCTCGCATCATTGCACAATAAACCGATTCGCAATGCCAACCCCAGATGCTCGTCATCCGCCGCACACAATCGCGCTGGACCCTCCCGAAATTCACCCGCCAGTTCATACCCCGTTCCCGAAACAGAAACCTCTCGCTGATCCAGCACGTACGCACATACCGTCATCTCGTTGCGAGTCAAAGTCCCCGTCTTGTCAGTGCAGATCACCGTCACAGAACCCAGCGTCTCCACTGCCGGCAAACGCCGCACCAAAGACTTCATCCGCGCCATTCGCTGCATACCCAGCGCCAGCGTCATCGTGGTCACTGCCGGTAACCCCTCAGGAACCGCTGCGATTGCCAGCGACAAACCAATTTCCAGCATGTGCCAGAAATCCGCCGTACCTCGCAGCGAACCCGCCAGCACAATCACGGCACACAGACACAACACCAACACCAGCAGCAACTGGCCCAGTCGAGCCAGCTTCTGTTCCAGCGGAGTCCTGCTGTGAAGCGCCGCATCAATCAAACGGCCAATCCGACCATACTCCGAACTCACACCGCGTGCCGTCACCAGCATCCGCCCCCGACCATCCACAATCGTAGTGCCAAGAAACGCCATGTTGCTGCGATCAGCCGGTAAGACATCCCGCTCCGACAATGCCGCCACCGTCTTGCTCACCGGCAGAGATTCACCCGTCAAGGCCGCTTCAACAGCCTGCAGTCGAACACTCTCGATGATCCGACCGTCCGCCGGTACACCGGACCCCGCTTCCAGCATCACCAGATCCCCACACACCAGCTGCCCCGCCGGAACCTGCAGCAGACGCCCATCACGAATCACCGCGGCCACGTGCACCGTCTGACTCTGCAGCGAAATCAGGGCCTGCTGAGCCTTCCATTCGGTGAAAAAACCAATGCCCGCATTCAGCACAATCACCGCCAGAATCGATACCCCTTCAACCGTCTCACCCAGCACAAACGCCGTCACCGCAGCTGCAGACAGCAACAACACCAGAAAACTGGCGAACTGCGAGAACAACAGCGACAGAGACGACCGAGCCCCCGTGGCAGAAACAGTGTCCGGCCCCGCTCCAGCCAGACGACGATCAGCCTCCGATGGGCTCAGCCCGCAGACCGCATCCGTCTGCAGCTCAGCCACAGTCTCGGCAACAGACAATGCATGCCAGCACACATCGCGGACATCCTCCGGCTTCACGGCCACCATTCCCGACTCCCCGTGGCCAGATGCGGCAAAACGCACAATCCCCAAGTCTACAGTCTTCCTCACTCGATACAATCCGCTGCCGCAAACCGAACCATTGCGGTAAACTCGTGTCAGATCGTGACTGCACGTCTTTTTGAGGAGATTGCTCCATGCCCTGCGAAATCCTGCCCACCGGTGATGCCACGGCCATCCTGCCGGTAAGCAACACCTCACTTAAGCCCATCACGGTCATCGGGACACCGGCCATCCGCAACACCTTTGACGACGCCTGTCTGCAGCAGGCCGTGAATTCCCGCATGGCACCCGGAGTCACCGAGCTGGTGCTGAATCCCGATGCACACTGTGGTTACGGAGCCCCCGTGGGGTGCGTTCTGGTCTCACCCACGCACGTGTATCCGGGTCCTGTGGGAGTCGACATCAAGTGTTCGATGAGCCTCCTGCAGCTCAGTATTCCGGCGGACGCGATTGAGGATCGGCGAGTGCGTCGGGCCCTGATTCAGGCCATCTGCGAACGAACTCCGACAGGCGCCGGTCGCGGCCAGCAGAGTGCTGCAAAGTCCCGCCGAGTTGACGAAACGCTCGGTCGGCAACTGATGCTGGAAGGGGCCTCAGCCTCCGTGTGCGAACAACTCGGAATTCCGCCGCACTGGGCGGAACGCTGCGAAGACGCGTTCCATCTGGGCCACGACGACACTCAGGATGCCCTCGGCGCACGCCTGGATCACCACATGCAGGACGGCTTCTTCCGCAACCGCTTTCCCGGCAAGATGAAGCAGCTCGGCTCCTACGGCGGCGGCAACCATTTCGGGGAATGCGAAACAGTGCAGGTCGGGGACAGCGACCGTGCTCGTCGGGCCGCTGAAGTCTTCGGGCTGCAGGACGGTCATGTGGCTTTTCTGTCGCACTGCGGATCGCGGGGGATTGGTCACAACCTCGCAGATCGTCAGTTCAAGTCTCTGCAGGCGCGATTCGCGCAGTGGGGAATCCCGCTGCCAGGCGGTGACCGAGAACTGGTCTACGCACCGCTGGGCACGGCCGAAGCGGACGCGTATCTGGACGACATGGCACTCGGAGCAAACTTTGCCACAGTCAACCACATGCTGATCAACGCGCTGGTGCTGGAAGCATTTCAGGAAGTGCTGCCCGGAGCAACCGGCGAACTGGTGTATTTCATCAGCCACAACATTGCTCGAAAGGAAGTGGTGGACAATCGAGTCTCGTGGGTGCACCGCAAAGGAGCCACTCGAGCATTTCCGGCCGGCCATCACGCCCTGAAAGGAACGCGATACCATGACACCGGGCATCCGATTTTGCTGCCCGGAAATCCGCAGGCCGGATCCTGTGTCATGGTAGCGGACGAAGGCGCAGCAATCAGTTGTTACAGCGTGAATCACGGCGCCGGACGCGCCCTCGGGCGTCGCCGCGCGATTCGCGAACTGAATCAGCGCGAGATTGATCAGTCATTTGACGAGCACGACATTCTCAGCAACTGCCGGCAGTATCCGAAAGATGAAGCCCCTGCGGCCTACAAAGACTTCAACGAAGTTCTGCGATCCGTCAAGACCGCCGGCCTCGCCTCCGAAGTCGCCCGCCTGCGCGCACGCTTCGTCATCAAAGACGGCGATTCCGCAGACGACTGACCCCACGACCTTCCCTCGCCGCCATCAGGGGCGAGGGGTGCCTAAACGCAAAAAACACAACTGCGCCAAACTGAGTCACAGCATGTTTCACAAGGTCCGGGTAAACGGCGGACAGCGAGTGTGATGAAGTAAGCATCACATCAGTCGCCCATTCTGCTTCATCAGCCGACCAGTCATGGTCGCGAGGACGCGGAAACAGAGTCTTGAAGCCGGACTGCACCGAATTTCAGTTCGGCCGTAATCTCCATAGTCCAACTGCGAAACTGGATCATCAACACCCCAACGGTTCTCAAAACACCGTACATTCCTTGCAGAGCAGCCCGTCAGCGAAGGGTTCTGCAGAAACGAATCGATCCCATCCGCTGATGACACCCTTGACAAGCGACCGATGCTGCGTCAGGGCCTGTTGTGAGGCAGCATCAACTCACGAACTTGATTCGCACTGGCCATTGGTACTCGCTGAAATGCTCATAGAAATCAGTTCGATCCCCCTGTTCCCCGGACTTGAACAGCGCTGCCCCGCAATTGCACCCTGCCAGCAATCCTGAGACCATCCCTGTTCCGGTCAGTACCGTTTCAGTGGCCCTTGTTTTCGGAGTCTTCTCAGTGGTGCAGCAGTTGGCGATTGGTGCGCGGCGTGGGTCCATCGTGCCTGAAATTGTATCGGTCGATGTCCCCGAGTTGCCTGGCGGTCCGGACCAGGATCAGATTCTGTGTCGCACGCTGCAACTGGGTATCTGCGGCACGGACCGCGAAATTCTGCATTCCGCAGCGCCCTGGGTGCCGTCGGGCGAATCGGTGCTGGTGCTGGGGCACGAGTGTTTGGCGCGAGTTGAAGCGGTAGGGTCGGCGGTCACGGACTGGCAGGTCGGTGATCTGGCGGTACCGGCAGTGCGCCGCAGTTTGCCGGGCGAGCGTCGGCGGCTGGACTATCTGCCGCTGGGGCGGTTTACCGAACGTGGCATCTTTTCCGAGCATGGTTTCAGCATGCCGCTGTGGCTGGATCGCAGCCAGCATCTGTACCGGGTACCTGCGGAGCTGGCCGACATTGCAGTGTTTACGGAACCGCTGGCCGTGGCGGAAAAGGGCATCAACGAAGCCCTGCATCTGCAGCGCGCCCGACTGGGCACAGACGTGTGGGGCACGGACCCGCCGCAGGTGCTGGTAACGGGCATGGGGCCAATCGGATTCGCAGCAGGTCTGGCATGTGTGGCTCGAGGCTGGTCGGTAACGATGCTGGGCCGGGATCGCGACGACACTTTCCGCGCCAGGCTGGCTCAGCGGTTCGGGATCCGGTATCAGCGACTGGCGGACGACACGTTTGCAGTCACCGATCTGGAACGGGACGGAGTCGATTTGATACTGGAGTGTACTGGCAGTGACGAATTGATGGTGCGATCGACTGCCGTACTTCGATCGTGTGGCGTGATGGTGTGGCTGGGCAGCCTGCGACCGCCACAGCCCCCGACACTGGACATTGCCGGGATGATGCTGCATGGGCTGTTGAACAATCATCTGCACATCGGCTGCGTGAATTCAGCACCCCGCGATTTTCACGACGCCCTCAAACACCTTGGCCAGTTAAAAACGACGCACGCCGCCGAACTGCAGTCGCTGATCACAGCCAAAGTCTCGCTCGAGGACTCACTTTGGCATTACCAGCACCGCGAGCCTCAGGGAATCAAAACAATCATCGAATACCCCACCTGACCGCGCCTCACTCGCCGAGCCCCCACCAGCCCCATCTGACACACCACTCCAGCAACGGGGACACACCACTTGGCACCCACGTTCCGAACGGCACCCACGTTCCGAACGGGAGCAACGGGGGAACGGGAGCAACGGGGACACACCAGAAACGGGGGAGCAACGGGGACACACCACTCTGGGGGCCAGCGACGGACGGCGTGAACGGACGGCGTGGGGACACACCAGACGGTACTTAGCACTCGGACTCTCTCTCTCGCGGTCGTACAAAGCGACGGGGACACACCACCG
>Ga0209985_10003197_pt1 | contig 14177 bp, 15 predicted proteins | sample NOAtaG_FD_187305 | JGI IMG/M metagenome (GOLD analysis project Ga0209985, IMG submission 187305) | Freshwater lake microbial communities from Lake Erie, under a cyanobacterial bloom - NOAA_Erie_Diel6S_1000h metaG (SPAdes) (version 2) | ecosystem: Environmental > Aquatic > Freshwater > Lake ...
CGGGCGGCTACCCCCTGGCCGGAGTCATCTGCCGCCCAGTTGAAGGTCAGTTCCAGCGCTGCGGCCTCCGTCGCCGTCAGTGTGAACTCCTGACGAAACACGAAGTGCACCCACTGTCCGGTACCGGTGCCGTTGCTGCACGAGGCGATGTTGCCGATCCATCCCTGGCCTGCCGTGAACGGCGGCGTGTTGCAGAGCACCGCAGCCTGGAACTTACTGGTATCGAATTCGCTGAAGGCGCCGTCGATGTTCGTCGGCGGGTTGGTCGACACCTGCCACTTCGAAACGTCGAGAGTGTTGGCGAACATCGGCGCCGCCGACGCCGACGCCGCGGCGGTGGTCAGTGCCGCGATGCCGAGTGCGCGAACGAAGAGCTTCATCAGTACCTCACCCTTGAGTTGGTTGCCATAAGTTTCGTGCCGAAAAGTTAGCACATTGCGGGCCTGACAAGGAAATACGTTATACGAAAAGCACTTGTCTTCTGTCCCCGGCGTTTGCGGGGGAGCCCATGTGTAAACAAATCCGACATGTTGCGGCGCGCAGCGCGGTGCGGCTGGGTACCGCCGCGGGCAGTGTCGCGGCGGGCTCTGCGGGCCTCAGGGTGGCTGACCGGGATGGCCGGCGCGACCTCGCGCCGCGGCCATCTCCAGCGGCCCGTGGAGCCGCCCGGGACGGCGCACGGTTGTGCCGCCGCTTCGGTCGGGAGGGCGACGAAGCTGCGGCGCCGTTCAGCCCGTTGCGCCCGGGCCGCGCGCTGCGGCGGCCCGGCGCACCCGCAGTGCCTTGCGTGGCGCCGCGGCGGGGGGAGCGTCCGGGCCCGGGCCGGGCTCGGTGCCGGGGGCGTTGCCGTCGGTGGCTGCGGCTGCGGCCACGAAGGCGGCCGTCGCGTCGGGCGCTGCGGCGGCCTCCGGAGCCTTGCCGGCAGGCCCGAGGGCGCGCGAGAACGGCGCCAGCAGCTGCACCAGCTGCCCGTAGATGCGCGGGTTGCCCGCCACCACCTCGCGCTGGTGCAGGAAGTCGGCCTCGCCCGTGAAGTTGCCGACCAGGCCGCCCGCCTCGGTGACGATCAGCGAGCCGGCCGCCACGTCCCACGGCGACAGCCCCGTCTCGAAGAAGCCGTCGTACCAGCCTGCCGCCACGTAGCACAGGTCGAGTGCGGCCGCGCCCGGCCGGCGCAGGCCGGCGCAGTTCTGCATGACCTCCTCGAACATCTCGAGATAGCGCTTGAAGTTGTCGCCGCGGCGGAAGGGGAATCCGGTGCCCACCAGGGCGTCGGCCAGGCGCGTGCGCCGCGACACGCGCAGCCGCCGGTCGTTGACGAACGCGCCGCGCCCGCGGCTGGCCACGAACAGGTCGTTGCGCGTCGGGTCGTAGACCACCGCCTGCTGCACGACGCCGCGGTGCGCCAGCGCGATGCTCACCGCATACACCGGAAAGCCATGCAGGAAGTTCGTCGTGCCGTCCAGCGGGTCGATGATCCAGACGAAGTCGCTGGTGCGGTTGCCGCGCTCGCGGCCGCTTTCCTCGGCCAGCACGCCGTGGTCGGGGTAGGCCTCGAGCAGCGTGTCGATGATCGCCTGTTCGGCGGCGCGGTCGACCTCGCTGACGTAGTCGTTGGGTCCCTTGGTGCCGACCTTCAGCACCTCCAGGTCGAGCGCGGCGCGGTTGATGATCGCCCCCGCCGCACGGGCCGCCTTGACGGCGATGTTGAGCATGGGGTGCAGGGATTGCGACATGGGGCGACGGGTCGGGCCACGGCAGGCGTGGCGAACGTGGCGGGCGGGACGGCGGACGATGACAACGAGCGCCGCGGCGACAATGACCGCGTGAGAAGCCTGGAATTCTACCGAGCGTGAGCGTCGACGAGGCCGCGGAGCCTGCCGCCGCGACGCGCTTCGTGCTCGTCGGCACCAGCCACGCCGGCAACGTCGGCGCGGCGGCGCGCGCGCTCAAGGTCATGGGCTTCGCCGACCTCGTGCTCGTGGCGCCGCGCCACGCCGGCGTGCTGCAGGAGGAGCAGGCGCGGGCGCGCGCCAGCGGCGCGCTCGACGTGCTCGAGCGCGCCCGCGTCGTCGGCACGCTGGCCGAGGCGCTCGACGGCGTCACCTGGGCCGCCGCCACCGCGATGACGCCGCGCGACTTCGGCCCGCCGGCGCTGGCGCCCCGGGCCTGCTTCGAGGCGCTCGCACCGGCCGCGCGCGCGGGCGGCGAACGGGTGGCCTTCGTCTTCGGCGCCGAGCGCACGGGCCTGACCAACGACGACGTCTACCGCTGTCACGCCTGCCTGAGCATCCCGACCGCACCCGACTACGGCTCGCTCAATCTTGCGCAGGCGGTTCAGCTGATCGCCTACGACTGGCGCCAGGCGCTCGGCGGCTTCGACGTCGTCCCGCGCACGAGGGCGGCCGCGCCGGCCGACCTCGTGGCGGTGCAGGGCGCGCTGGCGCACTGGGAGGAGGCGCTGGTGGCGATCGGCTTCCTCGACCCCGCGGCCCCGAAGAAGCTGCGGCCGCGCCTGAACCAGCTGCTCAACCGCGCCCGCCTCACCGACGAGGAGGTGCACATCCTGCGCGGCATCGCGCGTGCGGTGACCGCCGGGCGTGCCCGGCGCTGAGCACGGCAGCCTCGGGCCCGGTGGACTCGGCAGGCCCGCAGCGCCGGGAGTCCGGCCCCTCCAGACCTCTAGACCGGGCGGCCAATGCGGGCGGGCCCGGTGCCGTGCGGGCCCGGCGCGCCCTCGGTAAACTCGACAGCCCATGTTCGACCGCCTGCGTGAAGACATCGCCTGCATCCGCGAGCGCGACCCCGCCGCGCGCTCGACCTGGGAGGTGCTCACCTGCTACCCGGGCCTGCACGCGCTGGTGCTGCACCGCTGGGCGCACGCGTGCTGGCGGGGCGGCTTCCTGTGGCTCGGCCGCTTCATCTCCCACTTCGGGCGCTGGCTGACGGGCATCGAGATCCATCCGGGTGCCACCATCGGCCGGCGCGTGTTCATCGACCATGGCATGGGCGTCGTCATCGGCGAGACGGCCGAGATCGGCGACGAGTGCACGATCTACCAGGGCGTCACGCTCGGCGGCACCTCGCTCGCCAAGGGCGCCAAGCGGCACCCGACGCTCGGCAAGGGCGTGATCGTCAGCGCCGGCGCCAAGGTGCTGGGCAGCTTCACGGTGGGCGACGGCGCGCGCGTGGGCAGCAACGCCGTGCTGCTGCAGGCCGTGCCCCCCGGGGCCACCGCGGTGGGCATCCCGGCGCGCGTGGTCCAAAAGAGCGCCGACGCGCAGCGCGAGGAGGTCGCCGCCAAGATGGGCTTCTCGGCCTACGGCGTGACGCAGGGCGACGACCCGGTGGCGCTGGCGATGCGGGGCCTGATCGACAACGCCGCCAGCCACGAGCATCAGATCGCGCTGCTGTGGCAGGCGATCGAGCGGCTGTCGGCCGGCGCACGCGAACTGCCGGGGGCCGACTGCGTGCCGCAGGACGCCCGGACGCGCGAGGCCTTCGACGCCGAGGGCCTGACGCGGCTGGTCAAGTAGCTGCGCGAGGCGGCCGCACGGCCGACTTCGGCCGGAACGCCCGGCAGACCTCGTCGTTCGTCTCGAGGTAGGGCCCGCCGATCAGGTCGATGCAGTAGGGCACCGCGGCGAAGATGCCGTGCACCGGCGGCGTGGCCGCGGGCAGGCCCTGCAGCGTCTCCGCGATCGACTTCGGCTGCCCGGGCAGGTTGACGATCAGCGCGCGGCCGCGGATCACCGCCACCTGGCGGCTCAGGATCGCGGTGGGGACGAAGGCGAGCGAGATCTGGCGCATCTGCTCGCCGAAGCCGGGCATCACCTTGTCGCCCACCGCCAGCGTCGCCTCGGGCGTCACGTCGCGCGGTGCCGGGCCCGTGCCGCCGGTGGTGAACACGAGATCGCAGCGCGCCTGGTCGACGAGCTCCACCAGCGCCGCGCTGATGCGCGCCTCCTCGTCCGGCACCAGCCGCGGCACCCACTCCACCGGATTCCTCAGCGCCCGGCCGAGCCAGTCCTGCAGTGCGGGGATGCCCTTGTCCTCGTAGACGCCGGCCGAGGCGCGGTCGCTGACGGACACGAGCCCGATGCGCACGGGGTCGAACGGGGCTGTGGAAACCGGGCTCATCGGGCGTCAGGACGTGATCATCGGCTGCAGGAAGCGGAACAGCTCGCGGCTGCTGCGCGGCTGGCGCTGGCCGGGCGCCAGGCCAGCGGCGTCGCGCCGGGCGGCTCGGACCAGGCTGCGCAGTTGCTGCAGGTCGGTCTCGGGGTGCGCGGCCAGCCAGCGCTCGAGCGCGGCGTCGTCGGCGATCAGCTCCGCGCGCCAGCGCTCGGCCTCGTGCAGCGCGAAGGCCGCCTGCGCCGGGCCCAGCAGCGCGCCGGCCAGCGCCTCGCGCAGCGCGGCCTCGTCGGCGTCGCGCATCAGGCGGCCGACGAACTGCAGCTGGCGGCGCCGGCCCTCGTGCGTGCGCGTGCGCCGGTAGGTCTCGATGGCCTCGCGCAGGCGCTCGGGCATCTCGATGGCCGCCAGCCGCTCCGACGGCAACCGCGCGAGCTCGAGCCCGAGGTCCTGCACCTCCTGCGACGCGCGCTTCAGCGCGCTGCGGCTCGGCCGCGCGTCGGCAGCGGCGTCGCCCTCGCCGTAGTGGACGTCGAGGCCACGGTGGGGTGCGGGGCGGCGGGGCATCGGTGGCAGGGTTGGGACGGGGCCGCGGCGCGGCCCGAGTGCGCAAGCGCAGCCGTGGGCTGCGCGCAGGTCGCTCGTTATGATGGGCATGATACGGGTGCATTCGCGCCCCGCACCGCCCTCCATGACCGACCCCCGAGCCGCCCCCGGCTTCGCCTTTGCGCGCGAGCAGTTCCAGCAGATGGTCGATGACACGCTCGCCGAAGCGCGCCGGCTCGGTGCGAGCGACGCCGGCGTCGAGGTCAGCGAGGGCATCGGCCTGTCGGTGTCGGTGCGGATGGGCGAGCTCGAGAACGTCGAGCGCAACCGCGACAAGTCGCTGGGCGTCACCGTCTACCTCGGCCAACGGCGCGGCAACGCCAGCACGTCCGACTTCTCCCCCGCGGCCGTGCGCCAGACCGTGCAGGCGGCCTACGACATCGCCCGATTCACGGCCGAGGACCCTGCCGCGGGCCTGCCCGATGCCGACGATCTGGCCAGCGCCGGCGAAGCCGCGCGCGACCTCGACCTGTTCCACCCCTGGAACGTCGATGCCGAGGCGGCGGCCGCGATCGCGCAGCGCTGCGAGGCGGCTGCGCTGGGCACCAGCCGGCGCATCACCAACAGCGAGGGCGCGGGCGTCTCGGCGCAGCAGTCGCACTTCTGGGCCGGCAACTCGCGCGGCTTCCGCGGCGGCTATGCGGCCTCGCGCCACTACGTGTCGGTGTCGCCAATTGCCGGCCGCGGCCGGGCGATGCAGCGCGACGCCTGGTACACGAGCATGCGCGACGCCGCCGAGCTCGCCGCGCCCGAGGCGGTGGGACGCTACGCCGCCGAGCGCGCGCTGGCGCGGCTGGCCGCGCGCCGCGTGCCCACCGGCGAGGTGCCCGTGCTGTTCGAGGCGCCGGTGGCCTCGGGCCTGCTCGGCGCCTACGTCGGCGCGGTGTCGGGCGGCTCGCTGTACCGCAAGGCCAGCTTCCTGCCCGACAGCCTGGGCACCCAGTCGCTGGCCGCCCACCTCGACATCGACGAGGAGCCGCATCGCCCCAAGGGCAAGGGCAGCGCCCCCTTCGACGACGAGGGCGTGCGCACGCGGCCGCGGCGCGCGGTGGACGCCGGCGTCGTGCAGGGCTACTTCCTCAGCAGCTACTCCGCGCGCAAGCTGGGCATGCGCACGAGCGGCCACGCCGGCGGCGCGCACAACCTGGTGCTGTCGAGCCGGCTCACGCAGCGCGGCGACGACCTGCCGGCAATGCTGCGCAAGCTCGGCCGCGGGCTGTTCGTGACCGAACTCATCGGACAGGGCATCAACATGGTCACCGGCGACTACTCGCGCGGCGCCGCCGGCTTCTGGGTCGAGGGCGGCCGCATCGTGCACCCCGTGCACGAGGTGACGATCGCCGGCAACCTGCGGCAGATGCTGCGCGACATCGTCGCCGTGGGTGCCGATGCCTACGACCAGGGCGGCCGCACCACGGGCTCGGTGCTGGTGGCGCGCATGAAGCTGGCCGGGGCCTGAGCGGCGCTGCGCCGCGGGGCGTCGAACCACCGTGGCGGTTGCGCCACCTGTTTCGGCCGAGCGGGTAAACCCGCCCCTTCAGGATCGGGGGCCGGCTTCTAGAATTCGCCGCCTTTTGTCCAAGCGGGATGCGATCCCGTGCCCATCCCTTCCCAGGAGACCTCGATGGAACGTCGTTCATTCGTCCAGGGCGCCGGCATCGCCGGTGTGCTCGCAGCCGGCATCGCGCCGGCCGTGCATGCCCAGCCCGCGATCCGCTGGCGCCTCGCGTCCAGCTTCCCGAAGTCGCTCGACACGATCTTCGGCGCCGCCGAGATCATGGCCAAGCAGGTCGGCGCGATGACCGGCGGCAAGTTCACGATCACGGTCGCCGCGCCCGGCGAGATCGTGCCGGCGTTCGGCGTCGACGACGCGGTGCGCAACCGCACGGTCGAGATGTGCCACACGGCGCCCTACTACTTCGTCGGCAAGAACGAGGCCTTCGCCTTCGGCACCGCCATCCCGTTCGGCCTGAACTCGCGCCAGATCAACGGCTGGGTGATGGAAGGCAACGGCATGAAGCTGCTGCGCGAGTTCTACGCGCAGTTCAACTTCATCAACTTCATCGGCGGCAACACCGGCTCGCAGATGGGCGGCTTCTGGCGCAAGGAGATCAAGAGCCTGGCCGACCTGAAGGGCCAGAAGATGCGCATCGGCGGCTTCGGCGGCCGCGTGATGGAGAAGATCGGTCTCGTGCCGCAGATGATCCCGGGTGGCGAGATCTACCAGGCCCTCGAGAAGGGCACGATCGACGCGGCCGAGTGGGTGGGCCCCTACGACGACGAGAAGCTGGGCCTGAACAAGGTGGCCCCCAACTACGCCTACCCGGGCTTCTGGGAAGGCGGCGCCGGCCTCGAGTTCTGGATCAACAACGCGGCGTTCAACGAACTGCCTGCCGACTACAAGGCCATCGTCGAGGCCGCCTGCTCGCACGCGGCCATCGAGATGCAGGCCCGCTACGACGCGCGCAACCCGGCGGCGCTGAAGAAGCTGGTGGCCGGCGGCACGAAGCTGTTCCGCTTCCCGAAGGACGTCATGGACGCAGCCTTCAAGGCCTCGCAGGAGCTGTACTCCGAGCTGAGCGCCAAGAACCCGGCCTTCAAGAAGATCTACGACGACTACAGCGCCTTCCGCCGCGACGCGAACCTGTGGTTCCGTTTCTCGGAGGCCACGTTCGACGACTTCATGCAGCAGCAGCGGCTGTGATCGCCTGAAGTCCCCGGCAGGCCCGACGACGGCCCGCCGACCCAAACGAAGAAGCCCCGCACCGCGGGGCTTCTTCGTTTGGGGGCCGTCGCGACAACCGGGCGGCTACTTCTTCTGCTGGTCCTGCTTGACCGCCTCGAGCAGCGCCTTCATCGGGTCTTCGACCGTGGCCGGTGCGGCTGCCGAGGCCGAGCCGGCCGGTGCCGCCGGCTCGCTGCTCATCTTCTGCAGCGCCTCGCGCGCGCCCTGCATCTGCTCGAGCGCCTTGTCGGCGTCGATCTTGACCTCGTCCTTGCCCAGGCTGTCGGCCACCAGGCTCGGGAACGCGATGACGGCAGCCACCATCGCGAGCTGCAGGATGATGAAGGCGATCGAGCCCTTGTAGATCTGTGCCGTCGTCACGGCAGGGATCATCTGGCCGGTGATGCGGTCCTTGTAGTCGACCTTGGCCGCCACGCTGCGCAGGTAGAAGAGCGCGAAGCCGAAGGGCGGGGTCAGGAAGCTGGTCTGCAGGTTCATCGCGACGATGACGCCGAACCAGATCATGACCGCGTCCACCGGGGCGCCGGGCAGCAACTCGGGCAGGATCTTCGCGGCCACCGGCGCCAGCATCGGGATCACGATGAAGGCGATCTCGAAGAAGTCGATGAACATGCCCAGGATGAAGACCAGCACGTTGACGACGATCAGGAAGCCCATCGCGCCGCCGGGCAGCGCGTCGAACAGGTGCTCGACCCAGACGTGGCCGTCGGCGGCGTTGAAGGTGAAGCTGAAGACCGTCGAGCCGATCAGGATGAACATCACGAAGGTGGCCAGCCGCGCCGTGCTGTCCAGCGCCTGGCGCATCAGCTTGAAGTTCAGGCGCTTGCGCCCGAAGGCCATCACCAGCGCGCCGACCGCGCCCATCGCGCCGCCCTCGGTGGGCGTGGCGATGCCGAGGAAGATGGTGCCCAGCACGAGGAAGATCAGCACCAGCGGCGGGATCAGCACGAAGGTGACCTGCTCGGCCAGCCGCGACAGCAGCCCGAGCCTGGCCACGCGGTTGACGATGGCCAGGAACAGCGCCAGGAACGACGCCACCGTCATCGACATGATGAACACCTCGTCGCCCGGCGCCGGCCGATCGCGGCCGACCAGCGGATTGATGATCTGCTGGTGGTACAGCGACCAGACGTAGCCCGCCACGGCGCAGACCGCCAGCAGCGCGAGCAGCGAGCGGTGGCCGCTGGCGCCGCTCGGCTCGCGGTAGATGCGCGCCTCCTGCGGCAGCGCGGGCACCCACGCGGGCCGCACGAAGGCGACGACCACGACGAACGCCAGGTACAGGCTCACCAGCAGCAGGCCGGGGATCAGCGCGCCCGCGTACATGTCGCCGACCGAGCGGCCGAGCTGGTCGGCCAGCACGATCAGCACCAGCGAAGGCGGGATCGCCTGCGCCAGCGTGCCGCTGGCCGTGATCGTGCCGGTGGCGATGGTGCGGTTGTAGCCGTAGCGCAGCATGATCGGCAGCGAGATCAGGCCCATGCTGATCACGGCCGCGGCGACGACGCCGGTGGTGGCGGCCAGCAGCGCGCCGACCAGGATGACCGCGATCGCCAGGCCGCCGCGCACCGGGCCGAAAACCTGCCCCACGGTCTCGAGCAGGTCCTCGGCCATGCCCGAGCGTTCGAGGATGATCCCCATGAACGTGAAGAACGGGATCGCCAGCAGCGTGTCGTTCTGCATGATGCCGAACACGCGCAGCGGCAGGGCCTGGAACATGTTGGTTCCGAACAGCCCGACCTCGATGCCAATGAAGCCGAACAGCAGCCCGGTGGCCGCCAGGCCGAAGGCCACCGGGATGCCGGTGAGCAGGAAGAACAGCAGCCCGCCGAACATCAGCGGGACGAAGTTCTGGGCGATGAAGGCGCTCATCGTGCGGCCTCCTGGCCCTGCAGCTGGCCCTTGGCGGTGAGTTCCTCGAGCAGCAGCTCCTCGTCGGTCTTCTCGTGCTCGACGCTGAAGGGCTCGGCGCGCTGGCCGGCCAGGTAGGCGGCGCGCTTGATCAGCTCCGACAGCGCCTGCAGCGCCAGCACCGAGAAGCCCACCGGGATCAGCAGCAGCACCGGCCAGCGGATCAGGCCGCCGGCATTGGCGCTCATCTCGCCCGACACCCAGGCGTTGTGGAACAGCGGCCACGACAGCCACACCAGGATCAGCGCCAGCGGGATCGTGAACACCACCAGGCCCAGCATGTCGATGATGGCGTTGGTGCGCTTGGACAGCCGCGAGGCGATGAAGTCGATGCGCACGTGCGCGTTCTTCAGCAGCACGTAGCCCACGCCGAGCATGAAGACGCCGGCGAACAGGTACCACTGGATCTCGAGCCAGGCGTTGGAACTGATGTCGAAGGCCTTGCGGATGATGGCGTTGGCGGTGCTGATCAGCACCGCGGCCAGCACGAGCCACATCACGAGGCGGCCGAGCAGCTCGTTGAGGCGGTCGATCAGACCGGACAGTTGGAGCAGGGGTTTCACGGGTGGGCGGGGCCGGAGCCTAAGCGCTGGACGGGCGCGATTGTCGCGTCAGCCCTGCCCGGCGCAAGGGCGGTTTCCCGCAGCCGGTCTCGCGGCCGGGCGACTCAGCCGGTGGCACGGCGGCGAACCGCCTCCAGGTAGGCCAGCCCGTCCGGCGGCCGGCCACTGCGCTGGCTCGCCCAGATCATCTCGCCCAGGCACTCCATGACCTCGTGGTGCGCCGCGTGCAAGTCGCCACGGCGCGCCGCCAGCAGCTGCACGGCCTGGCGGATGCCGGTGGGCTGGTCGATGCTGCACTGCTCCTCGACCGTCAGGTGCATCGACAGGTGCAGGAACGGGTTGGTGCGGCCGTCCTCGACCCGGTAGTCGCGGGCGACGGCAGCCTCGGCGTCGGCCAGCTCGGCGTGGTACTCCGGGTGCTCGTCGATCCAGCGTGCGGCGATCGACGACATCGGGTCCAGCGGCAGCGCGTTGCGCTGGCGCGACCAGGCCTCGCAGAAGAAGCGCCGCACGTCGGCCTGGCTGGGCTGGAACACGGCCGCGATTGTCGCGCCTGCGCGGCGCCCCTGCCGGCCCACAATGCGGCCTCCGGGGTCCATGCCCCGCCCGCCGCGCCGCAATGAACGTCACCACCGAACAGCTCTTCACCGAGGCCCGCACCCACAACGGCTACCTGCCCGACCCCGTGCCCGAGGCCACGCTGCGTGCCCTGTACGACCTGATGAAGTGGGGCCCGACCTCGGCCAACTGCAGCCCGGCGCGCATCGTCTTCGTGACCAGCGACGCTGCCCGGGCGCGCTTGGTCGAGTGCATGAGCCCCGGCAACCGCGTCAAGGTGGAGCAGGCGCCGGTGACGGCCCTCATCGGCATGGACCTCGGGTTCCACGAGCAGCTGCCGCGGCTGTTCCCGCACACCGACGCGCGCAGCTGGTTCGCGGGCAATCCCGAGCTGATCGCCTCCACCGCCTTCCGCAACTCCTCCCTGCAGGGTGCCTACCTGATCGTCGCCGCGCGCGCCCTCGGGCTGGACTGCGGGCCGATGAGCGGCTTCGACGCCGCGCGCGTGGAAGCCGCGTTCTTCGCCGGCACGAGCGTGAAGATCAACTTCGTCTGCACGCTCGGGCGCGGCGACCGCAGCAAGCTGTTCCCGCGCAGTCCCCGGCTGGCCTTCGAGGAAGCCTGCCGCATCGTCTAGGCGCAGGCCGCCGCCGGTGATCGCCGACCCCTGGTTCTACGCCGTCGCGGTGCCGGCGGTGCTGCTGATGGGGGTGTCCAAGAGCGGCTTCGGCGCCGGCTTCGGCGCGCTGGCGGTGCCGCTGATGGCGCTGGCCGTGCCGGTGCCGCAGGCGGCGGCGATCTTCCTGCCGCTGCTGCTGGTGATGGACGCTTTCGGCGTCGCCGCACTGGTGCGCCACGCCGACCGCCGGCTGCTCGCGCTGCTGCTGCCGGCCGGGCTGCTGGGCACGGCGATCGGCACGCTCGCCTTCGGCGTGCTGTCGGCCGCCGCGGTGGCCGGTCTGGTGGGCGCGGTGACGCTGGCCTTCGTCGCGATCCGGCTGCTGCGCCCGCCCCGGGCCGACGCGCCGCCGCCGCCACGCTGGCTCGGCTTCGCGCTCGGCGCGGTGTCGGGCTTCACCAGCTTCGTCGCGCACGCGGGCGGCCCGCCGGTGGGCTTCTACGTGCTGCCGCTGCGCCTGCCGCCGCTGGTCTTCAGCGCCACGATGGCGGTGTTCTTCGCCGCGGTCAACCTGTCGAAGTGGGGGCCGTACGCCTGGCTCGGCCTGATCGACGGCCGCAACCTGGCCACCGCGCTCGTGCTGATGCCGCTGGCGCCGGTGGGGGTGTGGGTAGGGGTACGGATCGCGCGACAGATCTCGCGCGAGCGCTTCGAGCGCGTCTTCCTGGCCGGCATGGTGGCGGCCGGGCTCAAGCTCCTGTACGACGGGCTGGCGGGCGGCTGAGGCAGGCGCCCGAGGCCGGCGACGGCGTCGCGGCTACCATCTGGCTGTAGGGATGGCCCGGGCCCGGGTCGGTTTCGGCACGCCGCAGCGCGAGGAGGACGGTACATGCCGGTGATCGTGGTCGCCAATCCGAAGGGCGGCGTGGGCAAGAGCACGCTGGCCACCCAGCTGGCGGGCTGCCTGGCCGCGGCCGGGCATTCCGTGATGCTGGGCGACGTCGATCGCCAGCAGTCGGCGCGCCAGTGGCTGGCGCTGCGGCCGCCGGCGCTGCCGCGCATCGCGGGCTGGGACGTCGCGGCCGACGACGTCGTGCGGCCGCCGCGCGGCACGACGCACGTCGTGCTGGACACGCCGGCGGGCCTGCACGGCAAGCGGCTGGAGGCGGTGCTGAAGATCGCCGACCGCATGCTGGTTCCGCTGGCAGCCAGCCTGTTCGACATCCAGGCCACGCATGCGTTCGTGAATCAGGTGCGCCAGCACCGCCGCGCCGGCGAGATCGACCTCGGGCTGGTGGCGATGCGGGTGCGCGAGCACACGCGCTCGCACGAGCAGCTGCAGCAGTACCTCGACACGCTCGGGGTCCCGGTGGTGGCCTGGCTGCGCGACACGCAGAACTACGTGCAGCTCGCCGCGCACGGCCTGACGCTGTGGGACGTGGCGCCGAGCCGCGTCGAGCGCGACCTCGAGCAGTGGGCCGCGCTGGCCGACTGGGTGCGCCGCTGAGGCGGCTGGGGGACCTTCCCGTGCAGCACTACGCCCGGCTGGCCGACCTGCAGCCCCTGGTGGGCCGCGAGATCGGCGTCAGCCAGTGGACCGAGGTCGACCAGGACCGCATCGACCGCTTCGCCGCCGCCACCGGCGACCACCAGTGGATCCACGTCGACCCGGCGCGGGCCGCCGAGGGGCCGTTCGGTGCGACCATCGCGCACGGCTTCCTGACGCTGTCGCTGCTGCCGATGTTCTTCGACTCGGGCTTCGCGATCGACGACGTCCGGATGGGCGTCAACTACGGCCTGAACCGGGTTCGCTTCCCGGCGCCGGTGCGCGTGGGCAGCCGGCTGCGCGGGCACTTCCGCCTGCTCGAGTACCTGCCGCTGGAAGGCGGCGCCCAGCTGACGGTGGAAGTCACGGTCGAGCTCGAGGGCTCGGCCAAGCCGGCCTGCGTGGCCGAGTCGGTCTCGCGCCGCTACGTCTGACGTCCCCGGCGGCCGCCGGCCCGGCCGCGGACGACGGACCGCACGCTCGCGCGGCCGCGTCCGCCCGTCGGCCGAGGCTCTTCCCCCGAAGGAGGGTGCGCGCGCGCCGCGCGCGGCCGGACACTACGCGCCGACCCGCCGCCCGCGGGATCCGGAGCGAACATGAAGGTCCTGCTGGTCGACGACCACCCGCTCGTGCTGACGGCGCTGCAGGCGGTGATCCAGCGCGTCGACCGCGACATCACCGTCGTCGGCGTCGACGGTGCGGCGGCCGCGCGGCGCGAGATGCGCGAGCACGCCGACTACGAACTCGTGCTGCTCGACCTGGCGCTGGGCGACGCCGATGGCTTCGCGGTGCTGGCCGAACTGCGCCAAGCCTGGCCGGCGGTGCCGGTGGTCGTGGTCTCGGCCAGCGAACTCGCCAGCGACGTGATCCGGGCGATCGACCTCGGCGCGATGGGTTTCGTGCCCAAGAGCAGCAGCCACGCCGAGCTGCACGAGGCGCTGGCGATGGTGATGGCCGGGTCGATGTACGTGCCGCCCTCGATGCTCGGGCTGGACTTCGGCCGCCTGCGCGCGGCGGCCGCCGCGGGCACCACGGGCCCGGCTGCGCTGGGCGCCGCCGCCCGGCCGGAGCCGCACCAGCAGGTGCGCACGCTCGAGGCGCTCGGACTGACGCCGCGCCAGACCGAGGTGCTCGGGCTGCTGCTGCAGGGCCTGCCGAACAAGCTGATCGCGCGCCAGCTCGGGCTGTCGGTGGAGACCGTGAAGGACCACGTGGCCGCGGTGCTGCGGACGCTGAACGTCGCCTCGCGCACCCAGGCGGTGCTGGCGGTGAGCCAGATGACGCAGGGCCAAGGCGGCTTCGTCACCGGGCCGCGGCGAGCGGTCGGCGCCTGAGGCAGGTCGCTGGCCGTGGCGACGTCGCCCGCGACCATGACCCCCGGGGCCGCATCCGGAGGCGAACTCGACCATCTGCGCGCGTTGTTCGTGCAGACGCCGGCGACGCTGGCGGGCTATCTGGTCGGGGCGGCCGTCGTGGTCTGGCTGTTCCACGACC
>Ga0209985_10003198_pt1 | contig 14162 bp, 12 predicted proteins | sample NOAtaG_FD_187305 | JGI IMG/M metagenome (GOLD analysis project Ga0209985, IMG submission 187305) | Freshwater lake microbial communities from Lake Erie, under a cyanobacterial bloom - NOAA_Erie_Diel6S_1000h metaG (SPAdes) (version 2) | ecosystem: Environmental > Aquatic > Freshwater > Lake ...
GAGGATCAACTCGCCCTCGAGCTGCCTTACCTGCGCTCCCGGTATTTTTCCGACATTTTTCAGGTCTGGGATTTCCACCCATTCGAAAGGCAGGTAATGGCGAAGGCGCCGGTCGAATAATTGCACACCTTCGGCCAGGTATTTTTCCTGTGTTTTCCCCATCGCCCAGCATTCCACTTTCATCGCGGGTTTATTCGATCAGGGGTTTGCCGATGAAAACGGAAATTTCGGGGGTCAGCCGTACGCGGATGCGGATGATGAGGGGTTCGACGAGCGGCAGCTTCGCCTTTCCATGCAGGATGTAAGTCGTTTTCACGGTAGTGAACACCGACAACAGCGCCGGGCTTCCTTTGCATGCTTTAAGGATCTGATCCAGCCGCTCGGGCGTAAAATCGGCATGGACGCCTTGTAATTCTGCTTCCAGGCCGGGACTGAAGCCCAACGCGACAGAAAAGCTGTTCATCCGCAGATGATACTGCTCCAGTCTGGTGAAAATCTGCAACCATTCTTCCATCACCTGGTTGCTTTTTTCGCGGGCTCCTTCCCCGATGCTTGCCGCCTGGGCTTTGATGGCATCTGTGGCGTCCTGTAGTGCCCGTATAATCTTGCCCCCTATTTTTCTAATCGGCCTTTTCTGCACGCTGTTATAATTTTAAGCCTTTTTGGAAAAAAATCTTCCCGGCCAGGATAACGTATGCACCCAGTCCAGGCAGTAGCGATGAGTCTATTTGAAGCGGATTTCGCCATTGGTTTTTCCCTTGCCCTCCATCATGCTGATTAGATCGGTCTCGACCTTTACTGTTGAGCCTGACACCTTTGCCCCTGGAATCGTAGTCTTTCTGACCATTCCGGGAAGGTTATAGGTGGTTGTGAATTTTGAATCGCTCATCAGCAATTTTAACATTTCCATTTCTTCGCCTTCCATTTCGGGATTTTTTGCTTCTCCGGCAGGCAGGCGGGTGATCATATTTTTGCCGAGGCGAAAAGAAGCACCACCCGGGATGACATCCCCTGGGAGCAGGCCGCCTGCGCCATTTTCGGCGAGCATGGAAGAAACGTTTTTATGGAAAAAGTCAATATCCTTTAAATCTTTGAACTGAAGCGTTGTGATCGTATAAAATTCATCATCTTTATCGCTGACTTTGAGCCGCATCGTCACGTTGTCCCAGAATTCCGGGCGGCCGGTGCGGGCTTTCAGTTCTTCGGGCAGGCTCTTGAACAATATCAGCGAATCCTGCTCGAGGTCACTCAGGCTGCTTGCCGCTGATTCCTGATTGATTGCTTCCCTGAGCATGTTTTTCATAAAGTCGTCGGACATGAACTGGCTGAGGTCCATTTTCATGCTGTATGTGCCTGATCCATCTTTATTGAGGCTGAGTTCTTCGAAAACATTGAAGCATCCGCTTGCCAGGAAGGCCATTAAAGCGGCCAGGATAAAAGGGAGTTTACGCATTATGCTCAATTTTATGTGAGTTGAAGGATTGGATTTGAAGATCTGTCGGCAATGCTGCTGTTTTTAATCGTAAGTCCTTGAATTTCGCTGTCTGCATTGCCACCGGCACGTTGTTAATTTTCCACAAAATAACGATATTTTCACGACAAACCTGTGAAAAAAAACCTGGTGGCTGCCCTGTATGTGATTATGCGTTTCTTTTATGTCCTCCCTTCTTTGAAACTATCCTGGCAATTTTCCGTTTCAATAAATTCAGTCCGAAAAGTCGGCCTGAGGAGGCTTTTAAAAAAGTCTGTTCAGGTGGATCCAGAAAATAATATTTTGAACAAAACGACATTGCTTTGATTTTTTGAAACGCACTCAGAGCGATATCATGCTGTTCTACAAACCGTTTTTGCCATGCAACATGAACAAACACTTGGGGAGCTGAAAAGCAGTGGCTATCGCCCCCGTCCGCTGAAACAGGAACTTCGGGACAATCTTATTTCAAAACTTCGACGCAGGGAAAAGATTTTCGACGGGATTATCGGTTTTGACGACACTGTCCTTCCGGATGTGGAGCGGGCTGTACTTTCGCGGCACAATATCCTTCTGCTGGGGCTGCGCGGTCAGGCGAAAACGCGCATTGCCCGTTTACTGGTTCACCTGCTCGACGAATACATCCCTATCGTCGCGGGCAGCGAGCTGAATGATGACCCCCTTGCTCCTATATCGAGGTTTGCAAAAGACCTGATTGCAGAGGCGGGCGACGATACCCCTATCGCCTGGTTGCACCGCGACGAGCGCTATGTCGAAAAACTCGCTACCCCCGATGTCAGTGTCGCAGACCTTATCGGCGATGTGGACCCCATCAAAGCCGCTGCTTTGCGCCTTCCTTATTCTGATGAGCGGGTCATCCATTTCGGCCTGGTCCCCCGGGCACATCGCAGCATTTTTGTCATCAACGAGCTGCCAGACCTTCAGGCCCGCATCCAGGTTTCACTGTTCAATATCCTTCAGGAAGGCGATATACAAATCCGCGGCTTTAAACTCCGCCTGCCTCTGGACATCCAGTTTGTATTTACTGCAAATCCGGAAGATTACACCAATCGCGGTAGTATCATCACGCCCCTGAAAGACCGTATCGAGAGCCAGATATTGACCCATTATCCCAAAACGGTGGAGATTTCCCGGCAGATTACCCAGCAGGAGTCCAGGCTGCACCCCGAGCAATCAGAGCGGGTGGCAGTACCCGATGTCCTTGCAATGATCCTCGAAGAAATTGCTTTTATCGCACGCGACAGCGAATATGTGGACGAAAAAAGCGGGGTGTCTGCCCGTCTGACGATTTCAGCGTATGAAAATCTCGTCAGCACGGCTGAACGACGTGCCCTGATCAATAAATCCGACCGGACGTATGCGCGGATTACCGACTTTTGGGGTGTGGTACCAGCGATTACCGGCAAGATAGAACTCGTTTATGAGGGCGAACAGGAAGGGCCTTACCAGGTGGCCATGAACTTATTCGGGCAGGCAGTGAAGAAATTATTTCTTGCACATTTCCCTGATCCCGATAAGCTCCGCAAAGGCCAGCAGCGCGACCCCTACGGCGTCGTCCGTGCCTGGTTTGCCGCAGGCAATACTATGGATTTACTCAACGATGCGGACGACCAACAATATCAAAAAGCCCTCGATGCTGTTGCAGGTTTGCGAAAACTGACAGAGACATATACCCAGGCTACCGGCGAAGAGCTTTATACTTATATGGAGCTTGCCTTGCACGGCCTGACGGAATGCAATATCCTCAATAAGGAAGTCCTTGAATCCAGTCTCAGTTTCCGCGACCTCCTTGCAAATATGCTCGGCGATGAGGAAGATGATTTTGATGAAGAGGATTTGAATTAAAACACCTATCTTCGGCGCAATCAGAACGGTCGCTTATGCTCATTACCATCCATGCTGAAAATCCGGACGAGCGCAAAATCCGGCAGATCGTGGATATCCTGCAAAAAGGGGGAATTATCATTTACCCTACCGATACCGTCTATGGCCTGGGATGTGATATCCGCAACCAGGAAGCGGTTGAGAAAATTTGCCGGATGCGCCACCTCGATCCGCGCGATGCCATGCTTGCGATGATCTGCAAAGATCTTAGCCAGGTCTCTGAATATGCCAACCCCATACCCAACCCTGTGTTCAGGGTACTCCGCAAAAACCTGCCGGGGCCGTTCACGTTCATTCTGAAAGCGGCCGGAGAGGTGCCCAAGCTTTTTCGGAACAAGAAAAAAACGATCGGCATCCGTATTCCCAGGCATCCCATCCCGATTGCGATCGTGGAAGCCCTCGGACATCCGATTCTCACTACTTCCCTGAAGTCCGACGACGAAATCCTGGAATATTTCATCGAAGCCGAGGACATTTACGATGATTTCCGCCGTCAGGTGGACGTAGTCGTTGATGGTGGTCCCTGCGGCAATGTACCTTCTACGATTGTTGATTGCACCCAGGACGAACCAGTCGTTCTCCGGCAGGGGGCAGGCATACTTGAATACGCATGATCCGGAAGTTGTTCACAACAGCTCTTGCGGCGTTCCTGCTCCTCACCGGCACCGCAGCGTCCGCACAAAACGCATCTGTAAGGGGTACGATACTGGATAAAAAGGATGGGGTACCCCTGCCATTTGCCACGGTTCGCATCGAAGGCACTGAAATTGGTACGGTGGCCAATGCAGAAGGTTTTTTCATTCTGAGCGATATTCCGCCAGGGGATTATGTGATCGTTATCGAGTTGCTGGGCTTTGCCACGGTGCGGGAACAGGTCGCCCTCACATCTGGTGCGCTGGTTTACAGGCGTTTTTTTACCGAGCCTGAGGCCATAGAACTTCAACGGGTGGATATCTCTGCAGAACGACAGTTGGCGCGCATAAGTCCGCAGGTGGGCCTGTTGACTGTAAGCCGTGAGCAGATTCTCTCTATGCCTGCAATCGGGGCAAGTGCTGACCTGGCACAATACCTGAGCGTGCTGCCGGGCGTAGTCAATACCGGCGATCAGGGAGGGCAGCTATACCTCCGTGGTGGTGCCCCTGTACAGAATAAAGTCCTGCTCGATGGGATGGCGCTATTTAATCCTTTCCACTCGATCGGCCTGTTTTCGGTGTTTGAAACGGAAACCATCCGCAGTGCGGATATACATACCGCAGGATTTCAGTCGGAGTACGGCGGCCGGATGTCGGCGGTCATGGATATTAAAACCAGGGAGGGGAATACACAGGCTTTCAGCGGGTTGGTGGCTGCGAGTCCTTTTCAGGCGAAGGCCTTGTTTGAAGGACCGATCAGGCAGCTCGGAGCAGACGGCGGGGCAATCTCGTTTTTGGTCACGGGCAAGCAGGGCATCCTGGACCGCACCTCCCCGCATCTTTATCCCTATGCCGTTGACTCTGCCTTCTATGCGTTTGCGGCAAAGGATACCAGCCTCTCTGCACTCCAGGAGCTTTCCCTGCCCTATCATTATACGGACTTATACGCCAAGGTTTCCTGGCTGGGCGGCAATGGCAGTAAACTGGATATTTTTGGGATTAATTTCAGGGATGGGTTTGACTTTGCCGGGCTCGCCCGTCTGGATTGGATTACTTCGGGTGGTGGGGCGCGTTTTGTGCTGGTGCCCCAGCAATCGAATATTTTTCTGGACGGTGCCATTTCGTACACGACCTACCAACTCGAGCTCGACGAGCGGGGGGAGGCACCGCGCAGCAGCGGCGTAAACGCGTATTCCGCACAATTGAATTTTACCTATTTTGCCAATGGGCAGCAACTGAACTACGGGTTTGAATTTTCCGGGTTCAGTACCGATTTTCGTTTCAGGAACCCCTTTGGGTTTAATTTCACCCAGCGCGATTTTACCTCTGAGATTGCGGGTTATTTGAAATACCGCTACAATTTCAAGAAGCTAATCCTTGAGCCCGGCTTCCGGCTGCATTTCTATGCGTCACAATCGCGTATCTCCCCCGAGCCCAGGCTGGCTGTCAAGTACAACCTTCTTCCTGCATTGCGATTTAAAGCTGCAGGGGGGTGGTATTCCCAAAACCTGTTGAGTACCGTCAACGACCTCGATGTGGTCAACCTCTTTGTCGGATTTCTCGCAGGCCCGGAACAGACCCTTTACCGGCCCGGGACGCGAACGCCCGTCGCCAACCGGCTACAGCTGGCCCGCCATGCCGTGGCCGGGGTAGAAATTGACCTCGGTGAGCGGCTCACGATGGAAGTGGAGGGTTACTGGAAATCATTCGACCAGGTGCTGCAAGTCAACCGCAGCAAACTCAGTGGGAGCGATCCCGACTTCGCGATCGAGACCGGGGAGGCAAGCGGGGTAGATCTATCCCTGAAATATCAAAGCCGACCCTTGTATCTTTGGCTGGCTTACAGCCTTGCCCAGGTCTGGCGGGACGATGGCCGGCAGGTGTACCCCACCGTTTTTGACCGCCGGCATAACCTTAACCTTCTCGGGGTCTATAATTTTGGTAAATCCCGCCGTTGGGAGGCAGGTTTTCGATGGAACCTCGGTTCTGGGTTCCCTTTTACCCAAACCCAGGGGTTCTACCAGCAAATCCCACTGGAGCAGGACCTGCTCCGCACCGATATCCTCACCGGAAATGCCCCGGTCGGCATCATTCTGTCGGATACCCGCAACGGAGGGCGCCTTCCGTATTTTCATCGCCTCGACCTTTCCCTGAAATATACCCTGCCTACAGGGGCACGCAGCTCCCTCGAATTTAACGGCAGCGTGACCAATGCCTACAACCGCCCCAACGTCTTCTACGTGGACCGCCTCAGTAACCAACGGGTAGATCAGCTACCTGTCCTGCCCGCCCTCGGACTGACCTGGAAATTTTAGGGGGGCAAAAGCCTTCGCCGGTCCTTGAGGTTGTGTAAAAAGGCCGGAGGCCGTTATTTGGCGGATGACGCCGCCAAATAATATTTTGAACGAACACTTTTTTCAAAAAAAGTGTTCGTTCAAAACTTTCTCTCGCCGCCGAAGGCGGCAGAATACTTTTTGCACAACCTCAAGACAGACCGCAGGCTTTTCAAACAACCCTGTAGTGCGCGCTCGTATCCATAGCGCCGCAGAACTCCACATTGTTGTAATCGGGATCATAAAAGTAAACGGCAACATTGCCGCCGGTCTCACCATCCCCATGGGGAGGGGCATCATTGTGCCTGGCGGGTCCATAATTGGGCATTTCGCCTTTCTTTTTTGCCTGCGCTGCGAAGGCAAATACATTTTCCAGTTGGTTCCCGTTCAATTCGAGGGCGAAATGAAAAAAACTCATGCCGGAAGGGATAAACCTCCTGCCCTCATTGTCGTTGACCTCAACGAGGACGAGGCACTCCTCATGGTTTGTAGCATTCATAAAACAACAGCGCATCGAGTATCCTTCCCAGAATGGGTGAGGTTCCCATGTGCCCGTTCTGCTGTGCTGCATTCCTGCTATATTTTCATACCATGCCCTGCTTACCGCTATGTTGCGTACATAAATGGACAACTGGTCGAGGTGTGCGATACGGGAGGCTTTAAAGACACCGTAGTCCTCGGTTTTATTGGAGAAACGCTTTCCCGAGAGGGTCGGGGGCAACAGGATGAGCTGCCGGGCCCATTGCTTTTTCAACAGGAAAGATATCCTTTGAAGGAACCGGGGCAATACATTTGGTGGAATATAATGTTCTGGCCGCATAATGCTGATTTTAGGACTTATTGCCGGTAGGGGGACTATGGACAACAATCAAGTTGGTGTATGCCCTGTGCTGCACCATTGCAATCTTATGGTTTGTAGAGTATTTCAATCCAGTGGCGATCGGGGTCCTGAAAGCAGAGTGCCTGCCATCCGGGAGCCATTTTTGCGGAGGGCAGCATTCGTCCTTCGCGCAAGGGGATGCCCATTGCGCGTGCGTTTTCCCGGATATTCCCGAAGGCGGCCTCATCCTGAGCGACCATGCTATAGTGCAGCATTGACCCATTGTCCATTTTAAGGCGATGGTGTTTTACCATACAGATATCATGATGGTAGAAGCCAAAGCTGAAGAAGTGCATTTCCTGATGGGACAAACGCATAGCCGCGCTGCTGTCCGGATGGTTCAATGCCGAGAACTGCAGGTCGAACAGTTGCGTATAAAAATCTTTGGACCTTTGCAGGTCTTCGACATAAAAAACGTGGTGCTGGAATTTTCCGACAATTTCGCCGTTCATTTTATAAAATTGATAATTTGTTGACAATGGCGGTTGTACAAACAGCCTCCGGCTTTTTGAGGCTGTCTCATAACTTCTCTATGGCGGCTTGCGCTACTTGAGGCTGTCCGAAAAGTCTTTCGGCGACTTGCGCCGCCGAGAATATTTTTTCAGAGCGCCGATTTTGTTGATTTTGCAAAGCAAAATCAACAAAATCGGCGCTCTGAAAAATTTTATTCTACCGCCGAAGGCGGCAGAATACTTATGAGACAGACTCAATATTTTTTTAGTCGCAATCAGTCCAATATTCGCTGAAGGGGACAATCACATTGCGCTGCGTACCGAGGTCAATAGTCCCGTCCGGGCTACCGATATGGGCGGTGACGACGTCGCCGTCCTGAAGGTATGCCGCTTTTTTTCTGCGCAGGACTTCTACTTTTTTTTCGTTGCTCAACAGCCAGGTGGCAAGGCCCTGGAGGAATTTCCCTGGTGCTTTGACCACTACCCCGCCGGGCGTACCGGTCAGGATCAGGTCGCCGGCGTTGAGGTCCATGAAAGATGAAATTTCGCTCAGCGTTTCGGCGGGCTTGAAGATCATCTGGGAAGTATTGGCATTCTGGCGCAAGGCACCGTTGACCCAAAGCCTTAGCTGAAGGTTGTGCAGGGAGTCGAAATCTACTTTATCCAGGATGTAGAGTACGGGGCCCAGGGGCAGTAGGGTGCGACAGCTTTTTGCCTTATACCATTGTGCGTAATCGTCTTTATACTGGAGGTCGCGGGGCGAAAAATCGTTGGCCAGAACGATACCTGCGACATATTCGTGCAGGTTTTCCGTAGAGACTGTTGTCGGCTCATAGATATCCCGCCCGACTATGATACCCAGCTCTACCTCATAATCCAGGCAAAGGCAGCCATTTGGCCGCATGACCGGGCTAAGGGCACCGGTGACCGCACTTTCGTCTTTGGCGAACAGGACATTGCCCCGGGAAGCGGTGGAGAGCGCAGATTCCTCGCGATGGGAGGCGTAATTCACCCCCTGGCAAACGACCCGGAGCGGCCTGGATACCGGTGCAAGTAATTCAACTTCAGAGCGTTTTGTGAGTGCTTCGCCGAAGTTAGAACGGTGAAGGAATTCCTCCCGCTTCAGGATCAGCGTGCGCAGGTCGGGGGGCTGGTTGCCTAGCTTCAGGATATGGTCGCCGTCCTGGATCCCCCAGTATTCTGCTGCTCCGGAGCGATATTTTACAAGATAATGGCCCATAATAGTGCGATTTAAGCGATTCGGGTTTTGGTGAAGGGGATTTTCGGGCTATAATGCAATGTGCAGCCCATCCCTTGCAATAACGAATTTGCCACCAAACAAATCCCGGATTCCTTCGGTGAACATGGGTTCGATCAACAGCTTCCGCGCGATTCCGGAAGGGAGCGGAGGGATAACATGGGTAAATACAATTTGCTTCACCCCTGCCGCCTGTGCGATTTCTGCCACTTCTTTGGGGTCGGTATGATAATGTGGCGTCTGCCTGGCCTGATCCAGAACTGCCTGATCCTGTTGTGCAGGGGGGAGTTTTTCGCCGTAGGCCAGTCCTTTGATCATAATATTCCTGTTGTAGGCTTCATGGATAAGCAGATCAGCATTGCGGGCATACTTTACCATGCGTAGGTCTTTTTTAGTATCGCCGCTGTAAACGATTACCTTTCCGTTCACTTCGATGCGGTAGCCGACCGCAGGATCAACAGGTTGGTGACTTACTTCAAAAGCAAATACCCGCATCCCATTGGGATCTTCATAGACGAGTTGCATAGAATCCGCCGAAGGTACTTCGAAGGGTCGGGCCGTGCCAAAGGCAAACGCCATATCGGGAGAAGAAGTAATATTCTTTGCCCGGTAAGCCGCATCGGCCTTGAGCACCTGGTTGAAACCTGCTACGATTGTGCTGATCCCGGGCGTGCCATGAATGTAAAGGCTGTCCCGGCGCCCTCCCCTCCAGCTAACATCCTGCCAGGCATCAATATCCAGAATATGGTCGGAGTGAAAGTGGCTGATAAATATCCGGTTCAGCTTGCTTGCAGGTAGGCCGATGACCTCGGCTTTCCGGGCCGAGCCACCCCCTGCATCGAAAATAATGAACGAATGATCGTAAATAATCCCCATACAGGATTGGGCGACATTGGCTTCTGCAGCCGGGCTACCGGTACCGATCATGACCACATGGACCTTTCCGTCACTGAGCCAGTCGTGCCGGTGGATACTGAAATTACGTTCTGCTATCTGCCTGATGATCGTGTCCGTCAATTTGTTTTTTCCTGCCCATAAGCCGACCAGCAGGAGCCCGGTGGTGATCAAAGTGTATTTCAAGACTTTCACGATATGTACAGTGTGGTTGATAAAAACAGGAAGATAAAGTGTTCATTTTATAGATTAACAAAAATGGGTAGATATTTTTCCCTATCCGGTTTTAAGTCACGAAATTATAGGTTCCGCCCGGTAATGGTCTGCCCAGTCTTTTTCAAAGCCTTTTATCAGCTTATCTGCACGATTGCCGCTGGAGTAAACATATAAATCCGGGCGGACGATAAAAAAACGGGCATTTCGTTTTTTCGACCAGTCAAGTAGCGGGCCAATATCCTGTTCTTCATTTGAGAAAGTGGCGGTGCGCAGTCCTGTATGTACGGCCTTTTGGGAATCTTCAGGAGAGAAAGTAGTTCCGACAGCGACCAGCGTCCAGTTTTTCCCGAGTAAAAGATCGGATAAGCCTCCGGATTGCACGTTAAACTGAGGGAACAACCGTCGTTTTGCTTTCCCTGTGCCCCAAACGCCATTTTTGCCCTGGGGATCCAGGGGTAATTGGATATTCAGGAGCAATTTTTTGATTCCCGGTACTAAAGCCAGTCCGCGCAGGAGATGCCAAAGCCTGGAAGTGAACAAACGCCCGATCGCTATGGCGACCAGGATATGTATCCTTACTTGTGGCATGCGCTCGGAGGTGTAGGTGTCCAGGAGGCTTTCCCTGCATGTCCCGCGGAGTACCGCATCGAGCTTCCAGGAAAGGTTCAGGACGTCGCGGAAGCCGGCGCACATTCCCTGGCCGATATAGGGGGGCGTGGCATGGGCCGCATCTCCTGCCAGGAATACCCTTTCCTTTCGCCATTCCCTGCTCATTACCCCTCGAAAACGGTACCAGACGGCGTGTAGTATTTCCAACCGGCGGGTATCTACCCCAATTTCATTCAGGAGTTTTTTGACCGTTTCAGGTTTTTCATACTCCGCTCTGGGCATGGTCATCGCGTAATTCAATTCCCAGCGACGGTGTGCCCCTCTTCCTTTCATTCGCACCCAGGGCTTCTGATGACTGCAGATTTTTTGTACTGCTTCGGACTGGACGGCGCTATCGTCCCCGGTTTCCAGTGCATCTACTTTCAGGGCACCTTTTTCAAAGCCAAAATGGATTTGACGGATTCCGAGCAGATTGCGCACCATGCTCTTTGCACCGTCGCAGGCCACGAGGAAGGTAGCCTGGGCACGGAGGCTGCCATTGGTCTCTACCTTTACAGACTGGTCATCCTGAAGCACCCTGGTCACTTCAGTCTGATAGGCTAATGTCACGTTGGGGAAGCGTGCCACTCCTGATTGCAGGATTTCTTCCAGCTCTGGCTGGAAGAACATAAAATCATTTGACGCATAACCCGAATAAAATGGGATAGATGCCCTCAACAGGGGCCGGAACTGCGGATCGCATAATTCCAGAAAAGGGGAAGGCCGTAGCAAGGGCGTCAGGCGATCCGACAGATCCACAAATTGCATGATGCGCAAAATCTCTGCGTCGAGGTGCACAGCCCGGGGGAAGTTGTATCCGGAAGCGATTTTGTCCACTGCCAGTACCTTGTAGCCAAACTGTCCAAACAGGTTGGCTGCCAATAGTCCTACAGGGCCGAGGCCGATAATAATGATATCATATTTCGTGTTCTGTTCCATCAGGAATTGACAATACGGTAAAGTACAAATTTATGTAATAATTTCGGGGGATTAAAACGCTGTCTGCTTGATATATTCCCTGTGATGCTGCCGGGACGAAATGTTATCTTGATTCCGTGCCGGTCAAATAATTTGGAACTTTCTACGTATCTGTTTAAATTGATTTAATTTTCAGCAATAAAAACAAAACCTTAGAATATGGAACAGTGGAAAATTGCCAGGTCAAAAGAATTGATCTTCAAGTGGTATAAGTATAAAATACTGGTAAATGGCAAAGTACAATGTATGCTTTCAAACGGACAAGAAAGTGTCCTGACCATTAATAGCGGGGCATCCATTCAAGCCAAACTTGGCTGGGTTGGTTCGAAGCCCGTTATCTTACCGAAAGAGCGGGGAATAATCAAAGAGATTAATGTAAAAGTGAATAAAGGCCCTTTTTTATTTCCCGTCTTTAGTGCGTTATCCGTGATCCTTATTGGTTTAGTAAATCTAAGCTACCCCGGAAGTAAAGCATTAATGTATATGGCTTCTATTATAGATGTTTTTCCTATTATCGTAATATGCCTGTTGACAATTTGGAGAAATACATTTTTGGATATTCAAATAGTGGCGGCTCAAACGGATGAGCGATGATCAAAGTCAGGAGCCGCAGGCAAATTACATTTTCTTATACCTCATTTAGCAGCGTCAGCCGGCAAATAACATTTTTATAGAGTTGTGTGAAAAACCTCCGGCTTTCCTAAAAGATATTTGGCGGCGAAGGCGAAAAAATACTTTTGTTAGCCCCGAAGCTCTCTATACAACCCTGTGTTAAATTTTATCCTGACAAAACAGAAACCATGAGGCATAGATTTCCGCTCCTTTTAGCGCTTTCCGGGGCGATCAGCAGCATAAATGCACAGTCCTTCCCTTCAGATCTGGCAAGTCAACTGCAGAATAAAATTGAAACGATGCGGACTGCCAACAATTTGAAAGGCATCTCTGCCTGTGTGTATTATCCCGGAACAGGGACCTGGAAAGGGGTAACAGGGATTTCCCATGCAGGTACGCCCATCACTCCCGATATGGCATTTGGAATAGCAAGCAATACGAAATTATTTACCGGGGTCCTGCTTTTAAAATTAGCACAAAACAACATTATTAACCTCAATGATTCCCTACATAAGTACCTGCCCACTTTCAAAAATATTGACCCCAATATCACCATTCGCCAGCTACTTAACCATACCAGCGGGCTGGCCGATGTGACGAATGTGCCCGGCTATCCGGATTCCATGCTTACCAATCCTAACCGCATTTTTACTCCACGCGAACTCATGCAATGGGCTGGCCCTCCTTTGTTTCCTGCCGGCACAAGCTGGGATTACTGCAATACGAATTATCTGCTTGCAGGCATGATCGCCGAGAGTGCAACGGGAAAGCGTTTTGGCCAGCTTTTGCGCGATAGTATCCTGACTCCCCTGCAGCTTGACAGCACCTTTCTCGATGTGTACGACAGTCTTTTGTTTACCGTTGCGCATCCCTGGCAGGGCGGCGTGAATAATATTGCGATACCCCGAAAGTCCATTAACAGTGCAGCTTGGGCGGCTGGGGCCATGTATTCCACATCAGGTGAAATGGCGCAATGGTACCAGGCTTTGATGAATGGCAAAGTGTTAAATCCCGATGCCTTGAGGGAGATGACCACCTTTGTCGGGTCGGGAAATTACGGAATAGGCATCAGCAGAGCCACCGTAATGGGGAGGACCGTCTGGCAGCACGGAGGCACGATTTGGGGAGGCTATAATTCCTTTATGCTGTATGATAGGGCGTCAGGCGCAGTTATTTGCGTGCTCATCAATCAGCTACCCGGCCAGGCAATGCAGGTTGCCATACAACTGCTTTCCATTTTAATAAATAATCCTGTCGGCATCAGGGAAAATAAAGCGGATGAAGCTGATTTTGTGGTATATCCCAACCCCACAAACGGCCTTGTCCATATAGAACTCCCGAATCAAAGACTTCAAAGCATTGAAATTTTTAATCCTTCCGGACAATTACTAAAAGAAACCCTTGAAAACCATTTTTCTATCTCGGATTTACCCAACGGAATGTATTTCCTTTATGCCCGGACGGAGAAAGGAAGGTATGTGTACAAACTTATTAAGCAATAGATAATGTATTGGGGGGGGGTAAAAAGGCCGGAGGCCGTCATTTGTCATTTGGCGGCCGAAGGCGGCGGAATACTTCTTACACAACCCCATACAGAGTTCTTTTCGCACAACCCCAAGCACTATTTTTCGTTTTTGCCATCTGTCATTGCTAAAAAAGTACCTTTTACACTCCCCGCTTTTCCAACAAATACTTATTTTTATGGCAACCTTAAACCCAATTGCCGTAAAATGCCAGCTAGCACCCGTATCTCCCTGCTGTGTATCTCCCTCCTCTTTTCGGCAGTATTGCCGAAAGCCCAGTCTCCTTGTGCGCCCAATCCCTTTGGTTTCCAACACATGAACCGCTCCTCCGGACTTTTATCCGCACGAGTAAATACAGTG
>Ga0209985_10003199_pt1 | contig 14155 bp, 7 predicted proteins | sample NOAtaG_FD_187305 | JGI IMG/M metagenome (GOLD analysis project Ga0209985, IMG submission 187305) | Freshwater lake microbial communities from Lake Erie, under a cyanobacterial bloom - NOAA_Erie_Diel6S_1000h metaG (SPAdes) (version 2) | ecosystem: Environmental > Aquatic > Freshwater > Lake ...
ACCCCTGAACTGGAGGAGACGCAGGGCATGTTGATCAGCGATGATGAGGTGGGGAACATGGAGGCGCCTGAGGAGGAAGGTCTTGAAGAGAGCCCGATGAAGCAGTTCAAGCGCCAGCAGGCCACAGGCGAAGTGGAGCGTTCACCGGAAGATCCGTTGATCGGCTACGAACCGGGAAAGCAGATCACGTTGGGGCTCGATTGATGCGTGTTCCATGGGCCATAGGGCTCTTTGGCCTATGCTGTTCCACGTTGGCGCAACCCGTTGTGCAAGTGGATACGATCCGTGCTGTGCAGCCCTGGCCACCCCACGAGGAGTACACCTTCCCGCGGTTGGTCAGTGCAGAGAGGTCGGTGCAGACAGCGAGCATCGACCGGGACCTCGCTTTACGCCTGCTCGATGTTGACCTTGATAGCGTTGCCCATGGCCATTTGTTCGACCAAGTGTGGGGCGATACGATCACCGGATGGCTGCCCCGTTTGAATTACTTGTCCTGGCAGGTGCGCAGGCCTTTACCCGAGGTCGTGGAGGTGGAGTTCAGTGCGGAAGCATGTGGTGTATACTGCGAGGGGTTCACCGATTACTTGCTGTACGACCTGCGTGATGGAGCCTATATCGGTGACGACTCACTGTTCACGGCAGCGGGTCGCGCCATGCTGGCGGATACATTAAAGGCCGTGTGGTTCCAACGTGTGTCCGATCACTTGGTACAATTGATGGTCTGGTCTGCCGCACTGCCGGATAAGGCTGTTGAGGATACGGCTGCGGTTGGGGAAGAGCGGCAGATGATGGAGAGCCAGATCGAGCTGTATCAGCGATGCCTCGATGAACGAGCCGATCGCGGTCCTTACATCCTTGGGATGACCATTGAGCCGGGCCTGCTGCGCTTTCACGTCGCGCGTTGTTCGAACCATGTGGAACAGGCGCTCGACGAGCTCGACCCGATGAGCATTGCCCTGCCGATCAATACCGTGTTTCCGCTCATCAGGCCGGACCGCCAGTCGTTGTTCCGCTAAGCCGGACCGCGGCGGTCGCGGATCGCGACGCGTATCAATCCACTTTCACGGCACGGATCACCTCCACGCCGTTCGCCGTGCCAATGCGGATGAGGTATGTGCCATTGGCCCTGTCCTGTAGGTCGATGGTGATGGCGTTCGAGCCGCTTCCGGTCCGGAATTCCTGCACCTTGCGGCCCGTGGCTTCAATGACCTCCACGATAGCGTTACCAGCGGTGTTCAGCAGCAATGTGGCCTGTCCGTTGAAGGGGTTCGGCATCAACAGTGCTTGTGTCGCTGGAGTTCCCTCCTCCATGTCGGTGCAGATCTCCACCACGATGGTGCTCAATGCGGTTCCCGGGCAGAGCCCTGCATCCTCGGCCGTAAGCGTTACGACCCAATTGCCCACACCGAACGCAGATGGGTCGAATAGGACGCTCTCACCCTCTCCGTTCAAAGCGCCTGACCAGATGCCGGGTAGTGATCCGGTGATCGCAACAGCACTGCCGTCAGCGCAAAGCACGCCCACGTCGTTGATGCTGACCTGGGTCTCGGGCAGAACTTCGAAGGTGAGCGGTGCATTCTCAAGCACGCAGCCGTTCGGGCCGTTCCACGTGTACAGGATGGGGTAGAAGCCTTGCGAGAGCAGTGCAGGCTCCATGATGCCGTCCTCCCCAATGGGCGCATTCCACGATCCACCTGCAGGAAAGGCCGTGAACTGGACACCTCCATCCACGGTGCAGAACTGGAGGTCGGGGGCGTTGGAATCCAGTACCACCGTATCCAACAATTGAATGAATGCGAACGCTGTCGTGCTGCACCCTTCAGGTGCACGGTAGCTGTAGGCCACCGGACTGGTGCCTGGCAATATCGTGTTCGGGTCCAGGAACCCGTTCGCAATGCCGGGACCGCTCCAGATACCTCCTTCAGGGAATCCGCCGCTCAGTTGGAAGGAAGCCCCTTCGGCGCAGATCGCGGGAAGCGGGTCGATGCTCACTTCAGGGATGTTGTCACTTACTGAAATGAGAAGCGTGTCACTTCCTGCGCATTGTTGTGGGCCTGTGGGTTCTGCGACCAGGACCACTTCATAGGTACCTGCACCTTGCGATGGAAAGAAGCTGGCACCCGCAGAGTTGTAGCCCACAATATCACCGCTCCACACCAGTCCAACAGGAGGGCCTTGGGCGGCAGTGATCAGTTGGGTGCCATCGGTGATACAGAAGGGTCCGGCGGCGGCGATCTGTGCGGGCAGGGTGGTCCATACGGTCGCATTGAAGATGGACACGCACTCCGCACCCGTGCCGTCCACGAACAGGCAAACGATCGAATTCCCAGTGTAGGTGGCAGGGTCGAGGATATTGCCGGATTGCAACCCTGACCATGTTGTGTTCGACGGTTCCGAGGTCAGTACAACCGGTCCGTCACCCGAGCAAATGGGTTCGCCGACAGCGGGAAAAATGGTGGGCTCTGCGATCACCCTTACGACCGTGCTTGCGGCGGAAGGGCAGCCTTCAGGTCCGTAGAGCGTATTGCCAAGCGTGAAATTGCCACCATTGAACAGATTGGTCCTGTAAAAGACATTATCGATCACCCATTGTCCGCTCCAGCGTCCACCGGCAGGGGATGCTTCCGGCAACGGGAACGGATCGCCATAGAGGCACAGCGTATCGATCGCTGGGATCTCCATGACCGTGGTGGATGGTTGTGTAAGGTTCGGGAACCAGAACAGTCCCTCTGGGAGCTGAAGGAGAAGGTCGTCGCGGTCATCCCCATCCACGTCCATGAGCAGCGGCGACGTACCACGTGGCACATCAGGCAGGTCGGCACTGAAGGCCATGTTGCCCAGAACGGGCATCCAGGTGGTCCAACGCACTGGCAATGCTGGGTTGTTCGGCACGAAAACGACCGCACCACCTGTCCCGCAACCCATGCGTCCGAAGCTCGCAGGACCACCAGTAAGCCAAGGCTCCAGCACCTGGTCACTGAACGGGTTCCATGCCCCGCCCTCACCCAATGTGTTCCGGGCCCAATGCACTGCGGTCGGACCACTGCCCACTACGTCCAGGAGGCCATCCACGTTCACATCGAACAAGTGTGGGGCGTTGTATTCGTATTGGGGGAACGTCAATAGATATTGCGTGTTCCATACCGATGCATCGCCCGTCGTATTGAGCAAGGCATACAGCCAGCCATCCGTATCGCGTACCACCAGGTCCACACCGCCCACCAGGTCCATGTCCCCTGCAAGGATGAATGGCGATGGAACGCCTGGGTACAAGCCTTGGAGAACCGTGGCATTCCCGAACGTACCTGCTGTGTTCGCCAGCCAGGTGATACCCGGGCCTTCGACTGAACCCGTGGTCAATACGAGTTCCGGGTAGCCGTCACCGGTGATGTCACCACTTGTAAGTGCACCGACCTCGTCAGCCACGGTGTGGATGGCGATCGGCGGATCGAACTGTCCACTAATGGTGGCCACAGATAGCTTCACCTGTTGGTCATCCACTTCCATGAACACCACGTCGAGGTCGCCGTCCAGGTCCTTATCACAAAGGGTGTAGAAGCGAATATCGTTCTGAGCATTCACGATCTGTTGCGCTGAACCGAAAGCGCCGCTACCGTTGTTGGACAACCATTTCAGGTGATGGCCATTGGTGATCATGACCAGGTCCAGGTCGCCATCACCGTCAATGTCAGCTTGTTCCACAGGCCCGGTGTCGGGCAGGTCATGAATGAGCTGGCCCGACCCGAACTGCCCCTTCAGACCGAAAAGGGCGAAACAAGCGGGGAGAACGCAAAGGAGCCTTGGACTGGTCAGCATATGCACATCGGACGGGCCCGATCATGGGTCGGTCGGCCCGGCGAAGATACGATGTCCAATCCCCTCAATTTCAGCGGCTCGCAACAATTATTGTCCGCCAGCTTGCAGTTGTTTCAGCAGCACAGCACGGGGATCTTGGCCGCGTTGGTCAGCATTCGTTCCTTTTCCGCATCGGCCATGTACCTGTATTCGTCAGACGCGTGGGACATAATGGCGATGCAACCGGCCCCGACCTTTTCCGCATAGCGTATGGTGGGTTCGGCGAAACCAATGCTGAAAACGGTGCTGGGTTCATTCACTTCCAGATGGCGCAAGCCTTCACGCTCAAGACGTTGCAGCATGATGAGCTTGTTCGAAAGCAATTCCTCGGAAGGTTCCTCGTTCGGACGCATGAGCTGGAACACATGGACTTCCGAGGCATATAGTCTGGCCATCATACACACGGCATCCAACATCCGTCCGATGTCCGTATGGCCGGCAACGGGCATCACGATCCTGCCCAAGGTATTGCCAAGCGGACTGCTCTCTTGCACTACCAGCGTTGGCACCGCTGAACGGCGGACCATTTTCAGGATATCGGCGCCGAACAAGGTCTGGCGAAGGCCATGTGGGCCATGCGTGCCCACTACCATGTACGAATGCCCTCGAGCGCTTTCCTGTTCGACCACTGCGGCCAGGTCGCCTTCGATCAATAGCACACGTACGCGGTCCATCCCTCCGGCGTCGGCCACCTGCTCCTCCATCCGGGCAGCGATCTGTTCACGGGTATGGCCATCCCGCTCCCCGCGTCCAAGCACATGAAGCAAGCTGACCTGCGTACCGGCGTGTTCGGCAAGGCCCATTGCATAATTCAGCGCAGTGTTCGACACCTGTGTGAGGTCCGTTGCGCAGAGGATGTCCAAGGTCTTCATTGGAAGTAGGGGAACGGTGGACGAATGTAGGTGATGCCAGGGCCAACTTGCTCGGTGATCACACCGGGGCACACCATGAAGCCGTCCAAGGGTGAGCAAAGGAAGTGGATGATGCACCTTGATCACCACCCCGAACTGGTTACCTTGCCGGCATGTTGTGCCGAAAACTTCCCGCAGTAGTTTTTGCAGCTGCTTTTTGCGTGCAGGCTGCCGCTCAATTGAACCTCCAGTTCGTGGGTCAATTGAATTACCAGACCACCCGGTCCAGCAACCTCAGCAATCTGTGGGGCTACACGGACGAGCTCGGCAACGAGTATGCACTGATCGGTGTCTGTGGTGTGGACGAGCAGAACCCCGGCGGCATTGCTGTTGTGGACCTGAGCGACCCGGCGGACCCGCAGGAGATCTTTTTCTTTCCCGGCCCTGCCTCCATCTGGCGCGAGATCAAGGTGTGGAACGATCATGCCTACATCACCACGGAGGCTGAAAGCGGGGGCATTACCATCGTGGACCTGAGCCCCCTTCCGCAAAGCACTGACCTCACGGCCATTGTCTGGGATGCCCCGGATTGGCAGACCTCGCATTCCTTGTTCATCGATGAGAACGGTCGCCTTTACCTCCATGGTGCCGATCGTGGAAATGGGGGCGTGATCATGTACGACCTGACCCAGGACCCCATGGCCCCGGTGGAGGTGGGGGAATTCGACAATTGGTACTGCCACGACAGCTTTGCCCGTGGTGACACCCTTTATGGTGCCCATATCTACGATGGTTTCTTCTCCATCGTGGACGTGTCGGACCCCTCGGCCCCCGTGCTGTTGGGTACCCGCTCGACGCCCAATGATTTCACGCACAACGTGTGGTTGGATGACAGTGGCGACCACATTTTCACCACGGATGAGCGGACCGACTCATACGTGGGTTCATACAATATCAGTGATCCCTCCGACATCGAATACCTGGACCAGCTGCAGAGCGATGCAGGGTCAGGCGCCATTCCGCACAATACCTACTGGCTGAATGATTACCTCGTGACCTCGTACTACACGTATGGTGTGGTGATCTACGATGCTTCGAGACCGGATAACCTGGTCGAAGTGGGACATTACGATACGTCCCCGTTCAGTGGTGATGGGTTCCGCGGCGCATGGGGCGTGTACCCGTTCTTCGGATCCGAGCGTTTGATCATTTCGGACATGGAGCAGGGACTGTTCGTGCTGGACCCCACCTACGTGCGGGCCTGCTGGTTGGAGGGTCTTATTACCAATTCACAGACCACGGTGCCCGTGGCCGGTGCGAGCATCGTGATCACCGGAACGGGGAATAGTGACCTTACGGCGATCGCAGGTACGTATGCCACAGGTTATCATACGGCAGGCGACTACGAGGTCACGATCTCAGCGCCCGGCTATTTCCCGCAGACCATCGACGGCGTTCAATTGGTGAACGGGCAGGTGACCGTGCTGAACGTGGCGTTGGTGCCTATGCCCTCGTTCACCCTGCAAGGTATCGTGGTGGAACAGGGTAGTGCTGCGCCTGTTGGCAGCGCGCGTGTGCTGGTCCGCAACGATATGTTCGACCTCGCCACAACGACACTGGCCGATGGTACGTTCGGTATCGCGAACGTGTTTGAGGACACCTATGACATCAAGGCTGGGCGCTGGGGATGGAATACCGTCTGCACCAGCAATGTGCTCTTGGACCAGAACAGTTCACCGCTGACCATCGAGCTTCCTGCCGGTTATCGCGATGAGTTCACGCTCGACCTGGGTTGGACCGTGACCTCCACGGCTCCAAGAGGTGATTGGGAACGTGGTGCTCCGGTCGGTACAACCTTCAACAACCTCGCAGCCAACCCCGGTGCCGATCTGGCGGGCGATTGCGGCAGTGAGGCTTTCGTGACCGGCAACGGCGGAGGTGCCCCCGGTGATGATGACGTGGATGATGGGGCCACCACGCTCGTTTCCCCGGTGTTCGATGTAAGCCTGATGCTCGATGCCCACGTGCGCTATCATCGTTGGTTCTTCAATGCCGGCGGATCGGGTTCCCCCAACGATCGCCTTGTTGTCCAATTGAGCAATGGCGCCCAGACCGTGACCGTGGAGACCGTTACACCGGCCACTCCGGGGATGGGTTCCTGGCAATCGGTGGATCTGCGTATCTCCGACTACTTGGCGCCATCGGACAACATGACCATCCGGTTCATCGCCCAGGACGACCTTCCGGGTCACTTGGTGGAGGCCGGTATTGATGGGTTCGAGGTCGTGGACCTCGGATCGACCGAGGCAACTCCCGATCGCACCATCGGAACGCTTCGGGTTTGGCCCGTTCCCAGCAATGGCGAGTTCAACGTCCAATTGGAAGGTTCGGGGAACGCTCTACTGACCCTGCACGATGCCTTGGGCCGACAGGTCTGGCATGGTACCACGGCTGGCCGGTCGATCGTAACGGTGAACGCAGGACTTCCGGATGGACCTTACCGGCTAACGGTGGTCCGCGATGGGGTATCCGTATCGCGTTCGGTGCTGATCATCCGCTGATCGCGGTCGGTCGGCTTAGGACGCTCTGCCTCAGCGTTTTTTCTGGCTGGGTGCGGAGGAGCAATGCTCCTTGATCAGCTGGTCCACTTCGGGTGCACCACCCAATGCCCGCGACAAGGTGAGGTCCTCGCAGGCTTTCTCCCGCTCGCCCTTGTGCAGACGAAGAATGGCACGGGTGCGTAGCGCGTGGGGATTGGCGGGGTAGGCGCGAAGGCTGCGTTCCACATCGGACCACGCTTCCTCCTCCTTTCCCATTTTGAGATGGATGTATGCCCTGTTGCTGAGGGCCACCGGCTCATCCTTGTCGATCAACAATGCACGTTCGATCACCGGAAGTGCTTCGTCCGCACGGTCCAGCAGTATGAGCTCGTATGCCCGGTTGCTCCAGTTGCCGACATCCGTTGGCTGGATGTCGCATAGTCGTTCGAGCACGGCCAACGCATCGACATGTCGACCGGCACTATCGTACAGTCTGGCCAATGTGCGCATGGCTTCCGGGTCCTCCGATCCACCGCCAAGGCCACGCTCCAGGTCCTCGATCGCTTGAGCGGTGCGGCCAAGGTCGGCCCTGGCCTCGCCACGCAGCAGGTAGGCCTGTGCCGTCAATTTGGGGTTCTTGCTGTGCGCCACTGCTTTGCCCGAATGGTATTCGGCTTTCTCCGGATCGGCAGCGCGCATGGCATACAAGGCACGTTGGTAGTGCGCTTCCGCCATGGTGGAATCCAGTTTCAACGCTTTTTCCACATCCATGACGTAGCGGTCCATGCGTTCCATGGCGTACCAGGCCCGTGCGCGACCGGCATAGGCTGCCGCATTGTCCCCTAGCGCAACGGCCTTATCATAAAGATCCATGGCCCGTTGGGGCTTACCCAGCGCAAGGAGCGAGTCACCCTTGGCGATGAGCTCCGCCACGTCCTGTGCCGCCATGGTGGAGGTGCAGCACAGGAACAACAAATGGAACAGCAGGTGCCGCAAGGGACGGATCCGGGTCTGCAGGGGGCTATACATCCGCATCAAAGGTAACGGGCTGGCCGCACTGCGAAGGTCATGCCGGATCCGATCGTCCTTCATGCCCGAGGGAACGGAACAGCATCGAGGTCCACATGGTGCCCTTCGGCGTGCAGGAAATGACCGGCCATGGCGATCATGGCCGCATTGTCCGTGCAGTAAACGAACGGAGGAATGAACACTTCCCACCGCTCGCGTTGGCCCAGTTCCATGGTGCCCTTCCGCAGCGCGCTGTTGGCACTTACCCCGCCGGCCAAGGCGATACGGGGTATGCCCTGTTCGCGTGCGGCCTTCGCCAGCTTACGCAGCAGAATGTCCACAATGGACCGCTGCAGGCTGGCGCACAAGTGGTGTAGCTCCCGTTCCACGAACTGCGGGTCCTTGGTCATGCCCTTTTGCACGAGGTCCTTGAATGCGGTCTTCAACCCACTGAAGCTCATGTCGTAGCCTTGCATGGCGGGCAAGGGCAACGGGTAACGCATGGCATCACCCTGCCTGGCGTGCTGGTCGATGAGCGGGCCGCCAGGGTAGGGCAGCCCCAGCACTTTGGCCCCTTTGTCAAAGGCCTCGCCGGCCGCATCATCGAGGGTGGTGCCCAGCACGGTCATGCGCAGCGGACCATCCACGCGTACGATACGGGTGTGTCCCCCGCTCACCGTTAGGTTCAAGAACGGAAAAGTGGGGGCTGGCCTGGGTTCGCCATCCATGATGAAGTGTGCCAGTGCATGGGCCTGCACGTGGTCCACGGCCACCAAGGGTATATGCAGTGCCTGCGCCATGGAACGAGCGAAGCAGGTTCCGACCAACAAGGCCCCGATGAGCCCTGGTCCTTGCGTGAACGCGATCGCGCTCAGGTCGGCCGGCCGGATGTTCGCGGCCCGCAAGGCTTCGTGCACCACCGGCACGATGTGTTCCTGGTGCGCCCGGCTGGCCAGCTCGGGTACCACACCGCCCCATTGACGGTGCACCTCCTGTCCGGCGATCACATTGCTGCGTACCACCCCATCAACAAGCACGGCGGCCGCGGTCTCATCGCATGAGCTCTCGATGCCGAGAATGACCGTGCCGGAAGGGGATGACATGCAGGGCGGGCTACTTTTGGAACTTGGGCCCGGACTTTGCCGGGCTGCGACAAAACTAAGGGGCGCACTGGCAGAGGGTGGGAAATACCGATGGTTGCGAAGGCTGGCCCTGTGGATGGGCATAGTCTCGCTTTTCCTCGCAACGGTGGTGGTTACGCTGTGTGCCTTGTTGTTGGTGCCTGCTGTTCAGAACATGGTGGTACACCGCCTGGCCGCATATGCGAGCGAGAAGGTGGGTGCCGAGGTGCGTATCGGTCACGCATCCATTGATCCCTGGGGGAGGATCGAACTGGAAGAGGTCCTGATCCGTGACCTGCGTGGTGATACCCTGTTCATGATCGGGGCGCTCCAAGTGGACCGTCCGCGCATACTATTCGCCCGCCATACCGTGAAGGTGGCCGCGCTGGGTGTTCAACACATGCGTTTCGCCTTGGACCGGCCTGCGGGCGAGGCCCATACCAATTTCACCGACCTGCTGGACCGGCTTTCATCCGGTGATACCACCAGCACTGGTCCCGATTGGACCATCCAGTGCAACTCGTTCTTCATTGACGATCTGCATTTCTCACACCACGACCACGTTTATGAACAGTTGCCGTTCGGGGTGGACCTGGACCACGTGGATGCACGTGAAGTGATCGTCCGCGGCAGCGGCCTGAAGATCATCGGAGACTCGATCATGGCCCATTTGGACCAGTTGTCGCTCCGTGAGCGAAGCGGTTTTGTGGTGGATCGGCTCGGTGGAACGGCCACGGTCTCGGCGCTGGGAATTTCCGTGGAGCACATGGTGGTGCGCACACCGAACAGCGATCTGCGGGGTGAGCTTTCCATGAGCACCACCGGCTGGGATGACCATTCGGACTTCATCCATAAGGTGATGATGCGGCTCTCCCTCGATAGTTCGCTCCTGGACCTCGCGGATGTGGCCTATTTCGCGCCCGATCTCGAAGGGATCTCCTTTCCGATGCGTGTTAAAGGGCGTTTCCGGGGTACCGTTGAGGAGCTGAAGGGGCGCGATATGGACCTTCGGTTCGGGAGCCATTCCCGCTTCATGGGCAGTGCTGAACTGAGCGGCCTGCCCGATATCGACAACACGTTCATGATCGTGGACGTGGGTCGTTTTTCAACCGACCTGCAAGACCTCGCTCAAGTGCCCGTGCCGCCCTTCGTTGAAGGACGTTCCCTGGAACTGCCGGCCGAGCTGGACCGACTTGGGCGAATGAGCTTCAGTGGGAATTTCACAGGGTTCACCCGTTCGTTCACGGCCTATGGCACTGCCCGAACGGACCTGGGCGAAGTACGGAGCGACATCAGCTACCAGCGCGATACCGTCAGTGAGACCTTCGGCTTCAAAGGTCGATTGGCTACGACCTCCTTCGAGCTCGGAAAGCTGGTGGGTGTTGATCTGCTGGGCCCTCTTGGAGCGAAGGTCCGTGTGGATGCCAAAGGCCATTCATTGGCCACCCTGCAGGCGGATCTCGATGGTGAGGTTCCCCTTTTTACCATTGGAGGCACTCCAGTAAGGGATATCATGGTCAAGGGCCGCTTGGAGCGCAACCTGTTCAATGGCGTGCTCTCCGTGAACGACCCCAATCTTTCACTGGAGTTCAAGGGCCTGGCCGACCTCCGTGGAAGGTGGCCGCTGGTGGACTTCACCGCCGATCTACAGCACGCGGACCTCCGGGCCCTCGGTCTGTTCGAACGGTCACAGTATGATGCGATCAGTATGCGGATCAATGCCTCCGGCCGATTATCTCCCGATAGTCTGCTCGGTGATCTGGAGATCAGGGACATCGTCTACTGTTCCACGGACGGGGACCATGACCTGGGCGATATCCGGCTGGAGAGTGATCGTATGGACGGGCAGAACATCCTACGCTTGGACGCATCGTTCGCTGAGGCCGAGATCGTGGGGACCTTTCTCCCTACCCTGTTGCCCAACGCTTTCGCGAACGTGGTCTACAGTGTATTCCCGGCTTTGCGTGATGAGGTCATTTACGCTCAGGAAGTGCAACGTTTCCGGTTCGACCTGAAAGCGCGGGACACGGGCCCGTGGTTGCAGCTTTTCGTGCCAGGGCTCGTGGTGGCCAACAACAGCACCGTGGTCGGTTCGTTCGATAGTCGCACCTTCGACCTCGACCTCACCTTGCGATCCCCCCTGGTCAGCATGGGTGCCGTGCGGTCAACGGAGGTGGAGGTGATCGCCGAGAAGACCTTGGACATTCTCGCTTTTGGTCTGTCCAGCGAACGCACGGCATGGAACGACAGCACGTGGATGGAGGGCATCAGCCTGCAGGGCAAAGCCTACCAGGACGAATTGGAGTTCAGCCTGGGTTGGGATACCAGTGCCACCGGTACACGTGGCAGTCTGGAACTTCTGGGTGAGGTGCGCGGCTGGCGGTCGGTGCTGCTTGAGCTTCTGCCCTCGGAGATCATGCTCGGCAAGGGAAGTTGGGTCACACAGCGTGTTACGCGTTTCAGCATTGATTCCACCACGGTGGTCGTGGATTCATTGGTCCTGCTCAATGGCCAGCAGAGGATCGCTCTCGGGGGCACGATATCCAAGGATGTCACACGTTCCATGGCTTTCGAGGTGGAGAACGTGGCGCTCGCCAATCTGGAGCCGTACCTCGGAGGTCCGCGTCTTCGTGGCATGATCAGTGGTGATGGAAGCGTGCACGATCTCTATGGCGATCCCTTTGCTTTGGCCTACATCTGCGCTGACAGCATTGCGGTGCAGGACAAGCCGGTGGGCGACATCCGCTTTACGGCCGGCTGGGCGCCCGGGGCCCGTTCGCTCGACCTGGCCGGTTCGTTGACCCGTGGACCCATCAAGGCCCTTGATTTTGAAGGTACGCTGGGCCTCTTCGATGGTGGCGAACTGGACGTCACCCTGTTGTTCGACCGGTTCGATCTTGCGTTCATCAACCCTTACCTGCCTGAGGGGATCAGTGAAATGCAAGGCCTCGTGAGCGGCGATCTGGGCGTGCACGGCACCCTGTTGGCCCCCGAGGTGAACGGCACCCTTGACCTCACCGATGCAGGGCTCCGTATCGACTACCTGAACACCTTGTACCGTTTTTCGCATCGCCTGAAGGTCTACCCGGACATGTTCGCGCTGGACCGTGTGCGTGTGCGCGATGAGGAAGGCAATGTGGCCATTGTGAACGGCACGGTCATTCACCAAGGCCTGCGCCATTGGAACTATAACGTTGGAGGCACCATGGAGCGTTTCCTTGTGCTCAATACCACCCTTGCTGACAATGAACTGTTCTACGGGAAGGCGTACGGCACAGGCTCATTGGAAGTGAGCGGGGAAGAAGGTTCGTTGGATGTGGTCGTTGATGCCCGGACCGCGACCGGGACGTCCATGCACTTTCCGATCGGAGGAAGTACCGAGGTCTCTTCCATTGGGTTCGTGCAGTTCGTGACCACCGACACGGCCGATGTGAAGGACGAAGAGATGGACCTTGCGGGTATCTCGCTGGACCTGAAGGTCACTGTGACGCCGGAGGCCACCCTGGAGCTCATTTTCGATCCCACCATCGGCGATATCCTCACCGGCAGCGGACAGGGCGATCTGGAGATCAATGTGAACAACGCCGGAGACCTCAGCATGCGTGGGCAGGTGGAGGTGACCGAGGGCGACTACCTGTTCACCCTGCGTAACGTAGTGAACAAGCACTTCCAATTGGAGCCCGGTGGAAGGATCACGTGGTACGGCGATCCCTTCGATGCGCAACTTGACCTGCAGGCGACCTATCGCCTGCGCGCCCCGCTCTACGACATCATTCCGCCGTCCGAAAGGAGCGAGGCATACAAAAAGCGTGTTCCGGTGGAGGTGGGCATGCGGCTGCGTGAGAAGATGATGAACCCCGAGATCGGATTCCAGGTGCGCCTGCCCAGTGTTGACGAAAGCCTGCGTGCCCAGGTGAACAGCGCGCTCAGTACGGAACAGGAGCTTAACCGGCAGGTCTTCGCGCTCATCGCTTTGAACCGTTTCGTGCCTCCGCCCCAGTACGTAGGTGCCGGTTCAGTGAATGCCAATGCGGCCGGTACCACCACGAGCGAACTGCTCAGCAATCAAGTGAGCAACTGGCTGAGCAGCCTGAGCAAGGACGTCGACCTCGGCGTCAATTATCGTCCGGGTGACAACATCACGCAGGACGAGCTCGAACTGGCCGTAAGCACCCAGCTGTTCAACGAGCGTCTCTTGTTCAGCAGTAACGTGGGTGTGCAGTACGGTGCCCAACGTGCCGATGCCGGCAGCAACCTGCTCGGCGATTTCCAATTGGAGTACCTGATGACACGTGATGGCAAGTTCCGATTGAAGGCCTATAGCGTGAGCAACGACAGGAACCTCAACCAGGCCGATCAGGCACCGACCACGCAGGGCGTGGGTGTGGTGTTCCGCAGGGAGGGTGATGGATTCTGGGAACTGATCCGCCGGAAACGGAACAAGACCGCGACGCCGTAGCCCGTGCTTCAGGCGTCCTTGTTCACCTGCAGGTCATGCCCCAGCTTCTCTCGCTTGGTCTCGAGGTAGCGCTGGTTGTGCGGGTTCGAGGCGATCTCCAAGGGAACGTTCTCGACGATCTCCAGGCCATAGCCCACCAGCCCAGTGCGCTTGCGCGGGTTGTTGGTCATCAACCGCATCTTTCGGACGCCCAGATCGTGCAGGATCTGCGCACCTACACCATAATCGCGGGCATCCATCTCGAAACCGAGCATCAGATTGGCCTCCACCGTGTCAGCTCCCTGTTCCTGGAGCTTGTAGGCCCGTAGTTTGTTCATCAGC
>Ga0209985_10003200_pt1 | contig 14147 bp, 11 predicted proteins | sample NOAtaG_FD_187305 | JGI IMG/M metagenome (GOLD analysis project Ga0209985, IMG submission 187305) | Freshwater lake microbial communities from Lake Erie, under a cyanobacterial bloom - NOAA_Erie_Diel6S_1000h metaG (SPAdes) (version 2) | ecosystem: Environmental > Aquatic > Freshwater > Lake ...
CGCTGAAGCTGCCGCGGCTGACGTGGGCGCGGGGACTGGCCGAGCGGATGGCGCGCGAGCGGGACATCCTGGCCACGCTGGAGCACCCGCACATCGCGCGGCTGTACGACGCCGGGGTGGACCGGCTGGGCCGGCCGTGGCTGGCGCTGGAGTACGTCCAGGGCCGGCCCATCGACGCCTACGCCAAGGCCGAGGGCCTGACGGTGCGGCAGCGCGTGGAGCTGCTGCTGCAGGTGTGCGAGGCAGTGGCCTATGCGCACGGCCGGCTTGTGATCCATCGCGACCTCAAGCCGGGCAACATCCTGGTCACTGGCGACGGGCAGGTGCGGCTGCTGGACTTCGGGATCGCCAAGCTGATGCAGGGCGAGCGCGAAGCGGCAGCGTCGACCGAACTGACCCAGTTCGCGGGGCGTGCGCTGACCTTGCGCTACGCCAGCCCCGAGCAGGTGCGGGGCGAGGCCCTCGGCACGGCCACCGACGTCTACAGCCTGGGCGTCGTGGCCTTCGAAGTACTGGCCGGCGTCGGGCCCTACTCCGCGCCGGCCAACGCCCCTGCCGAGCTGCAGGCCAGCATCGAGCGTGGCGATCTGCCGCGGGCCAGCGATCGGGCGCCCGACCCGCCGACCCGCCTTGCCCTGCGAGGCGACCTCGATGCCGTGCTGGCCAAGGCCCTGGCGCACCAGCCCGCGCGACGCTATGCGGGCGTCGCGTCGCTGGCCCACGACCTCCGGCGTTACCTGGACGGCGATCCCGTGGCGGCAAGACGCCCCCTGCCGGGCGAGCGCTGGCTGCGGTGGCTCAGGCGGCAGCGGGTTCCGTTGCTCGTCGGCATCGCGGCGCTGCTGATTCTGTCCGTCGGGCTCGGCGCCGGGCCGGCGGTGTTGGTCAGCATGGTGGCGGCCGTTGGGGCCGGGGTGGCTTGGCGACAGGCACTGCTGGCGCGGCGTGGCCGGGAGCAGGCCGAGGCGGCGGCGCGCCGGGCCGAACGCGTGCGCGACGGCCTGCTGCGGGTGTTCGACCTTGGCGCGAACCCGCAGGACGGCCGCCTGGCGCACCAGATGACGCTCAAGGAAGCGCTGGACGCGGCGCGGTCGCAGGTCACGGCGCAGCTGGTCCACCTCCCGGGCGACCAGGTCGTCGTTCTCGAAGCCCTGGCCGCGGTGTACGAGCAACTCGACCTCGCCGCCGAGAACATGGCGCTCCTCGATGAGGCGATTGCCGCGGCGGAGCGGCTGCCGCCGCTGGACGAGGACGCGCAGCAGCAGCGGCTGTCCTTGCTTGCCCGCCGGTTGAGCGCAGCCTTCTTTCACCAGCGCTTCGATGGCTTCGACCGCGCGCTCGCTGAGTTCGAGGCCCTGCTCGAGGTGTGCGGGGAGGCGGCCAGTGCCCGGCGCGCCGACGCGATCTACTACCGGGCCCGCCGGGAGCAGATGCTGGGCGGACCGGGGCCGGGCGCCATCGCGGGCCGCCTCGCAGAGGCCGAGGCGATGTACGCCCGCTACGCACCGGCGGCGCCGACGCGGCAACACGCGCTGGCGCTGGCGGTGCAGGCTGCCGTGGCGGCCCTGCGCCAGGACGATGCGGAGCGCTTTGCGAGTACGGGAGTCGAGTTGGCGCGGCGCGCGCCGGGGGAGTCGGCCGGGCTCGGCAACGCCCTGAGCGTGCGCGGCGTGGTCCGGCTGCGTGCAGGACGCTGGAGCGGGGCGCGCCAGGACCTCGAGGCGGCACGCGCGGAGTACCTTCGCCATGCCGGGCCCGACCACTTCCTGACCGCGCAGAACGACGTCTATCTGGGTCACGCGATGGTCGGTGCGGGGGAAGAGGCCGCCGGTCTCGCGATGGCGCGGGCGGCGGCCGCGCTGATCTCGAGGCTGCGCCACGGCGAGGTCAAGGAAGCGCAGGTGCTGGAGCGGTTGGGCGCCGCCGAGCTTCAAGCCGGCAACCTGGATGCGGCCAGGGTGAGCCTGTCGCGCGCGCTCGAGGTCTGGCGGGCCCATCCGCAACTTGCCCCGGAAGTGCCAGCCGAGACCCTGGCGCTGCAGGTTCTGGTTGCGGTGCGCCTGGGCGACGCGGCGGCCGCGCGGGACTCCCTCGCGGACCTCGAGGCGGTTCTGGCGGCCGCGTCGGCGTCCCGAGGGGCCCCTCTGCCGCGACTGAAGCGAATGCACGACGAGGCCGCGGCGGCCGTCGACGGGCTCACCCCGCCCCGAGCAGCTTCTCCTCCGCCAGCGCCAGCGGCTCCGGCCGGCCGCTGAGCACCAGCGTGTCGCCGCCGGCGAGCACGGTCTCGCCCGCGGCCTCGACGACGCCGCCGGCGGCCCGCCGCAGCGAGACCACGCCGACCCCCATCGCGTGCAGCGCCAGCGCGTCGATGGCCCGGCCGGCCCAGACGCTGGCCTCGGGCAGCGTCACGGTGAGCAGCCGCGCCTGCTCGAGCTCCTCGACCGTGTCGTCGTCGGCGCCGTGGAAGTAGCCGCGCAGCAGGCCGTAGCGCGCGTCGCGCGCGTCGCGGGTGATGCGGATCACGCGCTTCATCGGCACGCCCACCAGCGCCAGCGCGTGGCCGGCCAGCATCAGGCTGCCCTCGATGGCCTCGGGCACGACCTCGGTGGCGCCGGCGGCCTTGAGGCGGTCGAGGTCGGCGTCGTCGATCGTGCGCACGACCACCGGCACCTGCGGCGCGTGCCCTTGCACCAGCGCCAGGATCTTCAGCGCCGAGGGGGTGTCGTGGTAGCTCACCACCACCGCCGCGGCGCGGGCCAGGCCCGCGGCCATCAGGCTCTGCAGCCGGGCCGCGTCACCGAAGACGACGCTCTGGCCGGCGGCCGCGGCCTGGCGCACGCGGTCGGGGTCGAGGTCGAGCGCCATGTAGGGGATGCCCTCCTGCGCCAGCAGCCGCGCCAGGTTCTGGCCGCTGCGGCCGTAGCCGCAGATGATCACGTGGCGCTCGGTGGCCATCGCCTTGCGGGCGATCGAGGTGATCGCCACCGACTGCATCATCCAGTCGCTGGCGACCAGCTTGTTGACGATGCGGTTGCTGTAGAGGATGAGGAACGGCGTGGCCAGCATGCTGAGCACCATGCTCGCCAGCACCGGGCTGGTCCACTGCGGCGCCACCAGGCCCTGCTCGGTGCCGAGCGTCAGCAGCACGAAACCGAACTCGCCGGCCTGCGCCAGGTACAGGCCGGTGCGCAGCGCCACGCCCGGCGCGGCCCTGAACGTCCACGCGAGCGCTGCCACCAGCGCCGCTTTGGCCAGCACCGGCAGCGTGGTCAGCAGCAGCACCAGCACCCACTGCTCGAGCACGGGCCGCCAGTCGAGCTTCATCCCGATCGTGATGAAGAACAGGCCCAGCAGCACGTCGTGGAACGGCCGGATGTCGGTCTCGACCTGGTGCTTGTATTCGGTCTCGGCCACCAGCATGCCGGCGACGAAGGCGCCCAGCGCGAGGCTCAGGCCCGCGTGCTCGGTGAGCCACGCCAGCCCGAGCGTGACGAGCAGCAGGTTCAGGACGAACAGCTCCTCGCTCTTGCGCCGCGCCACCAGCGTCAGCCACCAGCGCATCACCTTCTGCCCGCCCACCAGCAGCAGCGTCAGCAGCGCCGCCGCCTTGGCCAGGGCCCAGCCGAGCTCGGTGAACAACTGCCCCGGGGGCGCGTTCAGCGCCGGGATCAGCACCAGCAGCGGCACCACCGCCAGGTCCTGGAACAGCAGCACGCCCATCACGCGGCGGCCGTGCTCGGTCTCGAGCTCGAGCCGGTCGGCCAGCAGCTTGGCCACGATCGCGGTGCTGCTCATCGCGATCGCGCCGCCGAGGACGACCGCGCCGCGCCAGCTCATCTCCCAGCTCTCGCCGGTCAGCCAGCGGTAGAACGCGACCAGCAGGAAGTGCCCGGCCAGCGTGCCCAGCACCGTCAGCACGACCTGGCTGAGGCCGAGCCCGAACACCAGCGTGCGCATGCTGCGCAGCCGGGGGAGGTTGAACTCGAGCCCGATGACGAACATCAGGAACACGACGCCGAGCTCGGCGGCCACCGCGACCGTGGTCGAGTCCTTGGCCAGCGCCAGCGCGTTGGGCCCGATCAGCACGCCGACGACCAGATAGCCGAGCATCGGCGGCAGCTTCAGGCTGCGGCAGGCCACGACGCCGAGCACCGCGGCCGCGAGATACAGCAGCACGAGCTCGAGCGTGGTGGCCAAGATCGGGGCGGCCGGCGGCCGTGCGTGTCCCTAGAATGGCCGATCGTATTGCACGCGCCGCGGCGCGCCGCGCCCCGTGCACCGAGACGCCGAGCCCGCCGCGATGAACCCGCTCCCTGCCTTCGACGCCGACCGCGCGCTGCGCATGGCCGGACGCACCTTCGAGATCGAGGCGCGCGGCCTGGCCGAGCTGGCCGCTCGGCTGCGCGGCACCGGCGGCGCGGCCTTCGCCGAGGCGGTGCGCGCGCTGCTCGCGTGCCGCGGCCGCGTCGTCGTGATGGGCATGGGCAAGAGCGGCCACGTCGGGCGCAAGATCGCCGCCACGCTCGCCTCGACCGGCACGCCGGCCTTCTTCGTCCACCCGGCCGAGGCCGGCCATGGCGACCTCGGCATGGTGCAGCCCGGCGACGTCGTGCTGGCGCTGTCCAACAGCGGCGAAAGCGACGAGCTGGCCGCGTTGCTGCCCGCGCTGCGGCGGCTCGGCGTCACGCTGGTGGCGATGACGGGGCGCGCCGACAGCACGCTCGCGCGCCATGCCGATCTCGTGCTGTCGTGCGAGGTGGCCGAGGAGGCCTGCCCGCTGAACCTCGCGCCCACCGCGAGCACGACGGCGCAACTGGCGCTGGGTGACGCGCTGGCGGTGGCGCTGCTCGACGCGCGCGGCTTCCGCGAGGAGGACTTCGCGCGCTCGCACCCGGGCGGTGCGCTCGGCCGCAAGCTGCTGATGCACGTGCGCGACCTGATGCGCCAGGGCGATGCGGTGCCGCGCGTGGCGCGCGGCGCCGGCTTCACCGAGCTGCTGCGCGAGATGACGGGCAAGGGGCTCGGCTTCACCGCGGTCGTCGCGGCCGACGGCCGGCCGGACGGCATCTTCACCGACGGCGACCTGCGGCGCCTGATCGAGCGCGGCGCTGCCGGCGACGAGCTGCGCGCGCTGACTGCCGCCGACGTGATGCACCGCGGCCCGCGGCTGGTGCGCGCCGACGCGCTGGCGGTCGATGCGGCGGCGGTGATGGAGCAGCACCGCGTCACCAGCGTGCTGGTGGTCGACGCCGCCGGCTTGCTGGTCGGCGCTCTGAACAGCAACGACCTGATGCGGGCCAAGGTGATCTGAGCATGGCCGGCCGCTTCCCGCCGCAGGTGCTGCTGCGCGCGCAGGGCGCGGGCCTGGGCGTGCGCGCGGCGCTGTTCGACGTCGACGGCGTGCTGACCGACGGCACGCTGTTCTACGGCGAGTCCGGCGAGCAGCTGAAGGCCTTCTCCGTGCTCGACGGCCACGGGCTGAAGCTGCTGCGCGAGGGCGGCATCGAGCCGGTGGTGATCAGCGGCCGCGACTCGGCCGCGCTGCGCCGCCGCATCGGCGAGCTCGGCGTCGTGCACGCGCACTACGGCGTCGGCGACAAGCTGGCCGTGGCCGAGGCACTTCGGGCCGCGCAGGGTTGGGCGTGGGACGAGCTGGCCGCGATCGGCGACGACTGGCCCGACCTGCCGCTGCTGCAGCGCGCGGCGTTCGCCGCCGCGCCGCCGCAGGCGCACCCCGAGGTGCTGGCCCGCGTCCACCACGTGACGACGGCACGCGGTGGCCACGGCGCGGCGCGCGAGTTCTGCGACCTGCTGCTCACGGCGAGCGGCCGCTATGCCGCGCTGCTGGCGGCGCAGTGCGGGGCCGTCGAGCACGCGGTGGATGGCGCCGCACCGCCCGGCGCGCGCCAGGGCCCCGTCCGATGAGCGCCGAGCTGCACCTGCCCGACCTGCCGGAGGTGCGTATCGAGGTGCCGTCGCCGTTTGCCGGCGCGCGGCCCGGCGAGCTGGCCCCGCTGCCGCCGCGCGCGGGCGGGCCCCGGCGGCCACCCTGGGGCGTGCGGCTGCGCGAGGCGCTGTCGTCGTACCTGCCGCTGCTGTTGATGCTGGTGCTCGCGCTGGGCACCTGGTGGCTGGTGCGCAATACGCCGTTGCCGGGGCCGCCCGCCGGGCCGGCCGGCGTGCGCAGTGAGCCCGACTACGAGATGCGCGGCTTCGCGATCGAGCGCTTCGCACCGGACGGGCGTCTGCTGCTGCGCATCGAGGGCGGGCGGCTGCGTCACTTCCCGGACACCGACCGCATCGAGATCGACGAGGCGCGCATCCGCGGCTTCGCGGCTGACGGCCGCACCACGGTGGCCACCGCGCGGCGGGTGGTGGGCAGTGGCGACGGCTCGGAGCTGCAGCTGGTGGGCGGCGCGGAGGTGACGGCCACCGACGCGTCCGGCGCGCCGATCTGGATCCGCAGCGAGTTCCTGCACCTGTTCCTGCTCACCGAGCGCGTGCGCACGCACCTGCCGGTGCAGGTGCGCTGGGCCGGCACGGAGGCCACCGCGGCGGGGCTCGACTACGACCACGGGGCGCGGCTCCTGGAACTGGCGGGTCCGATGCGCGCCGTGCTGGTGCCGCAGGTGCGGCGATGAGCGGGCTTCGCGCCCCGGCGCCGCTGGTCTTCGTGACCGGCGCCTCCAGCGGCATCGGGCAGGCCCTGGCTGCGCGCTACGCGGCCTCCGGGTGGCGCCTGGCCCTGGTCGCGCGGCGCGGCGGCGAGCTGCGCGCCTGGGCCGACGGCCGCGGCCTGGACGCCGCGCGCTGCGGTGTCTACCCGGCCGACGTGGCCCGGTCGGAGGACATCGTGGCCGCGGCGCAGCAGTGCATTGCGGCGCAGGGACTGCCCGACGTGGTGATCGCCAACGCGGGCATCAGCGTCGGCATCGACACGGCCGAGCGCGAGGACCTGGAGGTCCTGCGCGAGACCTTCGCCGTCAACAACGTCGGCGTGGCCGCCACCTTCCACCCGTTCGTCGGTCCGATGCGGCAGCGCGGCTCGGGCACGCTGGTGGGCATCGCCAGCGTGGCCGCGATCCGCGGCCTGCCCGGTCACGGCGCCTACTGCGCCAGCAAGGCGGCGGTGGTGGCCTACTGCGAGAGCCTGCGCGGCGAACTGCGCGGCAGCGGCGTCGCGGTCAGCACGCTGCTGCCCGGCTACGTGGCCACGCCGCTGACCGCACGCAACCCCTACCCGATGCCCTTCCTGCTGACGGCCGAGCGCTTTGCCGACCTGGCGTTCCGGGCCATCGAGGCGCGGGCGAGCTACCGCGTGATCCCATGGCAGATGGGCGTGGTGGCCAAGCTGCTGCGCGTGCTGCCCAACGCGCTGTTCGACCGCGTCTTCGCCGGACGCGGTCGCAAGCCGCGCCGGCCGCGCTCGGGTTGAAGGGCAGCGGCGCCGCCGCGGAGCGGCTGTCGCGCAGAGGCGGCGCTGGTGTCGCCCGGCCGTGCGTGGGCCGCGGCCATGCGCCGATGGCCCCGCGCCGGCAGGCGGCAGCGGGCTCGGGCAGCATCCAACTCCGGCCCCAGTTTCGTCTGCGTCGCGATGGACACCCTCACCCATGCCCTGTCGGGCGCGCTCGTCGCGCGGCTGATCTGCGCCCGGCCCCTCGCCACCGAACCGACGCCCGGCGGCAGCAGCGGGCCCGGCCGTGTCGCCGCGGCCTGGGACCGCGGGCCCGGTGCGCTGGCTCCGTGGCAGGCGGTGACGGTGGGTTTCGTCGCGGCAGCGTTCCCGGACATCGACGCGCTGGCACAGCTGGCCGGCGACATGGCCTACCTTCGCCACCACCGCGGCATCACGCACTCGGTGCTGGCGGCGCCGCTGTGGGCACTGGCGGTGGCGTGGCTGATGTCGGCGGCTTTCGCCTCGACCCGGCGCCGCGCAGGCGGCTGGAAGCCGCTGTTCCCGGTCGCGCTGGCGGCGATCTGGCTGCACATTGCCGGCGACTGGATCACCCAGTTCGGCACCATGCTGCTGCAGCCGCTGTCGGACGCGCGCTTCGGGCTCGGGGCCGTCTTCATCATCGACCTGATGCTCACCGGGTTGCTGGTGGCCGGACTCGCGCTGGCGGCACTGTCGCCCCGCCGGCGCTGGCCGGCGGCGCTGGGCCTGGCGGCTGCGATGGCCTGGGTGGCCGTCGCCTGGGTCGGCAAGCAGGAGGCCGAGGCGGTGGGGGAGCAGCACGCCCGCGCTCTTGGCGTGGCGGGCCAGCCCGCCACGCGCATCGAGACCATGCCCCGGCCGGCCTCGCCCTTCAACTGGACGGTCACGGTGTTCGACGGTGAGCGTTACCACGTGGCTCATGTCAACACCCGGCGCGCCGAGCCGCTGCGGGCGACCCCCGACGATAACTTTGTGCGCCGCTTCTCTGCGCCCTACCAGCCCGTGGCGAAGGCGCACTGGGAGCAGGTGCCGATGTTCGGCGGCGCCGACGCCCCGGCCTGGGTGCGGCAGGCGTGGGAGCACGAAGTGCTGGCCACCTACCGCTGGTTCGCGCAGGCGCCGGCGCTCGCGGTCGCGAGCGAGGAGCGCGCCGCCGATGGCACGCTCGAGCGCTGTGCGGTCTTCCGCGACCTGCGGTTCGAGTTCCCGGGCCGCGCCGAGCCGCCGTTCCGGTACGGCGTGTGCCTGCGCGACGGCCACCCTGCGCGCCTGGTGCGGCGCGAGGCCGGGCGCATGCGGCCGGTCTAGTCCGGCTGGTGCGGCTGGCTCGGCCGGTCCAGGCCCGCCGGTGTGGCTGGGTCGACCGGGCACGGCGCGGCCGCGCTCGTGGGGCCGAGCCGCGCGGACCTGTGAGAGCATCCGCCCCCGATGATCGACGTCGTCGTCCTGTTCTTCCTGCTCGGGGTGGTCGCGCGCCTGGTCAAGAGCGACCTGCGGCTGCCCGAGGCGCTTTACGAGACGCTGTCCATCTACCTGCTGCTGGCCATCGGCCTGAAGGGCGGCATCGAGCTCAGCCGGCAGCCGATCGCGGCCCTGGCGCCCCAGGTGGCGGCCTGCGTGGCGCTGGGCTTCGCGATCCCCTTCCTGCTGTTTCCCGTGCTGCGCGCGCTGCGGCTCGGTGGCGCCGACGCGGCGGCGCTGGCGGCGCACTACGGCTCGGTCAGCGTGGTGACTTTCGCGGTGGCCACGGCGGCGCTGGCACGGGCCGGGATCCCGTACGAGAGCCACGCCGCGCTGTGGGTTGCGGTGATGGAGGCGCCGGGCCTGGTGGCCGGCATCCTGCTCGCGCGCGCGGCAGCGCGCCGCGAGGCAGCCGGCGGCGTCGGCCGCGGCACGCACTGGGGAGAGCTCGCGCGCGACGTGCTGTTCGGCAAGAGCGTGCTGCTGCTGCTCGGAGGCCTGGCCATCGGCGCCTTTGCCGGCGAGGCGGGCACGGAGCCGATCCGCGCCGTGTTCATCGACCCCTTCAAGGGCGTGCTGGCGCTGTTCCTGCTGGAGCTCGGCCTGGTGGCCGGCGCACGGCTGAAGGAGGTGCGGCGCTTCGGCTCCGCGGTGCTGGTGGTCGGCCTGGCGGCGCCGCCGGTGCTGGCGCTGGCCGGTGCCGCGGTCGGGCTGCTGCTGGGCCTGAGCACCGGGGGCGTGGCCATCCTGGCGACGCTGGCCGCGAGCGCCAGCTACATCGCCGCGCCCACCGCGATGCGCATCGCCGTGCCCGAGGCCAACGCGGCGCTGTCGATCACCGCGGCGCTGGGCGTGACGTTCCCGTTCAACATCGTGGTCGGCATCCCGCTGTACATCGAGCTCGCCCGGAGGCTCACCGCATGATCCGCAAGCACCCCAAGACGCTGCTCGTCATCGTCGCCGAGGCCGTGCTCGAGAAGAACCTGGTGCGCGACGTGCGCGAGCGCGGCGCGCAGGGCTGGACCGTCACCGAGGTCCATCACGCCGGCCGCGAGGGCGTGCGGGAGGGAGCCTGGGAGGCCGACCGGACGATCGAGCTGAAGGTGATCTGCGAGGAGGCGGTGGCCGACGCCATCGCCGAGCACGTGCTGCAGGCGTACGCGCCGAACTACAGCGTGGCGATGTGGTTCAGCTCCGTGGCCGTGCTGCGGCCCGAGCGCTACTGACGCAACGACGAGTCGCAGCGCAGGGGACGCAACGCCGGGCAGGAGGCGCCGGGCAGGAGGCGCTAAGCGAGAAGCGCCTGCCAAGAAGCAGCTCTCGGCTCTAGACGCCGAACCGGAAACGCCGGACCAGATCGGTCGGGCCGGCAACGTCCGTCAAAGGGCGCGGTTGCCGGCAAGTGCGGCCCGCGCGGACGGCCGCGGGCCCGGCCGTCCGGGAGCAGTTCAGTAGCCGCCCTGGCCGCCGCCACGGCCGCCGCCGTAGCCGCCGCCGCCACCGCCCCGGCCACCGCCGCCATAGGGGCTGCGGCCGCCGCCGCCATAGGGGCTGCGGCCACCGCTGCCACCACCACCGTAGCCGCCGCCACCGCCGCCGCCACCGTAGCCGCCGCCACCACCGCCGCCGCCATAGCCACCGCGGCTGCCGCCGCCGCCGCCGTAGCCGCCCGGGCGGTCCTCACGCGGGCGGGCCTCGTTGACGACGACGACACGGCCGTCGATGGCCTGGCCGTTCATGCCGTTGATGGCTGCCTGCGCCTCGGCATCCGACCCCATCTCGACGAAGCCGAAGCCCTTGGAGCGTCCGGTCTCGCGATCCATCATCACCTTGGCGGAGGTGACCGTGCCGAACGGCGCGAACGCCTGCATCAGCGAATCGTCACGCACCGAATAGGCAAGATTGCCGACGTACAGTTTGTTTCCCACAGAACGAGCCCTCAATTGACCGAAGAAACCATGCGGAGCTCAACCCTGCGTGAAGCAATCACTCGAAAGGCGCGGCGTCCAGACACAGACTCCAGGATTATCTTCGCTTCGGGCGCTGACTTGTAAAGACCGATCAGCACGGTTTGTTGCTTTGGCGCCCCCGGGCTTACCCTGGAACGACCGGCTTGGCACCCCCGGCCGGCGCCGCGCCCGGGCTGGTCAGGGCAGGCCGGCCGGCCGCCGGCGGGTTGCAGCCCGGTCGCGGCGGGCGCCCGCGCACCGCCGCACAATCGGCGCCGATCCAGCCCGCGCAGCCTGGCGCGGCCCGAGGAAGCCGTGAACGCCCAGACCGTCTTCGACCACGTGATCGTGGGTGCCGGCACCGCCGGCTGCCTGCTCGCCAACCGGCTGAGCGCCGACCCGCGGCGGCGCGTGCTGCTGCTGGAGGCCGGCGGCGAGGACGACTACCACTGGATCCACATCCCGGTGGGCTACCTGTACTGCATCGGCAACCCGCGCACCGACTGGCTGTACCACACCGAGCCCGACGCCGGACTCAACGGCCGCCGCCTGCGCTACCCGCGCGGCAAGGTGCTGGGCGGCTGCTCGAGCATCAACGGGATGATCTACATGCGCGGGCAGGCGCGCGACTACGACCACTGGGCCAAAGTCGCCGCAGACGAGGACTGGCGCTGGGACGCTTGCCTGCCCTTCTTCAGGCAGCACGAGGACCACTGGCGCGGCGCCGACCCGGCACACGGCAGCGGCGGCGAGTGGCGCGTCGAGCGCCAGCGGCTGAGCTGGGACATCCTGGACGCCTTCGCGGCCGCGGCGCAGCAGGCGGGCATCCCGGCCAGCGATGACTTCAACCGCGGCAGCAACGAGGGGGTGGGCTACTTCGAGGTCAACCAGAGGCGCGGCTGGCGCTGGAACACGACCAAGGCCTTCCTGCGCCCGGTGCGACGGCGGCCGAACCTCGTCGTGCGCACTGGCGTGCAGGCCACGCGGCTGGTGCTCGAGGGCGGAAGGGTGGCGGGCGTCGAACTCCACCGCGCGGGCGGCGGCGCGCCCGAGGTGGTGCGTGCGTCCCGCGAGGTCGTGCTGGCCGCCGGCGCGATCGGCAGCCCTCAGCTGCTGCAGCTGTCGGGCATCGGGCCTCGAGCATTGCTTGAGCGCCACGGCATCGCCGTCCGCCACGAGCTGTCCGGCGTCGGCGACAACCTGCAGGACCACCTGCAGATCCGCGCCGTCTTTGCGGTGCAGGGGGCGCGCACGCTGAACACGCTGGCCAACAGCTGGCACGGCAAGGCCCGCATCGGATTGCAGTACCTGCTCGCGCGCAGCGGGCCGATGAGCATGGCGCCGTCGCAGCTGGGGGCCTTCACGCGCAGCGCCCCGCACCAGCGCTGGCCCAACGTCGAGTACCACGTGCAGCCGCTCAGCCTGGACGCCTTCGGCGAGCCCCTGCACCGTGACGACGCCTTCACCGCCAGCGTGTGCAACCTCAACCCGGGCTCGCGCGGGCACGTCCGCATCCGCTCGCCGCGCTGGCAGGACGCCCCGGCGATCCAGGCCAACTACCTGAGCACCGAGGAGGACCGTCAGGTGGCCGCGGACTCGCTGCGGCTGACGCGCCGCATCGCATCGATGCCTGCGCTGGCGCGTTACCGACCGCGCGAGGTGAAGCCCGGCGTGCAATACCAGAGCGACGAGGACCTGGCGCGGCTGGCCGGTGACATCGGCACGACGATCTTCCATCCGGTGGGCACCTGCCGCATGGGGCGCGCCGACGACCCCGCAGCCGTGGTCGACCCCAGGCTGCGGCTGCGCGGCCTGGCCGGGCTGCGGATCGCCGACGCCAGCGTGATGCCCACCATCACCAGCGGCAACACCAACTCACCGACGCTGATGATCGCCGAGCGCGCGGCGCGCTGGATGCTCGAGGATGCGCCCGCCGCGGGTTAGTCCCGACGGCCGGACGGTCGGCACTGCGCAGAATCCTCGGCCACGAGCGGCGAGCCCGGTTGCGGGCGCCGCCGGAGGCCGAGGAGACAGACGGGCCGGCTCCGGCACCCGCGTGCCGGCTGCAGCGCAAGAAGACAGATCGTCCGGACGGGCCGGGGCCTCTGGCCCCGCCCGGATCCGGCTTCGACACGACCTGCGGTACCGCCGTGCCGCAACGCCGGGACCGCAGGCGCCCGGCCCCGCCGTCGGTCCCCGCGGCCTGCTTACGCCGCCTGCTTCCGCGGCCTGCCGGCCGACGCGGCAGCCCCTCTTCCGGGCGCGGCGTCGCAGCGGTCGCGCGCCGGAGCTTCGAATCAGCGGCCCGCAGGCGTGGCTTCTTCCGCGCACGCCCGTGGCCGTCGCGGCATAGCATGCCGCAGCTTCGTCGCCACCGGCGCCCAAACATGCCCGTCGATCCCGACCTGCGTTCCCTCGACATCGACATCCCGTCCCAGCCCGACGCGTTGGTGCGGCTGTCGCTGCTGCTGGCCCGCGAGCCGGTCGACCTGCAGTCGGCGTCGCGCCTCATCGAGGCCGACATGGCCCTGGCCGCGGCGGTGATGAAGGCTGTCAACTCGTCGCTCTACGGCCTAAAGGGGCGCGTGCAGAGCGTGCAGCAGGCCATCACCTACCTCGGCATGCGCGAGGTGGCCGCGATCACCTACGAGATGGGCCTGCGCGCCGCGTTCCCGCCCGCACCGGAGCTGGGCCCGCTGTGGGTGCGCGCGGCGCGTCGCGGGCTGCTGATGGGCCGGCTGGCGCAGCGGCTCGATGTCGATGCCTGGGCCGCGCACTCGGCGGGGCTGTTCGAGGAGTGCGGCAAGGCGGTGCTGTTCCGCCACGCGCCCGACCACTACCGGGCGATGCTGCGCGCGGCTGGCACGGATACCGAGCTGGCGATGCTCGAGCGAGCCGGCTTCGGCGTCAGCCACGAGGCCCTCGGCGCGGCACTGTGCGAGAGCTGGGGATTGGCGGCCGCGGCCGTGGCCAGCGTGCGCCACCACATCCTGGCGCATGCCGGCGGCCCGTTGCCGGCTGCTGCCGACCGGCGGCCGATCTGTGCGCTGTCGGTGGTGGCGCACTGCCTGATGTGCGCGCCCGACACGCTGCAGGCGCGCGCTGCCGACGTGGCCGTCCAGGCCGGCCTGGACGCGGGCGAGGTGCTGGACGCGGCGCGCTCGGTGCACGAGCGGCTGGAAGCCGCGGCCACCTAGCGGGCACGGCTGGAAGCCGCGGCCACCTAGCGGGCACGGCTGGAAGCCGCGGCCACCTAGCAGGCACGGCTGGAAGCCGCGGCCTGGCCGGGCAGCGCCGCG
>Ga0209985_10003203_pt1 | contig 14133 bp, 8 predicted proteins | sample NOAtaG_FD_187305 | JGI IMG/M metagenome (GOLD analysis project Ga0209985, IMG submission 187305) | Freshwater lake microbial communities from Lake Erie, under a cyanobacterial bloom - NOAA_Erie_Diel6S_1000h metaG (SPAdes) (version 2) | ecosystem: Environmental > Aquatic > Freshwater > Lake ...
TGTCAGTGGTCAGTGGGCGGGGGCTGCGGGTGCGGGTGCGGATTTGAGGGAGGCTTGCCCCCTCACCCCCGACCCCTCTCCCCCTGCGGGGGCGAGGGGAGGAATTTGTGTTTTTAAGTGGGATTGGAAAGCGCGCATGGCACCCCTCGCCCCTGGAAGGGGAGAGGGCTGGGGGCGAGGGGTGAAGTTCCCCTGGAAGCTGCTGTGCTGAGCCACGGATGGGCACGGATGCGGGGTGTTTTTTCGCCGCGGATGAACACGGATTTTCACGGATGAATCGGGGGGGGCCGGTGTTCTGTCCGTTCCACTTTCTCGTGTCTTCTTTCTATGGCATGGACGCCATCGCCCCCCTCACCCCCGCCCCCTCTCCCCCTGCGGGGGCGAGGGGGGGATTTTAGTTGTCAGTTGTCAGTGTGGGGTGTTTTTCCTTCGCGTCTTCGCGGCTTCGCGTGAGCTAAACGTGATTGATTTGCGGTCTGCGCAGCGTGGCAGCGAGCACGAGTGCGAGCGGGGGCACGGGCGGGGGCGGTGGTGCGATCAGGGTTTGCTGTCGACGGCTTCCTGCAGATCTTTCAGGCTGAGCTGGGCGCGGTTCAGGCACCAGACTCCTGTTCCGGTGACGGCGATGTAGCCGACGATCTGGGAGTACAGAGAAGCGGCGAGTACGAGGGATGGGTCGGGTTTGATCTGCTGAACCTGAAGAGCAATCTGAAAGCAGACCTGAACGACTCCGAAGTATCCCGGAGCCGCCGGTATCATGACTCCAAGTGCCGTGATGCCGGTCAGGATCAGTCCGGTGCTGAGTGTGACATCGATGTCGAAAGCTTCGAGTGCGAGGCAGGCGGAGTAGCCGTTGATGAGCCACTGGAGGAGGGAATTGATGGCGATGGCGAGGATGGCGGGGGCACTTTTGAGGGAGTGCAGTCCGATCGCGCCCTGTCGGAGCAGAGTCAGGATTTTTCCGGTGAACGATTCCGGGATCACTGGCAGCAGCCGAAAAACCTGGGCGGTGGTTTTGACGAACCAGTCGGTCCAGACCATGTAGACGATCATCACGACCGCGACACCGGCGGCTGCGGCGGCAGCCAGCAGGGCTCCGCGCTGGTAGTTTTCCGGCATGGCTGGTGCGAACAGGACACCCAGCCCGAACAGGGCGAGGATTGAGAAGATATCGAAGATTCGTTCGAGGACGATGGAGGAGAGGACGGTGCCGGCGGGTATTCTGTACTGTCTGTTCACCACGAAGACTCGCACAAATTCTCCGAGATGTGCCGGCAGAATATTGTTGGCGGCGAAGCCGATCATGACGGGTGGGAAAAGTTGCCTGGCGGTCAGTGGCGCGGCCGGTGCCAGCAGCTGTGCAAAGCGAATGGCTTTCAGCCAGTAAAAGGCCAGCAGCAGCAGCAGGATGGGCGGAAGTGACCCATAATGCGCGGTCCTGAAGGCCTGCAGCACGAGGTCCGTGTCAGTGTCACGCATCGCGTACCACAGCGAACCGGCAGAGACAGCGATACCGAGGACCAGCAGCAGCAGACGTTTCATGGTGATGTTGTATTACAGGGAATCGTCGGCGCTGCGGAGCATACTGAGTGCCTGAGCACCTCGAATGAAGATGGGTCGAGGTTCGTCGGGGTTGAACAGTCGGAGTTGCGGGCGTGGTCGTCGGCGGCGTGTCCGGCGGACCGGCGGGGCTTCTGACCACGGATGCAGATCGTCGAAAGATGTTTCCGGGACCCAGTCAGAAGTCGGTGTCGAGGAAAAATCTTCGCTTGAATCGGTCGAGCATGCTGATGCTGTCGACAATGAGCTGCGGGTGTGGCTGACCTTTGTGAGTGCTGATCGATCGATGACACCGAGAAGTGTCTGACTGTGATCCACAACGGGCAGACAGTCCGTCAGTGATTCGCGCAGGAGTGAGCGAGCGGAGGCGGCAGTGTCGGTGTTGCGGAGCAGTGTGGTGACTGGCTGGGCGAGGCTGGCGGCGGGAGTCAGGTCTGAGGTGCCTGCAAACAGAGCCTGCAGCAGCTCGTCTTCGGTGACGCGTCCGAGAAGTCTGCCGTGAAGGTCGGTGACGAACAGGCTGGAGTGCCCGTGCTGCAGCAGCAGGCAGGCAGCCTCACGAAGATTGGCTTCCGGTCCGATAGAGTGGCCAGAGCTGGGGCACATCAGTGTGTCAGCCAGCGGATTCATGGGTGATTCCTGAGAATTCCTGCGGTGCAATCAGTCGCAGACGCGACGGTTACGGGGAATCTTTCTTCAGGGCGATTGGAAGTTTGAGGATTTTCGGCAACATTTGCCTTGAGATCGCATAAATTGCGATGAGTTTGATGTTTGAGCCGATTTTTCGGGTTTTGCGGCGGGGGAAGTTTCTCATGGGTGGTCGAGTCCTGTTGCTGCTCAGTCTGGTGGCTGTTTTATGTGGATGTGGCGGTGCTGAATCGAAAACTCCGCAACTGCAGGCCCGACTGGCTCTGAACTGGTACCCGGAGGTGGAGCATGGCGGATTTCTGGCAGCGGATGTGCTGGGAAAATTTGCGGCGGAAGAGGTTTCGGTGGAGATCATTCCGGGTGGCCCGGGTGCTCCGCAGGCGGTGATTGCCGAGCTGGCGGCGGGTCGGATTCAGTTTGCGGTGTCGGATGCTGACAATGTGGTGCTGGCGCGGGCGGCGGGAGTGCCGGTTGTGGCGTTGCTGGCACCCCTGCAGAGTTCACCTCGCTGCATCATGGTGCATCGGGCAGCGGGCTTTAAGTCACTGGCGGATCTGCAGGATATTGAACTGGCGATCAGCGACGCTCGTCCCTTCGCTCTGTGGATGAAGAAACAGTTGCCACTGACGAATGTGCGGATGATTCCGTTCAGCGGGATGGTGGGTGAGTTTTTGCAGAAGCCGGCATTTGCTCAGCAGGCCTTTGTGTTCAGCGAGCCTTTTGTGGCGAAGGAGCGAGGCGGCGATCCGGAAGTGCTGATGGTGTCGGAGATTGGTTTTGATCCGTATGCCAGTGTGCTGATCACCACGGAGGACGTGATTTCGGAGAGCCCGGAGCTGGTTGGGAAGGTGGTTCGGGCGAGTGTGTCGGGGTGGCAGGAATATCTGCAGGCTCCGGGAGTCACGAATCAGGCGATTCGGAAGCTGAATGCGGAAATGAGCGATGCGGCTCTGGAGTTTGGAGCGACGGCGATGGCGCCTTTGTGCAGGTCTGCGGACGGTCAGCCGGGTCAGTGCGGGATGGTTCTGGAGCGCTGGGAGACGCTGGTGCGGCAGATCGAGGAGCTGGGGCAGATCGAGAAGGGGGCAGTGAAGGCGAGTGAGTGTTTCACGGTGAAGTTTCTGGGGCCGGTCTGAGTCGGCGGAAAGTGCCGGTTTTTTGGCAGTGAGTGTTCAGTGTTCGAACAGCAGAATGGGGGGTAGTCTGGGCAGAGTTTGACGGAAATGCCGACTTTGCGTGATTGCGATTAAGCCCATTCGTCACAACTGACGAAATCCGGAAAGTCGACGTATTCGTTACGGCCGGCCATTTGCGCGCAAATCCTGCAGCGTTCCCGGTGAGTTTGGGGGGCGTGGAGCGTGCGGTGGTGGCTGGCGGGTGCAGGTGCGGATACGCGACAGATCCCCACGGGCACCGGAGTACAGCAGGATGCTGAGTCGAATGCTGCGTAAGAAATTTCAGGCACAACTGTCGCTGATGCTGCTGGGAGTTGCCGGCCTGACGTCACTGTCGGGATGTTCGCGGCAGTTCTGGCGGAAGCAGGCTGACCGCGACGCGTACACGGCGATCGGCGAGAAGATCAATGACCCGCACTGGAGTGTTCCGCGAGTGGATCTGACTCCGGACCCGCGGAGTCGTTTTTATGATCCGTGGGATCCTGACAAGCGTCCGCTGCCGCCGGATGATCCGACGGCTCACGAGCTGATGCATTCGGTGAATGGGCGGCGGGGCTACAAGAACTGGCACAAGCTGGGTGTTTCGTTTGCGATTGAGAACCCCCACTGGCTGAAGCCGTACGGGATTGATCAGACCGGAGTGGACCCGGTGGGTTCGCATGCGAGTGTGAAGCTGCAGAGTGTCGGTATTCCGGACGCCATGAATCTGACTTCGATACACAGTCGCGAGTATCAGAACACGATTGAGAACCTGTATCTGGATGCTTTGAATCTGACGGCCGAGCGATTCAAGCTGGGGGTGCGTTATCTGGGGACGAATCGTTCTGAGCCCAGTGTCGATTTCACGGCTCGTTCGAACGCGGCGGGTCGGACTTCGGGCGTTCTGGCGACTCCGTTCGGCATCAGTCAGACTTTGCCGACCGGCGGACAGATTGCCGCTGATATTGCGAATTCGGTGACGTGGGTGTTTTCGGGGAACGGCAGCGAATCCTCGGCGCCATCGATCGGCTACAGCCTGACTCAGCCCCTGCTGTTCAACGCGGGGCGGAAGATTGCGCTTGAGTCGCTGACGCAGAATGAGCGGAGTGTGCTGTACAGCGTGAGGACTCTGGCGCGCTTCCGTCAGACATTGTTTACGCAGGTGGCTTCCAGCTATCTGACACTGCTGCAGCAGCGGCAGAATATTCTGAACACCGAAAATAATATTCGGCAGCTGGAAGAGCAGCTGGAGGCTCAGGAGGCTCGCGACAGGCGAGTGCCAGGAGTAGTGAATGCGGCTCTGGAGGGTGTTCAGAATCTGCAGATTCCGGCTGAGCTGCAGGGGCAGCTGTCATACGACGGCAACTGGCTGAAGTGGCGTGGTGATATGCTGCCGGAGCAGGAGCAGCAGGTGCTGGCGGTGTCGCAGGATGCGGATTACGTGGCCGCGGCTTCGGAGCTGATTGATTTCAAGAAGCAGCAGACGACCAGTCTGTCCTATCTGCAGCTGCGTGACCGTCTGAATCAGTCACAGGTCTCGCTGGCGAATTCGCAGCGACAGCTTCAGGACCAGCAGGATTCGTTCAAGCTGCTGCTGGGCTTGCCGCCGAACGTGGAACTGGGTGTGGATACGGCGCTGCTGGACCAGTTCGAGCTGATCGGCTGGGATCTGATCGATCTCGAACGTGATCTGCGGACGGTGCAGAAGAACATCGGAGATCAGTTGCTGCCGAAGCAGGGAGCTGATGATCCGGCCGCGGGTCCGAGCCTGATGGCGGTGAAAAGTTACGTGGAAGCGCTCGCCGGGGCTCGGGATCAGCTCTATGAGGTCGGAATTCGCCGCGTGGCGGCGGATTTCAAGCCGCTGGAAGAGCTGCTGGAGCGGACGAAGGAAAACCTGACGGCGATCGAACCGGGCAAACGGTACTTCCGCGATGAGACTGAACGCAGAGAGATCGTGGAGCGACTGGAGAAGGATCGGCGTCTGTATCGACTGGCGGAGCGTGAGTTTGCGTTTGGCAGTGGCCTGCTGGACATGCTGAGGAAACTGCTGTCGGCGGGCAGTGAGCAGGAGCTGCTGCAGTCGCTGGATGCGAACGGGAACGGTCAGATCGAGCTGGCGGAGCTGCCGGAAAATTGGCGGGATCTGCCGCGGTCGGGTGATCGTGGTGCAGCGGAGGTCTACACGCTGCCGGAACTGCTGGTGGAAATCGCCAGCGGTGCTCGCGATCTGCGTGACAAGTATCTGCTGCGGATGGCGCAGAGTCTGGAGGTACTGCAGGCTTCGCTGCGGGTGGAGCAGATAGCGATTATGCCGTTCAGTCTGGATGAATCAGCGCGGATTCCTGATATTGAGGAAGTGGTGGCGCTGGGGCTGGAGTATCGGCATGACCTGATGAATGTGCGAGCGGCCGTGATGGATGCTCGACGGCAGGTGGAGATCCAGGCGAACCGTCTGGAGGCGGGTCTGGACGTGACGTTCCGGGGGAATCAGGGGTTGAACCCTGACGCAAAGGGCAGCACGAACCACAGTGCTGGACTCAAGTTCACTACTCCATTGGACCAGGTTCTGGAGCGTAACGGTTATCGTCAGTCGCTGGTGGCATTCCAGCGTGCTCGGCGAACGTATATGGAGCAGGAGGACCGAATCAAGCAGACGATTCGTTCGAGTTGGCGTCAGCTGGGGGTGCAGGAGTATCGTTTGCGAGTGGACCGAGTGACGGTGCGCAATGCGGCGTTGCAGTACGACAATGCGTCACTGCAGGCGCAGGGAGGTCAGCAGATTGGAGGACAGGGCAATGCGTTGAGTCTTTTGAACGCGTTGAATTCGGTTTTGACGGCTCAGAACGGACTTATCCAGGATTGGGTCGTATATGAGACGAATCGGCTTAACATCTTCCGTGATATGGGTATCATGGACATAGACGCGCGGGGCGTCTGGACCGACCGATTTTACCAGCGGATGCAGGCATCTGTTCCGGTAGAGGGTGCTGGTCCGCCTGCTGAAGCTTCCGCAGTCGTGCCTTCCACAGTGCCTCCGATTCCGGCTGACCAGGACGCTGTTCCTGCGACATCGGAATGACTTCTCTGCGATCCTGCCTTGTTCTGCCGCATTTGATCAAAGGTTCCCCGCATGACTCGTAAGCTTCAGCCAGGTCGTTCCGGAGTGTCTGTATTTTGGCTGGTGTCGGCGTTGCTGCTGGCGGGCATCGCTGCGGTGGTGCTGATACCGTCGGTTCGTGATCGTATCCTGGGTGCGAAGAAGGATGCGATGCCGGATTATGTGATGAAGCTGGCGGAGAAGGGTCCGTTTCGGATTGTGATCACCGAGAACGGAACGGTGGACAGTCTGCGTAATTCGACATTGAGCAACAGTGTTGAGGGATCAACAACGATCATTTCGCTGGTGCCTGAGGGCAGCAAAGTGAATGCTCCGGTGGTCGCCGAGTTTGACGGCGCGGTGCAGTTTGTGGATGCGGCATCGGAGTCTGTCAAGACGGTGAAGGTGGTATCTGATGACGGTAAGGAGAAGACGTACGAGCTGGTCTTTGGCGAGCACACGGAGTTGCTGATAAAGGATCGTCAGAAGGTTCGCAAGGGTGATTTTCTGGCGGGTGATGTGTGCTGTGAGCTGGATTCTTCGACATTGGTTGAGAAGGACAAGGAGCAGCAGATCAAGGTAACGACGGCTCGTGCGAATCTCGAGAAGGCTCTGAAGGACATTGAGATTCAGTTGACGACGAACGAGAGCACCGTTGCCAAGGCTCGGCTGGCCGAGGACCTGGCGGGGCTCAGTCTGATCAGTTACACGTCGGCTGGGGGTGAGTACGAGCAGGAGCTGGAGACTCTGAAGGGCGACATCAAGAAGACCGAGGAAGAGTTATCGATCAATCGAGAGGAGTACGAGCGAATTCGGGACCAGGCGCGGCTGGGTTATGCCAACGTGAACCAGCTCGAGAGTGCTCGTCTGAAAGTGACGCAGTCGCAGATTTTGCTGAGCGTGAACCGGGGCAAACTTGAAGTGCTCGAAAAGTATACTCGGCCGAAGAAAGAGAAGGAGCTGACTCAGACGGCTGAGGATTCGAAGCGAGAGACTCAGCGGGCGCGTCTGGAGGGCGAGGCTTTGATGACTCAGATGAAGGCTGCGGCTGATGCGGCGCAGCTGACCTTGAGTGTTGAGGAAGAGAAGCTGGAATTGTTTCAGCGTCAGATCAAGGCCTGTCGGCTCGTCGCGACTCAGGCTGGCGAAGTGGTTTATGCCTCCCAGAAAAGTTCTCGTGGCAGTGAGCCGGTCGTGATTGAAGAGGGTGCGGCGGTTCGTGAGCGGCAGGCGGTGATCAATCTGCCGGATCTGGAGAACATGAAGATTGATGCTCGAATTCACGAATCGCGGATCAGTCGCGTGATGATTGGCCAGCCGGTGGAGATTGAGATTGATGCGATTCCCGGGGATCCCTATCGGGGTCGTCTGCAGTCGGTGTCATCGGTGCCGATTCCGGGCAGCTGGCCGAATACGGATTTGAAGGAGTACGAGGCGGTGGTGCAGATTCTGGATTCGCCTGAGCGAGTGCGGAAGCTGAAGCCGGGGATGACGGCGGAGATTCGGGTTGTGGTGGAGGACCGTAAGGATCCTGTGCTGCAGGTACCGGTGCAGAGCGTGGTCTCGTTTTCCGGCTATTACTACGCCTACGTTTACTCGGGTAAGGGCGGTGTGGAGCGGCGTGAGCTGAAGGTGGGGGATGCCAACGACGAGTACATTGAGGTGCTGGAGGGAGTGGCTGAGAATGAGCTGGTGGTGATGAGCCCGAGGACTCATTTCAAGAAGGAACTGGCGGAGCTGGAGTCTGAGAAGTCTGCGGAGGTGGAGGCGAAGCGGGAGAAGCTGGAGACACCTGATCGCAAGGCTGCCGGTGGTCCGGGTGCAGCGGGTGGTGGTCCTGGTGGTCCGGGTGGAGGTCCTGGTGGTCCGGGTGGCGGCGCGGGTGGTCCAGGCGGTGGTCGGGGACCTGGTGGTGGCGCTGGTGGTGGCGGGATGGCCATGGATCCCAAAGTGATGTTTGAGAAAATGGATAAGGACAAGGACGGGGTTGTCACGAAGTCTGAGCAACCGCAATCGGAATTTTTTGATCGACTGGATCTGAACGGGGACGGCAAGCTGACTTTGGAGGAGGCGCAGGAGGCGATTAAGAAGATGATGCAGCAGCGTCCGCCGGGTGGTGGTGGTCCTGGTGGCGGTGGTGCCGGCTGATGGCGTGTGTTGTCTGCGTGTGTGTGACCGGCAGGTCGATTCGGCTGTTTATGAACTCTGGTAGTAGCAAGTCATGAGTCTGGCAGCACAGGTGATTGATCTGCAGAAGGATTACATGCTGGGCGCAGTTCCTGTGCAGGCGTTACGTGGGGTTTCCATTGATTTTCCGCGCGGTGATTTTGTGGCGATCATGGGTTCATCGGGCAGTGGCAAGAGCACATTGCTGAACCTGCTGGGGGCTCTGGACCGCCCGACTCGCGGGAAGTACATCGTGGCCGGCCGCGATGTGTCATCGATGACGGATGACGAGTTGTCGACGATTCGGAACGAGAAGATCGGGTTCATTTTTCAGTCGTATAATCTGATCCCGCAGTACACGGTTTTGGAGAACATTGAAGTACCGCTGCATTACCGCACGGGCTACCCGAAGATTGGTGATCGTGAGCAGCAGCGGATTAAAGAGCTGGCGGAGATGGTGGGGCTGGGCGAGCGTCTTGATCACCGTCCGTTCCAGTTGTCCGGTGGTCAGCAGCAGCGTGTGGCGATTGCGCGGTCGCTGGTGAATGACCCGGAGATTATTTTGGCGGACGAGCCAACTGGGAATCTGGATTCAAAGACGGAGCAGGAGATTATGGAGATGCTGCTGCGTCTGAATCGTGAGGGTCGCACGATCATCATGGTGACTCATGAGCCTGCAGTGGCGCGACTGGCCAAGCGTCAGATCTACATGAAGGACGGCGTGATTGCGGGTGAGGGAATATTTCCGGGGTGATGTCTGTCGTTTCTGGCGGTCATCAGGGTTTGCGGTTCCTGCTGACGGGTTCCGGATCATTTAGTCGGACTGGCGTGCAATGTCGAATATTCTGCGAACGGTTCAACTGGCTCTGAAGAGTCTGATGCTGCACAAGCTGCGATCCGGCCTGACGATGCTGGGGATCGTGTTCGGGGTATTTTCGGTGATTGCGATGCTGGCGATTGGCGAGGGTGCCAGCCAGCAGGCGCAGAAGCAGGTCCTGCAGCTGGGTGCGACGAATATTATTGTGCGGAGCGTGAAGCCGCCTCGTGAGAACGCCAGTGCTCAGAACCAGAACAGTTTTGTGCTGCGTTATGGACTGAAGCGAGCGGATTATGATCTGTTGTCACGAACGATACCGACGGTGCTGCAGGCGGTGCCGATTCGTGAGATCACGAAGGCGTGTCGTTATCTGCACCGCGAGATGAACTGTCGGATTGTTGGATGTACTCCAGAGTATCTTGACATGAACCATCTCGAGCTGGCTCAGGGGCGATTCATTTCGGACAAGGACCGTCGCGAGAAGACGAATGTGTGTGTGCTGGCGGCGCAGACGGCGGAGGAGCTGTTTCAATTTCAGGATCCGATCGGGCAGTCGGTGAAGATAGCGGATCGGCGTTATGCGGTTGTTGGTGTGACATCGGCGCGTGAAGCCAGTGCTGCGATTGGCGGCAGCATGTCAGGTCAGGAATACAACAAGGACATTTACATACCGCTGGAGACGATGCGGGTGCGGATGGGTGATCTGGACATTGACCGTCGACAGGGTTCGTTCAGTGCGGAAGAGGTTGAGCTGAATCAGATTACTCTGACGATTTCCGATGTGGATCAGGTGGTGCCGACGGCGGGAGTGATTCGTGAGAGTCTGCAGGGGACTCATAAGTCGGGCAATGACTATTCGGTGGTGGTGCCGCAGGAGCTGTTGAAGCAGGCTGCGCAGATTCGCACGATTTTCAACGTGGTGCTGGGTTCGATTGCCGCGATCAGTCTGATTGTGGGCGGGATCGGGATCATGAATATCATGCTGGCGACGGTCACCGAGCGGACTCGTGAGATTGGCATTCGTCGAGCTCTGGGGGCGAAACGGCAGGACATTACGACTCAGTTTTTGACCGAGACGATTGTGCTGGCTGGCAGTGGCGGTCTGATTGGTGTGCTGCTGGGATTATCGACTCCGCTGGTCTTTCAGGGGATGAAGTCGGTGGCTGAGCGATTCTTTTTTGAGTCGGGCGGTGGTTCGGAATTCAGTGAGATGTTTTCGAATCTGAACCCGCAGGTGGTGCCTGCCAGTCTGCCGCTGGCGTTTGGGATTTCTGTGGGTATTGGAGTGATTTTTGGCATGTACCCGGCTCGTTCAGCAGCTCAGCTGGACCCGATTGAGGCGTTGCGGCACGAGTGATGGTTGCTGATGGGGTGCCGGGATTTGTGTTTGGGCGAGTCAGCCGAGTCTGCCGAACTGCTGATCGAGCGTATGTCGGCTGAGAGTGAGTGCTGTGGGGCGTCCGTGCGGGCAGTGGTGTGAGTCCTGGACGAGATGTCGTTGTCGCAGCAGTTCGCGCATTTCTTCAAGTGCCAGACGCTGGCCTGATTTGATGGCGGCGCGGCAGGACATGGTATGCAGCATGTGATCGAGCAGGTCGCGGCGGCTGAGTCGTCCGTCTTTTTGGATGAGTTTTTCGGCGAAGTCGAGCACGATGCGGACGATGCTTCCGCGGGGGATGAGTACCGGGAAGGAGTGCAGCAGCAGTGTGGTGCCGCCGAATTCCTGGATGTCGAAGCCTATTTGGGTCATGAGTTCTGAGTGTTCGAGCACGGCGGCGGCCTGCACTGCCGTGCATTCGATGGTTTCGGGGATGAGGAGTCTTTGGGATTCGACGACACCGGCGAGTATTTTTGTGCGGAGGTGTTCGTACATGATGCGTTCGTGGAGTGCGTGCTGGTCGATGATTTCCAGTCCCGCATCGCTGGCGACGACGAGGTAGCAGTCGTAGATCTGAAAGGCGCGGAATTCGTCGGTAATGATTTCGGGGGAGCAGCTGACGGTGGATTCCGCGAGCAGTGATTCGGCGGAGTCTGCGGTGTCGAGCGTGGCGGGGTCAGATGTTGTGGAGTTGAGTTGGTAGGGAGTTCCGGAGTGAGTGGAGCCGCGGGCCTGGGACGGAGGAACGGCGAGGGCTGCGACGACTTCCGGGTGGTTGAGGATTGTGCGGCCGGTGAGTGGTGCTGCTGTGACGCGAGGTGGCGCGGGGAATTCCGCGCGGGGCTGAGTCAGGTTCATTTGCCGTGGCATACGGGCTGCGTAGTCCGGCTTGTCGAAACGCAGTTCGGAGGCGGTTGTCGGAGTGTTCTGCGCGGTGAGTGTCTGCGGGGGTGCATCCTGGCTGGATTGTTCAGGGAGGCTGAGTCCGGCGCGGAATTCGAGTGTGAGGAAGCGGTCGCGGAGGGTTTTGAGGAGTTGTCTGTAGAGCTGTTGTCCGTCCTGGAAGCGGACTTCGCTTTTGGTGGGGTGGACGTTGACGTCGACGAGTGCGGGAGGCATGTCGAGGAACAGGAAGCTGACGGGGTGTCTGCCGATCATCAGGAGTCCGCGGTAGGCTTCTTCCAGCGCGTGCTGGAGGCTGCGATCCTGGATCCAGCGTCCGTTGAGGAAGAGGAACTGATCGCGGCGAGTGGCGCGGCTGAGTGATGGTTCGCCGACGTGGCCGTAGAGTCGGATTTTGCGACCGTCGGGCAATTCGGCTTCGGATGAGAGCTGGATCAGGTGATCGGCAACTTCATTGCCGAAGAAGCGTCGAATGCGATCGACGGAATCGGCGGCCGAGGGCAGTTCGAAGACCAGTTTTTCGTTGTGTCGCAGTGTCAGATGCATGCGGGGATTGGCGAGTGCGATGCGTGAGAACTGATCGACGATGTGGCTGAATTCGGTGGAGGCTTTTTTGAGGAAGCGTCGGCGTGCGGGGGTATTGAAAAAGAGGTTGTGGACTTCCATGACGGTCCCGGGCGGGCAGCCGCAATCGCGATTCACAACGATCTGGCCACCGTGGCTTTCCAGTTCGCGACCGACTTCGTTTTCGTGCGGTCGAGTGCGGATGCGGAGTCTTGAGACGGAGGCGATTGAGGCCAGTGCTTCGCCGCGGAAGCCCAGAGTTGTGACGTGGTCGAGGTCGGAATCGGAGCGGATCTTGCTGGTGGCGTGGGTGGTGACAGCCAGCAGCATGTCTTCCGGATGGATCCCTTCGCCGTCGTCAACGACGCGTATCAGGTCCATGCCGCCGTTGACGATTTCGAGATCGATGCGAGTGGAGAGTGCATCGACGCAGTTTTCCAGCAGTTCCTTGACGACGCTGGCGGGTCGTTCGATGACTTCGCCGGCGGCAATGCGATTGATGACATGAGTATCAAGCTGCTGGATGCGGGGCATAGCGGGGGCTGCCATATACGAGGTAAATTGCAGACGTCCTCGCTGCTTACCCAGTATACCAGAATGAAGTCCGCCTGTCCGCTCTGTGCACCAGTAAGCAACGATTTTCCGGGGGGAAACAGGCCTGATCAGAACCTGAATTGCGGGCTGCTGAGCGTGGTCCCTGGAGGCTGAGGCTGCAGGGGGCTGAGGCCGGTGGTTGCGGGACGGTTATTGTTCCGACGCATTGCGGACGCGTTTCAGGATCTCTGGAATTTCCTGCTGCATTTCCCGATCGTCAGCCAGTTCGGGGAACTGCGAGCGGGCCAGTTCGAGTCCGATCCAGAGCGGTTCATTGCGTGGGTTTTCAATGCCGATTGCGGTGCAGATCAGGTTGGCGAGAATACGTTCTTCGGGGAACCTGTCGAAGAGTACGACGGAGGATTCCTGCTGGATCAGTTCGATGCGGCGATTGAGAGTGGCGGCCAGCGAATCCGGGCTGGAGTCCGGATTTGGCAGACTGGCATCAGGGGCGGCGGGCTGCTTGTTCCGGGGGGCGCTGCTGGCGGTTTCGACAGCGGGCCGGGGGGTCAGGACGGCAGTGACGGCGGCCCATTCCGGTGAGGCACATTTTTCCAGCGGAATGCCGATGGCGCTGAAATCGTGGCAGCGTCGGATCTGGCTGAGCAGTGGCTGGAGGGACTGGAAGTCCGCGGGGGTGACAGAGGCACCACGGATCCGCCCGGCGACGGGTTTCAGTTGTTTGACCCAGCGCTGCTGACGGTTGACGATGGTGTGGAGCACCTGTGCGGATTCCTGTTCACGAAGTGTGGAGTAGCCGTTGCGATTGCTGTTGCGAATGAGCTGTCTGTTCAGGAAGGCTTCGCTGAAGTCGCTGCCGGTTCCGATCTGTCGAACAGTGCGAATTCCGAGCACGAGGTCACCCTGCTGCAGCTGTGCGGCGACAGGGCCACCGGGACGTGACCATGTGGGGTGAGATTCGATGATCTGGACAGTTCCGAGCGGTCTGTAGTGATTGTCTGTGCGTCGGAAGGCAGCGAGCAGGTCACCTTCGAGTATTCCGTGAACGTCACCGAGATCGATGCGTTCGGCTTCGGCAGCACTGGACAGTACGGTACCAGCATACCAGACGATGCCCCCGCCGGCTTTGGTATTGTCATCGGTCTGAGCCAATGCGGATTGCGGCAGCAGGAGACAGCCGAGCAGCCCGAGCAGCATCGAGCAGAGGGTCAAGGGGAGCCGGGAGACGAACAGGCTGGCTGACTGGGCCATGGAGACCACCGATGCGCAGGTTTGCCTGGTGCCGGGT
>Ga0209985_10003204_pt1 | contig 14132 bp, 19 predicted proteins | sample NOAtaG_FD_187305 | JGI IMG/M metagenome (GOLD analysis project Ga0209985, IMG submission 187305) | Freshwater lake microbial communities from Lake Erie, under a cyanobacterial bloom - NOAA_Erie_Diel6S_1000h metaG (SPAdes) (version 2) | ecosystem: Environmental > Aquatic > Freshwater > Lake ...
TTGTCCTGCCATTGAAAGACAAAAAAGGCAAAGTGATCAACTACATGCGCAACCCATTGCTGGACCTTTCCGACAAGGCGCTAAACAACGCCATCAGCATTGGCTTGCAGTTTGGACTTACGCCACTCAGCCGCGGCAAAATAAACCTGCCCAATAAACCCGCAGCCGATACACCAGAGGAAAAAGCGGCATCCCTTTATCGTTCATTAATGAAAAAGGCAATGTGACCACAGATGTGGCTGCTAACGTTTTTACTTTTCATGGCGCTGCATCCCGCTGAACAATATGCAAAGGATGTGCTGGCCGATAAGAAAGGCCGCTACGGCCGCCTGATTAAACTGGCGGTTGAGCGATACTACAACGATCTGGCCCAGGCAAAGAAAAAAGGCTGGTACTTCGACCGCGAGGAAGCCCAGCGCGCCATTGGTTTTACCACCCTGCTGCACCACTACAAGAAAGCCGCAGCCGGCAAACCTGTGGACCTGCTGCCCTTCCAGCAGTTTACATGGTGGAACCTTTACGGCTGGCACACATCAGACGGCAACCGCAGGTTTCGAAAGTTTTACAACGAGGTGGCCCGCAAAAACGGCAAGAGCACCGAAAGCGCTATGCGCGCCAACTACCGCATTTTGGTCGATGAGCCCAACGGCAGCGAAGTCTACTGCGCAGCCACGAAAGAAAACCAGGCCTACATCATTGTCAACGATGCCGCCAACATGCTACTGGTGTCTCCCTTTCTCAAGACGCTGGTAGAAATCAACCGCTTCAAAGAGCACGTTACCCGTGTAATCACCAAGACAGAGCCCGTAAGCTACATCCGCGCCATCGGCCGCGATAGCAAAACCGAGGACGGCCGTAGCGCCAGCGAGGTCAAGATAGACGAGTACCACGCCTGGGATAGCAACTACCTAAAAGAAGTTCTGGAAGAATCCATGAAGGGCCGCGCCAATCCGCTGCTCGACATCTCCACTACTGCCGGCTTGCCGTTCACGGGCGGTAAGGATTCGCCCTGCTATGCTTTCCGCAAAATGTGCATTGACATTCTCGAAGGTTCCAAAACAGATGACAGTCTGTTTATCATGATCCACTCGCTTGATGAAGGCGATGACTGGAAGGACCCGAGCAACTGGATCAAAGCTAACCCCTCGCTCGATGAGCCTGGCTGCGTTACCACAAAGGACCTCATGGCCGAATACACCGAGGCCGTCAACCAAGGAGAAAGCAAACTGGTTTCCTTTAAAACGAAATCGCTAAACATTTGGACTGATGCCCCCAAAGTATGGATCACCGATGAGGTTTGGATGAAATCAGGCAAGGCCCCGCTGCAGCTACCGGAGCCCGCCAAAGAGTTTAACATATTGAAAGCCGACTACCGCGCAGATGATACCCGCCTGTGGTTTGGTGGATACGATGGCGGCCGCACGCACGACTTCTCCTCTTGGGTGCTCATCAGTGAGCCAGACGAAAAAGGCGTGCACGATGTGCTGCCCTTCTACTGGATCCCGGACGAAACGCTGGAGGTCCGCGAAAAGGAGGACCGCACCACCTACCGCGACTGGCGTGCTAAAAAATATTTGTACACCACGCCCGGCAACGCCATCAGCGTGCCCGACATCCGCGACTTCATTATCAACACCCACAGCCTGCTCAACATCCACGGCACCGCCTACGACCCCGCGCTGTTTAGTGGCGAAATGATGGTAGCCATCAACGACCAACTGGGCGAAAAGTGCTACAAGTACAGCCAGGGCATTATGAGCATGAGCCCGCCTACCAAGCGCCTGGAGGGTTTAATCATGGAAGGCAAACTGCGCCATGCCGGGCACCCGGTGTTGCGCTGGAACTGCCGCAACTCCGTGCTTAAAATCGACAACAACGAAAACATGAAGATCGTAAAAGACAACCCGAAGCAGCGTGTGGATGGCATGGTTGCATTGGTAATGGCCGTAGCCATGTACGACAGCTACCAAAAGCAGCCGCCAGCCACCGAAGCCGGGTTTATGATGATCAAAGCCAAACGCAAATGATTCGAAAAATTGGTGGTACTACCTGGGTAAAGTTTGAGCTGGTGCAGCAGATGAGCCGGCCCGAAGGCTTCCGAAAATACTTTGAAGATCAGTTGCGCACGGCTGCCTCAAATACCGAAGCCTACGAAGCAACCGAACTCACATACGAAAAGATTTTTGGCAGGCGCAGGTACAGCAGCTATACTTCGTTTGCCACGTGCAACAAGATTAAATGAGCAACAAACCCCTCGCACTCGTCAAGTTCAAAAAGCGGTTGCAAACCTACCGCCCGGGCGAGGTGTACGTGGTCGATCAAAAAAACCTGGCCAACCTGCCCAAAGGCTTTGCCGATGTTTACCCATACGATATTCTACCGGCCTACGATGGCACGCAGCCAAACTTCTACATTCTGCGCAGCGGTGGCCTGGGCGATCTCTTTGCGCTCAGTTGCTTGCAAGACATGAACCCCACCGTCATCACCAACCGCGAAAACTTTGCCGCGCTTGATTGGTGGCGCCAGCCGCCCAAACGCAAAACGTTTCAGCAGCCGCTGTTTACGGTAAAGTATCCCGAGAAAATGGAAACCGTAGCCAAACGCTATGGCGTACTCCGTGGCGAAGATGCCATCGAGCTGGGCAGCCGCCAAAACTGGATGGAGATTTTCAACCTTGCCGCTGGCCGTTCTGCTGTTATGGAAGCCGACCTGCGCCCCGATCTCGACTACACAAAAGCCTCGCCTTTGTTCGAGGGCCAATGCCTCATTGTTTCAAAATCTACATCCATTAACCGCTCGGCCGATACCGATACCATCCGCCAGGTGGCGCAGAAGTATTTCCAATCCGTTGTAATCTCCGAGAATCTTGGCCGCCTGGGCGTAAAGCGCTGGCTGGAATATCTTGCCATGGCCGACTTTGTGATCAGTGTCGATACCTCGGCCATTCACTTTCGCGAAGGCGTGCGGCTTCCGGCCCTTGGTTTATACAGCAGCTTCGAGGCCGAAAGCCGTACGAAGTACTACTGCTATACCGCCAGCGTAAACATCAGCAGCCCGTGCGAGTTGCAGCCCTGTTACCTGCGCAACCAAATCCGCTGCCCCAAAGCAGCTCCGGAAGCAACAGCCGCCCCGTGTTTATCGCCCGGCTACAACCCAACACTGGCACAACAAATTGATCACGCACTTAGTAAACTCTTAACATGACCATCAACATCACCGGCATACCATTCGGTTTCTACCTCGAAGGCAGCGAGCAAACATTTGCCAACATGCTCTACCTGGCCAACCAGCCAGGTGCGTACGTTTACCATGAGGTAGGCATAGGCCAGGGCACAACGCTCAAAGCAGTAGATGCCATTCTCAGCCAGTTTGCCGAGCGCCACACCATCACCGGGTGCGATGTCAGCAGCTACCGGGGCGATGCACTTAACATCACCAGCCCCAACATTTCGCTGGCACTGGTGGGCTCAGAGGAGTTTCTGCGCACGGCCCCGCCTGCCAATTTCATTTTTATTGATGCCTGCCACGGAGCGCCCTGCGTTACCCGCGAGTTTCTGCAAGCCGAGCAAATCATTAAACCCGGTGGCGTTATCTGCTTTCACGATACCGATGATGCTTGCCAGGGCAAACACCAGCCCCAGCATTGCGGCACCGGCATCGATGTAAGGCGCGCCCTGTACGAGCTTGGCCTGCTCACCAGCAGCCGGCCCGGCTGGCGCAAGGTTGCAGAAACCCATGGCGATCAATCCATACCCGCGCACGGCTGCGTTTTTGTTCAAAGGAATTTGTCGTAATCTTTACACTATGAATGATGTTTTTTACAAAGGGGAATTGCCGGGCGTGCCGCAGTCACGTTGCTACGTGTTTTATAATCGCGTCAAGGCTTCTCGCTTTAAAGACATTTTTGGTGGTGTGTTTTGGGATTGTCAAGGGTATTACCTAATTGTTTTTTTTGACGAGTAAAAATTTCAACTGAGTTGATGCACTTCATCAACATTGTTGATCAACAAAAACAAAACACCTCACGTCCTTTGCGTTAGAGTTGCGGCATAAATAGCCGCCCTCGCATAGCTTGGGTTTAAGAAACTTCGCAAAAAACGCGGCTGCTTTCATGCGTGCTGCCTGGTCGGCTCCCGCCCCCAGGCAGCAGCGAAGTTTTGACTTCTACCAGGAATCCCTCAAGTATCTCAACAAACTCATTTTCGGTAGCGATAACACCGCGGCCGAAGCCGTAAACCCCAACACGGCCATGCGCGTGGCTACCGTGTACACGTGCGTGCGCATCAAAGGCGATACGCTTGGCATGCTGCCCGGCAACATCATGCAACGCGTTGGCAACACCACGCAGGTAGCCTTTAATCATCCAGCCTATTATTTACTGCACACCCGCCCCAATCCCTGGCAAAGTTCCTTTGAGTTTTGGAAGTGGGTAGTAGGCACCGTTGAACTTGAGGGCGAAGCCTTCGGCATGATTACCCGCGATGGCGGCATGAACCCGCTGCGCATCACGCCTTTCCATCCCGATGACGTGGTGGTGATGGAGGACACCGACCAGAACCCCTACTACTACATCAAAAAGAATATGCAGCGCGTGCCGGAGTACAACGTACTGCACTTCAAAAACTACCAGCCCAGCGCGAAGCGCGGCATCTCCACCATTCAGCAAAATGCCGAAACCATTGGCAGCGCCATCAAACAGCGCAAGTACGCCAACCGCAGCATGGGCACGGTGCCGCCTGCATACGCCACCACGGACCAAAACCTGCCGGTGGCCAAGCCCCAGCAGGAGCAGTTTCGCGAGTATCTGGAAAACCAGATGAGCGGATGGTACGAATCGGGTGAGCTGCCTTTCTTTTTCAGCGGCTTCGAAGTAAAGCCCCTCGGCATAAAGCCGGTCGATGCCGCCTACCTCGATCAGATCAGCGCCACCAAGGAGGACATCTTTGGAATCTTTGGCGTGCCGCCCGCTATTGCCAACAGCTTTAAGTCGGGCGTAACGTTCAACAACCTCGAACTGCAAAACCTGCAGTTCCTCATCTACGGCATGCAGCCGCTGATCACCCGCATCGAGCAAGAGGTAAACTACAAAATGTTCATCGGCTCCGAGCGCAACAGCCACTACTTCAAGTTCAACGAAAAAGCCCTGCTGCGCACGGATAGCAAAACCCAGGCTGAGCTGGTTGAGCGCCTTTTAAAAAACGGCATCTACAGCCGCAACGAAGTGCGCGAACTCTACGACCTCAACCCCGTGCAGTATGGCGATGAGTACCTGGTGGAAGGCAACAACATGGTGCCCGTCAGCCGAATGTTTGCAGAACCAGCAGAACCCGAAACAGACATTTCAATTGACCGCATGCTACGCGCACGCGGCATAAAACTGGAAGAAATATTTAACCAAATCAAAGTGAACGGCCACAATGGATCTCACTAAACAACCAACCGTTGAGCGCAGGCACAGCTCTACCTACGGCCTTAACGATCGGGTAGAAGTTCGTACCGATGAGGCCACGGGAAAAAAAGTAGTGCGCGGCTGGGCCGCAGTGTACAACAGCTGGAGCAACGACCTGGGCGGATTTGTCGAGCGCATTGCCCCCGGCTTTTTCGATAAGGTACTGAGCGCCTCCATGGATGTTCGCGCCCTATTCAACCACGACCCCAACTACGTACTGGCCCGCACGGTAAGCGGCACGCTGCGCATCGGCACCGATGCCAAAGGCTTGTGGTACGAGTACGATGATCCCGATACCACGTTTAGCCGCGACCTGCTCACGCTCATGCAGCGTGGTGACATCAGCCAAAGTTCGTTCGCTTTCTCCCTGGCCGATAATGGCGATAAGTGGGAAAAGCAAAACGGCCAGTGGACCCGCACGCTACTCGAAGCCAGTGGCCTGTACGATGTTAGCCCGGTAACCTACCCGGCCTACGAAGATACTACCGTGGCCATGCGCAGCATGCAAACGGCTGAAAAAGTAAACCCCGAAGAGCAGCGCAAACTGATGGAGGAGGCACTGGCTGATCTCTTCGAGGCTGAACAGGACCTTATGAAACTTCAACTACAATAAAAAAACAGAACTAAAAACAATTCACCATGTACGATCAGCAAATAGCCAACTTCAAAAAATCGTTGGCCGAAAAAGAGCAGCGTATGCAGTCGATCATCGACAACGCTGCCAAGGAAAACCGCACCCGCAACGAAGCGGAGAAAAGCGAGTGGGCTTCTTTGAAAGCCGAGGTTGAAAACCTCAAGACCGAAATCCGCGACCTGGAAGAGCAGGCCGCCCGCGCAGCTGCAAATGCCCGCCCGGTTGACTTTGCCGCACCTGGTAAGTCTGATGTGGGTAAAGAGGAAATGAAAAACCTGCGCAAAGCCAGCGTATCTAAAATCGTGCGCAGCGCTGCCAAGCCATCGAAGCTCGATGGCGTTGAGAAAGAACTGCAAGCCGTGGCGCTCGATGAGTTCCGCGCCTGCGGTATCACCGACTACAATGCCGATGCGGTGTTTATCCCGCAGTTGGCTATCCGTAACCTCAACTGGACTGGCGCTGAAAAACGCGACATTACCACGGGTGCCAACCTTGGTGCCGAATTGGTGAACACCTTCACCGACCGCAGCAACTACATCGAAGCATTGCGCCCGTACAACGTGCTGGTAGGTGCTGGCATTGAAGTGATCCAAAACAGCTCGGGCGATAACGTAAACTATCCCCGCGAAAATACGCTGTACACCGCAGCCATGGCCGCTACCGAAAACGCAGCCGCTACGGAGACTATGACAGCCAACTTGTTCACCACGGTTTCATTTTCGCCCAAACGCGCTACTGCGTTTATTCAGGTGAGCAACCAGGCTGGCGCGCCTGTAAGTCAGGCCGGCTCCGAACTTGAGGCCCGCATACGCAACCAGATTGTGAAAGGCCACGCCACGCTTATGGATACCCAGGGCATCAGCGGTGTTGGTTCATCTGGCCAGGTGGCTGGTATTTTGAACACCGCCAGCGTGGGCACTGTAGTAGGTGGCACGCACGGTGCTAACTTCTCCCGCGCTTTCATCACACAATTTGAATCAACTGCTGGTGCTGCCGGTGCCGTGCTGGAGCGTTGCGTGTACATCACCAACTTCTCCATCAATGCCTTCGGTAAGCGCACTGAGTTTTCTTCTGGCTCGGGCCGCTATTTGATCGAATCTGTTCCCAGCTGGGCATGGGGTAATAACCCGACTGGCCAGGGCAACCGCTCCATGATCGATCAGTACCCGGCCTTCCTGAGCAGCAACGTGCCCAACAACCTTGCAAAAGGTACGTCAGGCAGCGTTTGCTCGGCTGTAATCTTTGGAGATCCTACCGATGCCAAGTACATGCAGTTTGCCGGTATGCAAATCATTGTTGACCCGTACAGCAATGGTGGCAGCGCGCTGACTAACTACCACGTGCACCACTGGTTCGACTTCCGCGTGCTTCGCCCGGGCAGCTGGGTGATCAGCGTGGATATGCTCACTCCGTAATCTGATTTCATAGGTTGATTGGGTCGGTCCTCCGGGGCCGGCCCGTCAGCCTTGCTAAAATTTTTAATCAAATCAATCAACCAAAAAAGTAAAGAGCCATGAAAGTAAAGTTTCCCAACGGTGGTGCTGGCTACGGCCTGGGCTATGTGCCTGGCGAAGTAGCCGACCTCGGTAAAAAAATTAATGCACGAATACTCACTACACTTATCGATGCCAACGGCAACCCCCGCGGGCAGGAGTGGCGCGATCATGAACTTGATCTTGACGAACTGATCGAGAAAGGCGTATGCGTAGCCGTGCAGGAAGAAAAGAAAAAGTAAAAGTGAAAAGGCGCCCGATCGAGCGTACGGTTAACCCTGTCATTCAGCGCAAGCTGGAGGAAGCCCAGGAGCGTAGCCGCCCGCCCTTTGTGCGCTAAACGTTCATTGTCATGCTGTCAACCAAAGTCATCGCACCACCGCAAGCCCTGCCCGTTTCCATTGTTGAAATGCGCAGGCAGCTTCGGTTTGCCGATGACGATACCAGCGAGGATGCCCACATCACCAGCCTGCTGCGTGCGGCTGTAGATAAAGCGCAAACGCGTACCAATCTGCAGCTCATGCAGGCAACGTTTCGCACGTTTGCTGCTGAGTGGACTGACCTTGAACTGGATCGCAACGGTTGGTTTCGCATTTTCCCGGCCCCGCTGGTGAGCGTAGCCAGTGTGCAGTACTACTCCAACAACGTACTTACCACGCTTGCCGCCAGCAATTACCAGGTAGATGCCAACCACCAGCCCGGGCTCATCAAGTTTACCGGCAGTTTGCCAGGTGCCGATGCCCGGCCCGATGCTATCCAGATCAACTTCACCAGCGGCTATGGTGCGGCCTCGGCCGATGAGCCCACGCAACAGGCGGCCATCCCGGCCGACATCAAAGACTGGCTGAAAGTGGAGGTTACCACGCGGTTCGAAACCCGGCAGAGCGTCATCATTGGTACCATTAGCTCTGAACTCACCCGCTGGCACGATTCGTATTTGTTCCCCTATACGTTCGTGCAATGATCAGCGGGTTAAACGTTGGGCGGCTCGATGCCAAAATAACTTTCCAGCAGCCGGTATCCACGCGCGATTCCATCGGGCAGGATAACACCACCAGCTGGACGGTGTACAAAACCACCTACGCGCAGCGCGTGCGCAAGCCCGCAGCCGAGCGCTACGAGGGCAGCCAGCAGGTAGCCCCATCGGTGGCCGAGTACAAACTGCGCCACGATGCCGGCATCACGGCCACCATGCGCCTCTTTGAAGTGCAGCAGCCAACGGTGTATTTCTACATCCGCGATGTGCAGCACAACAGGCGCGAGGGCTTCACCATCATCACAACCGAAAGGAGGGATAATGGGTAGGTCCATCGATATAAAAGTGGAGGGCATGGTAGATGTCAAGCGCATGCTGCAAGAGGTGGGCCTGGAGTTCAAACCGTATCAAGTGCGCGACCTGCTGAAAGAAGCCGGCCGCGAAGTGGTAAAGAAAGCCCGCAAGCGCGTCAACTACGGTGGCCAAATCACCCGGTTTTTTAAGAAAGACTTGGGCGTTTTTAACGGCCGCGGCAAGGGTATGGATAGCGCCTACGTTACCATCGGCCCGCGCTACAATGTGTACAACATTGACGGCCGCGAGGAAAAGGTAGCCGTAATCGCGCAGCACTTAACCGAAGGCTTTAACCAGAACGACCGCAAAACCAAATCCAAGGGCCGCAGGGGTAAAGTGGCCGATCAATTCAGCAACCCGGTAATCGAGGGCTGGAACGATAGCGAAACCGAGCGCAACGCGGCCATCAACCGCGCCATGCAAAAGAAGCTCAGGCGCGTGCAGTCGAAACACAAAAACGTTTTGATATGAAGGGTGACCACTGCATAGTAAAACTGCTGCAGAGCAGCGCCAGCTACAACACGTTTGTGGGCGGCACCGAGGCACTGGCCCGCGTGCAGATCAACAACGTGCCGCAGGGCAAGCCTTACCCCATGTGCGTGGTAAGCGTGCAAAGTTTCGAAGCCAGCGGGGCTACCAAAACAGCCACCACCGGTTTTGATGAGGAGGTAGTGCAAGTGCTGCACATGGCCGAAACCGCCAAAGCCGCAGCCGATATGGCAACGGTAGCGCGCACTGTGCTCGACTACCCAACGCCCGGCACTTACAACGCAATAGAGCTGGTAAGTTCAATGCTTATCGACCGCGACACCTTTACCGAGCAACTGGTTGACAAACTGATTCACGTAGAAGAACAACTGTATAAAGTAATAACACGATAACCAAAACAACATGGCACTTATAGCAAGACAAAACCAGGTAGAAGCCGGCCTGGACTTAGTACTAACCGCTGCCGCAGGCGGTGGCGATCAGGTGGATAATGCCGATGGCAAAACCATCGTTATCATCCGCAATGGCGGTGGTGGATCTATCACGGCTACAGTAACGGCTCAAAACACTTCGTTTGGTAATCAGCTGGAACCGATCGGCCAAATCACCAAAACCAACGTAGCGCGCACAATCGCTGCTGGCGGTATTGCTATTCTGGGCCCGTTCCCTACCGCTGTGTACAACAACACCAGCAACCAGATTGCACTCACCTACTCGGGCGTAACCTCTGTTGTTGTTTCACCTGTAAAACTTCCGTAAGCCATGGCAAAGATTAACGCACGCAACGTGGTTATCCGCTTTGGCGGGGTGCAGATTCAGGACCTTACCAACTGCACGCTCGATGTCAAAACGGACATGTTTGACACCACGACCAAAAACAGCAACGGCTGGCGCGAAATTTTGCCCGGCCTCACCAGCTATACCATGAGCGGTGACGGCTTGGTGGAGTGGAGTACCGGTGCAAACCGCGGCCTCAAGGATATTGCCCAGGCGCAGATTGGTAAAACGCTTGCCGTAGTTTCATTTACTACAGGTGCCACTGGCGATTGGCAGTGGAGCGGCTCAGGCTATTTCACCAGCCACAACGTAAGCGGTGGAAACGAGGAGGCTTTCAAATTTTCGTTTTCGCTGGAAGGTACCGGAGCCCTCACGTTCAGCCAGATTTAATTCAGTAGGCCATGACTGATCATCTGATTGACATAGGGGGCAACCATCGCCCCCTCAACTTCGGCCGCAACGCCATGGTAGAGTTCGAGAAACTCACCGGCATAGGCATATACTCGCGCAAGTTCACGTTCGAAAACGTGGAGGTGTGGCGCGCCCTGGTGTACGTGGGCCTTAAGTGGGGCCTGTACAAACGCGATGGCCAGGAACCACGCCCCTCGTTTACGCTGCTAACCGTTGGCGATTGGATTGATGAGCACCCCAACCAGGCAAAACTTTTTGCCCAAATCATTGACGCCTGGAAGGAGAGCCAACCCAAATCCGAAGAGCCAAAAAACGAAAGCGCCCCCGCACCGGGGGCAGCAGCCGAAAGTTTAGCTGGCACGCCATAGATCAGATCGCCCTTGGGGCGCTGCAACTACGGCCGTGGGAGTATGCCGCATATACCTTGCGCCAGGTCTATATGGCCTACGAAGGCTATAAAGACACCCACGTTCATGGCCCGTGGGAGCGCGCAAGGGTTATTAGTTGGCACGCGGTGGCGCCCTACATGAAGGAGCAAAAGCCGGTGCCCGAATTGTTCGAGCTGGAGATTGACCGCATACGCGCCAGCCGCAAAAAAGTAAAGTATGCCAGGGTCACCCTGCTGAGTGACAAAGAAAAAAAAGAACTGGATAACCAACTGCAGCAACTAAATGGCCGCCCCCAATAAGTTCACCATCAAGTTCAGTGGCGATACAGCCGAGCTGCAAAGTGCCGTTGCCCGCGCCAACGATACCCTCACCGGGTTTGTTGAAAAAGTGCAGGGCTTTGGCGGTGCCATGGTGGCCGGGTTTGCGGTTAGTGAAATTGTTGCTGGCATGCGCCAGATTATTCAGGCGGGGGGCGAGGCTATTGAAAACGAGCGCAAACTACTCATGGCCCTTAATGGGCGGGTAGATGTTCAGCAGCGCTTGCTTGATCAGGCCGGGCGGTTGGCAGATACCACGCTTTTCGAAGATGATGAGATAATCAGACAGCAGCAGGTGCTGGCCAGCATGGGCCTCACCGAAAAGCAGATAGCCCGCACTATTGATGCAGGCGTTCAGTTGGCCAGCGTGTTTGATGTTGAACTTGGCCAGGCTACCGAGGCATTGGCGAAATCCTACTTCGGTGTGGGTAAATCATTGGCGGCCATCAGCCCTGAGTTTAAAGGGCTTACACAAGAACAAATGCGCAATGGCGAGGCTATTGATTTAGTGCTGCGTAAATATCAAGGGTTTGCGGAGGGCCTAACCGAAATAGGAACCGGCCCAATGCAGCAATTTGAAAAGCAGATAGGCGAACTGCAGGAAGAACTTGGGAAACTGGTAATCCCAGCAGTAAACCCTGTGCTGTCTAAAATGACCGAAACCATCAAGAGCCTCACGAATGAAGATATTGATCCGTGGGCAAGGCTGGCCGCTGTTATGTTAGCAATACCTACCGGTGGCGCTTCGCTAGAAACTTTGAACCAATTGGCCGGGCGTGCAAAAAGTAGCCCAACAGTAGCCGATGATCCCAACGAAGGTTTAGACTTCATGGGCTACCGAAACCAACGCGCACCAAAAACGCCTGGCAAAATTACTGCCCCAAAAACAGGACCTAAATACAACCGCTTTACCGGATCGCTTGGTGCGCAGGATCCTTTTGCCGCACCCGTTGATATGCTCGGCTTGCCTATCGATACCTGGCAACAGCAGATTGATAGCATGGTAAAGTCCTTTGGAGATTTAAAGATAGCTGCTTTGGATACGTCAAGCTCCGCCAGCGAGAGCATGATACGCATGGCAGAAAACTCACTAAGCGCAGGCTTCATGATTGGCGATGCGTTAGGCAACGCCATTGCCGGCCAGCAATCTTTTGCGCAAGCACTTGGCCGCATTACAGCCGACATTATTGGCATGTTTGCCCAGCAAGCGGCAGCAGCTTTGGCGGCCAGTGTATTTAAAAAAGTTCCCTATCCGTTCAACATTGCAGCAGCAGCAGCTTCGGTAGGTATTGCCCGCGCGCTGTTTGCCAATATCGGCCGAAGCAACCGCGGCCCCGGTGGTGGCATGGGCGCCTCGGGTGGTTTCCGCGAAGGTGGCACGCGCTTCGAGCAGCTTGGCCAGCGCATACAACTGGTGGGCAGCGTAGAGGTTACGGGCACCCAGCTCAACATCTTGCTCAACAACCAGGCCCGCGTTAATAAACGAACCCTTGCCGGATAACCTATGGCCATCCAAATCGTTAGCGGCAACCTCAATGAGTACGGCAACAGCGGCACGTTCGAAGATGTAACGGGCACCTGGGGCTTTACCGTTGGCGGTTTTGGTACGCTTACGCGCGATGGCACTTTGTTTTACCAAGGGCTCTACAGCCAGAAAAATACCAGCACCAGCGACTACAACCTTGGCGGTGTCTTTGCTGCTACCCGCGCCCGCTACAGCAACTACGATGCCTCAAAAAAATACATCCTGCGCGCCCGCGTGCGGGTAGATTCCGGCCTTCAACTTGCCGGAGATACCAGTGAGTTGGAATGGAACACGGGCACCAAGATTGCTACCGTCACTATACTCAATGCGCTGGATACCTGGGTAAACGTAGAAAGCCGCATCAGTGGCCTGGCCGGCAACGTAGAGGCTACCCTTAACATCATCAGGCGCGATGCCGATGTCATCAACATTGGCGATCCTATTTATGTCGATGCTGTTGAAATACTCGAATACATCGATGTAGAAACGTGCGACCTGCTGTTTAACCTGGCCAACTGCAACACGGTAAACGCTACCACGGCCATCACTGCCGATGGCAAAATCCAACTGGGCAATGGCGCAAACCCGGGCTTTGATAAAGGCGATGACAGCGGAGATGTAAAGATCAACCTGGGTGCCGATTTTAACTACGCCAGCGAGGGCACCGCACTGCCGGCTTTGCTGGTGTACGAGTTCAGCGGCTTGCCGCCTGGCAGCTATACGGTGTATGCCCGCACTAGCGCCAGCTGCCTGCGCACCGCCACGTTTATCGTGGAGGCTACCAAAACCTACAACGTACGCCACCGGCTGGAATTTCACGATACAATAAGCACAGGCGTAAACCGCAAGTGGCGGCTGGACATTAGCGAGCTCGACTACGTGGGCGCCATCAGCGATGCCACCGGGTACAGCCAAAGCCCGGTAATGTACGAGTGGGAGGTAAGCGGCACGCAGGATATTTTCGAGCGCAAGGTTATCGGCAGCAAAATAACGGTAACGCTCAACATCGAAACCGATGGCCAGTACGATCACTTTTTTACCTACGATGAGCGCCAGTTCCGCGCCAACCTGTATTTGTGGAATGGCTCCAGCTACGACATGTGGCAGGAGGGCTACCTGCTGCCCATGCTCTGGCGCGAGGAATATGTACTCACCAACAACAACCCGCTAACGCTCGTCTTTACCGATGGCTTGGCAGACCTGGCCCAGATACCGTTTGCCGACCGCAACGGAAATTTTCCCGAGGGCCGCATCTCGCTGCTCACGGCTATCCGTTACTGCCTGCTGCAGACCAACATCAACTACGACATCATCGATG
>Ga0209985_10003207_pt1 | contig 14126 bp, 6 predicted proteins | sample NOAtaG_FD_187305 | JGI IMG/M metagenome (GOLD analysis project Ga0209985, IMG submission 187305) | Freshwater lake microbial communities from Lake Erie, under a cyanobacterial bloom - NOAA_Erie_Diel6S_1000h metaG (SPAdes) (version 2) | ecosystem: Environmental > Aquatic > Freshwater > Lake ...
TCCTCGCGGGCGCGGTCGAGCGACGCGAGCACGCGCTCGGCGTCCTCGCGCGCGACGCCGTTTCCCGCCGGGTTCGTGCGCAGCGTCCAGCACTGCAGCGTCGCGTGGAGAAGGAGGTCGAGCACGGCCTCGCCAGAGTCCGCGCCGGAACCGATCGCAAGCACGGCGGACCGACTGTCGCGCAGTGCGTCGACAAGCGCCGCGCGCGAGTCGGTCGCAGCCGTCTTCGGCACCGCCGCCGCAGCCTCATCGAGCGCAGCGCACCAGCGATCGGCCATGCGGAACGCAAGCGCCTGAAGCGAACGGGCGCGTGCGACGCGCGCGTCTTCCGCGGCGAGGGCAGAGGCGTCCTGTGCTGAAGTCTGACGCTGGGATTGCGGCGCAGTGCAGGCCGGCAGCAGCACGATGCAGCCACAGCCCCAGCCCAGCGCACGTGCGATTCGGGCGTTCATAGTCGCAGGTTCCTTCATCGGGCGCGTGCGCTTCGGTCGCGAGACCGGCGCGCACGCATCGACTTCAAGGCTCCGTCTGGGCAATCACGAAGGTCTCGTGCGGCTCGATCGGCAGCAGGGCCGCCCGCGCCAGGAAGACATCGCGCAGATGAAGTCCAAGATTGTCACCTGCGGCGAGCGTCAGCTGTACCGGCTCGGTTTCGGGTGACTCAAGCAGCACGGGCGACGTGCGGTAGAGAACAGCCTGCGTGGTGGGTTCGGCCTTCGGGGCCGAACTGCACCCGACGAGCGTTGCAGTCGCGGTGAGCGCGAGCGCGGTGATGGTGAAGCGAGAGCGTGTAAAGATGCGACCCATTGAGGAGCTCCTTTCCCGAGCACACGCTGCTATCGTCCCGTTGCCGTAGACCCTGAGCCCTGAGTGGATATCCTTGTTGGGAATGCACTTCGCGATAGGGGAGTTGTGCGGATCGCGCGGTTGGCGCACGCCACGCCGCGCGTCCCGTCACGCCGCGCGTCCCGTCACGCCGCGCGTCCCGCCACGCCGCGCGTCCCGCCACGCCGCGCGTCCATCGAAACGGCCCTCCACGCACGCAGTGGAGTTATGAGCCGAAGTGCTGCCCCGCAGCCGTGGGGCGTGAACCGCAACGTTTCGTCGGCGCGTTGACACCCCATCTCGGTTTGGGTAGAACGTACCCCTCAGAGGGATGGAGCCCGCCGGTTTACGCAAGGAGGAAGACGCCGTGCCGTCGTCACGGAGCCGTTTTTCTGTGTCTGTGGGGTCGTCGAGTCTCTGAGCATTCGACGTCCCTCCGCAGCCTGACGCCGGTCCTCTCGCAATGACGTCATGTCTTTCGCATCAGGCGCCGGTCCACCGGCGCGATTTTCCGCTCTCCCCGCCTTCTTGCGCGTTGACACCGTCGATTCTGGTCTCTCCGACCTCACAACCTCCATACCCTGCAGTCCTTGCCGCCAAGGGCCAACCGCCCGCGGCCCCAAACACCGGAGTATCAGGCATGCGTCATCGAAGGAGCCCGCGTCGGGATCCAGTTTCCAACCCGCAGCGCGAGATCGTGCGACCGATGGGCGCCGATCGGCTCTGTGCACTGACCTCCTCCATGACGACGAGTGCTGCTCGCGCGATTGCGCGGATGCCGCTGCATCCGGCACGCTGCGTCGCCGCGTACCTTCTCGCTTCGGCGCTCTGTGGCGGAGCGGCCCTCGCCGACGCCATCCCAGTCGACGAGTTCACCGTGCGCTGGCAGCGACCCGTTGGTCTGCCGGAGTTCGAGAATCCACGCGACAACGCAAGCCGCATCGCGCTCGCATGCTCCGAGTATCTCGCTGCGACGGGCGGTGCGGATCCGGCAGGCCTTCTCGCGCCGATGCCGATCACGATCCTGAACAAGCAGCTCGCGCTCGGTGCCGTCGTCCGCAAGTCGGAAGAGAAGCCGCTCAGCGAGTCGGGACCGGACGACTTCGAGAACGCGCAGATGGTCGCGCCGAGTGAGCTCGGCACCGTCGCGAAGGGCGTGTACCGCTCGGCGGTCGACTTCCTCGTCGAGCGCGCCAATCGCTGGGTCGATTCCCCGGCCGCCTTGGAAGACCCAGCCGCACGAGACGCGGCGCGCAGGTTCGCCTCGTTCCTCTCGGATTCCTCGCGGCGCTCGCTCGAGAGCAGGGCCTTCTGGACCCGCTTCAGCGTGACGCCCGGCAACATCGTCTGGTTCCACGACACGCGCACGGAGGTTGAAGGTGAGCGCAACGTCGGCGGCACGCAGGAAACACTGCCGCTTCCGCGCATCACCACCGGCTTCGCAGTCGACACCGATTCCCTTGCCGGGCTGGCGCGCCAGTTCGAGTCGGCCCTCGAGGACAATCTCTTCCTCGTCTCGGGCGATGGCAACATCAAGCTCGACTTCGAGGTCGCCGTGCGCGCGGTCGGCGCCGGCTCGCGCACCGTCGAACTGACGGCGTCCTTCGTAGGTCCAGCCGCCGCGCCCGCGATTCCCGTACGCAGCTTCGCCATCACCTATCGCGGTGGCGACGGCGCGATGCTGAACACTGGCGCAGCGGTGGCGGGTGCGGAGGCGCCGTACGACCTTCCGGACGTCCAGTCGGTGCTCGGCGCGACGACAGTCACGCTCTACCGCGTGCGGGACGGCGAGCGAACCTACCTCACCGACTTCGCTCCCGGAGCCTGCGCCGCAGATCGCGTCGATCTGCGACTCGACACGGTCTTCGAGCAACCCGAGATGCTCTCGGTCAGCGCGCTGCAGTCGGTGTTCCAGGCCATCCTCGTCACCCTGCAGGCGTCCGAAGCCGACGGCGGCGTGCCGGGAGGCGACCTGATCGGAGTCTTCGTCGACGCCGATGAGGGCCAGCTCGATCTCTCCCGCGGCTGCCTCGACAGCCGTCCCGCCGACGCAAACGGCGTGTTCAAGATCAAGGTGGTGCCCGGCATCGTCAGCAATGTCCGCACGGTCGCGGCTGGCGAGCGCGTTCCGAACGACGAGCGTGTGAGTCCACCGTACGCGCGCTTCGACCGCTTCCGCGCCTCGGCGCCCTTCCAGCCGGCGAGCCCGACGCCTCAAGTGCTCCGCGAGGAGCCGTTGCGCGAGTATCTCGATCGGAAGAGCCGCCACCCGAACCGACGTGTCGACGCCGCGATCACCGCTGCGGAGCCCGGTCAGGCTGCCAGCGCGGCCGCAGCGCCGGGCGCGCCCCAGTGGAATTCGCAGGGCACCGTCGGGGTCGACTTCCTCGTCACCGAGAACAAGCCGTGGACGATCTTCGTCCAGGGCTCGAACACCGGCGTCGAGTCGACCGGCGAGTGGCAGACGCGCGTCGGCTACTTCAACAGCGACGCCTTCGGCAACGACGAGATCTTCTCGATCGAGTACGTCACGACGAACTTCAGCGACAGCAACGCGGTCACGGCGTACTTCGATGCGCCGGTCGGCGACAGCGAGACGCTGCGCTGGAAGGCCTTCGCTGGCTACAGCCAGTACACCGCCTCCGACGTTGGCTTCGTGTTCGCAGACTTCGAAGGCGAGTCGCCGCTGGTTGGCGCCGAGCTCTCCTGGAACGTGGCCCAGTGGGGCAAGACCTTCCTCGACGTCGTCGGCGGCGTGAGCTGGACGAACATCAACGTGTTCAACGGCCTTACCAACGACACCGGCGACGAGGATTTCCTCGTTCCGTACATCGGCGCGCGGCTCGAGCGCAACAACCGCGACGCGACGACCGACTTCGCGGTCTACCTCGACTTCGGCGTCGGAAGCGACGCAAGTCAGACCGAGTTGAACAAGCTTGGCCGGCTCTTCCCCGACCAGAACTGGCAGCTGCTGCGCTTTGACTTCGCGCAGTCGTTCTATCTCGATCCCTTCTTCCAGGATCCGGGCGACATCGCAAACGCGACGCTCGCGCACGAGCTGTACTTCCGCTTCCACGGCCAGAACAGCCTCGGCAACCGCTTGGTCCCGCAGTTCATGGCGACCGCCGGCGGTTTCTACACCGTGCGCGGCTATCCGACGTCGTTCATCGCGGGCGACAACGTCTACATGTTCACGGGCGAGTATCGCCTGCACATCCCGCAACTCCTCGGGACCGATCCGAATCCGCAGCCGTTCATGGGCATCGGCAACCAGCCGTTCCGCCTGCGGCCGCAGTTCGGATACGGGCCGACCGACTGGGATCTGATTGTCCGCGCGTTCATCGACGCGGGCATCGTGGAGAACACCGATCGGCTCAGCTTCGAGTCAGACGAGAACCTCGTGGGCGCCGGTTTCGGCGTCGAGCTGCAGATGTACAAGGGGCTCGGGTACCCGACCCTCCGCAATCTTGCGCTCCGGGTCGATGTCGGTTTCCCGCTCAAGGACCCCGATTTTACCGACGTCGATGGAACCCAGATCACGTTTGTCGGCACTTTATCCTTCTGATCTCACTGAACTTAGGTCATAGTTCACTGCCGCGGCCGAGAGGGGCCTCTCCTGGCGCGGCGTCGAACTGGTGCAAACACAAAGGAAGACCCGGCTATGTCTCGCGCACGCAAGGGAACCATCGGTTGGGAACTCGTCGCCGGTCAGTGGATGCAGCGCACGGCTGCGTTCATTCTCTCGCTGACACTTGTCGAGGCGCTGCACGCGCAGAGCTCGACGAGCATCACCAACCCGACCCTCGTGAACGGCAACGTCACGTGGACCGATCTCGGCGGCGGAAACTGGCAGTTCACCGTCGGCTCGCAGTCGGCGATCGTGAACTTCACGTCGTTCGGCATCCCTGACGGTGCGGTCGTGCAGTTCCTCATGAACCCGGACATGCGGGTCCTGAACCGCGTGATCGGCGACTTCCCGACCGAGATCAACGGCAGCCTGCTGGCGAGCGGACAGATCTTCATCGTGAATCCAGCCGGCGTCTTCATTGGCGCAAACGGCGTGGTCAACGTCGGCTCGCTCTATGCGGCCGCCGGCGACGTGACCGACGCTGCGTTCGGCCTCGACGGCAACCCGGTCCCGACGAGCGTGCAGGCGACGAACGTCCGTGGCGAGATCCGCAACGAGGGTCTGATCCAGGCGTCGAATCGCGCGACGCTGATCGGCACGCGCGTGGTCAACCTCGGCGTTGGCCCGGCGCGCGGCATCGTGGTCGGCGCCGGAGGCGTCGCGCTCATGGTGTCGCACAACGGCGACGTGACGGTGTTTGAGCCGGGCACGAACCCGCAGCTCTTCGCGGTGTCGAACGCGGGCGCCAACATCGGTGGCGTCGGCGTCGACAACTCGGGACGCGTCGAAGTCGGTGCCGGCGGCCAGATCCAGCTTGGCGCAGGCGACGTCTACTCGGTGGCGATCCGCAACACCGGCGCGCTGAGCGCGCAGGACGGCCAGATCCGCATGGTTGGCCGCGACATCGAGCAGTCCGGCGGTCAGCTCACGACCGCGTCGCTCGTCGTCGGCGGGAACGCGGGCGCAGCGAACCAGATGACGCTCTCGGGCGCCGTGAACGCGGATGCCGCAGAGATCAACGCCGGTACCGTCGCGCTCAACGGCGCAACCACGTTCCGCGGCCAGGGCGGCGCGGGCGACCAGGCAACCAGCGTGCTCATTATCGGTGACGTGCGCAGCGCGGGCGGCCTGCAGGCGCTCACGCTCGACGCGGCGACAGCGGCCGTCACGGGCGCACTCGGCGGCACCGCAGCGGAGCGCCTTGGCAGCGTGACTGCAACCGGCGACCTGAACGCGCTCGGCGCGATGCGGGTTGCGAACGACGTCTCCGTGACGGGCGCAGCCTTCGTCGGCGGCAGCCTCGATCTCGGCGGCAACGCGACGGTCGGCGACTCGCTGACGGTGGCGGGCGACCTGAATCTCGACAACGCAGCCGCCGCGCAGGCCGTGTCCGCAGGCGGCGCGCTCGCCGTCACGGGCGGCGTGACTTCGCTGAAGGACGCCTTCCTTTCCGGCGCTTCCTTGTCCGTTGGCGGCTCGGCGACATCCGACGAGGCTCTCGGGCTCACCGCGACCGCGGGGAACCTGAGCGTCGGTGGCAGTGCGATCGCCGGCACCGATCTCACGATCGCGGCCGGTGACGGCGTCGCGACAGTCGGCGGCAACGCAACCGCAGGCAACAGCCTGCTCATGTTCGGCAACGCCGTCACGGTGACGGGCAACGCGACCGCGACCGCCGGCGCGCTGACGATCGCTTCCGGCGCGAACGCCACTGTCGGCGGCAACGTGTCGGCAGGCACCGACGTGAACCTCAACGCAGGCGGCACCGCAAGCGTCGGCGGAGACCTGACCGCGGGCGGCAACGCCCTTATCTTCGGCAACGCGGTCGCCCTCGACGGCAACGCGACGGCCACCGCCGGCGCGCTCACCATCTCCGCAGGCGCCGGCAACGCGTCTGTCGGCGGCGATGCGGTCGCCGGGTCGAACGTCGTCATCAGCTCCGGCGCAGACGTCGCGGTCGGCGGCAACGTGACGGCGGCGAACAGCGCCACGCTGTCGGGCGCCGCCGTGGCTGTGACGGGCGACGTGACCGCGACCACCGGCGCGCTCTCGATGGCGTCGTCCGTGGGCGACACCTCGGTCGGCGGCGCTGCAGTGGCCGGCGGTGACATCAATGTGAATTCGTCCGGCAATGTGATCTTCGGCGCGTCCGCGGCCTCTGGCGCGAACCTGACGGTGAGCTCGCTCGGCAACACGTCGTTTGGCGGCGCGGCGAGCGCGAGCGACTCCCTCACCGTCGTCGCCGGCGGTACGGCATCGGCCGCCAGCGTGACGGCGGCCAGCAACGTCCTCTTCTTCGGCAACTCGGTCGTGATCGCGGGCGATGCATCGTCGACCGGCGCGACGATTTCCGTGTCTTCGGGCGGCGGCACCGTCAACGTGGGCGGCAATGTGAGCGCCGCAACCGACGCGTTCTTGACGACCAGCGGCGATGTCGTGGTCGGCGGCAGCGTGACGGCTGGCAACAGCACCTTGATCTTCGGCAACTCGGTGAACGTGACCGGCGGCGTGTCTACGACGACCGGCCAACTCACGATGGCCGCTGGCGGCGGCAACCTGAGCGTTGGCGGGGACGTCTCGGGCGGAACCGACGTGCTCCTCAGCGGCGGAGCCGCGGTCAATGTCGGTGGAAACGTGGCGGCTGCGGGAAACACCCAGCTGTTCGGCAGCTCGATTGCCGTCACGGGCAATACGACCGCGACAGCCGGCGCCTTGGTCGTGGTGGCCAGCGGCGGCGGTGCATCGATCGGCGGCAACGCAAGCGCGAGCAGCGATGTCACGGTTTCCGCGATCGGCGGCAACGCTGCCTTCGGTGGCAACGTGCAGTCTGCCAACGGCAATGTCACGCTCGCGGCCAACTCGGTTCAGATGTCGGCCCTCGGCACGCAGACGGTCTCCGCTGTGAACGGCGCAGTCCACGTGGCCGGCTCGGTCGTGAAGGCGACTGGTGACCTGAACGTCCAGGGCGAGAGCGTCGGGGTGTCCGGCGATGTGGCCGCAACCGCGGGCACGCTCGCGGTGACCGCGACCAGCGGCGACGCCACCATCGGCGGCGCAGCGACGGGTTCGAACGTGAACCTGATCGCGTCTGGCTCCGCGAACGCCGGCAGCGTCGCGGCTGCGAACAACGCCATGGTGTTCGGCAACTCGGTTGCGATCACCGGCAACGCAACCGCGACTGCGGGCATGCTCTCGGTGTCTGCTGGCGGCGGCAACGTCGCCATCGGCGGCAACGCGACTGCGGGCACCGACCTGACCATCGGTAGCGGCGGCGACGCGACGGTCGGCGGCAACGCAACCGCAGGCAACAGCCTGCTCATGTTCGGCAACGCCGTCACGGTGACGGGCAATGCGACCGCGAGCACAGGCGCGCTGACGATCGCTTCCGGCGCGAACGCCACGGTCGGCGGCAACGTGTCGGCAGGCACCGACGTGAACCTCAACGCGGGCGGCACCGCAGGTGTCGGCGGAAACCTCACCGCGGGCGGCAACGCCCTCATCTTCGGCAACGCGGTCGACCTCGACGGCAACGCGACGGCCACCGCCGGCGCGCTCACCATCTCCGCTGGCGCCGGCAACGCGTCCGTCGGCGGCGATGCGGTCGCTGGATCGAACGTCGTCATCAGCTCCGGCGCGGACGTCGCGGTGACTGGAGACGTAGCCGCCGCGAACAACGCGACCCTCTCCGGTTCAACCGTTTCGGTCGGCGGCGATGCGATCGCCAGCGCCGGCGCCCTCGCGGTGTCGACGACGATCGGCAATGTCTCGATCGGTGGAGCGACACGCGCAGGAACGAATCTGAACGTCAACGCGTTTGGGGCCGCGACCATTGGCGGCGCCGTGACCGCAGGCGGAGACGTCAACATGGTCGCGGGCGGTGCGATCTCGGCGGCCAGCGTGTCTGCCGCAAACAACGCGTCGCTCTCGGGTCTCAGCGTCTCTGTCGCCGGCGACGCCATCGCCACGGCCGGCAACCTCAACCTGAGCTCGGCTGCAGGCAACGTCGCCGTCGGTGGCGACACGGTTGCCGGCGCCGCAGTCAATCTTGTCGCGACCGGTGAAACCACGGTCGGCGGCGATGTCAACGCAGGCGGTAGCGCCCTGATCGTGGGCCAGTCGATCTCTGTTGCCGGTGATGCCACCGCGGGCGGCAGCCTCAACATGACCTCGACGTTTGGCGACATCGCCGTGGGCGGCAGTGTCGCTGCCGGGACCGACGCCTTCCTCACGGCGACCGAGGACCTGGTCGTTGGTGGCAACGTCGACGCAGGCAGCAGCGCGCTTCTGAACGGCCGCTCGATCGCGGTGACGGGGAACGTCGACGCAGCAAGCGCGGCACTTCTCCTCAACGCAGGCACCGGCGGCGTCAACGTTGGCGGCGCACTGTCCGCGGGAACCATCCTGGACGTCAACTCGCTCGGCGACGCGAGCATCGGAGGCGACCTCTTCGCCGGTGACAGCGTGTCCGTCTCTTCTGTGGCGACGCTGTCGCTCGGTGGCGACGTGACGGCCGCTGGCGGCGATGTGTCGCTGGCCGGCTCCAGCCTCAAGTTCACCGGCGCAGGCGCCCAGAGTGTCTCCGCCGCGAACGGCGCGGTGACGATCGCCGGCCCCTCGCAGAAGGCAACCGGCGACCTCGATCTGACAGGCGAGAGCGTCTCGGTCACAGGTGCGATCGGCGTGACTGCCGGGTCGCTCTCCGTGAGCGCGACCGCAGGCGACGCAATGGTGCAGGGTGGCTCGATCACGGCGGGCGGTGACGTGTCGATGACAGCGTCGAACAGGGTGATGGTCGACGGAGTTTCCGCCGGCGACGACATCACGCTCACCGGCGTAGCGGGAATCGAGCTCAACGGCAGCCTCACGGCCGGCACCGCCGTCGGCGACGACATCTCGCTGACCGGTCCAGTCGTCCTCAACGTGGCCGATTCGGCGTGGACTGCGAACCGCATCTTCGTGGATGGAAGCATCGACGGCGCCACGGCTGGCGCCCAGACCCTCCGGCTTCGCGCTGCGGACCGCTCGGTCCTCGATGGCGGCATCGGCGGCTCGGTCAGCCTCGGCGAGTTCCGCATCGAGAACGGCTTCACCCAGCTCGGCTCGGTTGCGGGCGGCACGTTCACCGTCAACGCCGATCGCTTCACCCTCGCTCCGGCCTCGCGCCCGAGCGACGTGGGCGTCGATCTCGGGAGCTCTGGCAACCTCGTCGTCAACGCGCCGCTGTTCACCATGGCGCAGGGCTCGAAGGCGACCATCCTCGGCGACTTCACCATCAATTCAGGCGCCGGCACCGCGCGCCTGAGCGACGTCAACACGACGGGCGTGTTCGAGGTGAATGCGGGCAGCATCCGCCTCGTGGCGCGCGACGGATCCGGCGCCATGACGTCGATTGGCACGATCGACGACAGCGGCCTCGACTTCATCGCGCTCGGCGGATTCAAGTTCTCCGTCGCGCCGATCCTCGATGGAACCGGGGCCGTTCGCTTTGCCTCGCCCAGCGCGACGGGCGACCTCAGCGGCAATCTCATCGACTTCGTGATGCTGAACTCCAATGACTCCGAGTTCGGACTCAGCAGCCTCACAGGCGGCGTTGGCGTCAGCGGCGCCGACTTCGGCATCGGCTCGACCTTCTTCGACCTGGTCGCAGACGGCACCAGCAGCACGAGCAGCTCGACGACATCCGCCGTGATCGCGGGTCTCGACATCGCCGACACGGACACCACGATCGCACTCTCGGCTGCCGAGCGTGAACGTCTCCAAGCAGCCCTCGGCGGCGCGGTCGAGGTCCGGTGGCCCGACGCGACCGAAGCTCGGGAGATCGGTAGCGGCTCGGTTGCCTTCCGCGATGGCGGGCGACTCGAGGCTGCCGCGCTTGCCTCTCGTTCCGACGCCGCTGGCGTGACGGCCCGCGAGGCGGGCTGGCGCCGGCCGCTCAGTGCGTCGGCACAGCGCTTCGAGCTCGTGCAGGTGCGTCGATTCCTGGTGGCCTCGGATGCGATGCGAGCCGCCGCTCCCGAGGCGGTGCAGGCCGCGGCCCAGCAGATCGTGACCGCCTATCGCGCGGGAACGCCGCTGTCGGACGTGGTGCAGGGTCTGCGCACGCGGGGTGCTTCGGACGAACTGGCAGCTGTCCAGCTCGTCGCGAACTTCATCCGCACCGGCGAGTCGCTCGGCCTCTCCGACACCGAGCGCACCCGCGCCGGTGCTGGCGGGTTGCCGTGGCCGCAGAGCCAGATCGGCGCCCTTGGCGGCGGTGCGGAGTTCAATGTCCCCGCATCCGCCTTCGACGGTGGCTTCTGGATGTCGCTTGATCAGCCTGTCGCGACCCGCTGATCGCGTCAAACACAGAGCCTGCCGGTCTGAACGGCAGGGCTTGGTGGTCTGAGTCCGAAGCACGCCGCGCAACGGCGGCGCCCAGGCCCAGACCACAGGCCCAGACCACAGGCCCAGACCACGCGCTCCGGCCACGGGGCCAGACCACGCGCTCCGGCCACGGGCTCAGGCCACGGGCCCTTTCACGGGCTCTGCCGCCTCGAGAGAGCCCGTCGGGTGTCCGGTCGGGACCTTCGGATTGGAAGAGCCTTCGGAATGGAAAAGGCGGACGCCAAGGGCATCCGCCTTCGATTCGACACACTCGGAATCCAACACTGGGTTCCAGAGTTGGGGTCAACGCGATCGAGCTGCGATGCGCGGGAGCACCTCAGCGCTGCTGCGAGCGCTCTTGCGTGCCTTCGGGCGACGGCATCACCTGATCGCCGGGCAGCGCGTTGCGGCGCGCGGTCGTCGAGTCGTCGCGCTTGACGTCCTCCTCGACGTCCTTGAGGCCCTTCTTGAACTCGCGGATGCCCTGACCGATGCCGCGGCCCACATCGGGCAGCTTCCGGCCGAAGAGCAGGAGGCCGATGACGAGGATGATGATCCACTCCATGCCGCCGGGGAGGCTGATGAACGAGAGGATCGAGGGGAAGATTGTGGTGGACATGGGAGGCTCCTGACCCTGCACGCGCGGAGGACGGGACTTGGAAGGCCCGCGGGCTCGGGCGCCGCCTTCAACTCGTACTTGAACTCGTACTCAACTCGTGCTTCGACTCGTACTCGACTCGTTCTTGAACTCGTACTCGTACTCGAAACCGATCTCAATCTTGGATTCGAGTTCCGAGTCGGGCTCGATCCCGAAGTCGCTCGTTGAACTCGCTTCGCGGCGCCGGGATCGCCGGACCTCGTCCGTGCACGTCCCAAACCAAGGTCGCCGACCCCGCCTGCGGGGCTACCGCAGTATACGCCCGCTGCGGACGCCGGCGTTGCGGCGTTCGCCGCGATTTCCCCGAGTCATCGGCCGATTCCGCGCGGGGACTCGCCAAATTCCGGCGTTCTCGGTACCGTTCCGGCCATGCAGGATCGCTCCATCTTTCGCGGTGCGCTGCGCGCAGCCGCCATCGCAACCACGGTGCTGATGACGCTGGCAGGATGCCGGACTCAGCAGGAAGTTCCGACCGACGCAAACAACCCCACCGACGGGCCGGCCCTGATTCGACTTGGGCCGAACGATCCGGTGCCGGATGTCTCGACGGCATACGAACGCCGCGACTTCTATCTCGATCGCTCGGTCACCGAGAGCATCGGTTGGTTCCAGAAGCCGTCGAGCCGCCAGTGGTTCCCCTTCAAGAACCAAGGCACCGCCGAGCAGATCTCAACGCATGAGCAGGCTGCTGCCAGCGTCATCGCCTTCCAGGATCTTCTTGCCACCTCGAAGAGTTCGGACGAGTTCCGCTCGCGCTTCCTCGAGATGTTCGACGTCTGGCAGTCGGTGGGCTACAACCAGGACCGCGACGTGCTCTTCACGGGCTACTACTCGCCAACGTTCAAGGCGAGCCGTTCGCCCGACGATCGTTTCCGTCACGCGCTCTACATGCGCCCTGCGGATCTCGTCAGCGATCCCACCACCGGCCAGCCGCTCGGTCGCCGCATGGCCGATGGATCGCTCGCGAAGTGGCCGGGCCGCGCCGAAATCGAGTCGAGCGGCATGCTCAAGGGCACCGAACTCGTCTACCTCGAGAGCCCGCTCGATGTGTACATCGTGCAGGTGAACGGAAGCGCGAAGCTCGAGATGCCCGACAGCTCCGTCATGTACGTCGGCTACGCCGGAAAGACCGACGGCCAGTACGTCGGCCTCGGCAAGTCGATGATGGAGGAAGGGCTTCTCAAGAAGAGCGAGCTCTCGCTCGCCGCGATCCGCCGCTACTACAAGACGAATCCTTCGGCGGTCGATGCGCTCATCAACCGCAACAACTCCTACGTCTTCTTCAAGGAGTATCCGCGCGAGGCGTGGCCCGCCGGCTCGCTTGGCACCCGCGTCAACGAGAACGCGAGCATCGCGACCGACAAGACGATCTTCCCGCGCGGCGGCCTCGTCATGGTCGATACCCGCGCGAACACCTTCACGCGTGGGCTCATCGAGTACAAGAACTTCATGCTCGATCAGGACACCGGTGGCGCGATCCGGGCCGCTGGACGCGCAGATCTCTACATGGGCGCCGGCGCAGCCGCCGAACTCCTCGCGGGTGGTCAGTACGCGACCGGCAAGATGTACTACTTCTTCCTGAAGCCGGAGCACGTCTCGAAGTACCCGCTGCCCGAGCCCATGAAGAAGGCGCCCGCGGCACCGAAGCCGATCGGCCGCTGAGGCAGCGACGAACAATCCGGTTCTCTCTTTTGCACGGGCGGCGCATCTCTCCGAGAGGCCGCCCGCGCTTCTTTTCGCCGCGACCATCGCCCGACTCGCCGCGACAGCGCTACTCGGGCGCCGGAGCGGCGTTCTCGGCCTGCCCGCGCTCCCGCCAGCCGAGGCCACGTTCGCGCAGCGCTGGGTTCGCATGCTTCCACGAGCGATCTCGCCCATCCTCAGGCCATGCTTCGCTGGTGAACATTCCCGCCTTGTCGACGGTCATCTTCGCGAACGACGACGGGAACGCGCGCGCGCGGCTGTAGGGACGGTTGGGGATCGTGGCGCTCTCCGCTTCGAACCGAGTTTCATCGACGCGACACCACCACTCGCCCGCGGTGCAGCCGACGGCCATGGCGGCCAACAGGATCGCCGTCATCCGACGGACGGGACGCGCCGAGAGCACCCACGGTGGAAGCGGCGCCGTCGCCGCGCCGCATTCGTTGCAGACGGCGCGCGATTCGTGCGGATATCCGCAGTACGGGCACTGCCCGCGATTCGCGCGGCGATCGGCGGGGAGGTGCAGCGAGATGATCTCGCCCGAGTCGGCGAACGGCACGAGCCACCAGAGGAAGATCGACGCGAAGGCGGTGGCGATGACTGCCGTACTGATGATGCCGGAGTCGAGCCCGAACCCGCTGATCAGGCCACGCGCCATGCAGTAGCTGACGAAGAGAAACGCGACCGATACGGCGAACAGCAGCCCGAACGCGATCGCGTTCGCAGTATTCGACGCCCGGATCAGTCGATCGGGGTCGTCGAGGCGGGCGGGTGTCGTGCTCGTCTCAGTCATGCATGCTCACGATAGCCGGGCGAGCGAACCCGGCACATGCGTCGACGCCGAAACCGCGCGTTCGCGAATCCCTACACTGTTCCCCATGGTTTCCGCCGCCCTCCGCACCGACCCCGCGATCGATGTGATCGACGTGACGAAGACCTACGCGGGGCGGG
>Ga0209985_10003208_pt1 | contig 14125 bp, 14 predicted proteins | sample NOAtaG_FD_187305 | JGI IMG/M metagenome (GOLD analysis project Ga0209985, IMG submission 187305) | Freshwater lake microbial communities from Lake Erie, under a cyanobacterial bloom - NOAA_Erie_Diel6S_1000h metaG (SPAdes) (version 2) | ecosystem: Environmental > Aquatic > Freshwater > Lake ...
ACTCTTCCAGGTAGATCGCCGCACCGATGCCGATCGGGACGGCCGACAGCATGGTCACCAGCATCACCAGCGCGCTGCCGACCCAGGCCGACAGGATGCCCGCCTGCTCGGCGCGCCGCGAGGGGAAGTTGGTGAGGAAGTCGCCCGAGATGCGCGGCAGGCCGTCGAACAGCAGGTCCAGGAATGCCGCGAGCAGCACCAGAACTGCGAACGACGTGCACAAGACGCCGACGATGGCAAAGATCTTCTGCCGACGTTCGGCGCTGGCAATTCGCGACCGGAGCCGAGCGAGGTCGGGCGCTTGCCGAGCGGTCGGCGACCCTTGGGCCATGGGGGTGTCGGCCATGGGGGTGTCCATCAGTAGGCCTTGCGGTAGCGGCGGCGCAGGAAGTGGCCGCCGACATTGAGGACCAAGGTCATCACCAGCAGCACCAGGCCCGCGGCGAAGATGCTGCGGTAGGCCACCGATCCGTGTTCCAGGTCACCCAGGCTGACCTGGGCGATGTAGGCGGTCAGCGTGGCCGCCGATTCCATCGGGTTGAAGGTGAAGTTGGCGTTCTGTCCGGCCGCGATCGCGACGATCATGGTCTCGCCGATGGCACGGGCGGCCGCCAGCACGTAGGCCGCGACGACACCCGACACCGCTGCCGGCATGACCACCGACAGCGCGACCTGCATCTTGTTGCTGCCCATCGCGTAGGCGCCTTCGCGCATCGCCATCGGCACCGCCCGCATGGCGTCTTCGGCCAGCGAGGCGATGGTGGGAATGGTCGCCACGCCAATGACGATGCCGGGCACCAGCATGTTGAAGCCCGGCAGATCGGGAAGGATGGTGCCCTGGAGCAGCGGCGTCACGAACAGCAGCGCGAAGTAGCCGAAGACGATGGTCGGCACTGCCGCGATCAGCTCAAGCGCAGGCTTGACCGCCTCGCGGACGTGGTGCGGCGCGAACTCCGAGAGCCAGATCGCGATGATCGTGCCCATCGGAACCGCGACGATCAACGCGATCACCGTGATCGTCAGCGTGCCCGAGATGAGCGGCAGGATGCCGTACTGCGGGTTGGCGAACAACGGCGACCAGATCGTCCCGGTCAGGAAGTCCCAGACCGAGACGAAGCTGAAGAACCCGATCGACTCGTAGACCAGGATCACCGTGATCGCGATGGTCGTGAAGACCGCCACCAGTCCGCAGAACATCAGCACGAACTCGATCCCGCGCTCCTTCAGGTTGCGCGTGAACTTGTGCTTGAGCCGCGTCGGATCGACGCGGACGGGTGCGTTCGGCGCACCGTTGATCGCTGCCATGACCCCTCCGGTCCTTTTTGTTCTCGTGGCGCGCCGGCCATCGGTTCCGGAAAGACTTACTCCTTGGCTTCCAGCGACATCAGCTGGTCGATCGTCAGGCCGACCTTGTTCTCGCCACCCATCTTGGTCCCCACGCGGGCCTTGGCGATGGCGCTCAGGTTGTACTCATAGGCCTTGGCCGGCAGCGGGACATACTTCACTTCCTTGACCAGCTTGGGGGCGTTCTTCATGAAGAACTCGGCAAACTGCTTGACCTCGGGCTTGGCCAGCGACTTGGCGTTCACGTAGATGAAGATCGGCCGCGACATGGGCTGGTAGGTGCCGTTGAGCACGTTGGCTTCGGTCGGCGCGACGGCCGGGCCGCCCTTCCAGCTGATGGCCAGGCCCTTGACCTTGTCCTTGTTCTCCTGGAAGTAGGCGTAGCCGAAGAAGCCCAGGGCGTTGACGTTGCGCGAGACGCCCTGAACGAGCACGTTGTCGTCTTCGCTGGCCGTGAAGTCGCCGCGGCTGCTCTTGCTCTTGCCGGTGACGGCCTCGGTGAAGTAGTCGAAGGTGCCGCTGTCGGCACCCGCGCCGAACAGCGCCAGCGGCGCATCGGGGAAGCTGGGGTTGGCCTGGTTCCAGCGCATCACGGTCCCCTGCGCCGCGGGTTCCCACATCTTCTTCAGGTCCTCGATCGTGATCGAGTTCAACGGGCTGCGCGGGTTGACGACCACGGTCAGCGCGTCGTACGCGACCGGCAGCTCGACAAACTGAACGCCGTTGTTCTTGCACTCGGCCATCTCACCCTTGAGGATCGGGCGCGAGGCGTTCTGGACGTCGGTCTCGCCACGGCAGAACTTGCGGAAACCACCGCCCGTGCCCGACACGCCGACCGTGACCTTCAGGCCGCGATTGGCCTTCTGGAACTCCTCGGCGACGGCCTCGGTGACGGGGAACACGGTGCTGGAGCCGTCGATCTTGATCGTGCTGGCCTGCGCGAAGGCATTGGTCGAGGCGATCAGGGTGATCGAGGCGGCGAGGACAGACAGGGAGCGGGCTTGTGACATGGGGTCTCCGGCAAGTGCGTGATCGGGAAGCGACTGGGCTGTCGTTGCGACACATCGGGGTGTCGACTCAGCCCACTTTAGGAAGCGTTGATGAAGATTTGGTGACAGTCGCAATCGCCATGGGCTGAAACGGCCACATCGGCAGTGGCATTCGTCATCGTTCTGTCATGGGCCGCTGGCGGGTGCGGACTCCAGTCGGTAGCCGAACGAGCGCACGGTGTGGACCAGCTCACGGCCCACCAGCGGCTCCAGGCGGGCCCGCAGGCGGCGCACGTACTGGTCGACCGAGCGCAGCGACACCGAGTCGTCGCCCCATACGGCAAGGCGAAGATGCTCGCGCGTCACATTGCGCGGCGAAGCCTCGGCCAGCGCGACCAGCAGGCGGTGCTCGGTTTCGGGAAGGTCGACCTGCAACCCTGCAGCGCCCTGGACGCCGGCTTGAAGCACCCGGATCGAGGGGGTTCCGCGGTCAATCTCCAGGCCCCCCAGCAGCAGGGGCGGCCGGGAGCGTGAACCGGTTGTCGGCCGAACCGGGCGCAGCAGGCGGGCGATGTCCAGCACCAGCGCCCGCGGCTGCACGGGCTTCAACAGGCAGAGATCGGCGCCGCAGTCGCTCCGTCGGCAGTTGGGGTCACGGCTCAGGAGAACACGTTTAGGGCCCCGGGGCACCCAGTCCCAGGCGCCCTGGACGTCGGCGACATCGTCAAGATCGACAACAACCGCATCGGGCATGACGTGTTCAAGCAGACGCTGGGCGTGGGCGGCATCGACCACGGGCAGCGGCTGCATGCCGGCGCGCAGCAGGTCAGCGGCCAGCAACTCGCGCAGGGTCGGCTCGGCCACAACGAGCAATACCGTGTTGGCCAGGCCGTGCGCAGCAGTCCGGCGACCCCGACGCGACGACTCGATGGACAACGGAAGGACCATGGCGTCGCATGGTCGCGCCGATTCATGACGACTCTGTGACAGCGCCGTGCCAGGCGCGCACCGGCTGGCGGCGGCTGCCCGCGCCCGGCCGCCAGCGGCTCAACCGGCCGCAGACGCGAACCAGGCCCGGACCTCGGCCTGCCAGCGCGCCTTGTCGGCGGCCGGCGCAAAGCTGGCTTCGAAGCTGTTGAGTGCCAGCGTCTGCGCGTCCTCGCGGGTCAGCGATGGCAACGCGGCAAAGGTGGCGAGCCAGTTCGCGTTCAAGTAGCCGCCGAAGTACGCGGGATCGTCGCTGTTGATCGTCGCGACCAGGCCCGCATCGAGCAGCGCTTTCAGGTTGTGATCGGCCAGTGTCGGGAACACGCAGAGCTTGACATTGGACAGCGGGCAGACGGTCAGTGGCATGCGCTCGGCCGCCAGCCGCGCGACCAGGGCCGGATCCTCGACGCAGCGCACACCGTGGTCGATGCGTTCGACTTCCAGCACGTCCAACGCGCTGTGGATGTAGGCCGGCGGTCCCTCTTCGCCAGCGTGGGCCACGACATGCAGGCCCAGGGCCCGGCATCGTGCGAAGACGCGGGCAAACTTCTCCGGCGGATGACCCCGCTCGCTGCTGTCCAGGCCGACGCCGATGAAGTGCTCGCGATACGGCAGTGCTGCGTCCAGCGTCGCCAACGCGGCGTCTTCGCTGAGGTGGCGCAAGAAGCACAGGATCAGCGCGTTGGACACCCCCAGCTCGCGTTCGGCCTGAGCTCCGGCGCGCGCCAGGCCACGGATCACCGTGCCCATGTCGACCCCACGCTCGGTGTGCGTTTGCGGGTCGAAAAACAGTTCGGCGCGGCGAACGCCATCGGCAGCAGCCCGCTGGTAGTAGGCCCATGCCATGTCAAAGAAGTCGTCTTCGACGAGCAGCACGCTGGCGCCGGCGTAATAGATGTCCAGAAAGCTCTGCAGGTCGCTGAACGCATAGGCCGCGCGCAGCGCCTCGATGCTGGGATAAGCCAGCGCGACGCCGTTGCGCGCCGCCAGCGCAAAGATCAGCTCGGGTTCAAGCGAACCTTCGATGTGGATGTGAAGCTCGGCCTTGGGGCAGCCTGCAAGCAAGGCCGCGAAATCGGGTGCAAGCGTCGGGATGTCGGTCGGGTTCATGGGTGGGTCCGAAGGTTGGCGGGCAGAGACCTGAAGCCCCGCAAGGCTAACGGCACGTCAGGCGGCATCGCACAGCCCCACTCCCCGCCACGGCTTGCGCGGGTCGGGTTTGACAGCGTCGGGGCTCGTTGGCGCAATGACGCGCAGTGCATCCGTTTCAACCCTGCATCCCGGAGATCTGCCATGAACCGCCTCGTCCTCAATGCCTCGCTCGCCGCAGCGGCGCTCGTCCTCGTGGGATGCGCCTCCAAAGTGCCGCTGGACACGCCGGTCGCGGCCAGCGTGACGCCGACAACGACCGCCAAGACAGACGCCGCCGCCAACGCGCCGGCCCAGGGCCAGCCGACGGCGCAGTCCTCCGTGGCGGGGGTCGACCTGACTCGCAACGCCGATGTGTCTGCGTCACCGACCGCGTTGGGCCGCTTCGTCTACTTCGACTTCGACAGCTTTGCCATCGCCGCGGACGACAAGCCCGTGGTGGATGCCCACGCCCGCCGCCTGGCGACCGAGCGCCAAGGCACGCTGCGCATCGCCGGCCATGCCGACGAGCGGGGCGGCCGCGAGTACAACCTCGCGCTCGGCCAGCGCCGCGCCGACGCGGTCGCGCGCAGCATCGTGCTGCTCGGCGGGGACGAGCGCCGCATCGAGGCCGTGAGCTACGGCGAAGAAAAGCCCAAGGCCATGGGGCGCGACGAAAGCGCCTTTGCGCAGAACCGGCGCGCTGAACTCAGCGTACGCTGAAGGCGAGGCTTCAGGTCGTCAGCGGGCAGCGAGCCGGCGTTCCAGCACCACGGCATCGATGCCGGGTGCGTAGTAGCCGTGGCTGAGCGCCATCTGCACGAAGCCCACGCGGCTGTAGAAGCGCAATGCGTCTTCGTTGTCGTGCCGTGCTTCGAGCCGTATGAGACCGATGCCGGCCGCCTGCGCCACCTGCTCCAGCCAGGCCAGCATCGCGCGGCCCGCCCCGCGGCGGCGGGCGTCGCGGTGCACCGCCATCAGCAGCAGGTGAGCGGTGTCGTCGCCGTACTTCATGATCGCAAAGCCCAGCGGCGAGCCACCGACGTGCGCGACGACGACGTTGCTCGCGGCATCCGCGATGCATCTGCGCACGCGCGTCGGCGTCCAGCGCCAGGGCAGGCCGCTTTCAATCGCAATGCGGGACAGCGCCGCAATGCCGGTGGCGTCTTCGGCGGTCGCCAGGCGGATCGCGATCCCGGCAACCATCGCCGCCGCCGCGCGGTCTAGACGTTCACCGCGCCGGCCACGCCGGCAGCGTGGGCCTGCTGGTCGGCGTGGTAGCTGCTGCGCACCATCGCGCCCACCGCGGCGTGGGTGAATCCCATCGCCGACGCTTCACGCTCGAACATCCTGAACGTATCCGGGTGCACGTAGCGGCGCACCGGCAGGTGGTGGCCGCTGGGCGCGAGGTACTGGCCGATGGTCAGCATGTCGATGTCGTGCGCGCGCATGTCGCGCATCGTCGCCAGGATCTCGTCGTCGGTTTCGCCCAGGCCGACCATCAGGCCGCTCTTGGTCGGCACGCCGGGCACCGCGGCCTTGAACTTCTTGAGCAGGTTCAGGCTGAAGGCGTAGTCCGAGCCCGGCCGCGCTTCCTTGTACAGGCGCGGGATGGTCTCGAGGTTGTGGTTCATCACGTCGGGCGGCGCCGCCTTCAGGATGTTCAGCGCTCGCTCGTCGCGGCCGCGGAAGTCGGGCACCAGGATCTCGATGCGGGTGGCCGGCGACAGCTCGCGCGTCTTCTCGATGCAGGCCACGAAGTGCGCCGCGCCGCCGTCACGCAGGTCGTCGCGATCGACGCTGGTGATGACGACGTAGTTCAAGCGCAGCGCCGCGATCGTCTTGGCCAGGTTCAGCGGCTCGTCGGCGTCCAGCGGATCGGGCCGGCCGTGGCCGACGTCGCAGAATGGGCAGCGCCGCGTGCACTTGTCGCCCATGATCATGAAGGTCGCCGTGCCCTTGCCGAAGCACTCGCCGATGTTCGGACACGAGGCCTCTTCGCAGACCGTGTGCAGCTTGTGCTCGCGCAGGATCTGCTTGATCTCGTAGAAGCGCGTGCTCGGGCTGCCCGCCTTGACGCGGATCCACTCCGGCTTCTTCAGCATCTCGCTGCGCTCGACCGGCACGATCTTGATCGGGATGCGCGCCGTCTTGGCCTGGCTCTTCTGCTTGGCCGTGGCGTCGTAGGCGGCATCGACAGCCGCGGCGGTGGGGGGTGCGGAGGTGGAGTTCACCCCCGGGATTTTAGGGAGCGATGCTTTCGCCCTGCCGACGCCGTGCCGGGCGCGCCCCCGACGCCAGCAGCGCCGCCAGACCCAGGCCGGCCAGCGCCAGCGAGCCGGGCAGTGGCACCTGCAGCACGAACACCCCGGCTTCGGCGTAGTTGTCCGGCATCGCGTTGGGCCTGAAGTCCAGCAGCCCGAGCCCGAATCCGCTGGCGGCGCTGAAGATGCCGGTGCCACCGAGCACCTGGTAGTCGATGCGGAACTGGCCGCCGTTCAGCAGCACGTCGTCGTCGGCGTCGCCGCTGATCGTGCCGAAGAAGGTCGACGCCAGGTCGGTGGTCGTGAACTCGAAGGTGCCGACAAACAGGTCGCTCAGGTTGTCGATGCTGAACAGCACCACCGAGATCAGCGACACCGGCATGCCGCCGCTGAACGGATCGGCAAAGCCTTCGAGGCTGCCGACCCAGCCGCCCGTGCCTGCGGCGGCGTCGAAGACCGAGACGTTGCCGCCGCCCGAAGTGAAGGCGTCGATGGGGATCGGGGCGGCCTGTGCGGGCAGCGCTGCCGCAAGGGCCAGGCCAAGGCCGGCCAGTGCGATGCGGCCGCGGCGGATGAGGGGGTTCGACATGGTGGCGTGCTCCAGCAGGACGTTGGGGTGGACTCAACCGGACATGACCGGGCATGACGGGGCAGGCCCCGGTTGATTCCGATGCCTACGCCCGAGTTACGCAACCGGATGCAGCGGTGAGAGGTCTGCGTTGGCCGCCCCCCGCGGTTCGGGGGGAGGGCTGAACAAATCGCAGCACCGCAACGCATCCAGTCGCCACCCGGCCGGCGTACAGCGCCCTGCCCTCACCGGACAACCCCCCAGACAACCCCCAACACCCAGGAGCGACCCACCATGGCATCCGTCAAGACTGTCTTTGCCCGTGCACCTCTGGCCCTCGCGGCCCTCGCGGCACTGGCTGCCGCCACCGGCGTGGCCCACGCCAGCAGCCACCGCGAAGCACCGTTCATCACCACCAGCCCCAAGGTCGACGGCACCGACTTCTACATGTTCCGCAGCTACGAGAGCGGCCGCGCCGGCTACGTCACCGTGATCGCGAACTACCAGCCGCTGCAGGACGCCTACGGCGGCCCGAACTACTTCTCGATGGACCCGAACGCGCTGTACGAGATCCACATCGACAACAACGGCGACGCCAGGGAAGACCTGACCTTCCAGTTCCGCTTCACCAACACGCTGGCCAGCGTGGCGCTGCCCATCGGTGGCAAGAACGTCGCGATCCCGCTGATCCAGGCCGGCCAGGTGACGGGCCCGAACTCGCCGTCGCTGAACCTGGCCGCGAGCTTCAGCGTCACGCTGGTGCGCGGTGACCGCCGCACCGGCACCGCGACCATGATCAGCAACGCCGCCGGTGGCGCAACGAGCTTCGCCAAGCCGGTGGACAACATCGGCGTGAAGACGATCCCGAACTACGCGGCCTATGCCGCGCAGCACATCTACACCGTCAACATGCCGGGATGCGCGATGCCCGCGAAACTGTTCGTCGGCCAGCGCCAGGACGGGTTTGCCGTCAACCTGGGCACGATCTTCGACCTCGTCAACGCGCCGGTCGAAGTCATCACCAACCCGGCGCTCATCGGCGCGGTGCCCAACACCATCGGCGACAAGAACGTCACCACGATGGCGCTCGAGATCCACAAGGACTGCCTGAAGGCCAGCCCGACGGGTGACGACGTGATCGGCGGCTGGACGACAGCCAGCCTGCGCCAGGCCCGGCTGCTGAACCCGACGCCGCCGTCGGGTCACCAGACGAGCGAAAGGCCCGGCGGTGCCTGGGTCCAGGTGTCGCGCCTGGGCATGCCGCTGGTCAACGAGGTCGTGATCGGACTGAAGGACAAGGACCGCTTCAACTCCAGCGTGCCCACCGGCGACGGACAGTTCATCGACTACGTGACGAACCCGACCCTGCCCAAGCTGCTGGAGATTGCGCTGAACCTGCCGGGCATCAGCCCGAGCAATTTCCCGCGCAACGACCTGGTCACGACCTTCCTGACCGGCATCGCGGGGGTGAACAAGCCGGCCAACGTCGTCGCCAGCGAGATGCTGCGCCTGAACACCGCCATCGAGCCGGTGCCGTTTGCGATGCAGAACCGCCTGGGCATCGTCGGCAACATCCTGGCCGGCGGCAACGACAACGCCGGCTACCCGAACGGCCGTCGGCCCAAGGACGATGTCGTCGACATCTCGCTGGTCGCGGTGATGGGGGGCCTGTGCATGGCCAACGGCGCCGGCAATGCCTTGGGCTTCGGCGCGGCGTGCAACCCGGGTGCGGTGCCGTTGGGGGCCACCAGCTTCAGCCTGCACGACGCCGTCGACCAGGCCGTGGTGCCGCTGCTGCCGGGCTTCCCGTACCTGAACACGCCGCTGCCAGGCTCGCGTTGAGTCCAAGGCCACGCGTTGCAACGACTGGGAATTCGACCATGACGACCCTTCGAACGCTGGCGCGCCTGTTGCCGCTGGCCCTGATCACCGGCCTGGCGCTCACGGGCTGCGGCGGCAGCCCAGACCCGGAGCCGCCGATCGCCCAGGTGCCGCCACTGGCCTTGACCGATGTGCCGGCCACGACCACCAGCAGCACCCGCGCCTACACCACCTTCGCGGCCGGCCTGCCGGCCACGGAGACCGGCGCGCCGCTGGGCCTGAGCCAGATCGCCACCGTGCCGACGAGCGAAACCGAGCCGCCGTTGCCGATCTGACCGCCAGAGCGCTTTTCTTCGGCGTGACCCCACGTCGAAACGGGCAGACTCCGCACCGGGCCATACAGGCCTTGTGAGGAGTCTGCCCGATGTCTTTTGCCGTCCACCCCGTTCTGCTGCTGGCGTCTGCGGTCGCCAGCCTGGCGCTGCTGCCAGTCGATGTCGCCTGGGCGCAAGCCTCCGCACGCATCGACCGCGTCACCGTCTATCCGGGCCTTGCGTCGGTCGAGCGCAGCGTGCGTGTGACCGCCGGCCAGCGCGAGATCGTGCTCGACTGCCTGAGCCCGCAACTGGACCTGAACAGCCTGCGGATCGACGCCGATCCTGGCCTGCGCACCGGCGCCGTGAGCAGCCAGCGCAGGAAGCGCAGCGAGAGCGGCGCCTGCCAGGCGAGCCCGCTCGACGCCCGCATCCGCGCGCTCGAAGACCGCATCGCGACGCTGAACAACGAGAGCGCGAGCCATGATCTGGCGCTGTCCTGGCTGAAGGCGCCCGGCACCGCCGCCGAGCGCAGCGCCGCCGGTGCACCTGCAGCGGGAGGCGTCGCCTTCACGGCCTGGCTCGCCACGGTCCAGAAGGCCGGCCAGCAGGCGCTGACCGAGCAGCGTCGCCTGCAACGCGAACGCGAAGTCCTGGAGCGCGAACTCGCACCGCTGGCCGCCGAGCGTGATCGCGCCCAGCCCACCAGCGCGGAAGTGATGAGCCTGCGCATCCCGCTCTCGGCCCCGCGCGAAGGCACGGTCCGCTTGAGCTACCTGATCGACGGTCCGACCTGGGGGCCGGGCTACCAGGCGCGACTGGAGGTCGAGCGCGCTGAAGTCGAGGTCGAACGACTCGCGCTGGTGGCGCAGAACACCGGGGAGGACTGGGCCGGCGTGACGCTGCGCCTGTCCACGGGCAGCCCACGCGGCACCCCCGGTGGACCGGTGCCCCGGCGCTGGGAAATCGGCATCCGGCCGCAACCGCAACCGATCGCCGCTGCGGCCCCGCGCTCGCTACGCCTGGCGGCCGCACCCGAGATGGCCGAGGCCAAGGCCGACGATTCCGCCTTCCAGCCCGTGCAGCAGAGCGCGACCGAATTCGCCACCGTGTTCGACCTGCCCGGCACGCACGACATCGCCAGCGGCAACCAGCGTGTCACGCTGTCGCTGGGCAGTGCGCGCTGGCCGGCGCAGGTGAAGGTGCAGACCACGCCGCACCTCGCGCCCAGCGCCTGGCTCGTCGCCGAGGTCCAGCGCCCGGACGGCAACTGGCCCGACGGTCCGCTGCGCCTGCTGCGCGACGGCCAGGTCGTCGGCCAGGCCGCGCTGCGCCTGGGCCAGCGCACCACGCTCACGCTGCCCTTCGGCCTGGACGAGCGCATCCGCGTGCAGGTCAATCCCGGCCCGCAGCGCACCGGCGAAACAGGCTTTTTCGGCACCCGGGCCGAACGCCGCATCACCCGCAGCTACACGGTCGAAAACCGCCGCGGCGTGGCCGTGCTGCTGGAGGTACTCGAAGCCGGTCCGCTCAGCACCGACGAGCGCATCGCCGTGACGCGCAAGTTCGAGCCCAACCCGCGCGACGGCGACTGGCAGGACCAGCCCGGCATCGTCGCCTGGGTCCTGAACCTCGCGCCCGGTGCCAGCCAGCGCTTCACGGCCGAGTACACGATCTCGCATCCGCGCGACCTGGCCGTGTTCGAGAACCGGTGACGCCCGCGATGAACCCGAGCGCCGCCGAGAGGCTCGTCGCCTACATGCAGGCCTATGCCGAAAAGGACCTGCCCACCCTCGCCGCCATGCTGGACGACGCGGTCCGCCTGCAGGACTGGAACATCGCCGTGCAGGGCCGCGAGGCGTTCCTGCGCGAAACGGCGAGGAACTTCGATCAGGCGCTGTCGCTGGCCATCGAAATCGTGCGCACCTTCGAATCTGCCGATGGCCGACAGGCGGCCGCCGAACTGAAGATCGTGGTCAACGGCTCCATCGAGCTGTCGGTGGTCGACGTGCTCGACTTCGACGAAGGCGGTCGCCTGCTGTCGGTGCGGGCCTTCAAGGGATGACCGCCTGACGCTGCACGCGACTCGCTCTTGGGGTTTTCCCGGGGATTCTTGAGCCGCCGGGCCTCCGCTCGAACAATGCCCGGCGTGTCTGACTCCCAACGACTCCGATGCCAAGCAAACCCAAGACCTGGGCCGAGAAGATGAAGGCCAAGCCACCGCACAGCGTGGTGCTGGACAAGGCCTTTGCCGGCGTGCCGGCGGGCGCGCGGCTGCTGATCTCGTGCCCGGTGGAGGTCGAGCAGTACCTGCGCCACTCGGTGCCCGCCGGCGAAACCCGGTCGGTGCAGCAGATGCGGCGCGAACTGGCGCGCCAGCATGGCGCCGACGACACCTGCCCGGTTTCGACCGCGATCTTCCTGCGCACCGTGGCCGAAGCCGCCTGGGACCGCATCGAAGCCGGCACCCCGGTGCCGGACGTGGTGCCCTTCTGGCGCGTCGTCGATCCGGAGTCGCCGCTGGCGCGCAAGCTGCGCGCCGGCCCGCTGTGGATCGCGCAGCAGCGCGCGGCGGAACTGGAGCGGCCCGACGCCGCTTGAGATCACGCGCCAGTGCCTTCGGCACCGTGCGAACGCCGGCGCCGGATCTTCAAGCGGCTGTCAGGTGGCGGGCCAGGAACTTCTCGACCCGGGTCCAGAAGTCGACCTGCGTCTTCAACTTGTGCCAGCCGTGGCCCTCTTCGTCGTACAGCACCCACTCGACGTTCGGGTTGTGGCGCCGCAGGGCGTTGCGCATGCGCTCGCCGTGCTCGATCGGCACCTGGCGATCGAGCCGGCCGTAGGCCATCAGCACCGGCTTGCGGATGTCCGTGGCGCGGTGGATCGGCGAGTGCTCGCGCAGCATGGCGGCATCGGCCTTGCGGTCGCCGACCAGGCGGCTCAACCCGTGGCGGCGGAAGCTCGGGCCCATGTCGCTCCAGTCGGCATCGAACAGAAGCTCCAGATCGGTGACGCCGATCCAGTTGATCGCGCAGGCGTACAGCTCCGGATCGCGCACCAGGCCCATCATCGCGGCATAGCCGCCGTAGCTGGCGCCGGCAATGGCGATGCGCTTCGGGTCGGCAATGCCCTGCGCGATGGCCCAGCGCGCACCATCGGCCAGGTCGTCCTGCATCGCGCGGCCCCATTGCTTCCAGCCCGCCTGGTGGTGGCTGGCGCCAAAGCCGGTGGAACCGCGGAACTCGGGTTGCAGCACCGCGTAGCCGCGGCTCGCCAGAAACTGCACTTCGGCGTCCCACTGCCAGCTCGCGCCGCGCAAGAACGGGCCGCCATGCACGAGCACGACGAGCGGCAGCGGGCGTTTCGCTCCTGCGGTTTGCGGCAGCGTCAGATAGGCCGGAATCGTGCGACCGTCGCGGGCCTTGTACGGCGCGTAGTCCATCGCCGACATGCGCGCGGGATCGATGTGCGGCGCCGAGTTGCCGATGCGCACCAGGCGCCCGCTTTCGCGATGGGCGACGTAGGCCTGGGGCGGTTGGCGATCCGAGTAGGCCCAGACCAGCAGCCACGGCGAATCGCCACGCCGCGGTGGCGTGACGAGGTTGGTCGTCGCAGGCAGCTTCTCGTCGATGCGCGCCTGCACGGCTTTCATGCGTTCGTCGAACCACACCGTCGTCCAGGCGTCGGCCAGCACCCTGACGCCCAGCAGCCCGTCCGCGCCGTGAACGGGCGTGGGCAGCACATCGAATCCGTCGAGTCGCAGCAGCGGCTGGGCAGCCGGCTGTTGGCGCTCGCGGTCCCAGGTGTACAGCGCGGTGAGATCGTCGCCCTGGCGGGCCGTGACGTAGACGCGGCCGTCCGGCGCCGCCGTCGAAAAGCCAAAGCCGTCGTTGAGGAAGCGGTCGTGCTCGTGCACGACCTTCCAGCCGTTGCCATCGCGCCAGAGCACTCGGGCACGTTCGCCCTGCTCGGTGAAGGCAGCCAGCGGTTCGCCACGGTGGTCGATCAGGAAGCCTGTCGACCAGGGCGGCACGTCGAGTTCGCTCAGGTGCCCGCTGCGCGTGCTCATGCGCGCCAGGCGGAAGAAGCCGAGGCCGTCGGAGCTGTCGGCCGGGGTCAGCAACAGCACGCTTTCGCCGGTCTGCGGACCCTGTGGCACCAGCCACCACCGAGGGCGCCCGAGCACGCGCCAGTTGGAACCATCGGCATCGACCGCCGCCCAGTTGGCGTGGATGTTGCCCAGCGTGCGCATCAGCAGCCGGCGGTCGTTGACCCAATGGCAATCGAGCACGTCGCCCACATCCAGCAGCGCGACGACTTGCGGCTGCATCGTGGCCAGGTCCACCACCACCAGGCGCTGGCGCACCTTCTCCGGATCCTCGCCGCCCACCGGCGGCGGCCGCAGCAGCAGCGCCACATGAGTGCCGGACGGATTCATCTTCACCTCCGCCAGCTGCGGCGGCAGGAAAAACGGCTCCACCGGTAACAGCCCGGAGGCCACGGCGGGCTGGCCCCAGGCCGGCAAGGCGCAAGCAGCAGTCGTGCACAGCGAACCCAGCGCCAGTTCGCGTCGCCGCCATCCCCTCCCACCCATGCTCTGCTCCCCCATCAAACTCCACCCGGCCGGGTCAGCCCTGAACGACCGCCAGCTGCGGCTTGTCGCTCGCATCCAGCACCCGCCCCACCACCGCCGCACGTGCGAAGCCATGC
>Ga0209985_10003213_pt1 | contig 14120 bp, 9 predicted proteins | sample NOAtaG_FD_187305 | JGI IMG/M metagenome (GOLD analysis project Ga0209985, IMG submission 187305) | Freshwater lake microbial communities from Lake Erie, under a cyanobacterial bloom - NOAA_Erie_Diel6S_1000h metaG (SPAdes) (version 2) | ecosystem: Environmental > Aquatic > Freshwater > Lake ...
AACGGCGCACAGAGCGAGTTCCAAGCGGTCGCTTTCCACGGCCTGCTCGGCATCCGTGAACTGCGGCTGTTCGACACCGACCCGCGGGCCACCGACAAGCTCGAGGCGAACCTCGCGGCGATGGCGCTGCCGGGCCTGCAGGTGATCCGCTGCGGCAGCGCCGCCGAGGCGGCACGCGGCGCGGACATCGTCACCACCGTCACCGCCGACAAGCGCAACGCCGTCATCCTCGGCCCTGATTCGGTCGCGCCCGGCATGCACATCAACGCGGTCGGCGGCGACTGCCCCGGCAAGACCGAGCTCGATGCGCGCATCCTGCTGCGCCCCGATGCCCGTGTGTTCGTCGAGTACGAGCCGCAGTCGCGCATCGAGGGAGAGATCCAGCAGCTGCCGGCGGACTTCGCGGTGACCGAACTGAGCGATGTGCTCGCCGGTCGTACGCCGGGACGCTCCTCGGCGTCGGAGGTCACCGTCTTCGACTCGGTCGGCTTCGCGCTCGAGGACTTCTCGGCGCTGCGCTATCTGCACCGGCTGCATCAGCGGTACGGGGACGGACGCGGCGTCGACCTCGTCCCCTCGCTGCGGGACCCGAAGGACCTGTATTCGCTGCTGCGCGCGCCGGCCGCCCGGCTCAGCGCCGCATGACCCCGCCGGCACGCGGCCCTGCCGCGGCGCTCATCGGCGTACCGACCGATGTCGGCGGCGGTGAGCGCGGCTCGTCGATGGGACCCGAGGCGCTGCGCGTGGCGGGCCTCGCGAACGCGCTGCGCGCCCAAGGGATGGATGTCGAGGACCGCGGCGATGTCAGCGGACCCGCCAATCCGGAGCGCGGGCCGGAGTCGGGGCACCGCCACCTCGCCGAGGTCTCGGCCTGGGTGGGCGCGGTGCGCAACGCGACGCGGCACGCGCTCGCCGACGGCCGGATCCCCATCGTGCTCGGCGGCGACCACTCGCTCGCGATCGGCTCGATCGGCGCGGTCGCCGACCACTGCCGCCGGGCGTCACGGCGTCTCGTCGTGCTCTGGTTCGATGCGCATCCCGACTTCAACACCTCCGAACTCTCGCCGAGCGGCAACCTGCACGGCATGCCGATGGCCTGCCTGTGCGGCCTCGGACCGCCGGAGCTTCTCGCGGCGCCGGGCGGCCGCGCGGCGCTGTCGCCGGCGCAGGTGCGGCAGATCGGGATCCGCAGCGTCGACCGCGGCGAACGCACGCTGCTGCACGAGCAGGGCGTCACCGTGTTCGACATGCGGTCCATCGATGAGCTCGGCATGCGCGCCGTCATGCAGCGCGCACTGGCCGATGTCGACGCCGATACGCATCTTCATGTGAGCCTCGATGTCGATTTCCTCGATCCGGAGCTCGCCCCGGGCGTCGCCACCGCCGTGCCGGGCGGCCCTACCTACCGTGAAGCGCAGCTGTGCATGGAGATGGTCGCCGATACCGGCCGACTCGGTTCGCTCGACGTCGTCGAGCTGAACCCCGCCTTCGACCAGTGCAACCGCACCGGCCGCCTGGCCGTCGACCTCGTCGGCTCGCTGTTCGGGAAGAGCACTCTGCTGCCGGGCAGCCGCGCCGCCGCCACCGCTGGACTCGCCGCCGGTTTTTGAGGGAAACTCAAAAAAACGCCGCGCCCGCGGCCTTGCGACCATCGACAGGAGGCAGCGCCCGTGCAGACCGAGTCCATCGCCGACATCATCCGCGGACACGCCTCGACAGCGCCGTCGCGCCGTGCGTTCATCGAACCCGACCGGGAGTGGACCTTCGCCGAGCTCGACGACGCCACCAGCCGCATCGCCGACGGACTGGTCGCTGCGGGCGTCGCCCCCGGTGACACCGTCGCCTGCCTGACCCGCAGCCTCGGCGCCGCCCTGCTGCTCGCCGTGGGCGCGGCCAAGTGCGGCGCGGTGTCGGTGCCGCTCAACTGGCGTCTCAAGCCGGGCGAGATCGACTACGCCATCGGCGTGGTCGAGCCCAAGGTGCTGGTGGCCGACGGCAGCGTCGCTGCCGGCCTCGCGGAGCTCGCGCTGCCGTCACGCCTGAAGCTGCTGCTGGTCGAGGGGGACGACCCCGCCGCGGAGTTCGGCCGATGGTGGCCGGCGCAGCGCGCCGCCGATCCGCGCGTGCGCGTCGCCCCGGACTCGGTCGCGTTCCGCATGTTCTCGTCGGGCACCACCGGGCGGCCGAAGGCCGTGTCGGTCACCCATCAGGGCGTGCTCACCCACATCACCGACTGGACCGGTCCGTTCGGCTTCAAGGGCGCGGACACCGTGCACCTCAACGTGCTGCCGACCTTCCATGTCTCCGGGCTCGTCAACGCGCTGTGGGTGCTCGGCATCGGCGGCACGGTGGTGACGCGTGCGGCCTTCGATCCCGCAGATTTCCTCGCCGCCATCGCACGCTGGAAGGTCACCGACACCTTCATGGTGCCGACGATGATGGGCGCCATGGTCGCCTCGCCGGCCTTCGCCGCCACCGACCTCGGCAGCCTGCAGTGCGTCGCCTACGGCGGCTCGCCGATCTCGCTCGACCTGCTGCTGCGCTGCGTGCGTGCGCTGCCCTGCGGCCTGCGCCAGGTGTACGGCATGACCGAGTCGTCGGGCTGCATCGCGCTGCTGCAGCCGGAGGACCATCGCCGCGGACTCGAGCGGCCGGAGATCCTGCGTGCGGCGGGACGGCCCGGCGCCCACTTCGACATCCGCATCGTCGAGCCGCGCACCGGCGCGGTCTGCGGCGAGGGCGAGGTCGGTGAGATCTGGGTGCGCTCCAGCCAGAACTTCGACGGCTACCACAAGGACCCGGCCGCGACGGCGCAGGCCTTCCCGGAGGGGCGCCCCGGTTGGTACCGCACGGGCGATGCAGGCTACATGTCGGAGGGCCTGCTGTATGTCAGCGACCGCATCAAGGACATGATCATCACCGGCGGGGAGAACGTCTACCCGGTGGAGGTCGAGCAGGTGCTGGTGACGCACCCCGCGGTGCGCGATGTCGCGGTCATCGGGGTGCCTGACGAGACCTGGGGCGAGAGCGTGCGCGCCTGCGTGGTGCTGCGGCCCGACACGAAGGCCGATGATGCGGAGTTGATCGCGTTCACCCGCGACCACATCGCGCACTACAAGTGCCCGCGCTCGGTGGTGTTCGTCGACGAGATCCCGCGCAACCCGAGCGGCAAGATCCTCAAGACCGTGCTGCGCGAGCGGCACGGCTGACGCGCGCGCTGCGCGCCGGCCGTCGCGCCGGCGCGCGGTCACCGCGCCCGACGGGTACGCCCTCCGCGGCGACATGGCGGCAGAGCAGCAGCTGCGTCTCCTCGCGCAGCCCTTTGCGTTCGGGCTCCGGGAGGAACTCCAGGTTGTCGATCAGCACCGCCATCACCACACCGACCATGCGGCCGAGCTCCCGCGCGCGCGCCGCGTCGAGCGACGGCGCGAGCTGCTGCAGCTTCGCCGCCACCAGCGTCGCCGTGCGCTCGCGCTGCTGGCGGGTGATGCTCCAGATGAGCGGATGCCGCTGGTAGGCGAAGAACACCGCCATCAGCGAGCCGTGCCGCCGCCAGACCGAGGTCATCCGCCGCTCGATGGCGTCGATGTAGCCGACGAAGCCGAGCTTCGCATCGCCCGGCCGGACATCGAACACCGAGGTCTCGTCGGCCAACGCGCGCTCGAGCACCGTCAGGATCACGGAGGTGATGTCGGGGAAGAAGTGGTACAGGCTGCCGATCTGGATGCCCGCCGTCCGCGACAGGTCATCCATGGTGATCTCTTCGCAGCGCTTGCGCTGCAGCAGCCGCTCGAACGCGTCGAGGACGTCGACGATGCGCTGCACGCCGCGCTGCTGGCTCGGGCGCCGGCGCAGGCTGGCGAGCGTCAGCCGGTCGATGCCGGTGATGCGGGGGGTGCTCGCCGACCGCTGTCTCTTCGCCTTGCCCATCGCCCGCCGAGTATACCCGCGCGCAGGCGCCGCACCCTCACTCCTCCAGCACCTCGTCGGTCAGCGACTCACGGCGCCGCACGCAGAAGTCCAGCAGGGCCTCGTCGACCGCAGGGTCGATGCCGGGATCGACGTAGTCGGCGAGCATCTGCTTCCACACCCGGTTGGCCCGCTGCTCGGCGGTGAGCCCGCCCTCGGCGGACCACTGCTCGTAGGCGGAATAGTCGGCGATGTTGGAGTTGTGGAACGCCTGCTCGAAGTTGGCCTGCGTGTGTGCGCAGCCGAAGAAGTGGTTGCCCGGCCCCACCTCGCGGATGGCGTCGAGGGCGAGACCGCGGGGGCTGACGTCGATCCCGCCGGCGAGCGCCTGCAGCATCGCCAGCTGGTCGATGTCCATGACGAACTTCTCGTAGGAGACCACCAACCCCGACTCGAGCCAGCCCGCGGCGTGGGTGACGAGATGCGCGCCAGCGAGCAGCGTCGGCAGCAGCGTGTTCGCGGTCTCGTAGCCGGCTTGGGCGTCGGCGACCTTCGAGGAGCACAGCGCCCCGCCGGTGCGGCAAGGCACGCCGAGGCGGCGCGCCAGCTGGGCGGTCGCGAAGATCATCTGCGTCGCCTCCGCGGTGCCGAACATCGGCGAACCGCTGCGCATCGAGACCGCGCCGCAGAACGAGCCCATGATCACCGGGGCGCCCGGCCGGACGAGCTGCGCCAGCGCCATCCCCGCCATCGTCTCCGCCAGGATCTCGGCGATGCATCCGGCCACGGTCACGGGTCCCATCGCTCCGGCGAGCACCGCCGGCACGATGATGCAACCCTGGTTGCGCGACGCGAACGCCCGCAGCGACCCCAGCATGCGGCCATCGAAGGTCAACGGCGAGTTCGAGTTGATGTTGCCGAGCAGCACCGGATGGGTCTCGAGATGGCCTTCGCCGAACAGGATGTCGGCCATGGCGATCGCATCGGCGGCGTGTCCCGGGGTCTCAGGCGTCCCCTCGCAGGGCTGGTCGCTCCAACGGAAGGCGGCGTACTGGATGTCGAGGTGGCGCTTGTTGGGCGGCAGGTCCATCGGCTCGCAGGCGCTTATGCCCGTGAAATGCAGGGCGGGCGCCATCTGCGTCAGCTTCACGAGATTCACCACGTCCTCGATGGTGCCGTAGCGGCGGCCGCGGTCGAGGTCCGACACGAACGGCGGCCCGGCCACCGGACCGAAGGTGGTCGCATCGCCGCCGATCAGCAGATCACGGCGCGGGTCGCGCGCGTGCAGCGTGAACTGCGACGGCGCCGTCCTGAGCAGTTCGCGGCACATCCCCTTCGGCATGCGCACCCGCTCGCCGTCGACGTCGGCGCCGGCGGCGCGCCACAGCCGCAGCGACTCGGGGTCGCGCCGGAACTCGATGCCGATCTCCTGCAGGATCTCCTCGGCGGCGGCCTCGATGAGCTCGACCGCCTCCTGGTCGAGCAGGTCCACCGGCGGCAACCGGCGGCGGATCTGTCCGAGCTTGCCGGTGCCGAGCCTGGAGCGCGCGGCGCGGCGCGCCGCCCGCGCCCTGCGCGTGACCTCGATGCCCTCGGACATATCACCCTCCGTGCGCCGCTGCCGGCCGCGAACTTGAGCCTTCATCAAGTCTGTGGCATCGCGGTCCGTGTGGCAAGGAACTCCGCCGCATCGATACTTGACGGAGACTCAACATCACTGGCAGTGTCGCGGCAGCCCCGATCCCGACCTCCGGTGACACCATGCAGCGGCCCGATCCGACGACGAGCGCCCCGACGCGTCCCGTGCCGCGGCCGCAGGCGGACGGCGGATGAAGCAGGCCGCGCTGTGGCCGGTGGGCGCCGTCTTCCTCTGCGCTGAGGCAGGCGGCTACCTGATGCCGCTGCTGCTCGGCCCGGTCGTCGCGACCTACGGCATCGGCGAAGGCGCGGCCGGCATGGTGATGGCCGCGCAACTCGGCGCGTTCGCGGTGGCGGCGATCTCGCTCTCCCCCTGGCTCGCGTCCTTCAGCCCGCGGCGCGGCGCAGCGCTCGCCATCGCCATGATCGTCGCCGGCGACCTGATCAGCGCTGCGCAGCCGGCCGTGTGGTCACTGGTCGCAGGACGCGTGCTCGCGGGCCTCGGCGAGGGCATCGCGGCGGCGGTGGCGACCGCAGCGATCGCGCGCACCGCCGACCCCGACCGCGCGTTCGCGCGTGTGTTCATCGCGGTGGTGCTGATGACGCTGGTGTTCTTCCTGCTGCTGCCGGGCGTCATGGCGGGCCAGGACGCGCGGCTGCTGTTCCTCGGCATGGCGGCGCTGCCGCTGCTGGCGCTGCCCGCGATCCCCCTGCTCTCCGACACCGTCGAGCTCGCGCCGCGGCACGCGGCGTCGGTCGGGCCGTTGTCGCTGCGCGCCGCGGCGCTCTGCGCCGCCATCGCGCTGTTCTCCGTGTCCGCCAACTCCTATTGGGTGTACCTCGAGCGCATCGCCACCAGCATCGGCATGACGCCGGCGGCCTACGGGCAGGCCTTCGCCATCGGCTCGGTCTGCGCGCTGCTCGGCCCGGTCGCCGCGGAGCGTCTCGGCACACGCCTCGGGCGGTTGCCGCCGCTGGTGATCGCCTGCCTGATGTTGGCGTTCGGCGGCTGGCTCGCGACGCACGCGACCGTGCCCACCGGCCTCGTCGTCGGCATCACCGTCTCAAGCGCCGCGCTGCTGTTCGGCATGCCCTATCTGCTCGGCTTGGCCGCGGAGGTCGATCCGACGGGACGGGTCGCCGGCGCCGGCCGCGGCTTCAACAACATCGGCTCCGCGCTCGCGCCAGCGCTTGCCGGCGCCGTGCTCGGGCTCACCGGCGCGTACACCAGCATCGGCTGGACCTCGGTGGTCGCCGCCGCGGCCGCGTTCGGGTTGGTGCTGCTCGTCGCGCGCCGGCTGCCCGGCGCGCGCTGAAGGGACGGGCGGCGCGCGTGTCCATACGACGATCCCTCCGCTATTCCGGTTGGCGGCTGCTGCGCGAAGCCTTCGGCGGCCAGCAGGGTTGGACGCCGGCCTGGGAGGATCGCGACCCCGAGGCCGCCTACGACATCGTCGTGATCGGCGGCGGCGGACACGGCCTCGCCACCGCCTACTATCTCGCGCGCACCCACGGCATCACGCGTGTGGCGGTGCTCGAGAAGGGCTGGATCGGCGGCGGCAACACCGGCCGCAACACCACCATCATCCGCTCCAACTATTTCCACCCGCAGAGCGCCGCGCTCTACGACCTGTCCGTGTCGCTCTACGAGACGCTGTCGCGCGAGCTCAACTACAACATCATGTTCTCGCAGCGCGGGATGATGGAGATCGCGCACGACCAGCCCGAGCTCGAGACGATGGCGCGCGCCGCCAACGCGATGCGCATCAGCGGCGTCGACATCGAGGTCATAGACCGCGCGGAGACGCTGCGGCGCGAGCCGCTGCTCGACCCGTCGCCGCGCGCGCGCTGGCCGGTCTGCGGCGCGCTGCTGCAGCGCCGCGCCGGCACCGCCCGGCACGACGCCGTGGCCTGGGGCTATGCCCGCGCGGCGGCGGCGCTCGGCGTGCACATCATCCAGAACTGCGAGGTGCGCGGCTTCATCCAGGAGCGCGGACGGGCGGTGGCCGTGCAGACGAGCCGCGGCGTCATCCGCGCCGAGCGCTTCGGGGTCGCGGTCGCCGGCAACTCCTCGGTGCTCGCGCGGCTCGCGGGCTTCGAGCTGCCGCTGCAGAGCTACACGCTGCAGGCGATGGTGAGCGAACCTGTGAAGCCTTGCCTCAACATGGTGACGCTGTCGACCTCGACCGGCGCCTACATCAGCCAGTCGGACAAAGGCGAGCTCGTCATGGGCGGCAACCTCGACCGCTCGCCTTCCTATGCCCAGCGCGGCGGCTTCCGCGTCACACGGTCGGTGGTGGCGCCGCTGCTCGAGATGTACCCGTGGTTGTCGACGCTCAAGCTGATGCGTCAGTGGGGCGGGACGGTGGATACCTCGCCCGACAACTCGCCGATCATCGGCCCCGCGCCCGTGGAAGGCATCTACCTCAACTGCGGCTGGGGCACCGGCGGCTTCAAGGCCATCCCGGCGGGCGGCACGCTGACGGCACATCTGCTCGCCACCGGCCGCCATCACCCGCTCTCCGAGCCCTTCGACCTCCGCCGCTTCGCGCGCGGTGAACTGGTCGACGAAGGGCACGCCGGCGTGGCGCACTGAGGGCGGCGCGATGCAGGTCTTCTCCTGTCCCTACTGCGGTCCGCGCCCCGACGCCGAGTTCCATTACATCGGCGACGCCGACAAGCCGCGCCCGGAACGCAGCTGCAGCGACGAGGAATGGGCGCACTATCTGTTCATGCGCGCCAACACGCGCGGCGCTGCGCGCGAGCTGTGGGTGCATCGCGCGGGGTGCGGACGCTGGCTGGTGGTCGCGCGCGACACCGAGACCCACGAGGTCGCGGCCGTGACGCCCATGAACGCGGAGCGCGCAGGGACATGAGCGCGCCCCGCATGGACGGACCGACCATGGACGGGCCGCGCATGCGCGGCCTGCGCCGCCTGCCCGAAGGCGGCGAGATCGACCGCAGCCGCCCGCTCAGTTTCAGCTTCGACGGCCGTGCCCACATCGGCTACGCGGGCGACACGCTCGCCTCCGCGCTGCTCGCCGCCGGCGAGACCGTGCTCGCCCGCAGCTTCAAGTACCACCGACCGCGCGGCCTGCTCGGCGCGCACCACGAGGAACCCAACGCCATCCTCGACCTGCGCGCGGGCACGCGCCACGAGCCCAACGCCCGCGCGACGCTTGAGCCTTTGGTCGACGGCGCGAGGCTCTCCTCCATCCACGCCCTCGGCACTGCACGGCGCGATCTGCTCGCCGTGATGGACCGCTTCGCGCGCTTCATCCCTGCCGCCTTCTACTACAAGACCTTCATGTGGCCGCACTGGCATGTATATGAGGGGACGATCCGCCGCATGGCCGGCCTCGGCCGCGTCGCGGCGGACAGCCGCGCGCAGGGCGGCGCCCTGCGCCACATCGATGTCGACCTCTGCGTCATCGGCAGCGGCGCAGCCGGACTCGCCGCCGCGCGCGCCGGGCTGAAGGCCGGTCGCAGCGTGCTGCTCGTCGAGCAACGCTCGCGCGTCGGCGGCGCCCTGCTGTGGCGCGACGCCGTCATCGACGGTGTGCCGGGTGCACGCTGGGCGCAGGACCTCGGCGCAGCGCTGGCGGCGGGCGGTGCCCGCGTGCTGACGCAGACGACGGCGGTGGGCCTCTACGACCACAACTCCGCGGTGCTGCATGAACGCAGCGGTGACGGCGGCCGCATCTGGCAGGTGCGTGCCCGCGCGTTCGTGCTCGCGACCGGCGCGATCGAGCGGCCGCTGCTGTTCGGTGACAACGACCGTCCCGGCATCATGCTGGCCGACGCAGCGCTCGAGTACCTGCGTCGCTACGCGGTGGTGGCGGGCAGCGAGGTGGTGTTCGCCACCGGCAACGACACCGCCTATCAGGCGGCGCTGGCCTACGCGGCCGTCGGCGCCCGCTGCACCGTCGTCGACGCGCGCACGGACACGCCGGCGATGGCGGCGGCGCGCGCGGCCGGCATCGAGGTGCTCGCCGGCGAGCGCATCGAGAGCACGCTCGGCAAGGACCGTGTGCAGGGCGTGCGCACCGCTTCCGGCCGCACGCTGCCCGCAGACCTGCTCACGGTCTCCGGCGGTTGGACGCCGCTGATCCATCTCTATTGCCATGCCCGCGGTCGCCCGCGTTGGGACGCCGAGCGCGGTGTGTTGCTGCCGGGTGCGCCCGTCCAGGGTGCGACCGTGGTCGGCGCCGCCGACGGCGCCCGGTCGCTCGCGGACGCGCTCGCGCAAGGCGTGCAGGCGGGCGGCGGCGCGGCGACCGACGTCCCGGCCTGCATCGCACCGCCCTTCGACTGGGGTGGCGCACCCGACACGCGGATGGCGTTCGGCGCACGGCGGACATGGGTCGACCTGCAGCACGATGTCACCGCCAAGGACATCGCGCTCGCCGTACGCGAGAACTTCCGCGCCGTCGAACACCTGAAGCGCTACACCACGCTCGGCATGGCGAACGACCAAGGGCGTACCTCGAACGTCAACGGCCTCGCGCTGCTCGCCGAACGCACCGGCCGGACCATCGCCGAAGCCGGCGTCACCACCTTCCGCCCGCCGTTCCTGCCGGTGCCGATCGCAGCGGTCGTCGGTACGCAGCGCGGCGAACTGCAGGCGCCGCTGCGACGGCTGGCCGCCGAGGCGGTGCACCGCGAGGAGCGCGCGGAGCTGCGCGGCTACGGCGACATGCTGCGGCCGGCGTCCTACGGACCGGCGCAGGATGCGATGACGCGCGAGTGCAAGGCGGCGCGCGAGCGCTGCGTCATCCTCGACGCGTCCTCGCTCGGCAAGATCGAGGTGCTCGGGCCGGACGCGGCGGCGCTGCTCGATTTCGTGTTCTACACCCGCATGTCCAGCCTCGCGCCCGGACGGCTGCGCTACGGATTGGCGCTCGCCGAGAGCGGCGCGGTGTTCGACGACGGCGTGGTGCTGCGCGTCTCGGCCGACCGTTTCGTGGTCTCCTGTTCGAGCAGCCATGTCGCGGCGATGACCGCGCACCTCGAGGCGTGGCGCGAGGACCGCTTCGACCTGTCGCGCGTCTTCGTCCACGACACCACGCCGCGCTGGGCGACGATGGCCATCTCGGGCCCCGCCTCGAAGGGCGTGATGACCGCACTCGGTCTCGGCATCGACCTCGACGACACCGCCTTCCCGCACATGAGCGCGCGCGACGGCAGGTTCGCGGGCGAGCCCGCACGCGTCGCGCGCGTGAGCTTCACGGGCGAACGCAGCTATGAGGTGTCGGTGCCTGCGGGGCTCGCGGAGGAGCTGTGGCGCCGCGCGCGCACGGTGGGCGCCGAGCCGCTCGGCGTCGAAGCGTTGGGCGCGCTGCGCTGCGAGAAGGGCTTCATCCTGGTCGGCGTCGAGACCGACGGCGAGACGATGCCCCAAGACATCGGCATGGGCCGCGCGCGCGAGGTCCGTACCGATCCGTATGTCGGCGACCGTTCGTTGCACACGCCTGCGGCCCAGCGCAGCGGCCGTCGGCAGCTGGTGGGTGTCGCCGTCGCCGGCGACGAACCGCTGCCGGTCGGCGCGCATGCGCTGTCGCGCGGCGCACGGCCGCACAGCGTCGGCTGGATCACCAGCAGCCATATGGGCGTGGGCGCCGGCAAGCCCGTCGCGCTGGCGATGATCGAGGACGGCGCCTCTCGCCACGGCGAGACGCTGGAGTTCGAGCACTTCGGCACCCTGCACCGCGGCACGCTCGTCGCGCCCTGCTTCTACGATCCGAAGGGGACGCGCCTCGATGTTCGACCGTAGCGCGTTCTGGTCGCCGCCGCCGGATTGGCGTCACGCCCGGCTCGACGGGGTGGGCATCCGCATCACCGCGTCCGCAGCGCCGGCGGTCTGGCGGATCAGCGGTCGCGGCCTGCCCGCCGCGCTCGCGCGCGCCGGCGTGGCGCGCGCCGTCGGCCCGCGCGAGGCCTGCGACGCGCCGGTCTATGCGCTGCGCATCGCGCCCGACAGCGCGCTGCTCATCGGCGATGCGGCGCACGCGCCCGACGACGCCGACGGCACGGTGTGCAGCGCGCTGGGCGATGGCATCATCTGCATCGACGTCACCGGTCCCGCCGCGGCGTCGCTGATGTCGCTCGGCTCCGAGCACCGGTTCGACGATCCGCCCGGCGGTCCGCTCGAGTCCGCGCGCATGCTGTTCGCCGGCCTGCCGGTGGCGGTGATGCGCTGCGGCGACGGGTGGCGGCTGCATGCGGAACGGCCGTGGGCACCGGCGCTGTGGCACTGGCTGGCGGGACATATCGCGCATTGCGGAGAGGGAGCGGTCTGATGGGATCCCATTACAAGGTCGTCGTCATCGGCGGCGGCATCGTCGGCACGAGCGTGCTGTACCACCTGGCGCGCGCCGGCTGGAAGGACATCGCGCTCATCGAGCGCGCCGAGCTCACCGCCGGTTCCACCTGGCACGCCGCAGCAGGCTTCCACGCGCTCAACGACGATCCCAACATCGCCGCGCTGCAGGGCTACACCATCCGGCTCTACGGCGACATCGAGCGCGAGAGCGGCCAGAGCGTCGGCATGCACATGACGGGCGGCGTCAGCCTCGCCGCCTCCGAGGAGCGTTGGCAGATGCTCAAGGCCGAGCGCGCCATGTACGAGACCATGGACATGGAGACGCGCCTCGTCTCGCCCGAGGAGATCCGCGAGATGTGTCCGCTCGTCGACCCGACCGGGCTCAAGGGCGGCCTCTACGACGAGCATGAAGGCTATGTCGATGCGCACGGCGCGACCCACGCCTTCGCCATCGCCGCGAAACGGCGCGGCGCGGAACTCATCCTGCGCAACCGCGTGCTCGACCTGCAGCAGCGGCCTGACGGGCATTGGGATGTGATCACCGAACAAGGCCGCATCGTCGCCGAGCATGTGGTGAACGCGGCGGGCCTCTGGGCGCGGCGCGTCGGCCGCATGGTCGGCATCGACCTGCCCGTGGTGCCGATGTCGCACCATTACCTCGTGACCGACGATGTACCGATGCTCGCGGCGCTCGACCGCGAGATCGCGTCGGTCACCGACCTCGAGGGCTTCACCTACCTGCAGCCGCTCGGCAAGGGCGCGCTGCTCGGTGTCTACGAACGCGACCCGCGGCACTGGAGCCCGGACGGCGCACCCTGGGACTACGGCATGGACCTGTTGCCGCCCGATGTCGAGCGCATCCTGCCCGAGCTCGAGATCGGCTACGCGCGCTTCCCAGCGCTCGCCGAGGTCGGCATCAAGCGCTGGGTGAACGGTGCCTTCACCTTCACGCCCGACGGCAACCCGCTCGTCGGCCCGGTGCCCGGCAAGCGTAATCTTTGGGTGGCCTGCGGCTGCATGGGCGGATTTTCGCAGGGCGGCGCCATCGGCCTCACCCTCGCGCAGTGGATGACGACGGGTGACCCCGGCCACGACGTGTTCGGCATGGACGTCGCCCGCTACGGCGCGTTCGCCTCCGGCGAGGACTACCTGCGCGACACCACGCGGCAGTTCTACGCGCGGCGCTTCGTCATCTCGTATCCCAACGAAGAACTGCCGGCGGGCCGGCCGCTCAAGACCTCACCGGTGCACGATCTGCTCGCCGCCGACGGCGCGCGCTTCGGCGTCAACTGGGGCATGGAGACGCCGCAGTATTTCGTCGCCGGCGCGGATCGCGGCTTCGTCGAGACCCTCACCATGCGCCGCTCCAACGCGCACGGGTTCGTCGCCGACGAGGTGCGCGCGGTGCGCGAGGCGGCGGGCATGTTCGACGCTTCCGTATATGCGCGCTACGAGGTCAGCGGCCCCGGCGCCGAAGCCTGGCTCGACCGACTGCTCGCCTGCAAGCTGCCCGCCGTCGGCCGCGTGCGGCTCGCGCCCATGCTCGGCCACGGCGGCAAGCTCATGGGCGATCTCACCGTGAGCCGCCTCGCCGCCGACCGCTTCTGGCTCATCGGCTCGTACTACCTGCAGGAGTGGCATGGCCGCTGGTTCCGTGATCTCTTGCCGCCGAGCGGCGTCACGCTCACCAATCTCAGCGATACATGGACCGGTTTTGCGCTCTCGGGGCCGCTCGCCCGCGACCTGGTGCAGCCCTTGGCGGACCGCGATCTCTCCAACGCCGCGTTCCCGTTCATGTCCGTCGCGGAGATGACGATCGCCGGTGCACGCACCGTCGTCGCCCGCCTGTCGCTCACCGGTGAGGTCGGCTATGAACTCTATGTCCCGGCGGCCGGCCAGCGCGCACTGCTGCAGGCACTGATGGCCGGCGGCCGCGAGCGCGGCCTGCGGCATGTCGGCAACCGGGCGCTCGATTCCCTGCGGCTCGAGAAGAGCTACGGCATCTGGTCGACCGAGTTCACCCAGTCGACGACCCCTGGCATGTGCGGCCTCGACCGCCATGTCGCGTTCGACAAACCCGGCTTCATCGGACGCGACGGTGCGCTGCGCGAACGCGATGCGCCCTCGCCGCGCATGCTGGTCACGCTCGACATCGACGCGGTAGATGCCGACGCCTCGGGCTTCGAACCCGTGAAGCTCGACGGCCGGCTGGTCGGCTACACCACCTCGGGCGCCTACGGCCACTGGGTCG
>Ga0209985_10003214_pt1 | contig 14116 bp, 8 predicted proteins | sample NOAtaG_FD_187305 | JGI IMG/M metagenome (GOLD analysis project Ga0209985, IMG submission 187305) | Freshwater lake microbial communities from Lake Erie, under a cyanobacterial bloom - NOAA_Erie_Diel6S_1000h metaG (SPAdes) (version 2) | ecosystem: Environmental > Aquatic > Freshwater > Lake ...
CCTGGCTCAAGTTCAGACCTTGACCATCGAAATCTGGGCCGATCTGGGCTCTTCGCCCATCCGCGAGGTCTGGCCCCGCACCATCGCCCTGCTCATCATCGCGGCCCTCGGCTCGCTCATTGTTCTGAAATCTCTCAGCCGCTCGCTTGGCTGGTCAACCCCGCACCTCGATCCCACCCCGCCCGAAGCCCCCCTGCCCCCGTCGCGTTTCGATTGGCCCCTGGCCCTGATTCCGATCACGCTTTCCTGCTTCATCCCCCTTGGTCTGTTTGTCTGGGGGGTTCAGTCGTTCCAGCATATCTCGGCGTTCTTCATCGAATCAGGTCCGATTCTGCTGCGATCCGTCGCGTACGCCGTGCTTGTGGGCCTCGGCGTGGGTGTCATCATGCTCCTGACCTGGTGTCTGTGTGGCCTTCTGCCTTCTTCATCCGCGCCGATTGGCGGTCGGCGATGGGTGGGCCGCATCATTCTTGTGTGTCTTGGCGCTTGGCTGGTCGGGGCGTTGGTGCCCGGGGTGATGGTCGGGGCGGCGTGGCGCACGCTCAGCACCAGCCTGGCCTCGGGCGAACTGATTGGTTCGGCTGGTGAACCGATCGCCGACGTGCTGGACGGACCGGCGGGGTTGATTTTGGCCCACCTGACGCGGTTCGGTGTGCTTGGTGCCCTCTTGGGGTTTGCCCTGGCGCAGATGGAAGAGCGCGACTTGCGCGAGACGCGGCTGCTGCTGGATGCCGGTCGGGCGGACGCGGTCCGGGCGTGGTGGCGGGCGAGTGTGCTTCGGCACTGGCCGGCGGTGGTGGGTGTGATGGCGGCGGCGGCGGCCTTGTCGCTGCACGAGATTGAAAGTGCGGTGATCATGACCCCGGCCGGGACGGTCTCGATCGCCGGGCGGATGCTGGAGCATCTGCACTACAACGCCGAGCATCGGCTCATGGCCTCGGGGCTGGTGGTGACGTCGATCTCGCTCGTCCTTTCAACGCTGGCGGCGTTGAGCATCGCGGCGGCGACGGCGCGATTTTCACAACCGCGGGGAACTTCGCACTTTCGATCGTGAGTGATCCCCGAGCCGTGCGTACATTCTGTCTTGAGCGGTGTCCTTCGAGGGAGGGGGAAATGGGGGCGGCGGGACGATGCTGCACACTCCGGGCCGCCGCGCACTTGCCCTGGTTCACGCTTGAGAACGATCAGGACCGACCATCCCGGAGACAGCTCTCGCAGTGCCCGCGGCACGCGCACCGTGGTCGGTCCCTTCGCGGCGTTGCTGTTCGCGATCGCGCTGGCGCTCACAACGATCACACTGCCCGCCTGCGACCGCTTGTACATCGACGCGGACGGGCAAGGGCCGACGCTGAAGAACGCCCGGGTGTTTCTTCCCACGGGTGGCACGCCGGGGTATGTCTATACGCCGCGGGTTCTGGCCTCTGATGGCACGTACCTGTGGGTCATCGACCGCACCGCGCGGGTGCAGCGCATCAACCCCGAGACCGGTGCGTGCGTGCAGTGGTTCCGCATGCCCGATTGGGAGCTGGGCAAGCCCACCGGCATGGCCATCGGCATCAGCCCCGAGGGCAAGGGGCAGCGGGCGATCTACGTCGCCGACACCCACTACCACCGCATCATGATCTACGAGTTTCCGGGTGAACCCGCGCCCGACCAGCCCGCCGTCGCCATCACGCCGCGGCTGATCGCCTCCATCGGGACCTACGGCAACGCGCCCGGTCAGTTTGTCTACCCGTGCGCTGTCGCGGTGCTGCCCACGGCCGACGGAAAGTCGCTCGAACGGCTCTACGTCGGTGAGTTCGGCGGCAACGACCGCATCCAGACCTTTGATCGCGAGCTGAAGTTCGTCAAGCAGATCGGCTCGGCGGGGATGGGCGAGGATGAGAAAAAGCTCGAGTTCAGCCGCCCGCAGTCGATCATCATCGATGTGCCGAGCAAGCGGATGTTCGTGGCGGATTCGATCAATCACCGTGTGGGCGTACTGACCCTCGAAGGCGAACTGGTCCGCTGGATCGGCAAGCCGGCCTTGACGGGACGGACGCCCGGGCAGTTCAGCCACCCGCGCGGGCTGTCGATGCTGAGCGACGGCACGCTGCTGGTCGTCGAGTTCGCCAACAACCGCGTGCAGCGGATCGACACGAAGACGGGCGAATCGCTGGCGGTGCTCGGGCGGACGGGGATGAAGGTCGGCGAACTGGCGGAGCCCTGGGGAATCGCGGAGGTCGGCGGGCGCTTCTTCATCGCGGAGGGCAAGGCCAACCGCGTGCAGGTCTTCGATCAGATGTGGTAATGTGATATCGAACCGCATTCGCCGATCACGGCGGCGAAGATCGACAACGCCGGCGACGGGCGGCGACGAACGGGACGGGCGGACGGAGCGGGCGGGATACAGATGATGATGCACCAACTCCACACCATCGCGCAGCACAGCGGCACCGCCCTGACCCTCGGCGCTGACGGCGTGGCCTTCAGCCGCCCGATCTGGCTGTACCTGCTCATCCCGGTGGGGATCGTGCTGGTGATCATCGGGCGGAAGAGCCTGTCGGGGATGGGGACGAATCTGCGCCGGGTGGCGCTGGGGCTTCGGCTGCTGGTGGCGGGGCTGATCATCGCGGCGCTGGCGGAGCCGCAGTGGATGCGGCGGAGCGAGGCGGTCTCGGTGACGACGATCGTGGACGTCTCGCGGTCACAGCCGGCGGACATCGTCGCGCGGACGCGCGAGATGATGAACAAGGCTTCGGTGCTGGCGCGCGACGGCGATTTGCTGGGGCTGGTCTCGGCCGCGAACGAGGGGCGGGTGCAGCAGATTCCAAGGCCTGTGCGGATCGGCGGCGACGCGATCGACGCGCCGGACGTTGGCGCCACCGACGCGACGAATCTTGAATCGGGCGTGCGGATGGCGCTGGCGAGCATCTCGACCAGTGCCGCGAATCGGCTGCTGCTGATCAGCGACGGGAACCAGACGGCCGGTTCGTTGATGGAGGCGGCGAAGGCGGCGAAGGCGGCGGGCGTGCCGATCGACGTTGTGCCGGTGCGGTACATGAACGAGGCGGAGGTGCTGGTGGATCGGCTGCTGGCGCCGTCGGTATCGCGCCAGGGCGAGAACGCGAAGCTGCGCGTGGTGCTGAGCGCCACCAAACCGAGCGACGGACTGCTGACGGTGCTGCTCAACGGCGAGGCGATTGATCTGAACGGCGATGCGCCGGGGGTGGCGAAGGCGGTGAGTTTGCTCGCGGGGACGAACGTGCAGGAAGCGCTGGTGCGCCTGCCACGGGCGACGGGCCCGGCGCGGTTCGAGGCGGTCTTTGAGCCTGTGCGCAGTTCTGACGGCAAGCTGCGCGACACGCTGGTTGAGAACAACCGCGCGATGGCGGTGACGTTTGTCGGTGGCGAGGGTCGGGCGCTGCTGCTGACGCGGCACCCGGAGCAGGCGGCGGAGATCATGCGGGCGATGCAGGAGTCGAAGATCGCCTGCGAGATGCGCGAGCCGAGCAACGCGCCGCAGGGCCTGGCGGAACTTGGCTCGTACGAGTGCGTGATCCTGGTGAACGTCAGCCGGGACGAGTTCTCTCAGCAGCAGCAGGAAGAGCTGCGCTCGTACGTGCACGACCTTGGCGGCGGGCTGGTGATGATCGGCGGCGACGAGAGCTTCGGCGCGGGCGGGTGGATCGGCTCGACGCTGGCGGAGGCGCTGCCGATCAAGCTTGATCCGCCGCAGAAGCGCGAGATGCCGCGGGGTGCGCTGGTGCTGGTGATGCACAGTTGCGAGATGCCCGAGGGCAACTATTGGGGGCGGCGGACGGGCGAGGCGGCGATCCAGGCGCTGAGCGCCAAGGACCTGATCGGCATCGTCGAGTATTCGTGGCAGGGCGGGGACAACTGGATCCACCCGCTGGCGGAGGTCGGTGATCGCTCCGCGGCGCTGCGGTCGATCAACTCGCTGACCTATGGCGACGCGCCGAGCTTCGACACGATGCTCAGCGACGCGTACAACGGGCTGATGAAGGTCAACGCCGGCCAGCGCCACGTGGTGGTGATCTCCGACGGCGACCCGCAGTTGCTGGACGGCACGCTGCTGCCGAGGTTCGCCGCGGCGAAGATCTCGATCTCGACGGTGGCGGTCTTCCCGCACTCCTACGGCAACGCTTCGAGCGACTTGCAGAAGATGAGGCGCATGGCCGAGACGACCAACGGCAAGTACCACGAAGTGACGGGGAGTACGGGGAACCTCAAGTCTCTGCCCGAGATTTTCATCAAGGAAGCGCGGACGGTGAAGCGCAGCCTGATCCAGGAGAGCGAGCCGTTCTCACCCACGCTGGTGATGCAGAGCGAAGCGATGCGCGGCATCGGCAAGATCCCGCCCATCACCGGGTATGTCGTGGCGGGTGATCGCGAAGGTCTGGCGCAGGTCATCATGCGCGGGAAAGAGAACGACCCGATCCTGGCGCAGTGGCAGTATGGCCTTGGCCGCAGCGTGACCTTCACCAGCGACGCGACGGGCAAGTGGGCCAGGGCGTGGGTGAACTGGGCCCAGTACCGCGCGTTCTGGGAGCAGCACGTCCGCTGGGCCATGCGACCGGCGGGCAACCCGAATGTTCGCGTGGTGACCGAAGACCGCGGGGAGAAGACCGCGGTGATCGTCGAAGCGCTCGACGACAAGGGCGAGAAGCTCAACTTCCTGCGCTGGCAGGGGCGCGCGGTGAGGCCCGATATGACCAGCGTGCCGGTGGAACTGCGGCAGGTGGGGCCCGGGCGGTACGAAGCGCTCGTCGAGACGCAGAACGCCGGGGCGTACACGATCAACATGAGCTACCAGACGGGCGAGGGTGAGCAGCGGGGGCGGGCGGCGGTTCAGGCGGCGATCACGCGCCCGTTCGCGGATGAGTTCCGCGCGCTGCGCGATAACGCGGCGCTGCTTGAGCAGGTGGCGCAGGACACGGGCGGGATGGTGCTCGCGCCCGAGGACATCACCGTCGAGGGCAAGAACCCCTGGCGGCGTGAAGGCCTCAAAGCTCCGATCAGTCTGCAGCCGGTCTTTCTGACGGCCGCGATGATCGCGATGGGCCTGCTGCTGACGGACGTGGCTGTGCGGCGCGTGCGGATCAACCCGCGGGCGATCACGGGGGCGTTCACCTCGGCGTTCTCACGCGGGAAGAAGACCGGCGCGGGCGAGCAGATCGGCTCGCTGCGTGCCGCGAGAGAGAAGGCCAAGCAGATGCTCGACGAACGCTCGGGGCTTTTGAAGGACCCGGGCGGCAGCCCGCGTGATCGAGCGGGGCCCACGACCAGCAGCGAAGCGCTCGCGAAGGCGGCGTCGAACTACGCGTCGGCGAAGTTCGAGGCCTCCGCGGAGGAGCTGGCTCGCAGCAAGAACGCCAGCATCGTCGATGCGCCCGGGGCGAGCGACGAAGCCCGCAAGGCGCAGATCGAGCAGCAGAAGCCCAAGCCCGGCGATGAACCCGCGGCGGGCGAGGGGATGAGCCGGCTGCTGAAAGCCAAGAAACGCGCGCAGGAAGAACAGAACGACTGATCACGGCCGCACGCACACACACGTACACGCACACGCACTTCAGTACGCAATCAACCGCACAGACGACGACACACTCGGAGAGCTTCATGACCGCCAGCAACGCATCCTCGGCATCCACCAACACCGTCAACGGCACCTCGGTGCTCGAGCAGGCCACGCCCGCCGAGGTCAAGGCCCGCTGCGAGCAGTTCCGCGTCATGTTCAAATCACTTTCCGACGAAGTCGGCAAGGTCGTCGTCGGTCACCGTGAGGTTGTCGAGGGTGTGCTCATCTCGCTATTCACGGGGGGCAACGTGCTGCTGGAAGGCGTGCCGGGGCTGGGCAAGACGCTGCTGGTTCGTACGCTGGCGCAGGCCTTGAGTCTGCCGTTCAGTCGCATCCAGTTCACGCCCGATCTCATGCCGGCGGACGTGATCGGGACGAACATCGTCACCGAGGATCCGCAGACCGGGCGGCGTGGGTTCCAGTTTCAGCGCGGGCCGATCTTTGCCCAGATCGTGCTGGCCGACGAAATCAACCGCGCCACACCCAAGACACAATCCGCGCTGCTGGAGGCCATGCAGGAGCGCTCCATCACCAGCGGCGGCACCACCTACAAGCTCGATCAGCCCTTCATCGTTCTCGCGACTCAGAACCCCATCGAACAGGAGGGCACCTACCCGCTGCCCGAAGCCCAGCTCGACCGCTTCCTGATGAAGCTCGTGGTGGGATACTCGCAGCTTGATGAGCTGCTGACCATCCTCGACCGCACAACGGGGTACACGCAGCCCGACGTGGAGGCAGTGCTCGACGGCCCGGCGATCATCGCGGCCCAGCGTCTGGTGCGCGAGGTCGTGGTGGCGCCGCACGTGAAGCAGTACGCCGCTCGTCTGGCGATGGCGACGCACCCGGGCGGGCGCTTCGCGCCGGAGATCACGAACAAGTACGTCCGCTGCGGCAGCTCGCCGCGTGGGGCGCAGGCGCTGATGCTCGGCGCGAAGGTGCGGGCGCTGATCGACGGGCGGTTCCACGTGGGCAACGCGGACATCAAGGCCGTGGCGGGCCCGTGCCTGCGGCACCGGCTGATCCTGAACTTCGAAGCGGAAGCCGACCGCGTGGACGCGGACCAGATCGTGAAGAAGATCGTGGAAACAACGCCGACGGAGCCGGTGACGGTTTGATCGGGGGAGGGATGGCAGAAGGGCGTTGAGCACGAAGACGCGAAGGACGGATTGATCTCGGTTCATGTTCATGATTACGGACTATCTCATCACGTTTCGAGTCAAGCCCTCTGCGATGCGCGAGTTTCTGTTCCATCACCGGTTTTTCCAAGAGCGTTTGGCTTGCTTGGGGTATCTCGTATCCAACCACTGCGCTCGTTGGCGGTCGCCCGAGGATCCAAATGTGGTCGTCTGCAGATGGATGATGACCGGCCGCGGGGCGTTCAAACACGCTTGGGAGACAGAGACGCGGCTTGACGAAGACCCATCACTGCGGGATGAAGTCCGCTCGTTGCTCTCGGAACCGCCAAAGGCCGAAGCTTTGCTCACGTCGGAGACCGTTCGCTCCTGCAAGTGCGCAAAGGGCAGCCGAGGACCGCTCGATCTCTGGTGGACGGGTGACCAGGGTCCGCCGCTACGGTGCTGCAAGGGGGGCATCATCCCCATGTACACGCTTTCGCTGAGCGAACTCACGTGCTTTCGTCTCCAAAGGTGGAACGAGCACGCCGACCACCTCGCCCGCCTCTGGAACGACAGTCCGTATCTCCCCAGTTTTCGTCGCCCCAATCAAATCACACAGTTTCACGCTGAGTACACCACGAACCCCGCCTCCGACTTCGCCAACGAATCACGTGAGCTCGCAGCGCTCGTCGAAGCGGAGACCGGCCGAAAAGTGGTCGCTCATCTTCCCCACTTCCACATCTTCGGGTACCCGTACAACCCGGAGAATGTCGCGTCCGCGCCTCGGACTTGAGTTTCGGATCCCTTCGCGTCTTCGCGCCTTCGTGCAAATCCGTCCCGCCCGCTCCATATGCAAAAACTCGAAGCCCCAACCCGCCCAACCGCCATTGATGATCTGCTCGATCCGCGCATGGCCGCTCGGCTCTCGCAGCTTGATATCACCTCGCGCAAGATGCTCGGCGGCAAGCTCAAGGGCGAGCGGCGCAGCAAACGCCGCGGGCAGTCTGTCGAGTTCGCCGATCACCGCCCCTACGTCGCGGGAGACGACCTCCGCCATATCGACTGGAACATCTTCGGGCGGCTTGACCGTCTCTTCCTCAAGCTCTTCCTTGAAGAGGAAGACCTCTCCCTCCACATCGTCGTTGACGCCTCCGCCTCGCTCGACTGCGGCAACCCCAGCAAGTTCCTCCTCGCTCAAAAACTCGCCTGCGCACTGGGCTACATCGGGCTGGCCAACCTTCACCGCGTCAGCGTCTCGGCCATCGGCGGGCTCGATGCGCAGGACCAGCCCCAAACGCTCAGCACCATCCGCGATCTCCGCGGGCGCCGCCGCCTCAACGACCTCTCACGCTTCCTCATTCAGCTCCGCCCCGGCTCCGGCGCGCCCTTCACCGAGGCGTGCAAACGCATCGCGCTCACCCGTCGGGGCAAGGGCGTCATGCTTGTCGTCAGCGACTTCCTGATCAAAGAGGGTTACGACACCGGATTGCGCCTGCTGATGGGCGGCGGCTACGACCTGTACGCCGTGCAAGTGCTCTCGCCGCAGGAGCTCGAACCCGACATCGGCGGCGATTTGCGTCTGAAAGACGCCGAGGACGCCGACCTGGCGGAAGTCACCATCACCGCGCCGCTGCTGAAGAAGTACAAACAAACCCTCACGGCGTACTGCAACCGTCTGCGTGAGTTCTGCGCCGCGCGTGAAATCGTTCTGCAGACTGTCCCAAGCAGTACCCCGGTCGACGTGCTGATCCTGGATTACCTGCGCTGCAAGGGGATGCTCTCGTGACGTTCCTTTCGCTGAACACCGCGCTGATCGCCGCCGCCGTCGCCGTGCCGACGCTGTTCATTTTGTACTTTCTGAAGCTCCGTCGGCGCGATGTTGAAGTCTCCAGCACGCTGCTGTGGAAGAAAGCCATCGAGGACCTGCAGGCCAACGCGCCGTTCCAGAAGCTGCGCAACAACATCCTCCTGATCCTGCAGCTCCTCGCGCTGTTGGCGGGGCTCTTCGCGATCGCACAGCCGGTGATCACCAGCAGGAGCTTGGAGGGCAAGCGCCAGATCATCATGATCGACCGCTCCGCCTCGATGCGCAGCACCGACGGCGACGAAAAGGATCCCGCCTCCAAGCGCACCCGCCTTGACGTCGCCAAGCAGCGAGCTCTCGAAGTCGTCGCCTCGCTCGCCGAGCCGGGTTTGCTCGACACCGAGGGCGACCGCGCGATGGTCATCGCCTTCGATACCCGCGCCGACATCGTGCAGACCTTCACCGACAGCAAGGCCGAGCTGCGCCGGGCGATCGAGTCCATCCAACCCACCGACAACCCAACCCGCTTCGACGAGGCCTTCCGCCTCGCCCGCGCCCACCTGCCCAAACGCAAGCAGCTCGAAGACGGCAACGTCACCCTGCACGACGAACTCACCGAGGGCGGCGTGGCGGTCCAGCTCTTCTCAGACGGTCGACTCCCCGATATCGACAAGCTCCGCCTGCAGAACGACGCCGGCAACCGCGACGAGCTGACCTACCACCTGATGGGCGATCCGAAGTCCTGGAACATCGGCATCATCACCATGCGGGCCGAGCGGCAGTATGACCGCCCCGAAAAGGCCAGCGTCTTCATCAGCCTTCAGTCCACCAGCACCACGCCGCGATCGGTCGATGTGCAGCTCTCGGTCGAGGGCAACGTGGTGGCGATCAAGAACGTCGCGTTTCAGGCCGCGAAAACCAAGCAGGTCCCCTTCGTTACCGAGAAAGGCGAGCAGCTCGAAACCGTGATCGAGCCCGAGAGCCGCGGCGTGGTCTTCGAGATCGAACGCCGCGATGCCGCCGTCCTCGTCGCCACACTCATCCATCCGGAATCGACATCAACCGCCGGAACACCCGACCGCGGCGACGTGCTGAAGACCGACGACCTTGGCTATCTCGCCCTTCCCCCGGCACGCCAGCTCACCGTCGCCGCGATCACCGACGGCAACCTCTGGCTGCGCATCGGGCTTGAGGGCATGCGACTCTCTCGCCCCGCGAAGCTCGTCGCGCCGAGCAGCGCGCAGGCGTTCCTCGATTCGCCCGAAGCCGCGGAATACGACGTGGTCATCCTCGACCGCTGGCTGCCCGAGATCAAAGACGACAAGGGCAAGAGCGTGCCGGGCCTTCCCCCCGGGCGCTGGCTGGTCATCGGCGCCGCGCCGCCGCCGCCGATGGGCATCGACGACCTGGGCCCGGGCAAGTCGGGGGTCGCACTGAACTGGAAACGTGACCACGCCATCCTCCGCGGCGTGCAGCTCGACGACCTGACCTTCCCCGAGTCGCGCACCACCGAGATCAAGCCCGGCTCGCCCATGATCTCCCTCGCCGACGGCCCGTCAGGCCCGCTCATCGTCGAAGGCTCCGACCTCACCCGCCGGGCCGTCATCGTCACATTCAACCCGCTGGTGAGCAACTGGCCCCTCAAGCCCGGCTCGCTGATCTTCCTCGCCAAGGCCCTGGACTATCTGGCCCGCGACGCGACCGATACGGCCGCACTCTCCGCAACGCCCGGTCAGACCATCACCCAGCGCCTCCCCCGCGGCAGCTCGGGCGTCAGCCTCACCCCGCCCGAAGGTGCCAACGCCAAGGTCGCCCTCGTCGCCCAGCCCTCGGGCGAGATCGTCTACGGGCCCATCAAGTCCGTCGGCATCTACACCCTCACCTGGGACGGCCAGCCCAGCGGCGGCGACACCGTCGTCAACGGCACCCCGCGCCGGGCCATCTCCGTCAACCTCGCCGACCCCTTCGAATCCGATGTCACCCCACGCTCGATCCTCTCCACCGCCAGCCGCGTGGTCTCGGCCGAGGCCCAGAGCGAAGGCGGCAACCTGCGCCGACTGTGGCCCTGGCTGCTCCTGGGTATGCTCGCGGTGCTTGTGCTTGAGTGGTGGGTCTACAACCGAAAAGTCGCCATCTGACTCGCGATGAACACCATGCTTCCAAAGCTCCTCTCAACTCTGCGTCCGGTCCGTCGCGTTCTGACGACGATGTGCTGCGCCGCTGGCCTTGTGTGCGGTGCGTTCCTCAGCCCCACACTCCCCGCGGCAGCGGCGCAGGCACCCGCCACCAAGCAACCCGCCCGCGACACAAACGCCAGCATCGAATCCATCCGCTTCGGGCTGGGCGACGTCGTCACCGAGTCACGCTGGAACCAGCTCACCATCGCCGTCCGCGGCGGCACCTCTCCCGAGGACTTCACCCTCACCGTCACCGCGCCAAACGACACCACCCAGAACGCCACCTACGTCCGCGGCTTCTCCACAACGCCCGGCATCACCACCACCCTCACCTTCAACATCTTCCTCTCCTCCACCACCAACATCATCAAGGTCAACCTCAGAGGCGACGACGTCAACGAGACCGTCGATGTCGAACACCCCGCCGCCGACTCCTCGCTGGTCAAGGCGTTCACCCCCTTCCAGCCGGGCACGCCCATCGTCCTCGCCCTGACCAGCTCCTCAACGCTCCCGACCATCCCCACCGAGTTCGAATCACTCTTCACCGATGTCAGAGGCTACAACCGCCGCCCGGTCCCGCTGGTGACAGTCAGGCCCGACGAACTGCCCTCCAGCCATCTCGCCCTCGATGCAGTCTCCCTCGTTGTCCTGCGCGCCGAGCAGCTCGACACACTCGCCGCCCGGCAACGCATGGCCCTGAAGCGCTGGCTCACCGCCGGCGGCTCGCTGGTGCTCATCGCCAATCAACCCGCCAACGCGTGGTCGTCGATGCTGGATATCGAAGACCCAACCGGGCAGCTCGTCTCGCTCCGCGACGTCCGCACCGATACGCCGGGGCTGAACGCCGCGTACGCCGAACTTTTCCGCGGCGTCGAACAGCTCACCCCGCCTCGGACCGATTTGCCCGTACGCACGCTGCGCCTTTCCGACCGCGCACTCGCCCTGGGCTGGTTCATCACAGGCCCGCTCTCCGCCGAAACCAACTCGGGCCTCGTCGCCTGCGGGCCCGTCGGCTTCGGACGCCTGACCATCATCGGCTTCGACCCAACCTCCGCCCCGCAACAGATCTCCCTCCCCAACATCGCTCAGCACTACAAGCACCTCTTCACCAAAGCCCTCGAACTCATCCCCCATCAGCACTGGGACCCCGCCGCCCGACCGGCCAACCAGCCTTACCGCTACCCCTCCAGCTCGTGGGGTGTCGAGTTCAACGCCAGGCAAGCCGCCATCTCCTCCCTCGCCAGCGTCGCGCCCATGGGCACCGGCATCGTCTGGGCCTTCGTCATCTTCGGGCTCGCGCTGGCCTTCATGGTCGGGCCCGGCGATCTTCTCCTGCTGAAATCCCTCCGCCTCCGCCACCGCTCGTGGATCTCCGCTCTCATTTGGATAGCCCTCGCCTGCTGCGCCGGGTATTTCATCCCACCCATGATCCGCGCTTCGCCCACCACCGCCAACCGCCTCGAAATCATCGATTCTCTCCGCCTCCCCGAGCAGACCTTCAACGCCTGCACGGGCGTCTCCACCATCTTCGCCGGCGGGCCGATCAACGACGCCCTTCAGGGCTTTCACCCGACCTCATCCGCCGCGGGCATCTCCGCCTCCTTCACCCGCGAGGGTCAGGCTTCGCTCACACTCCCCAGCCTCAGGTACAACGTCGTTGACGACACCACCTCCACTCCCGCGACCTTTGAGCTCCGCCCCTGGACTCTCCGCTCGTTCCTCGACGCCTTCACCTCCAGCGATCAAACCTTCACCCCAACGCTCACCACCGACGAGGCCACACAAAAACTCCGCCTCACATTGCCGAACCTGCCCCCCGGCGCCCGCATCTCCTCCGCCGTGCTCCGCACCTTCCGCAGCGACATCGCCCTTGTCGCCGCCGGGGCTGATCCCGCGCTGGCCAATCAGCTCGTCGAGTTCGAGCGTCAACCGCGGGCGCAGACCCGCTCCATCTTCGCCGACGCGCGCAACTTCGCCGGCGATATCGCCGATCTGCACCCCTCAAACCGCCGCACCGCGTCGATGAACCTCCGCGTCCGCTCGGGTAACTTCGCCCTGCTGCTGCTGCGCATCGACAACCTCCCGCAAAGCGTCAAAATCCGCAGCGCTCAGATCGCCTCCCGCACCGTATATCTCCGCGCCCTCGTCGCGCTTCCCACCCCCGAAGAGCCAACCCCCAACGCCCCGCTCACCCCACCCTTCGACCCCAACCAACCCGCCTATCCCGAAGTCGACGGCTTCGACGAACCCGCCGTCTCCACCTCTCGAATCACCCAGAATCCCGCGGAGCTCCCCTCGTGATCTCCATCGAAAACCTCCACAAACGCTTCGGCACGCTCGTCGCCCTCGACGGCATCTCCCTCAACCTCGGGCCCGGCGAGCTCTTCGGCTTCATCGGGCCCAACGGCGCCGGCAAAAGCACCACCATGAAGATCCTCTGCGGTCTCATGCGCCAAGACGCGGGCGAGGTCACCGTCTGCGGCTTCGACCCGCGCTCCAACCCCAACGCCGTCAAACGCTGCCTCGGCTACATGCCCGATTTCCTGGGCGTCTACGACGACCTCACCGTCGATGAATACCTCCAGTTCTTCGCCGCCGCCTTCGGCATCCCCTCCCGCAACGCCAAACGCCGCAGTGTTATCGACTCCGTCCTGCAGCTCACCGACCTGACCGAAAAACGCCACGCCATGGTCGACTCGCTCAGCCGAGGCATGCAGCAACGCCTGGGCGTCGCACGCGTCCTGCTCCACGAGCCCAAAGTCCTCCTCCTCGATGAGCCCGCCAGCGGCCTCGACCCCCGCGCACGCATCGAGCTCCGCGAAATCCTCGTCACCCTCCGCCAGATGGGCAAGACCCTCATGGTCAGCTCGCACATCCTCTCCGAACTGGGCGAAATGTGCACCTCCATCGGCATCATCGAACGCGGCAAGCTCATCTACGCCGGTTCCCTCGAACAAGCCCTCATCAAGTCCGGCGCGGGCGAGCGCGTCGCCGTCACGCTTGAAACCTCCACCGACGAAACCCCCGCCACCGCGCCGCAGCAGGCCGCCCTCGCCCTCGAAGGCGACCCCCGCATCGCACGCGTCACCGTCGAAGACCAAAGCCTCCTGATCGACCTCGTCCCCGCGCCCCTCGGCGGACGCCTCAGCCACCACTTCCTCATCGAAAAACTCGTCGCCTGCGGCGCCCGCATCGGCTCCTTCACGCCCCGCGGCGTCCGCCTCGAAGACGCTTTCCTCCGCCTGACGAAAGGGGCTCTGAACTGATGCCAAGCCCCGATTCACCCGCACCAATCCGCCCCCCCACCGCCGCCACAGCAACAGCAACAGCCTCCGCGGTTCAGCCCGCTCAGCCCGCACTCCGCAAGCACTTCGCCTTCAACCTCATCGACGCCTGCTTCGGACCCGTCTTCCAACGCGACATCCGCATCACCTCCCGAAAGCCC
>Ga0209985_10003215_pt1 | contig 14116 bp, 11 predicted proteins | sample NOAtaG_FD_187305 | JGI IMG/M metagenome (GOLD analysis project Ga0209985, IMG submission 187305) | Freshwater lake microbial communities from Lake Erie, under a cyanobacterial bloom - NOAA_Erie_Diel6S_1000h metaG (SPAdes) (version 2) | ecosystem: Environmental > Aquatic > Freshwater > Lake ...
CGGAGACGGGCGACCGCTTCCACTGGTTCAGCACCACGGGCTGGATCATGTGGAACTGCCAGATGGCGGGGCTCTTGGGCGGTACCACCATCTGCCTGTTCGACGGCAGCCCGGGCGGGTCTTCTGCTGCGCCGGATTGGTCCACGTTGTGGCGCTTTGCTGGCCTGTCGCGCGCCACCTTCTTCGGTGCCGGTGCGGCCTTCTATTCCAGCTGCCTCAAGGCCGATGTGCAGCCCACGGCCGTGGCCGACCTCTCGGCCCTGCGCGCGGTGGGTTCCACCGGCTCGCCCTTGTCGGACGAGTGCCACGACTGGATCTGGGACCGGCTGCCCCGCGTGGGTGGCCAGCCCATCTGGATCGACTGCATTTCTGGCGGCACCGACTTTGCCGGCGCTTTCGTCGGCGGCAACATCACGCTGCCGCAGGTGCGCGGGCAGATGCAGTGCCGCTGGCTCGGCGCGTCGGTGCAGGCCTGGGACGAGCAGGGCGCAAGCGTCATCGATCAGGTGGGCGAACTGGTGTGCGCCCGGCCCATCCCGTCCATGCCGCTGCGCTTCTGGAACGACGAGGGCGATCGCCGCTACCGGGACAGCTATTTCGACATGTACCCCGGCGTGTGGCGGCATGGCGACTGGATCCGCATCACGCCGCGGCGGGACGCCCCGGCACAGGCCCCGGGCCCGGACGCGCCGCGCGTCATTCCCAGCCCCTTCGGCCCCGCGCCCGTGGCCCACGGCGCCGTCATCTACGGCCGCAGCGACGCCACCATCAACCGCCAGGGCGTGCGCATGGGCACGGCCGAGCTATACCGCGTGGTCGAGGCCCTGCCCGAGGTGCTGGACAGCCTGGTGGTGGACCTGGAGTACCTGGGCCGCGAGAGCTTCATGCCGCTGTTCGTCGTGCTGCGCGAGGGCCTGGTGCTGGATGCGGCGCTCACCGCGCGCATCCACGGCGCCATCCGCCAGGGCCTGGGGCCGCGCTACGTGCCCAGCCAGACCCTGCAGGTGTCTGCCATCCCGCGCACCCTGTCGGGTAAGAAGATGGAGCTGCCGGTCAAGAAGCTGCTGCTGGGTGCCGACCCGGCCCGCGTGATGAACCGAGATGCCATGGCCAATGCGGCCGCGGTGGACTGGTTCGTCGACTACGCCCGAAAGCGTGAGGCGGGGGGCTGAATGCCAGGGGGAGCGGTCGCTTCCCCCAAAGGTTGTGTTCCCGCACCCGCCGACGTCGTGCACACTCTGGCAATGATCGCCGACCTACCCGCCGGACCGCTGGCCTACTTGCGCTACGTGCTGTTCCACGCCGTGGGGCTGCTCATGGCCGTCGCGCTGGTTGCGGGCGGCATGTGGATCACGGTGGCGCTGCTTGGGGTGGTGGCTCTCTATGTCGTGGGCGATGCCGTGGTGGGTGATGACCTGTCGACGCCGCAGTTCACCCGCCCGGGCTGGCTGACGGCGCAGCTGTGGATGGCCCTGCCGCTGCTGGCAATCATCGTCTTCATCGCGGTTTGGAGCGCGAGCCCTGGTGACCCGCTGGGCTTTGGTGCTGCCGTTCAGGCGCTGACCGGCCACGACGCCCTGGCTGCGCGCCAGGCCACGGGCTGGGGCCACCGGGTCTCGGCCGTGCTGTTAACGGGCTTGATGATCGGGATGATCGGCACCATCACCGCGCACGAGCTCATCCACCGCGCCTGGGACCGCGTGTCCATGACCGTGGGGCGCTGGCTGCTGGCCTTCAGCTTCGACACGGCCTTTGCCATCGAGCATGTGCACGGCCACCACCGTAGCGTGGGCACACCGGCAGACCCCGCCACCGCCCCGCGCGGGCGCAGCGCCTGGACGCACATCCTGGTGTCCACCTGGCAAGGCCAGCGCAGTGCCTGGCACATCGAATGCGCGCGTCTGCGCCGGCGCTGCCACGCCGTGCTGTCACCGCACAACGCCATGATCACCGGTGGCCTCATGAGCGCCGCGCTGGTGGCCGGCGCCTGGGCCCTGGGCGGGTGGCAGGCAGCGGGGTTCTTTGTGCTGTCCGGGCTGTGGGGCAAGGCCTTGCTGGAGGTGGTGAACTACATGGAGCACTACGGCCTGGTGCGCGACCCGGCCGCGCCCGTGCAGCCCCGCCACAGCTGGAACACCAACCGCCTGCTGAGCTGCTGGACGCTGTTCAACCTCACCCGCCACTCGCACCACCACGCCCGAGGCTCGGTGCCCTTTCATGCCCTGCAGCCCATGCCCGATGCCCCCGTGATGCTGGGGGGCTACCTGGGCACCATCCTTGTGGCCCTGGTACCGCCGCTGTGGCACCGCTGGATGACGCCCAAGCTGCTGCACTGGGACGCCCACCACGCCAGCCCCACCGAGCGCGAGCTGGCCCGCCAGGCCAATGCGCGCAGCGGCCTGGCGGCGCTGACCGCGGCAGCCGACGCGGTGCCGCCCTTGGCCACGCCCCGCCGGCCCTGAGGGCACCGCGGCGCCGGCGCTGCGCGGGCTTGATTGACGGGGCTGAGCCGCCGTACGCGGCCCAGTTTTGAGGCACGCCCAAGGCAGAGGCAAAGGCCCATGGTTTGCGCTCCCGCAGTTCGATGCTGGGGTGCAGGAGCACGATCGGTTGGATGTTTCATGTCATCGACCGCAAGCCTGTTGCGTCCCAGTTGCCCATCCGGGCATCCGCGGCGCGGCGCGTCCTCAAGCAGCGCAGTTGGCGCCTCAACCGTCGTGGGCCTTGGGTGCTGGCAACCGCTTTGGCACTTGGCAGTATCGTGGCCTGCGGTGGAGGTGGCGAAGCAGCTTCGGGGACGGATGCGGTCGCCTTTTCTTTGGCGCCCTGGCCTGTTCAGGACCGGTGGACCGTTGCTTTCGCGCCCTCCGATGCGGACTTCCCCAACCCCGACCGCGGCTTCTACGCCACAGGCGACGCCGACTTCTTGTCGTGGTCCAACCCGGACACCTTGCGCGAAGCGTATGCGGCTGGTCGGCGCTTGGTCATGGCCCGGGTTCAGCTTGACGCCTGGCGTGACACCGACCTGCCTCCGTCGTTACTGGTGGCCCTGGGCGAACGCTTGGCGCAAGTCCGAGGAGCCGGCGTGAAGGTGACGCTGCTGTTCAATTACGACTTCAGCGAGGCAGGGCAGGACGCCTCGGCCGAGCGCATCCGCAGCCATCTGCAGCAGTTGAAGCCGGTGCTGGCGGCTTACGCAGATGTGATCCCGCTCATGCGCGCCGGCTTCATCGGTGCCTGGGGGGAGTGGCATTCCTCCAGCGCCGGCAACAGCTGCACGGGCCGGCCAGGGTCCGAGGCCTGCGCGCAGGCCGAAGCCAAGCGGCTCATCGTGCGTGACGCCCTGCTGGAGAACGTGCCCGAGACCACGCAGATCGGCATCCGCTTCCCGGCCGACTTGATGCAGTGGTACCCAGACCCGGGCCAGCAAAGCCGCCTGGGCCTGCACAACGATTGCTTCCTGGCCGGGCCGAGCGACACCGGCACCTACACGCGCCCGGGGCAGCGCGAGTACGTGCAGGCTCTGTCAGCGCGCACGGCCTTTGGCGGCGAGACCTGCGTCAGCGGGGAGACGCCGGTGCGTGACACCTGTGCCGACATCCTGGCCGAAGGCGCCCGCTTTCACCTGGCCTGGCTGAACGCTGACTACGCACCGTCCGTCATCGACGGGTGGCAGGCGCAAGGCTGCCTGGCCCGCGTCTCGGCCTTCATGGGGTACCGGTTGCAGCTCGACGCAATCGCGCACGCGGGCGAGGTGGCCCGAGGCCAGGCGCTGAGCTTCGACATCGATGTGCGCAACGTGGGATGGGCGCGCTTCTTCACGCCGCGGCGCCTGGTGGTGACGCTGCGCCACCGCATCTCGCGAGAGCACTGGACGGCCGCCGCCGGCGATCTGCGGGACCTGCCGGCGCAGGCCACCGCCTCCAGCCGTATTCAGGTCGCGCTGACGGTGCCGGCCGCGGCGGAACTTGGGGACTACGAGGTCTGGTTGGGTGTGCCGGACAGCTTTGCAGCCACGCAAGGCGACCCCCGCTTCGCCGTGCGCTTTGCGAACGCCGACAAGCCCGACGGCCTGCAGGCCTGGAGCGCGTCGCAGGGCCGGTTCAGAACGGGCTCGACGGTGCGCGTGCGCTGAGAGACCATGCCTCGTAGCCCGGCGCCTGCTCTCACTCCTGTGGCGCTCGGTACGGCGCAAACACATCCCGCAGCGGCGCCGCAGGCGCGGGCTGCGGCGTGAGCGAGCGCTCCAACTCGTCCAGGTGGCGGCGCATCTCGGCGGCGCTGCCCGCCGAGCCGGCCTGTTCCAGCGCAGCCAGCATCTCCTGGTGGCGGTGGGCCACGCAGGCCGGGCGGCCGGGCCGCTTGTACAGCGCCATCAGCAGCGAGGTGGTGGGCAGCAGCTCGTCCAGCATGCGCACGAACACCGGGTTGCCGGCCAGGCGCGCGAGCGCGCGGTGGAACTCGCCCGACAGACCAATGGCCGCTGCGCTGTCGCCGCGCGCTTCGGCCGCGGCTTCGCCCTCCACCAGGGCGCGCAGCTCGGACAACTGCGCCAGTGTCAGCCGCCCACCCAGGCGCCGCGCGATCTCGCACTCCACCACGCGCCGGGCGTCGAACACGGGTGCGGCATCCTCCAGCCCGGGCTGCGGCACCTGTGCGCCGCGGTTGTGGCGCAGCTCGATGATCTGGTCCTGTGCCAGGCGCTGCAGGGCCTGGCGCACCACGGTGCGCGACACGGCAAACGACTCGGCCAGCTCTTCCTCGCGCAGCCGCGCGCCCGGGGCGAGGCGGTGCTCCACGATGGCGCGGTACAGGCCCTCGTAGACGCGGTCGGTGGCCGTGGCCACCTTGGCGGGGCGCGGGACAGGGGTCGTTGTACGCGAGGTCATCTGGATGTGGATGTGTCAGGGCAGCGGCATCGCCAAGCCCAGCGCTGCAGAGCATATCGCTCGGGCCTCACAATGAAGCGGCTGCAGCAAGGACCCCGCCATGAACCACCCCCTCCCTCCTGCCGATGCCCTGGTCCACAGCCTGCGTGTGGACGGTGCGCGCCTGTGGCAGCGCTTGATGACGTTGGCCGCCATCGGCGCCACGCCGCGTGGCGGCGTGTGCCGCATCGCGCTCACTGACTTGGACCGCCAGGGCCGCGAACTCTTCGCCACCTGGGCGGCCGAGCTGGGCTGCACCTTGCGGCGTGACGCCATCGGCAACCTGTTTGCGCGCCGAGCTGGCACAGACGACAGCCTGCCCGCGGTGGCCACGGGCAGCCATATCGACACCCAGCCCACGGGCGGCAAGTTCGACGGCAACTACGGCGTGCTCGCCGGGCTGGAAGTGCTGCACACACTCAACGACCAAGGCGTGCGCACCCGCGCGCCGCTGGAGGTGTGCGTGTGGACCAACGAGGAGGGCTCGCGCTTCGTGCCCGTGATGATGGGCTCGGGCGTGTACGCCGGCGCCTTCAGCCTGGCGCACGCGCTGGCCGCGCGTGACACCCAGGGCGTCAGCGTGGGCGAGGCGCTGCAGGCCACCGGCCAGGCCGGCCCGGCGCCCGCAGCGATTGCCGACGGTGCGCCACGTTTCGGCGCCTACTTCGAGGCCCACATCGAGCAGGGCCCGGTGCTGGAGGACGCGGGCATCACCATCGGCGTGGTCAGCGGGGCCCTGGGCCAGCGCTGGTTTGACGTTACGGTGCAGGGCATGGAGGCGCACGCCGGCCCCACACCCATGGGCTTGCGGCGCGACGCGCTGCTGCCCGCAGCCGCGTTGATGCAACGCGTCAACGCCATCGCCCTGGCGGAGCAGCCGCACGCGCGCGGCACCGTGGGCCAGGTGCTGGTGCACCCCAACTCGCGCAACGTCATCCCCGGGCGTGTGAAGTTCACTGTGGACTTCCGCCATGCAGACGCCCAGGGCCTGGCGCGCATGGACGCTGCGCTGCGCGCCGCCGTCGCCGAGGTGACGGTGCCCGGCATCGAGATCACCGTGGAGCAGGTGGTGGAGTACGTGCCCACGCCCTTCGACGCCGACCTGCGCGAGCTGATCCGCGCGGGTGCTGAGCGTGCCGGCCTGTCGCACATGGCCCTGGCCAGCGGCGCCGGGCATGACGCGGTCTACGTGGCGCGCACCGCGCCCGCAGCCATGATCTTCGTGCCCTGCAAGGACGGTATCTCGCACAACGAGATCGAAGACGCGCGGCCCGAGCACCTGGAGGCCGGCGCCAACGTGCTGCTGCACGCCATGCTGGCGCGGGCCGGGGTGGCTTGAACGAGAACCCAATACATGGAACTTCAAGTCCAGCCGTTGACCGCTACGGCCTTTGCTGCTTACGGCGAGGTCATCGGCATCCCGCTGGTCGGCGCGGCTGCCACGGCGGATGCTGCCTACGCGCGCGGCCTTCCAGTTCGCGCCATCAACGGCGGCACCAGCCAGCGCTTTGACATGCCGGGCGGCTTGAACCTGCAGGCGCAGGGCGGTCAGCCTTGTGTGGCCGTGTTCCGTGCCCAGGCGCAGGCCCTGAACGGCCCGTGGCGCCTGATGGAGCGGCACCGCCTGGGCAGCCAGACCTTCATTCCGCTGGCCGGGGCCCGCTGCGTGGTGCTGGTGGCGCGTGGCGACGCCGCACCCGACCCGGCCACGCTGGCCGCCTTCACTGTGGACGGCGCACAGGGCTTCACGCTGCATGCCGACACCTGGCATCACGGCCTGATCGCACTGGACGAGGGCGATTTCGTGGTCATCGAGCGGCGCGGGGCTACGGTGGACTGTGAGTTCGCGGAGCTCGCCCCACACGTGACACTGCGGGCCTGAGGCGGTGTCCCTGAGGCCGCAGCCTTGAGGCTGCGCCGGCGCTAGCCGATCTGCTGCGCCAGGCGCACGAGGCTGCGGTCGCTGCCGGCCGGGCCGAGCAGCGAGATACCCAGGGGGGCGCCCAGCCGCGTGGCCAGCGGCAGCGACAGTTGCGGAAAACCCGCCAGCCCGGAGATGCACAGCATGCGGATGGCGGCGTTGCGGTAGTCCTCCAGCGCGGCCTCGCTGTCGCTGCGCAGCGGGGCCACGTCGGGCATGGTGGGCAGTACCAGCACGCCGTCATCGCCCAGCAGGGCGGCCAGGTGCGCGCGGAAGCGCGTGCGGAAGGCCGTGGCCTGCGCCACCTGGTCATCGGTCAGTTGTCTTGACCAGGCAAAGCGATCGGCTACGCCCGGGCCCAGGGGCGGGACGAAGCGCTGGATGAAGCCGCCGTCGGTGCTCCAGGCCTCGCGACCTTGCAGGTGGCGGAAGTGCCAGTACATGGCCTCGAAGCTGTCCAACACCACGTTCACGCCCGTCGCTGCACCCAGGGCGGTGGCCACGCGCTGGCGCGGCGCTGCAAAGGCTTCGGCGGCGGCCAGCGTGAGCAGGCCCCACACATCGTCGGGCGAGAGCAGGCGCACGCGTTGCGGCAGCGGCTTCGCGTCGTCCCCCAGCAGCACGTCGGCCACGCGGGCGAAGGTGGACACGTCGCGCGTGAACCAGCCGCAGGTGTCGAAGCTGGGCGAGAGGTCCAGGCAGTCTTCCAGGCTCACGCGCCCGTGCGTGGGGCGCAGGCCCACCAGGCCACAGTGGCTGGCCGGGGCTCGCACCGAGCCGCCGGTGTCGGTGCCCAGCGCGAAGTCCACCAGGCGGTTGGACACGGCCGCGGCCGAGCCCGAGGACGAGCCGCCCGTGATGCGGTCCGGTGCGCCGCCGTTGATGGGCGCGCCGAAGTGGGCGTTGTTGCCGTTCATCGAGAAGGCGAGCTCGTCGGTGAGCGTCTTGCCCGCGAACACCGCGCCGGCGTCCAGCAGCTTTTGCACCGTGGGCGCCGTGCGCGTCTTGATGCCGGACTGCGCCAGCAGCAGCGGCTGGCCGCCACTGGTGGGGTAGCCGGCCACGTGAAAGAGGTCTTTCACGGCGAAGGTCAGCCCCGCCAGGGGCCCGGTGCCGGCATGCGGCACGGGCGCGTCCGGGTAGGGCATGAAGCAGCGGGCGGTGTCATGGACGAAGGGCAAGGTGGTCTCCTGTCGAGGAACGGTGAAACAGTGGCTGTCGGGAGCCCTGCTGTTCAATGAGGCGCTGGCGTAGGGACGGTCGGCGCGGTGGCTTTGGTGGCGTCCGTGCGGAAGCACCGCGCCTGGTGGCCCGGGGCCAGCAGCACCGGCTCTGGGGCGCTCTGGCGGCAGCCGTCCTGGGCCCAGGCGCAGCGCTCGGCAAAGGCACAACCCGGGGGCAGGGCTGAGAGGTCGGGCGGCGCGCCGCCGATGGTCTCCAGACGCGAGCCCTTGGCCAGGGCGCCGTGGGCGCGGCTCTTCAGCAGGGCGAGGGTGTAGGGGTGGCGGGGCTCGCGGATGAGGGTGCGTGCCGGGCCTTCTTCGACGATGCGCCCGGCATACATCACGGCGATGCGGTCGGCCACCTCGACGGCGGCGCCGATGTCGTGGGTGACGAAGACCACGGCCAGGCCCAGGTCGCGCTGCAGTTCGCGCAGCAGCAGCAGGATCTGGATCTGCACCGTGGCGTCCAGCGCCGTGGTGGGCTCGTCGGCCAGCAGCAGCTGTGGCCGGCAGGCCAGGGCCAGGGCGATCATGGCGCGCTGGCGCATGCCGCCGCTCATCTCGTGCGGGTAGGCCTGCAGCCGCCGCTCGGGGCTGGGGATGCGCACCCGCTCGAAGAGCTCCAGCGCCCGCTGCTGCGCTTGCGCGGCGGAGACGTTCTCGTGCCGGCGGATGGATTCCACGATCTGCGCGCCCACGGGGTACACCGGGTCCAGCGCCAGCAAGGGCTCTTGGAAGATCATCGAGGCCACGCGGCCGCGGTAGTCGGCCAGGGCGCTGGGTGACAGGGCGAGGACGTCGTGCTCGCCCACGCGCATCTGGCCGCCCATCTTCGTGTGGCGCGGCGTGTGCAGGCGCAGCAGCGAGCGCAGCGTGACGCTCTTGCCCGAGCCGGACTCGCCGATCAAGGCCACCACCTCGCCGCGCTTGACCTGCAGGTCCACGCCGTCCACGGCTCGCACGGGCTTGCGCCCGGCGGTGAAGGTGACGGTCAGGCCGCGGATGTCGACGAAAGGGGCCTCTGCCGTGTGCATGCTGGTGGTGGCGTCGGGCGTGTTGGAAGGCTGTGTCATCACGCGCCCTCCGTGGCCAGCGACGCAGCCGGGACCGAAGCGGGCGCCGCCGTATGGCCGCTGCCGGGCTCGAACATCAGGCAAGCCACCGGGTGGCTCCCGCCGCCAGTCGTGAGGGTGGGTACGCGCTGCGCACACACCGGCTGGGCCTGCGAGCAGCGCGTGTGGAAACGGCAGCCCGAGGGCGGGTTGATGGGGTTGGGCGGGTCGCCGGCCAAGGGGGGCACCTCGGTGCGGCGGTCCGGGTCCATGGAGGGGATGGAGCTCAGCAGGGCCCGGGTGTAGGGGTGGCGCGGCGCCTCGAAAAGCGCTTCAGCCTCGCCCACTTCCACCACCTGGCCCAGGTACATGACCATCACGCGGTCGGACATGTAGCGCACCACGTTCAGGTCGTGGCTGATGAACACGTAGGTCAGGCCGAATTCGTCCTTCAGGTCCAGCAGCAGGTTCAGCACCTGTGCCTCCACCGACTTGTCCAGCGCCGACACGGCCTCGTCCAGGATCACCAGGCGCGGCTGCAGGGCCAGGGCGCGGGCGATGTTGACGCGCTGGCGCTGGCCGCCGGACAGCTCGTGCGGGTAGCGCTCGGCAAAGCGCCGTGGCTCCAGGCCCACGCGGGCCAGCAGATCGCGCGCCCGCTCCACCGCCTGCTGGTACGGCAGGCCGTGCACCTGCGGCGCGAAGGCGATGGAGTCCTCGATCGTCAGGCGTGGGTTGAGCGACGCGTAGCTGTCCTGGAACACCATCTGCGCCTGGCGTCGGAAGGCCTTGAGGCTCAGGTCGCGGCCGCCCACCGCCGCGCCGTCGAAGATGATGTCGCCGCGGTCGGGCGCGATCAGGTTCATCAACAGCCGCGCCGTCGTGCTCTTGCCGCAACCTGACTCGCCCACCACGCCCAGGGTCTCGCCCGCGCGCACGGTGAAGTCCACGCCGTCTACTGCGCGCACCACGCCGCCGCCGCGGCCCAGCATGTCTTTCTTGAGCGGGAAGTGCTTGACCAGCCCGCGCACTTCCAGCAGGGTCGATGCGCTGCTCATGACTTGATCTCCATGGCCGAACGCAGGCCGTCGCTGAGCAGGTTGAAGGCGATGGAGGTCACGAAGATCATCACGCCGGGCAGCGCGGCGATGGCTGGCTGCGTGTAGATGGCCGTGCGCAGGGTGTTGAGCATCAGGCCCCACTCGGGCTCTGGCGGCTTCACACCCAGGCCGAGAAAGCTCAGGCCCGAGGCCAGGATCATGGACACCGCGATCAGGCTGGTGGCGTAGACGAAGATGGGCCCGAGCACGTTGCCCAACACATGCACCCGCACGATGGTGAACGCGCCGGCACCGGAGGCCCGCGCGGCTTCGACGAAGTCGCGCCCGCGGATCTGCGTGGTCACGCTCTCGGCGACCCGCGCAATGGGTGGGATGAACACCACGGTGAGCGAGATCAGCGAGTTGGTGATCCCCGCGCCCAGCGCACCTGACAACGCAATGGCCAGCAGCACCGACGGGAAGGCGTAGAACACGTCGATGGTGCGCATGAGCGCGGTGTTCAGCGGGCCGCCGGCAAACCCGGCCACGATGCCGATGAGCGAACCCAGGAAGAAGGCGCACACCACCGGTGTGATGCCCATGAACAGCGACAAGCGCGTGCCCACCATCAGGCGCGACAAGAGGTCACGCCCCAGCTCGTCGGTGCCCAGCGGGTGGCCCTCGAAGCCGATGGGCTTCAGGCGCGACAGCATCGAGGCCTTGTAGGGGTCGGCCGGCGCGAGCATGGGCCCAAAAACGGCCAGGACCAGCAGGCCCAGCACGACGAGAGCGGCACCCATGGCCACCTTGTCGCGCAGCAGGCGGCCGCCCACCGTCTGCCAGTAGCCGGGTGAACGTTCGAAAGCGACTTCCGGCACCTTGCGCGGGTCGACGGTGATGTTGAGCATGTTCATGGGGGTGGGCTCTCGCGGGCTCAGCTGCGCGCAATCCGCGGGTCCAGCATCGTCTGCACCACGTCCACCACGAGGTTCAGCAGCACGAAGAACAAGGCCAACACGAGGATGGTGCCCTGCAGCAGCGGCAGGTCACGCTGGAAGATGGCCGAATTCAGCAGGAAGCCCGTACCTGGCCAGGCGAACACGGTCTCGATGAGGATGGAGCCGCCCAGCAGGTAGCCCAACTGCAAGCCCATCACCGCCAGGGCCGTGGGCGCGGCGTTCTTCACCACGTGCAGGAAGACGCCCAGGTCGGTCAGGCCCTTGGCGCGCAGGCCCACCACGAACTCCTGCGCCAGGATCTCGGCCACCAAGGCGCGCACCGTGCGCGCGATGATGCCCATGGGGATGACGCTCATGGTCAGCGCGGGCAACACCATGTGCTGGATGTGCGCCCAGTTCCACACCCATTGGTCTGAGCCGCCCGGGCCCGCGCCACTGGCGGGCAGCCACATCAGCAGCGACGAGAAGATGATGACCAGCACCATGCCCAGCCAGTAGTGCGGCACGCTCACACCCAGCACGGCGGTGAAGGAGGCCGCCTTGTCCACCCAAGAGTTCTGGAAGTAGCCCGCCACAAAGCCGAACAGGCTGCCCAGCACAAAGCCGATCAGCGTGGCCAGCACGGCCAGCCGCAGCGTGTTGACCATGGCCTTGAAGACCTCGGCCGTCACTGGCCGGTTGGTGGCGATGGAGGTGCCCAGGTCCCCCTGGAGCGTTCGCCAGATCCAGCCGGCAAACTGCTCGGGCAGCGGCCGGTCGAACCCGTAGATCAGGCGCATCTGCTGCTGCAGTTCCGCCGAGGCATCCGGCGGCAAGACCGACACCAAGGGGTCTCCCGGGGCCAGGTGCACCAGCGAGAAGCACACCAGTGCCACCCCCAGCATGATGGGCAGCGTATAGAGCAGGCGGCGCAGGAGGAAGGCGATCACGACGGTGTCGTTCTAGGGCGTCCGCCCCAACCGGTGCGGAACCGATGGGGCGGGCTTGGGTCTGTCGGGCGGTGTGGACGTTCGGCCGTTCGGCCTCGCGGCTTGGCGGCCTTACCGGTGCGGGGAGCAGGCGCCTGCTCCCCGGCACCATCAGTCCATGGTCATGGTGGCGATGTCGATGAACCAGCTCTTGGGCTGCACCACGTTCTTCACCTTGGCGCTCATGGCGCGCGGGCCCACGTCGTGGGCGATCCACACGAAGGGTGCTTCCTCGACGATGCGCGCGTGCAACTTGGCCAGCGCCGCGTCACGTGCCTTGTCGTCGAAGGTGTTGCGCGCATCGGCAATCAGCTTGTCGAACTCCGCGTTGCCGAAGTAGCCCCAGTTGTTGGACACCGGCGGGAAGGTCTTGGTGCTGGTGAAGCGCACCATCGCGAAGAACGGATCCATCGCGGCAAAGCTCACGTTGATGGCGTTGGAGCCATTGGCCGACGGATCCTTCGCGCCCTTGCGCCAGTTGGTGAACAGGGTGTTCCACTCGATGACGTCAAACTGCACATCGAAGTAGCAGGCCTTCAGCGACTGCTGAACGAACTCGTTCATCGGCAGCGGCTGCATCTGGCCTGAACCCGAGGCCGAGATCTGCACCTTCACCTTCAAGGGCTTGGCCGCGCTGTGGCCGGCCTCGGCCATCAGCTTTTGGGCGGCAGCCACGTCATAGCGGATGTCGAACTTGGGGTTGCCCCACCAGGGGTGACCCGGCGGTACGGTGCCCTTGGGCACGCCCATCATGCCGCCCAGCAGCTTGAGCAGCCCCGTGCGGTCCACGCACAGGTTGGCGGCGTGGCGCACGCGCTTGTCCAGCCAGGGCGAGCCCTCGGCGAAGGACAGCTGCCACGGCCACACGTGCGGCTGGGGGTTGAAGTACATCTTGAAGCCGCGCTGCTGGATGGTGGCCATCGCGTCGGGCGCGGGTGCCTCGATCCAGTCCACCTGGCCGGACAGCAGGGCGGCGGTGCGCGCGTTCGCCTCAGGCATGGGAAGCATCACCACGCGGTCGATCTTCGGCGTGCGCTTGGGATCCCAGTAGCCCTTGTGGGCCACCAGTTCCAGGCGCTCGCGCGGCACGAAGCGCGCGGCCTTGAACGGGCCAGTGCCGGAGAAGTCGGCGGCGAAGGCCGTCCACGCCGTGCGCGCCTTGTCGGCTGGCGTGGCGCCGCTGGCGGCGTCGAACTTCTTCTGCCAGTGGGCCGGCGAGGCCATGAACAGATTGGTCAGGTTCAGCGGCAGGAAGGCGTCAGGCTCGCTGGTGGTGAGCTCCACGGTCAGGTCGTCGATCTTGCGCGCGCTGCGCAGCGTGGGCATGCGCGAGGCCGTCACGCCCACCTGGCTGGCGTCGAAGTGCGGCGCGTCCTTGTCCATCACCTTGCGCACGTTCCACACCACGGCGTCGGCGTTGAAGGCGCTGCCGTCATGGAACTTCACGCCCGGGCGCAGCTTGAACACCCACTTGGTCTTGTCCTTGGCGTCCACGGCCCAGCTCAGGGCCAGGCCGGGAATCAGCACGCTGGGCTTGTCGGCGCTGGAGAGGTCCCAGCCCGTCAGCGCGTCGTACATGGGGATGCCGGTGAAGCGGTTGCCCTCGAAGCCCTGGTCGGGCTGGCCGAGCGTGCGGGGGATGTCCGCGGCGGTCATCGCGATGCGGAGCACCTTTTCCTGGGCCAGCGCGCTGCCGGCTGCGCCCACGGCAAGCATGGCCGCGACCAGCCCGCTGCTGACAAGGCCTGAGGTCTTGCGACCCGGGGTACCGATACGGTTCATGAACGACTCCTGCTGAGTAGGGTGAACAAAAAGCGGGTGGGCCGGCCCTCGAACCCGGTCTCGACCCTTCAACACATGTACCTGCGGAGGACGCTAGAGCCGCCTTCCGCCATGGTGCGATCCATGCTTGTCATCGTTTTGTATGCAACCCACATGCCAGCTTACTGAGCCTTCATGGGCCGTGCCCTGGCATGGTTTTCGCCCGTTCCTGGGGCGCCGTGCCGCCACCCTGGTGCTGGCAGG
>Ga0209985_10003218_pt1 | contig 14088 bp, 16 predicted proteins | sample NOAtaG_FD_187305 | JGI IMG/M metagenome (GOLD analysis project Ga0209985, IMG submission 187305) | Freshwater lake microbial communities from Lake Erie, under a cyanobacterial bloom - NOAA_Erie_Diel6S_1000h metaG (SPAdes) (version 2) | ecosystem: Environmental > Aquatic > Freshwater > Lake ...
TCCGATTCGCGCGGCTGATGGCGCGCAATCAGGTTCCAGGTCACATGCATCAGCACCGACAAGGAGATGGCAATGGCCTCGTGCCCGCCCGTCACACGGTGCCCGGGGTTCGGTTGAGCTCGAGCGTGCGCGGCTTCACACGCACTGTGGCTGGCCCGCGTGTTCCAGCAGGCAAGCCACCAGCAGGTCGCCTGCGCGGCTCAAGGGGCCGTCGTTGGTGATCACCTGGCCCGCGGGGGCGCTGCCCTGCAGCAGCCGGTGCCTATCCAGCCGTTGTTCGATGGCCCCGGGGTCTTCCCGGCCACGCACCAGCAGGCGCTGGCGCAGCAATTCGGTGGGCACCTCAATCGTCACCACCAGCAGTTCCGGGTAGTGGAGCTTGGCCTGGGCCATGTATTCACGCGAGCCGTTGACCACCACGGTGTTGCCCTTGCCCAGCCACTGATTGATTTCGATGCCAATGCCATACGAGTGGCCATGGCTCGTCCAGGCCAGCGCAAACAGCCGGCTGCGCTGGCGCATCGCAAATTCCGCAGCCGTCAGGGCCACGTGGTTTTCACCGCCGACGTCGTGCGGGCGGGTGATGTAGCGGTGGGCGAAAGCCACGCCAGGGTGGTCGGCCAGCCGGCTGCGCGCGTACTGCAACAGGCTGTCCTTGCCGCTGCCCGAAGAGCCCACCAGATAGATCAATCGTGCTCGCATGTGGCTTGCGTGGAACCCCGCGTTGCAGACAGAGCGCCCGAAGGGTGATTCCTGCCGCCGTCGCTGGGCCAAGGGGCTCGAAGAGCGTGAGCCACCCGTCGCCGATGGTTCGCACCCAACAAGTCAATGCGGTGACAGGCGTGTGGTTGGCAGCTGCCGGCAAACAAGGCGAAGGGCACGGGAAGAGATCGCCGGCGAAACGTCACCTTTCTGACTTGTTGAGCCTCGACAGTCCACAGCAATCTGATACCCATCCGCTACGAGGCCACGCCATGCTGCAAGTCCGTGCACTGACCAAGACCTTTGGTTCTACCACTGCCCTGAACGCGGTGAATCTGGACGTGGCCCGAGGTGAAATGGTGGGCGTCATCGGCCGCTCGGGCGCCGGCAAGAGCACGCTGCTGCGCTTGATCAACCGTCTGGCAGATCCCAGTTCCGGCAGCATCCGCTGTGCCACGCAAGAGGTGACCCAACTGCGCGGACAAGAACTCCGCCTGTGGCGCGCGCGTTGTGCCATGGTGTTTCAGAAGTTCAACCTGGTGGGTCGGCTGGACGTGCTGACCAACGTGTTGCTGGGTCGCATTGCCTACAAGAGCGCACTGCCGGCCCTCTTCAAGCACTTCACCGAACAGGAGCGCGCCATGGCCGTGCTGGCCCTGGAACGCCTGGAATGCGCCCAGTTGGCTTTCCAGCGCGCCGAGACCCTCTCCGGCGGCCAGCAGCAGCGTGTGGCCATTGCCCGTGCGCTGATGCAAGAGCCCACCATGCTGCTGGCCGACGAGCCCATTGCATCGCTCGACCCGCACAGTGCCACGCTGGTGATGGACGCCTTGCGCCGCATCAACCGGGAAGACGGCATCACCGTGCTGTGTAACCTGCACACGCTGGACACCGCACGCGAGTACTGCACGCGAGTGGTCGGCATCGCCGCCGGTGAAGTGGTGTTCGACGGCACGCCTGCGGCACTGACCAGCAGCATGGTGCGCCACATCTACGGCGTCAGCGCCGACGCCGAAGGCTTCATCGAGTCCGCCACGTCTACTTCGATCCACACCACCCGGCCGATGTCGGCGCAGCCGCTGGCCGCCTGACCCTTTAGCTGACCCACCCTTCTAGGACCACCCCATGACTTTCGTTCGCACCCCAGGCCGCCGCGCCCACTTGTTTGCCTTGCTGGCCCTGGCCGGCCTTGCAGCCATGCCCGCCAAGGCGCAGGACTGGAAGCAGAAATTCAAGTCCATCAGCTTTTCTTCGGTGAGTGCCGAGAACCAGGCCGCCACCCAGGCGCGCTACAAGGACGTGGCGCGCGTCTTCCAGGAGCGCACGGGCGTGGAAATGCGCATCTTCACCGCTACGGACTACGCGGGCACGGTTCAGGCGCTGACATCGGGCCAGATCCAGATGGCTCAGCTGGGCGCCAGCGGTTATGCATCGGCCTGGATCGACTCCAACGGTGCGGTCGAGCCGCTGGTCACCAACAAAGAGCTCGACGGCGCGCTGGGCTACCACTCCATCCTCATCGTCAAGAGCGACAGCCCCTACAAGAAGCTCGAGGACTTGAAGGGCAAGACGCTGGCCTGGGCCGACCCCAACTCCACCTCGGGCTACCTGATCCCGCTGGTGTCGCTGCGCGGTGCGGGCATCGAGCCCGAGAAGTTCTTCGGGCGCACGCTGTTCTCTGGCGGGCACGAGCAGAGCGTGCTGGGTGTCATCAACGGTCAGCTCGACTCGGCCTTCACCTGGTCGTCCAAGGGCCATAACGCGGGCCAGATCCGCGCCATGGTGGACCGTGGCGTGCTGAAGATGGACCAGTTCCGCGTAGTCTGGGAGTCGCCGCTGATCCCCAACCCCCTGGTCGTTGTGCGCAAAGACATGCCCGAAGACATGAAGCGCGAGCTGCGCGCGTTCTGGATTGAGCTGCACAAGATCGATCCCAAGGTGGCCGAGGCTGCCGCACGCGGCAAGACCGCTGGCTTCGTGCCGGCCACGCACGAGATGTACAAGCCGGTGCTGGACGCGGCACTGGAGGTGCGCAAGTCTCGCAAGCAGCAGAACTGAGCGCAGCCATGAAGCGCCGTGAAGCCGCGACTGTGATGTCGCTTTTCACCTTGGGCGCCATGGGTGCGCTGGTCGGCCTGCCCGGACGGGCCCGTGCGCAGGCCGACGACTGGCGCAAGCGCTACCCGGTGGTGTCCTTCAGCTCGGTGAGCTCCGAGAGCCAGGGCGCCACCGAGGCCCGCTTCAAGGACTTTGCCAAGGTATTCAAGGAGCGGCTGGGCGCGGACTTGCGCATCTTCACGGCCACCGACTACTCCGGCACCATCCAGGCGCTGACCAGTGGCCAGATTCAGCTGGCCGGTCTGGGCCCGGCGGCCTATGCCACGGCCTGGATTGACTCCAACGGCCAAGTCGAGCCGCTGGCGGCGGCGGTGGAAGCCAATGGCGACCTCGGCTACCACGCCAGCCTCATCGTCAAGGCCGACAGCCCTTACCAAAAGCTGGAAGATCTGCGTGGCAAGACCCTGGCCTGGGCGGACCCGAACTCGACCTCGGGCTACCTGGTGCCCTTGGTGTCTTTGCGCGCCGAGGGCGTTGAGGCCGACAAGTTCTTCGGTCGCACCGCCTTCTCGGGCGGGCATGAACAAAGTGTGATCGGCGTCGACAAAGGCAGCTTCAACTGCGCCTTTGTGTGGACGGCCAAAGACCCTACACAGCGCGGCATCCTGCGCGCCATGACCGACCGAAAGCTCATCGAGCTGAAGCAGTTCCGCGTGATCTGGCAGTCGCCGGTGATCCCGAACTCGCCATTGACGGTGCGCAAGGACCTGCCGGCCGAGATGAAGCGCGACATCACCCGCTTGTGGACCGATCTCTACAGCTTCGACCCCAAGATGGCCGAGACCCTGGCCCGCGGCAAGACCCTGGGCTACCGGCCGGTGACGCACGAGATGTATGAGCCCTTGCTCAAGGTCATTCTGGAACAGCGGCGCAACCGCAATACGGCGGGCTGAGCGATGGGTGCAAGCCAGGCCTTGACGAGCAAGGTGCCGATGTTCGAGCGCCAGTTCCAGCAACTGCAATCGCAGCGCCGGCGTTCAACGCTCCTGTACGGCGGCATCTTCGCGCTGGCGCTGCTGCTGTCGGCCTGGGTGGGTGAGTTCAACCCCATCAAGGTCATTGAAGGCCTGCCCCGCGTGGGCGAGTACCTGATGAAGACCTTGCCCAAGCTGGGCATCCACACGCTGTGGCACGACCTGGGTGAATGGTTCTGGGGCCTGCCCAAGTGGTTGAAGCTGCTGTGGGAAACGGTGCTCATCGCTTACCTGGGCACGCTGCTGGGCACGCTGGGCGCGCTGGCGCTGAGCTTTGATGCCGCCGACAACCTGAAGCGCCACGCCGCCAGCTACTGGATCAGCCGCCGCGTGCTGGAGGTGTCACGCACGGTGCCTGAGCTGGTGTTTGCGCTCATCTTCGTGTTTGCCTTTGGCCTGGGCCCGCTGGCCGGTGTGCTGGCCATCGCCATCCACAGCATGGGCGGCAACGGCAAGCTGTTTGCCGAGGCGGTGGAAAACATCGACATGAAGCCCGTGGACGGCCTGCGCGCCGCCGGCGCCAGCTGGCTGCAGACGGTGCGCTTTGCGGTGCTGCCGCAGGTGCTGCCCAACTTCACCAGCGTGACGCTGTGGCGCTTTGAGATCAATGTGCGCGCCGCATCCGTGGTGGGCTTCGTGGGCGCCGGTGGCATCGGGCAGGAGTTCTACACCGCCGTCAGCCGGCTGTACTACGAGGACATCAGCGCAATGCTGATCCTGCTGGTGTGCACCGTGTTCATCATCGACATGGTCTGCGAGAAGGTACGCCACCGCATGATCGGCAAGGAGAGCCTCACTTGATGCTGCGCCTGCAAGCGGTGGATGCCGCTGCCATTGAACGCGCACGGCGGGCCGCACCCGTTGTGTTCACGCCGCCTTGGCGGATCAGCCTGGGCCTGTACGCCGTGGCCCTCGTGTTGACCGGCCTGGCGGGCTATTGCCTGTGGCTGTTCAATGCCTCGCCGCTGCGCATCTGGAACGGCTTGGGCCAGTTGGGCACGACCCTGATGCAGATGTTCCCGCCCACGGCCGGCGAGATGTTCTGGGACTTCATGGCCGCGATGGCGCAGACCGTGGGCATGGCCTTCATCGGCACCGTGGTGGCCGCCATCCTGGCCGTGCCGCTGGGCATGCTGGGCGCGCGCAACGTGCTGCCCAACTGGCTGGCGCGCTTTCTGCTTCGGCGCAGCAGCGACGTGCTGCGTGGCGTGGACCAGTTGATCTGGGCGCTGATCTTCGTGCGGGCCGTCGGGCTGGGGCCGCTGGCCGGCATCCTGGCGATCATCGTGTCGGACACCGGCACGCTGGCTAAGCTGTATTCCGAAGCGGTGGAGAACACCGACCGCAAATCGGTTGACGGCGTGCGTGCCTGTGGTGGCGGGCCGCTGCTGGGCGTGCGCTTTGGCATCCTGCCGCAGGTGCTGCCAGTGATGCTGTCCAGCGTGCTGTACATCTTCGAGTCCAACACGCGCTCGGCCACCATCCTGGGCATCGTGGGCGCCGGCGGCATCGGCTTCTTCCTGTCGGACCGCATCCGCACGATGAACTGGGAGGAAACCTCCTTCATCATCGTGTTGATCCTGGTGACGGTCTACCTCATCGACGGCCTGTCCAAGGCCATCCGCACCCGGCTGATCAGCGGCAAGGTCGCCGGTGGCCTGACGGGCTTGCATTGAAGGCCCTGCGAGACCCTGCCATGAGCTTCCTTGACGATCGGTTCTTTGACAACTTGCACGGCCTGTACACCGAGCGTGGCGCGCAGCGCTACGAGATCAACGGCCGCGTGGGCGGCGTGACGCAGCTGCAGCACGCACTGCAATGCGCGGCCTGGGCCAGCGAGAGCGGCTCGCCCGACACCCTGGTGGCCGCTGCGCTGCTGCACGACCTGGGCCACTTGCTGTACGAACAGCAGGGCGCCGAGATGAGCGCCACGCAAGACGACGTGCACCAGTACAAGGCCTTGCCCTTCCTGCGCCCGCACCTGCCAGCTGCGGTGCTGGAACCCATCAAGCTGCACGTCGACGCCAAACGCTACCTGTGTGGCACCGTGGCCGGTTACTGGGACACGCTGTCCGACGGCTCCAAGCGCAGCCTGGCGCTGCAGGGTGGCCCGTTCACGGACGAAGAGGCGCAGGCCTTCTTGCGGCAGCCCCATGCTGCCGAGGCCGTGCAGCTGAGGCGCTGGGACGACATGTCCAAGGACCCGGCGCGTGTTGTGCCGGGCTTCGAGGCTTACCGCGAACTGTTGGGCCGGCTGTCACCACCGCAGCCGTAGCCGCAGCCTCAGCCGCCGGCCGCGAGATGAGCACGGCCGACGCCACCCTTGCCGACATTCGCGCCACCGGGCCCGGCACCGCCGCACCGCTGCTGCGCACCGAATACTGGGCTGCCCATTGGCCCGGCCCGCCAGGCGCGGGCCGGCGATGCACCGGTGCGCGAAGGCCGCTTCCAAGGCTGGCGGCGCCCATTGTGGGGCACTGGCCTGGCGGGCGCCGACCGCCGGGTAGCGCGATCAACCGACCGCCCACGGCGCGCGGCCGCATGGCTTGAAGCGCGGCCCGGCTCAGACAGCCAGTACGAAGTCCTGCAGACGCACGAAAGTCTGACCACCCGCTGGCTCGGCGCACAGGCACAGCCGGTCCAGCACCAGCGGCATGTCACGTTGCAGCGCCATCAATGGGCGGCGTGCGCAGGCCTGCACGGCGGCGGCTTCGTCAGCCGAGGCCGTCATCGCCAAGGTCATGTGGAACCGGAAGCGATCCAGCACGTGCGGGTAGCCGTGCGCCTGCAACAAGGCGCGGCCGCGGTCGTCCAGGCGATGCGGCTGGCGGCGTGCCAGGTCGTCCGGCGTCAACGGCGCGCGCAGGTTGTCCAGGTCGAGCACGCAGTGTTCGGCCAGGGCCCGCAGCGCGGGCGGCGGTGTGGTGGGCACCAGGGCCACATAGCCGTCCAGCACCTGCACCTCCACAGGCCCCAGCGCCACGCGGCGGTGCTGGCCAGCCAAACGTTCAAGGCGCTGCACCAGCGCGTCGGGTGTGCAGCCGGGTACCAGGCGGAAAGGCGCCTTCAGCGTGGCATGAAAGCCGTAGCGGCGCGGTTCCTGCAACATGACTTGCCAGGCCTCGGCTTCAATCGCGGCCGGCTGCCAGGCCCCTTGCAACCACAGGCGACCGAACTGTGACCAGGGCGAGTCGAGCGCCGGCGCGAAGTACACCGCGTAGCGCGCGGCCATGCCCGCGATGGCCAGGCTGGGCTCGGGTGGCCCGGCCCTAGCCATGGACGTCTTCCGTGTTGACGACCAACTGCACCCGGTCGCCACTGAACAGCGTGATGCCAAACTTCACCCGCGTGCCCTCGGCATCGGCATCCACCGATTCCACCTGCAGCACCGGGCGTGTCCGCGGCTGGCATAGCGTGCGCGCCAGCGCCTCGTCGGGCAACTGCGTGGTGATGCGGCTGCTGACGCGGCTGTAGTCAGCCACGCCCAGGGCGCGCATGGCGTCGCTCACGGTTTCGCCAGCGGCCAGGCGTTCCAGCACGCCCGCAAACCGCGCCGCCGGAAAGTACATCACGGCCATGGCCAGGGGTTGGTTCCCGGCCAGTTGCAGCAGCTCGGCCACCAGCACGCGGGTCCCCTTGCGAAGGCCCAGCGCTTTGGCCACCGGTGGCGTGGCCGCCTCTTCGCGGCCTGCCAACAGCTGCCGCGCAGGCTGCAGGCGGTTGCGCAGCATGTTTTCGCTGTAGCGGGTGCGGCGCGCCAAGGTGTAGTCCACCCACTCACTCTGCACGAAAGCGCCGCGGCCCTGCTCGATACGGATCAGGCCGTTCTCCTGCAGCACGGCCAACGCCTGGCGCAGCGTGTGGCGATTGACCTTGAAGCGCTCCGCCAGGGCAGTTTCGCTGGGCAGGACGCCGGCTGCCTGGTACCGGCGCTCTCGGATCTCGAGCTCCAGCGTGTCGGCGATCTGCTTCCACACGGTGACGCCGATGCGGCGCTGCAGGGGCTGGAGTGAGGTACCGGGCAATGGGGTGTCGCTTGTCATGGTCGGGACTTGCCAGCAGCAGTGGGTGACTGCGACTGTGTCCACTCATCTAGACAACCGTATGACACACGTCTCTCGATGCGGCGTCAACGCAGCGGTGCACCTCTTCTCGATGTTCCGGCATCGCATTGTCATGCGAGTGACTTGTTGATTCCCGAGGCTACGGTCCGTTAGCACCAGCCGCAAACACCTCTAGACAACCTGATGACTCCTTCTGCTGAACTGCCTCCGCCACGACCCGGCGAGACCACGTTGCCTGTCGCCTTGCGCCGCGACTGGCTGGCCGTGCTGGCGCGTGCCGGCACCGAAGATCTCGAGGACGGCCTGCGCCGCAACGCGCCCGGGCTGCGCTACGAATTCCTCCGCCGGCCCGAGCGCGGCATGGTGATGCTGCGCGGCCGTGTGGGTGGAACCGGCGACCCCTTCAACCTGGGTGAAGCCACGGTCACGCGCTGCACGGTGCGGCTGGCCGACGGCGGCGTCGGCACTGGCCACGTGCTGGGCCGTAACCGCCGCAAGGCCGAACTGGTGGCGGTGTTCGACGCACTGCTGCAAGAGCCCGCTTACCGCGCCGCGCTGGAGCGCGAGCTGGTGGCCAGCTTGCGCCAGCAGCAGCAAGCGCGGCGGGCCAGCCAGGCTGCGGCCACTGGGGCCAGCAAGGTCGAGTTCTTCACGATGGTGCGGAGCGAATGATGGTTTCGCATGACTCCCAGCCCGCCGCAGCCATCGCGCTGCCCCGGCCGCTGAGCCAGCTGCCGCTGGGCTTTGCCGATGCAGCAGCCGACGCGCAGGCCAGCTTTCGCGCCGCCCTGCAGGCGCTGTCCATGCCAGGCCTGCCGCTGCCTTGCGGCGTGGCCGCGCCGACGGTGCCAGGCCTGATGCCGGCCACGGTGGCGCTGCTGCTGGCGCTGATGGACCACGAAACGCCCGTGTGGTGGGCCGCACCTGGGGCCGCACCTTGGTTGCAGTTTCACACCGGTGCACCGCAGGCGGCCAGCCCGGCGCAGGCGCACTTTGCGGTCTGCCAGCTGGGCGCTTCCTGGCCGGCGCTGGAAGCCTTTTGTCCGGGCACGGACGCATCGCCAGAGCGGTCGACCACGCTGTTGGTAGAGCTGGCTTCCTGGCAAGGCGGCACACCGCAGCGTTGCCATGGCCCTGGGTTTCGTGAGCCGCGCAGCTTGTGTCTGAGCGGCCTGCCGCCGGGCTTCTGGGTGCAGTGGCAAGACAACCACGCGCGCTTCCCGAGCGGGGTGGATGTCATCTTCATCTGCGGCGACCAACTCATGGGCCTGCCGCGCACCACCGTCGTCGGCAACGTGGCACAAGGGGTGAGCTGAATGTATGTCTCCGTCAAGGGTGGCGAGGCCGCCATTGAGAATTCCTGGCGCCTGCTGGCCCAGGCGCGGCGCGGCGACCCGGCGCTGCCTGAACTGAGCCTTGACACCATCGCGCAGCAAATGCGCCTGGCCGTGCACCGCGTGATGACCGAGGGCTCGCTTTACGACAGCGAACTGGCCGCACTGGCCCTGAAGCAGGCCAGCGGCGACGTGATCGAGGCCGTGTTTCTGCTGCGCGCCTACCGCACCACGCTGCCGCGATTTGGTTACGCGCTGCCGCTGGACACCGGGGCCATGCACATCGGCCGTCGTATCTCGGCGGCGTTCAAGGACTTGCCGGGCGGCCAGGTGCTGGGCCCCACCCCCGACTACACCCAGCGCCTGCTGGACTTTGCGCTGGCCGCCGACGGCGAGATGCCCGCCCCGCTGCCGGCCGCCGAGCCGGTGGCGGCCCAGATGCCGCGCGTGCTGGAACTGCTGAACCTGGAAGGCCTGATCGAGGCCGAGCGACCTGCCGAGACCGGCGCCGACGGTGCGGCCGAACCCACCGACCTGACCCGCGAGCCACCGGCCTTTCCAGCCACGCGCGCGGCGCGCCTGCAGTCGCTGGCACGTGCCGACGAAGGCTGGCTGCTGGCGCTGGGTTACTCCACACAGCGCGGTTATGCCAACAACCACCCGTTTGCAGGCGAGATCCGAATGGGCGACGTGGTGGTGGAAATGGTGCCCGAGGAACTGGGCTTCGTCATCGACATCGGCGACATCCGCGTCACCGAGTGCCAGATGATCAACCAGTTCAGCGGCAGCCGCGAAGTGCCGCCGCAGTTCACCCAGGGCTACGGCCTGGCCTTTGGCGAGTGCGAACGCAAGGCCATGTCGATGGCGCTGGTGGACCGCGCCTTGCGTGCGCGCGAACTGGGCGAGGCGGCCGTGGCACCGGCACAGGACGAAGAGTTTGTGCTGTCGCACGGCGACACCCTGGAATCGTCGGGCTTTGTGCAGCACCTGAAGCTGCCGCATTACGTGGACTTCCAGTCCGAGCTGGAACTGGTGCGGCGCCTGCGCCAGGCGCACCGTGCCGAGGGCAACGCCGAATGAACACCGACACCGTTTCCACCACGGGCGCAGCGCCGGCCGCCCAGCCGGCCCTGTCTGCGGACAGCGACTACAACTTCGCCTTCCTGGACGAGCAGACCAAGCGCCACATGCGCCGCGCGCTGCTGAAGGCCGTGGCCGTACCCGGCTACCAGGTGCCCTTTGGCAGCCGCGAGATGCCGCTGCCCTATGGCTGGGGCACGGGCGGCATCCAGGTCACGGCATCGATCATCGGCAGCCGCGACGTGCTGAAGGTCATCGACCAGGGCGCAGACGGCACCGTCAACGCCGTCAACATCCGCCGCTTCTTCGCGCGCATGACGGGCGTGCGCACCACCACCGCCACGGCCGAAGCCACCCTGCTGCAGACGCGCCACCGCATCCCCGAAACCCCTTTGCGCGAGGGCCAGATCCTGGTTTACCAAGTGCCCCAGCCCGAGCCGTTGTACCGCCTGGAGCCGCGCCGCGCGCAGACCGCACAGTTGCATGCATTGGCCGAGTACGGGCTGATGAGCGTGCGACTGTACGAAGACATCGCGCACCTGGGCGCCATCGCCCGCACCTACGACTACCCGGTGCGCGTGAACGGACGCTACGTGATGTCGCCTTCGCCCATCCCCAAGTTCGACAACCCCAAGATGCACCTGAACCCTGCGCTGCAGCTCTTCGGCGCCGGTCGCGAGAAGCGCCTGTACGCCGTGCCGCCCTACACGCCGGTGGAAAGCCTGGCCTTCGAGGACCACCCCTTCGAAGTGCAACGCTGGGACCACGCCTGCGCGCTGTGCGGCGCGAGCGACAGCTTCCTGGACGAAGTGATCGTGGACGACGCGGGGCGGCGTCTGTTCGTGTGTTCCGACAGCGACCACTGCCAGACACGGCAGCAAGCTGGCCACACCGGCACCGCAGTCAACCAGCAGGGGAGTCAGCCATGACCGCCGACGACCCGCTGCTCAGCGTGCAAGGCGTGGGCAAGCGCTACGGCGCCCGCTGGGCCTGCCGCGACGTCGGCTTCGACCTGTGGCCTGGCGAGGTGCTGGCCATCGTGGGTGAATCAGGCTCAGGCAAGAGCACGCTGCTCAACCTGCTGGCGCTGCGCACGCCCCTGGACGAAGGGGCGGTGCACTATGCGCTGCGCGCCGACGGCAGCACACCGGGCGGCCTTCACGACCTGGCCACGCTGTCGGAAGCGCGGCGGCGCCTGCTGGCGCGCACCGACTGGGGCTTTGTTGAACAGAACCCGCGTGAGGGCCTGCGCATGGCGGTATCCGCCGGCGCCAACGTGGCCGAGCGGCTGATGGTGCTGGGACAGGAACATTACGGTCGGCTGCGTGGCCAGGCGATGGACTGGATGCAGCGGGTCGAACTCGATGGCCACCGCATCGACGAGCATCCCACGCAGTTCTCTGGCGGCATGCAGCAGCGGCTTCAGATCGCGCGCAATCTCGTCACCCAGCCCCGCCTGGTTTTCATGGACGAGCCCACCTCGGGGCTGGACGTCTCGGTGCAGGCACGGCTGCTGGACCTGCTGCGCTCGCTGACCCAGAACCTGGGCCTCGCCTGCATCGTCGTCACGCACGACCTGGCTGTGGCGCGACTGCTGGCGCAACGCATGTTGGTCATGAAGGACGGCAGCGTGGTCGAGGCAGGCCTCACCGACCGTGTGCTCGACGACCCGCAGCACCCCTATACCCAACTGCTCGTCTCTTCGGTGCTCACGCCATGAACCACGGCCACTCACCTGCGCCTGCCGATGCGCTGCGCCTGCGGGCCAGCAGCCTGGACAAGGTCTTCGTGCTGCACCACCAGCATGGCGCGCAACTTCCGGTGTTTGCCGGCCTGCACCTGCAAGTGGCTGCTGGCGAGTGCGTGGCCTTGACCGGGCCTTCGGGTTGCGGCAAGAGCACGCTCATGCGCTGCCTGTACGGCAACTACGCGCCCAGCGGCGGGCGGGTCGAGGTGCTGCACCAGGGGCAGTGGCTGGATCTGCACCGCGCCGCCCCGCGCCAGGTCATCGCCGCGCGCCGCCACAGCCTGGGACATGTGACCCAGTTCCTGCGTGCCATCCCGCGCGTGCCCACGCTCGACCTGGTGGCCGAGCCCTTGTGCAGGCTGGGCGTGGACGAGACCCGTGCGCGTGAGCAAGCACGGGCGCTGCTGGACCGCTTGAACGTGCCGCAACGGCTGTGGTCGCTGCCACCGGCCACCTTTTCGGGCGGTGAACAGCAGCGCGTGAACGTGGCGCGTGGCTTCATCGCGGCGCAACCCGTGTTGCTGCTGGACGAACCCACGGCCTCGTTGGACGAACGCAACCGCCAGGTCGTGGTGGACCTGATCCTGCAGGCGCGCGCGCGCGGCGCAGCGCTGGTGGGCATCTTTCACGACGCCGAGGTGCGCCAGGCGGTCTCGACCCGCAGCTTTGAACTCGGGGCCGCTAAGTCCCCCACCTTCCGGAGCCCAGCTCATGTCTGAGATGCTGTTCAACAACGCCCAGTTGGTGACCGCCAACGAGTGCTTCCTGGGCCACGTGCTGGTGCGCGACGGGCTCATCGCCGACATGGGCCCGGGCCTGAGCGCGCTGCCCAGCGCGGTCGATCTGCAGGGTGATTTATTGTTGCCCGGCCTGGTGGAGGTGCACACCGACAACCTAGAAAAACACATGCTGCCGCGCCCGGGCGTGATGTGGGACCCGTATTCCGCCACCGTGGTGCACGACGCACAGTGCGCGGCTGCCGGCATCACCACCGTGCTGGACGCGGTGATGGTGGGCAGCCGCGACCTGGGTGGCGTGCGGCACCGCATGCAGGAAACAGCCATCGAGACCCTGCAGCAATGCCGCGAAGACGGCGTGCTGCGCGTGGAGCACCTGCTGCACCTGCGCTGCGAGGTGGCCACCGCCGACGTGCTGGCGCACTTTGAACGGCATGTGGTGCGGCCCGACCTGCGCATGGTGTCGGTGATGGACCACACGGCCGGGCAACGCCAGTGGCGCGACCTGGCCAAGTACCGCCAGTACATGGAACGCAATGGCCGCTATACCGAAGAGAAATTCGGCGCCATGCTCGAAGAGCAGCAACGCGAGCACGAAGCCTACGCATCCCGCCATCGGCAGGCGGTCATCGCGGGTGCGCGGGCCCGCTCCATTCCGGTGGCCAGCCACGACGACACCGAAGTCGAACACGTGGCCGAGGCGCATGCCGAAGGCATCACGATGTCCGAGTTCCCCACCACCCTGCACGCTGCACAAGCCGCGCATCGCGTAGGCATGGCCATCATCATGGGTGGGCCGAACCTGGTGCGCGGCGGCTCGCATTCGGGCAACGTGGCGGCCAGCGAATTGGCACAACACGGTTTGTTGGACATCGTCTCGTCCGACTACGTGCCGGCGAGCCTGTTGATGTCGGCCTTCAAGCTGCACGATGGCGGCTGGAGCCTGCCGCGTGCCGTGGCCACTGTCACGCGCACGCCTGCACGTGCGGTCGGTCTTCGTGACCGCGGTGAACTGGCAGTCGGCCAGCGGGCCGATTTGGCACGCGTGCGCCGCAACGGGGGCTGCGCCAACGTGATGCAGACCTGGGTGCGCGGCGAGCGAGTGGCCTGAGGCGTAAGCCAAACAGCGGAACAGGCAGTGTCGACAGCGTGCCGGGAGAGGCGGTCCGTCGAAAACGGAGCTGCTGTTGAGTGGCTTTGCGCGGCTGTATGCGGTCCACACCCATCCTCCCACCTGACCAGCAAGATGATTCAGCCCACCGAGGCGAGTAGCTCACTTTCTGAGCCACCTGGCTGCGACGATGCGAACTCCGTTGCAGGAGGTCGTGATGG
>Ga0209985_10003219_pt1 | contig 14087 bp, 16 predicted proteins | sample NOAtaG_FD_187305 | JGI IMG/M metagenome (GOLD analysis project Ga0209985, IMG submission 187305) | Freshwater lake microbial communities from Lake Erie, under a cyanobacterial bloom - NOAA_Erie_Diel6S_1000h metaG (SPAdes) (version 2) | ecosystem: Environmental > Aquatic > Freshwater > Lake ...
CCCCCCCCCCCCGACACTCGCCACGATCAGCCCAGCAGTTCACCAATGTCACCCGTGCTGTCTGCAAATTGTTCGCACGGAACACCCATCTGATTCAGCATGGTGACAAACAGATTGGACATCGGAATCTGATCGCTCAGACTCAGAAAACGACCATGAGCAAATCCCAGGCGTTGTCCACCAGCCAGCACAAGCGGGTAGTTATTGTTGTTGTGCGTTTCACTGTTACTGGACCCGTACAGCACCAGTGAGCGATCCAGAAGTGACGCATCACCCTCCCGCGCCGTCGCCATACGCTCAAGAAAATACGCCAGCTGCTCCGCCATGAAGCGGTCCCAGCGGCCAAGATTCTCTGACCCACCCGGTTTGTCCCAGCCATGTGCCAGCGAATGCAGCGAATCCTTGAATCCCTGCAGCTGCGGAAACTTGGCCGCCAGCGACGAACAGTCTGCCATGTTCGTGATCTGATATGTGGCCACGCGAGTCGAATCTGTGCGGCAGGCAAGATAAATCAGGTCGTACATCGTGCGAATGTACATCAAAGGAGCCTCATCGTCGGCTTCCAGATGCAGCAGATCGCGCTCCTCGTCCGTCAGCTCCGGACGGGGAACTTCCAGCCATTGCTGCGATCGCTTCACACTCTGCTCAATCTGCCGCACAGATGTCAGATACTCATCCAGCTTGTCCTGATCCTGAACACCCAGACGACGACGCAGACTGCGCGAATCATCCAGCACCTGATCCAGCATGCTGGAAGCACTCCTCAGCCGTCGGCCACTCGCCAGGAAATCAGCGTCACCTGACCCGAAGAAACGATCAAAGATCTGCTGCGGCTGATTCAACGCCGGGATCGGACGTCCACGATCATCGTAGGACAGCGTACTGGAACGAGTCGGTTCGCCGACACCTCCGTCCGTTGACATCACCAGAGAAGAAAAACGAGTCTGATCCAGAGCCGCCTGCGCCGCCACCTGATCGAGAGAGATCGAATTGCGAAGCATCTTGTTGTTCAGAAAGGCAGCCGTCAGAAACGTGTCACCCGTGTCGTGCGCGCCCATGCGGCGACCATTGGGATGGGAGAGCCCGCCGAGGATCGTGAGCCGTTCACGGTGCGGTTCCAGGGGCCGCAATGTTTCCGTGAACTGATAATCGAATCCAGTGCCCTCCGGGAACCACCGCCAACGCTTTTCGTCACTGTCCGGCTTTGGCAATGCCACTCCGAAACCAAAGTACAGCGCCACCAGTCGAGCCGGAAACGATGCACCGGCAGACTGACCCGCTGCACCCTCCATACACTCCAGCCACGGCAGGCCCAGGGAAACTCCCGTCCCCCGCAGAAATGTCCGTCGATTCACACGCCATGACCCCATACTCATTGCTGCACCCCGGTCTTAGGAATCGTTCGGAGCATTAATCCACCTGCCGCTGACACACTCAGCCGCCTATTTTGTGTTGAACGGGTCACTGAATACAAGTTCATTAATTAAATCCCGGATTCCCAGTTTCTTTTGAGCAAGTTGCCCGGAGAGTTCCTCGATCGCCGCCTCATCTGCACGTTCCACCTGCCGGCCCAGAGCATACGCAAACAGTCGAGTCACCAGAGACCGCGCAACCTGGTGCTGATGCGCAGCCACCAGATGCTCACGCAGCGCATCAGCCCCGGTCAGTACGATGCCTCCGGGCAGCTCGCCAGTCGACTCAACCGGCAAAGTGATCATCTTCCCCTCCCGAATCCGCCGCACTTCGTCCCGCCAGCGCCCCGTGGCGTCATAACCCTCAAGAGCGATCCCCCAGGCGTCAAGGTTGCGATGGCAGCTGGCACAGGCTGGTTTCTGACGATGCACCTCAAGCTGCTGACGCACCGACAGCTCATGGAAATTCGGAGTACTTTCTTCCAGCGAAGGCACATCCGGTGGCGGGGGTGCAGGTGGATCATGCAGCAGGCGATCGCGAATCCAGACCGCTCGACGAATCGCGTGCGAATCAGCACCCGTGGAATTGGCCAGCAGAAAACTCGCCTGCCCCAGCAGACCACCCCGATGATGGTCCGCAGACAGCTCCACCCGCCGGAAACTCTCACCCGCCACTCCCTCAATTCCGTAGTGCCGCGCCAGGCGACCATTGAGCATCGTGAAATCCGACTGCAGCAGCTTGTCCACAGTGTGATTCTCCTCGATCAGATGTCGCAGATAGGCAATCGTCTCACCCCGCATATCCGCCCGCAGCCGCTCATCGAAATCCGGGTACAGCTCCCGCTGAACAGCCACACTGTCCATGTTCTTCAGCTTCAGCCACTGCTCTGCAAACTGCTCCACAAATCGCCCGGATTCAGGATGGTTCAGCATCCGCTGCACCTGCTCAGAACGAACCCGCCGATCACTCAATCTGCCGGCTGCCGCCAGATCCAGCAGTTCCTGATCCGGCATTGTGCTCCACAGGAAATAAGACATGCGGGACGCCAGCTCCCAGTTGTCGATCGGCCGCTTTTCATCATCGCCAGGCTCCACGAGGTACAGAAACTCCGGACGAATCAGCACCAGCGACAAGGCTTCTATCATCGCCTCCTCATAGCTCGGAAACTCCGGACGAACCGCTGTCAGAAATGCCATGATCGACTGCAGTTCGCTTTCCTGTACCGGTCGACGCCAGGCCCGACTCATGAATCGACGCAGAACCTCCGCAGAATACGCCGCCTCACTGCCTGCCCGCAAAGGTGATTCAAACAGGATCCTGCGATGTGTTTCCGGTGGCCACTGGTCAAAAAGCGGACCGACGAATTCCACCCGGCGGATCACAATCGTCGCCAGCGCGGGTTCATGCGGATACGAGCGTTTGTCGTCCACCTTCTGCTCCGCAGGACGCTGTGACAAATCATCAAAGCGATTGCGTACACGCACCACCAGTCCCGGGTACTTCCCCTGACCCCGCACAGGCAGAGGAAACTCTTCCAGACGACCGCGAAACTCAAAGGTCTGCTCCTCCGTCGTCGTGAGCTCAATCAGCTCAAACTCACGCATCAGAAGCTCTGTGTCCGGTCGGTATCCCAGAGAAACTTCCAGCAGCGGAAAACCCTGCCCAGCCTGAATCTCGGCCGCCACCGTCACCCGAATCAGAAACTCTCCGACCTCCGGATAATCTTCCTTCATAGTCGCCAGAAATTCCTGAGAACGCTGCAGACGATTCGCCCGCACAGCCTTGCCCAGCCAGTCGTCAAGGTTGCTCTCCACCCATTCCTGCCGCGTCACCCGCGGGGCTTCACCCAAAACAATCGCCCGACCCAGTGCTCGACGCGCATTCGCCAGATAATACTCCAGCTGGATGGCCGACATCTGCAGCGCCTGACCGTTGTTCGTAAAACCATCGGCCGAGATCCCATCCGGGGGAAGATCCCCCGCGTAGTCCATGTCGATTCCGATCAAATCCTGCATCGAGTTCTGATATTCAACGCGATTCAGACGCCGCATCACCACACGACCCGCCGTTGCCCGGTTCGCTTCATCCGCCGCCTGCAACTGCCGACGGATCTGCGTCGTGAGCGTTTCCAGTTCCGCTGCGGTCAGCTGAGGCTGGTCCGCAGGAGGCATCTCGGCCTGGTTCAGCACGTTGAGCACCTCGTGCCACATCTCAGCCGCCACTCGATCGTTCAGCAGATCACCTGAAAGTGTGTCCAGACGCACCCGCGATTCCTGCTTCAGGGGACCATGACACCGATAACAGTGCTGCTGCAGTATCGGAGCCACCGCAGCTTGCCACGCCGGACCTTCGTCCGCACACGCTGCTGCTGCACAGATCGCCACGATAATCGCGGGAACCAGCAGGATCCGCTGTCGAAGAAGTTTCCGGCTCAAAACTGTTGGCTCCCACGATTCCGTTTCGCTGTCGTCCTGCTACGCTCCTTATCATAACTGCTCGGGCTCCGCAGTTCACGCCTGTTTTCCGTGCTTTGGCCTCAATAATCATGACCGCTGCGCAAAACCAGAATCCCGCTTCTGACACAACCTGGAATCACTCCACTCCCGTTGTGTTCTCACCACTCTTCGCCTGGCCCCCCAGACCAAAGGCCGCACTGCTCACACTCACACAAAGGTGGTTCACACTCTCCCGCAGCGTGTTGTTTCTGGCCATGGCCGTGCTGGTGCACAAGTACCTGCTGCCCGTGTCAGAACAGATGAAATCACTGGCCGGCAGCTGGGTCGCCCTGGTGTTCCTCAGCAACTTCCTGTTCATGCTGATCATCGCCGGCAGCCTGCACCTGTTTCTATTCACGTTTCGTCTCCAGGGAAAGCAGCTCAAGTACGATCACCGCGAATCCCATGAGCTCAGCCGAAAATTCACGTTTCACAGCCAGGTCCGCGACAACATGTTCTGGTCGCTTGTCAGCGGCTCAACAATCTGGTCCATCTACGAAATGCTCTACTTCCACGGCGTCGCTCGCGGCGCAATTCCCACAGTCACACTGACAGAACATCCCTTCGCTTTTGTACTCTGGCTGCTGGCAATGCCCATCATCACCTCTTCACACTTCTACGCCACTCATCGGCTGCTGCACTGGCCACCCCTCTATCGCACTGTACATCGACTGCACCATCGCAATATCCACATCGGACCATGGTCCGGAATGGCCATGCACCCGGTGGAACACGCCTTCTACATTTCCTCGGTCCTGATCCACTTCATAATTCCATCCCATCCCGTGATCCTGCTGATGCACCTCTACGGCCGCTGTCTCGGACCAGCCTTTTCTCACTCGGGTTTCGAAAAACTGATCATCGGCAACAGCCCCGTCCTCGATTCCGCCGACTTCCACCACCAGCTGCACCACCGCTACTTTGAATGCAATTACGGAACTGCGGAAACGCCGTGGGATCAATGGTTCGGGACCGATCACGATGGCTCACAGGCAGCCACCGAACGTGTGCGAGCAAAAGTCCGTGCTCGGGCGACTCATTGACGCACAGGACGCAATACAGGAGACGCGCATTCGAATGCCGAACACACCATGAGTTTTCGCCTTCGATTTACGGCATCAGGCAGCGAGCTTTGCCAGGTGCTGGCAGGCAGACCGAGGATTCTTTGGAACTGATCCCCAGTGGTTTCTCACGATTCACACGACACCTGCCCACCGGTCCCGGTACTTGGGCAGGCTCCGTCGCAGTTGTTTCGCCGGGTAGTTCCGAATGGCGATAAACTGCGAGCAAGGTTCGGTGGCGGGCTGGTAGCACGAGGTACGCGGCAGGTGGGACGGCAGGCCGGCGATTGTGCTCGGACGCCGGACATCCCCCGCAAAAAGCTGGGACGTTAAAAGTCCAGTTTTCACCCCAAACAACCGCGACACGCACGACGCGAAAACCCGGTACTCGTCCCTCCACAGCCAACGTAAAAAGTCCGACGTCCGTTCCTCACTCCCTCGTTCCTTGTTCCTTGTCCCCCCCCCCCCGCAGCGGAGGGATTTTCAAGGCATGGCTCACATCGATGCTGCGGGAAGGCCGGCGGTGGAATGAGATTACAGCGGACCGGCAGTGTGGGTCCCACTGGGGTAACCAGCGATAGTACTGACTGTCGCCGTGCGAGGTGGCGTTCGTCGACCGTCGCTCTGCGAAGAGTTGAATTTCCCTTTCGCGGAGCGAAAGGCGACAATCAGAGTGCGATGGGGCCAGTGTCCCTCGAGCAGCCGCGGCTGTTCGGTGACGGCGTCGACAACAATAGCCTCTCGGAATGGTTGCGAACCGCATTGCCTAGCGATTCCGCGGTGTATTCCAGCCCCCATGGCCATTCGACCTGCCTTCCGATTTGCACTCTGGACAAATTTCACCGCAAGCATGATACTCCAGAGAAGGGCGCCGGTGTGGCTGCCATGTTCAGCCTCATACAGGCGACATGCCATGCGCTGCCAGAATTAAGCAACCTCCCGGGATGCGATTTCAAAGTCGCTATGCTCATCATGCGTTTCCTGGCAGGATTCTCCGGTTTTAGAAAGGCCAGTTACTTCAACGCCGCGCCACTAAGATCCGCAAGTAGCCTCAGGAAGCAGTTTGTGGCTGACCAATCCGTCTGGCCCGCTCGTTTTCTGTCAACATTCAAGGAACGCGATTAAGCATGAGTGACGAGGGTCTGGAGCGACGTCGCAGCAAGGTGAATGAGCTTCTGCGCTTGAGCATCGATAAGAAACTCTTGAGAGGGGGAAGCAGCGACGCGCTGGCTCTGCTTGAAAAAGCCTACGATCTTGCCACTACGGGGCTCAAATTGCCTGCACCATGGACTCACCTGATTGCGTATCGCCTTGCCCACCTGAAATCTCGTGCGACTGGGCCGGACCGTGACGAACTCGAGCGAATTGATGCCTTGTTTGCGGAAGCGTCGGAGTTGCCGGAACTCAGGGCCTTCGCATTGGCCTATCGAGTCGCCATACTGACCCGTCTCGAAGTGCATCACCCCAGCTCACTCGCGGCTCACTGGCAAAAGAAACGTTTGGACTGTTTTCAGAAAGCAGTTCAGGCAATCCACCATTCGCAATTGAATCCTGAATCGAGGTTACCTGTCCCCGCTGTTCTGCAATCGACCGTACTCAATCTTCTCGAATTCGCCAGTTACATGCTGGCGTTACCGTACAAGGATCTTGAAGGCCTTGCGATTAGCGACGTGATTGAACAGTGCTATGCCGGTGGATGGTACATCGCAGGCCGCGGAATCGAGAAAATTCGGATGACCGAAGGATTTGCGCGGAGTGAATTCAAGGCCCGAACGGCTGCATCTGACGGGCTGTTCATTGAACTTAGCCGGACTTCCGCGACGTGGTGGCTGGTCAGCAAGGGCGTCGCCTCAGAATCTCAAACCGTGAACCAGGACCATGCAAAACTTGTGCTGTTGTCCATCGTTCAGCCCCCGCTGCTGCCGGCGGACTTGCAACGCCGTGTTGTCGGCACGGATGGTAAGGACAGCGCGGCACGGTTTCGGCAGGTTAAGTCGCGCACACAAAAAGGAATTCAATCGCTCGCCAGAGATGAAAACCTCCTCGTCTTTCACGGCAATATACTCAATCCTGACATCTGTGTGATTGGGCTGGTCGAAGAAAAATCTTGATGAGCAACTGTGGCCTGATCAGTTTGTCACACCGTTGTCACACGAAATCTTCCAGAATCCTTACGGCATCACCATTCAGACCGTCTGAACACGTGCTGCCAGAGCGGATCACTCCTGCAGGAGACTGGAATATGTCGCAGAACCTCTACTTTGCCTACGGCTCGAACCTCAACCTGTCAGACCTGAATGCCTGGCTGGAACGCAATGGGTATTCACCTGATCTTCTGGAATTTCACTCGCCTGCCTGCCTCCCGGACTTTGAGCCGGCTTTCACGTATCGCTCCGCGAGCCGCGGAGGCGGAGTGCTCAGTATCCGTGAACGCACTGGCAGTATCGTCGAAGGAGTAGTCTTCAAGGTCCGAGAAGGCGGCTGGGAAGCGCTGGATTCAAAAGAAGGTGCCCCCCGCTGTTACAGACGCCACAATGTCACTGTGCTCACACCGAACGGTGCTGCAATTCGGGCGGTCACGTATCGGGTGACGCCGTGCCATGAGAGTCGATTCGTCGCCCCGACGGATGACTATGTTTCCGTTGTTCGAGCAGGAATGAAGCGCTGGCGCATTTCTGATCAGGCGGTCACTGCGGCATCCCGAAACCGCAGACCGCCGCTCGCTGAAGGTCTCTTTGTTTACGGCACATTGCTGCGTAATGGCAGCCGCTTTTCCCTGCTCGCCGAACATGGAATTCGGTCTGTCATCCTCGCGGAAACGTTTGGACAACTGGCTGATCTGGGCCAATACCCGGCGATGTTCAACCTCGACTCGCGCAATGACCTGGTGCAGGGTGAGTTGGTCCTAATGCGGAATCCACAGTCACTGCTCCAACTCCTCGACGTCATCGAAGGGTTTCGTGGATTTGGTGTCCTCGGCTCGCTGTTCCAAAGAACGCGAATCACGGTCGACGCAGGAGAAGGGCGACTTCGGCATGCATGGACTTATTACATGGACACCGATTCTCTGAACTCCGGCACCACCGAGGCCATGACGATCCCCTCCGGCAGCTGGCGAGTAAGGTGTGGGACTCACGAACGATTCATCGAACGTCTCGTCGCAGAACACGTCGGCAATAACGAACGAGCGTTGGCGGAACGCCTTGCCGGTCAACTGCCGTTCTCTTTTATGGATCGGCAGGTCGCCACCGATTCACTGCTCCCTTTGAAGAACGCCATTCTCGATGGCCGACTGTCCGAACGGCGTCTGGCGCAAGTGTCTGGCTGCTGGACCGCCAATCCTGCAATCCTCTGAAGCCCGGAGCCGACGACTCAGCAGGCCACCCTGGTGACCTCGAACCTGCTGATTCTGGCGGCATCGAATGTGCTGTTTCCACTGGTTAAGTGCTGCGAACCGGGGAGCCCGGCAGCAGGTTCTGAATACGGGTCGGAAAATGCGATTTGACCGCCTTTTCTGGGGAGTTTCCGTCACCTCAGATGACTGACACCCCTCGGCAGCCAGCGGTCCGGAAAATTCCGCTGTGTGGCATATTGACCCACAATCAGATGCTCAATAGACTGTACGTCAGATTGCCACATCAACATTGGGAAAGAAAGTTATGACAACTACCAGAGCTGATGCCCGGATCAATGTTCGCCTCCCGAGCGAACTGAAACAAACGATTGAAGAAGCTGCCGCAGCTCTGGGCCAGACCGTGAGCGAATTCACCATTTCGACGGTTGTTCAGGAAGCTCGTCATGTACTTGAAGCAGCTCAGGTGACAAGACTTTCTCGACGGGACCGGGATCTTTTCCTGGCGGCACTGGATGATGTGGATGCAACGCCAAATGCTGCTCTGAAAGCCGCAGCCCAACGATACGGAAATCGACGTGTCTGATCCTTCAGCACTCAGCTGGGCCATTGAATCATTTGATCGGACGCGACACGAACGGACTCTCTTCGATTGCGGCGTTCCAGTGCTCAATGAATGGCTGCTCACCAAAGTTAGTCAGTTTGAAAAGAAAGACCTGGCCCGCACGTATGTGTTGGTCCGGAACGGCTCTGTCGTTGTCAAAGGGTACTACGCACTCTCAAATCACACCGTCATCTACGATTCCCTTCCCGAGGAGCAGGCAAAGGGATTACCTCGGATTGATGTGCCAGTGGTTTTGATTGGACGACTTGCTGTCGACCGTTCAACACAAGGTCAGGGAATGGGTGAGTTTCTGCTGATCGATGCACTTCGTCGAGCGGAGTATCTGGCCGAGAGGATTGGCATCCGGGCTGTCGAGGTTGACGCGATCAATGAGTCCACCCGAAAGTTCTATATGAAGTACGGGTTCGTTTCGCTCAAGGACGACGCTCGCCACCTGTTTCTGCCTGTGCATGTCATTCGGAAACTACAGCTCCCGCCGCTTTAGCCTGGTCGAGATTACTCCGAGGCAATATCAATATGCTGCCCGCCTTGCTCTTTAAGACGCCAGTCTACTTGACGCTGGTGACGATTGAATGCGGAGACTTTTCTCGCAGCGCCTCAGACTCCCAGGGGGCTTCAGCTGCTGCTGCCGAATGCAGCCACACGGTATCGATGGCGACGCACGTGCTTCCCGTTTGGGAAACCTGTCCGAATCCGCACCGAACCGGGAACAGCGCTCAAGACCCGCAGTTCCAGCGGTCCGCGGGGCTGAGATTCTGACACAAGCCCGCAGGATCCCCCCTGTTTTTCGCAACGAAAGCCTGCCCGAGCCCGCCTTATGCAACACACCGAACAGCGGGCCTCATAACGTCTCTTGAAACCACGCCAGTCGGCTCGGTGATTGCAGCGTTGCCCGATGGCCAAAGGGCCAGTTGGGAGACCGCTGTGCTGACCGACAACACCGTTCAATTGAAAGCGAGGTGCCGCATGGCAAATCGACCCACTCAGGATTTTCGTATCGGTAAAGTGAAAGCTGCAGACTGGCTGGCGCACAAAAAAGCCGCAGGGGTTCGAGTCGAACCCCTGCGGCTCCTGAACGTCCCCGGCGGGATTCGAACCTGCGACCTTCGGTTTAGGAATTCCTAAAGCCTTTCCTATGCGTTTCTGATGCTGGCGCAAATCCCGGATTTTCATGTGTTTTTGCGTTTACACCCCTTCGACCCTGCGTTCCCAGGGCGAAAAAAACGCGAATTAGTGGGGGGACTTTGAAGGCCAGCTTTCACCCCGAACAACCGCGACACGCGCGACGCGGAAACCCGGTGCTCGTCCCTCCACAGCCAACGGAACAAGAGCCGGCGTCCGTCCCCGGATTCCCTCGTTCCTCACTCCCTCGTTCCTCGTTCCTCGTCCCCCCTCCAGCGGACGGATTTTTCAAGGCATGGCTCACATCGATGCTGCGGGAAGGCCGGCGGCGGATGGAGATTGCAGCGGACCGGCAGGGAGGCTGGCAGCATTCAGGTGCCGCGGGAATCCGATATCATGCGACACGTATCAGCGAGAGACAGGCCTTGAGGATTCCGTTTGGCCTTGCTGATCACTCTCCCCAAACGGCATAATTGCCGGCGGAAGGAGAACGTTATGCCCGGATCCACGGATGTTGCGTCCAACGATGACCTTGAAAATCGCGTTCGACGACTGGAAATGACTGTCCAGTCGCTGCTGCAGACACAACCACGGAATCAGCAGACTGCCGACGCTCTGCCATGGTGGGAGCGAATCGCTGGTACATTCCATGGTGACGAAGAATATCGCCAGGCTATGAGCATCGCCGCCAGTATCCGTCGCGATCAGAAGCCTGAGGACGAAAACAATTCACGGTCGCGGAACACTCGATGAGCCCAAAAACTACGAAAGCCCAAAACTCAAAAGTGCTCGGAGACGCCGCTGAGTATTACGCGCTCAGTCAGTTTGCATTCGCTGGCCGGCCGGGAACCAAAATGCCCGACAACTGGGAAGGTTATGATCTCGCGGTCGAGACCGGGACAGAAAAAGGGCAAGGGACTGGACTGCAGCGAGTCAGTGTGAAGTTACGAACAGAAAGCGATGGCTGGAAGGCCGCCAGTTGGTTTATGTTTGATGACCGCAGGGAGTGCGACTGGATTGTGTTCATCTTCAAGCAGAAGGAAGGGGCTCTGCGGAGCTGGATCATTCCCTTCACTGTTGCTAAGGATTACGCCAACGTTCCCGGCCCTGAACGTAAGGATCCGTGGATGAGAGACATTTCCTTCGAAAAGCTGCAAAGGAAACCTCTCTGTGACTACGAGAACAACTGGGAACTGCACGCGTGACTTTCTCCGGACCAGATCTTCTTCGGTCCGTCACTGTTTTGGAAGATGTCGTGAATTGCCACACAATCTTTGATAGGATGCCACCGGTCGATTCCGCCGGATAGGGCTGCAAAGTGACAGTTCGCGGTCAACCTTTGAAAACGGTGTCAAATGAAGAAACAACAAATTGAACAAGTTGTGGCCGATCTCCCGGAAGACGTGGATGTCGACCACCTGATTGAGCACCTGCACCTGCTTGACAAGCTGGAAAAGTCTGAGCAGCAACTGGCTCGCGGCGAAGGCATTTCACATGAAGCTGCTAAGCAAAGGTTGAGGCAGTGGCTGAAATAGTCTGGGCTCCCCATGCACTGGATGATGTAGAGAAACTGATTGCGTATATCGGTGGCGACTCTATTGTCCGAGCGCAGTGATTCGCTGCAAGACTCAGGAATCGCGTAGAGTCCCTCGGTACCCGGCCGGAATCAGGTTCCTGGCTTCCTGAAGATGAACGGCACGTTTACCGCCAGATCTTTCATGGTGCCTGGCGAGTCATTTATCGCTATGACTCAGATACCGTCTGGATCGTTGCGGTCCATCATTCAGCACGCATGCTGGATTTAGTGAGCTTTTGACAGCACGGCTCAGATCGATGCTGCGGGGAGGCCGGCGGCGGACGGAGATTGCAGCGGACCGGCAGCGTGGTGGCCGATGTTGGGGCCGGCGCCGAAGCTTGAACCCGGGCTGGCGACTGGAACGGGGGTGAGCGGGGGCAGCAGTTGCATGCGGGTCAGGCAGGCGGTGAGCAGGTGGATCGACTGAGTGGCCCAGTGGCGGGTGGCGGGGGTCAGGCGGTGCAGGATTTCCACGTTGCGGCCGCTGGCTTCAGGGAACATGAGCAGCAGGCCCGTCGTACGCCTGGGCCATGCAGCAGATCGTGAAGGCACGGAGAAAAATATCGACTTACGTCATTTACCGCGTTAGAATGTGCGTCAAAGGAGCCAAAATGACACTCGATCTTCACCTTCAACTTCCTGACGAATACGTCGAAGCATTGCGGCAGCATGCCGCCGCAAGCGGCGAATGCGTTGATGCATACGTCAGTCAACTGAGTGCGGAGCATTTGCAGCCTGACGTCGCATCTGCTCGACCGGCGAATGCCAGTTCCCGTGATTTCGGGGTATGGCTCAGGTCGTGGGCATTGCAACACCCGCAACTTCAGCACGTGGTGGACGACAGGCGCGACTCAATCTATGCTGGCTGCGGCGAATGAAAGTGCTGGCTGACACCAATGTAATTCTACGGTCCACGCAGCCCGCAAATCCTGGGCATGCTCTGGCGTTGTCAGCGATGGCGTGGCTGTCCGAATCGGGGCATGAACTATGTCTGGTGCCTCAGTCGATCTACGAATACTGGGTCGTTGCGACTCGCCCGATGGCAGTCAATGGTTTTGGCATGCCGATGTCGGACGTGGACCGGAGGATTCAGGAACTGTTGCTGCACTTCACTCTGTTGCGTGATGAACGTGGCGTCTATTCGCGCTGGTATAACCTGGTTGTATCACGTCATGTTCAGGGAAAACAGGCGCACGACGCTTGACTTGTCGCTGCGATGGAGCGGCACAATGTGAAGCATTTGCTGACATTCAATCGCGCTGATTTCGCGAGGTTTCCCGCTATCGTTGTCCTCTCGCCTGACGAACTCCAATCAGGAATGACCATTCCACACCTGTAACAATCACGGGTCGGTTTCAGCATGTTTGCCCGCCAGGAATCCAGAGGGCCGGGAAGACTGTCCAGCCCTGGACTGACATGAAGTCGCTTACCCGACCGTTGACCAGTATCCCGGCACGCGGGCAGGCTTCGCCCCAATCCCCGGTGACTCTGAGTAAAGCCCCACCGCCAACCCTGCGACCCCGCGGGGATTGGCTGGATTCCGCGGGACGATGAGCCCAGATTCCCGATAGCCCCCGAATCTCAGGGCTGCTCCCTGAGCCAGTTGAGGGGCTCCGTCGCGGCTGTTTCGCCGGGTGGTTCCGGATGGCGATGAGCTGCGGGCAGGGTTCGGTGGTGGGCTGGCACGCAGCAGGCGGTTTGGTTTGCGGCTCAGCGGGAGCTTCGCCCTCCCAGGGGGCTGAAACACCGGGAAATTCTATTTGCGGGGCGGGGATCGGCGATATGCAACGCCGGGGGTCAGAGGGGCCATAACGCTGGTTGAGTGCTGCGGCCGGGAGTCGCGGGCATAGGACGAGTCAGTGCCGACACCGCGCAGCGTGTGTTCCTGAAACCACAGATCACTCAGATTCCACAGATACAGCACTCTGAAAACGACCCGCTTCATCTGAGCTATCTGTGAAATCCGTGGCTGGAAAACGCGTCAATTCCCGTGGCCCCGACGACCGTTCGTCGCTGTTCGCGAAACCACAAAAACGCGGAGTCGATGTCGGACTCTGCCCTGTCCGTAAGCAGGACTTTATAGCGCATCGTCACCGCCGGTAATACCGTATTTTTTGGCCAGTGCCTGCAGAGCTTTGCGTGCTGGCTTGACCCGTCCTGCGGCAGAGTCGGCAAGCCCCTCACGGATCACCTCGACAGTCTCGGCAAGATCCGCCTTTGCAGCCCGATCCAGCAACCGCTGATAGGCCACGGCATCCTGAACGACCACCTCAGCGCGACCATTCACAGTCAGCACAAGCGGAGTGCCCGTCTGGTGCAACTGCTGCAGGTAGTCGGCCGTGTTGCGTTTGAAGTTGGTGAGTGATTCAATTCCGTTCTCGAGATCCAGCATCAGAACACTTCTTTCGCTTCGCATCCTACGTTTTTGAGTGCTGCGAACCAG
>Ga0209985_10003221_pt1 | contig 14087 bp, 23 predicted proteins | sample NOAtaG_FD_187305 | JGI IMG/M metagenome (GOLD analysis project Ga0209985, IMG submission 187305) | Freshwater lake microbial communities from Lake Erie, under a cyanobacterial bloom - NOAA_Erie_Diel6S_1000h metaG (SPAdes) (version 2) | ecosystem: Environmental > Aquatic > Freshwater > Lake ...
TTACTGATAATGATTATTCAACAATTAAATGGGATGTACTAGAAGGAGATGCTCCTACTCAAGTAGAGATTGATGCTGCAATTGAGCAGGTCAAAGCAAATGAAATTGCGAAAGCCCAAGCAAAGGCTCAGGCTAAAGCAGTATTACTTGAACGCTTGGGTTTGACCCAAGAGGAGTTCAATACCCTCACAGCATAATCTTGAGGAATTGTGTCTAAATGAAACCATGGTTATCAAAAGCGGCTGCTCAATTACGCAATCAGGTAGATGATTCTTACGGAGATCGCCAGCGCAAAAGTGATGGGTGGATTGCTGACGATCATCACAAACGCAGAGGTAAAAGCGATCACATACCCGACGCGTCAGCCAACTTTGTTGTTAGAGCAATTGACATTGACGCTCGCCTTTCTGACGACAAACGAGCTTCAGCATATTTGGCAGATCAGATTAGACTCTACGCTAAACGTCATGGACGTATTCATTATGTAATTCATTTAGGCATGATTGCTTCGCCAATTCTAAATTACAAGTGGCGTCGCTATCGCGGATACAGTCCGCATAACCACCATTTGCACCTTTCTTTCCGCAAAGACCAAGATAATAATTCTGATTTTTTTGATATACCACTACTAGGAGGCAAGTAATGAAAATAAGTAATAAGCAAAAAGCAATATTAAAAGCATATTTTAAAGGAGTTCTTGTTTCGTTTTTAACATTTATTGCAAGCAATGAACTTGGCTTTGACCCAACAGTTTCAGTAATTCTTGCCGCCCTTGCTCACCCTGCGGTTAAAGCCTTAGATAAAGCTGATGATGATTTTGGCATAGGCAGTAAAGAGTAATGTCAGCCCTTGAGTGGGCTGGCTTCGCTGCTGGAATTACCACAACATTAATCGGAGTGCTGGCTGGCTTACGCTGGCTAGTAAAAGGTTGGCTGAACGAGCTTCGCCCCAATGGCGGGAGTTCAATGAAAGACCAGTTGACCTCATTACAACAAGAAACAACACGCCTTTCAGATCGCATTGATGAGCTGTTTATTGTCATTAGCAGGAAGTAAAATAAACCTATGGCAACAAAGCGTAAACCTAAAAAGAAAGTAGCTAAAAGACGCAGGACTACTAAAGAGCCTGTACTTACAAAACTTGACTATTGGGCAATTGCAGCCAATGAAGTTTATATGGCTTGCCGAAAAGCAAACATGGACGAAGGAACAGCTCTAGCATTTGCTATGGATAGGTCTAGTTATCCTGATTGGATTGTTGACACGACAGACCCAATTAAAAACCCATTAGACGACTTTGACGAGGACGAATAAAGTTAAGCGAATTGTTCTGATTTCAGACTTACAAATTCCATACCATGACCCAATTGCAACTAGAAACCTTGTACGCTTTATTGCAAAATGGAAACCGCATCAAGTCGCAACGGTCGGAGATGAAATTGACCTCCCTCAGCTCAGTAAATGGGAACGCGGTTTGGCGGGTGAGTTTGCTGGAACACTTGACCGAGATCGCCAAGTTACTAAGCAAGTCCTCTACGACTTACAGGTAACAGATATGGTCAGGTCAAACCATACTGACCGATTGTGGAATTCAATCAAAACTAGGTTGCCAGCCTTTGCCTCATTACCTGAATTAAAATTTGAAAATTGGCTTGGCTTGCCTGAGCTAGGCATCAAATTTTGGCGTGAACCTATGCCGATTGCGCCTAACTGGATTATCCTTCATGGTGACGAGGGGCAGGTATCCCAAAAGGGTGGTCAAACAGCCCTAGGATTGGCTATAAGGCATGGTAAGAGCGTGGTGTGTGGGCATACTCATCGCGGGGGTTTAGCCTCTGTTACAGCCTCGTCAGGGGGCAAAATAGGGCATACCTTGTTTGGTCTTGAAGTCGGAAATTTAATGTCATTTTCCTCTGCAAAATACCTAAAGGGCGGCAGCGGCAATTGGCAGCAAGGGTTCGGAATTTTGTATGTAAAGAACAAAAAGGTTGCGCCTGTATTTGTGCCTATTGAAAAAGATGGCAGTTTCATAGTTGAGGGTAAAACCTATGGGTAGGCAGACCGATTACGAGCCTAGAGATATTGATGAGCAGATTGACGCTTTTGATGAACTGGGGCTATTGTAACAAAAGCGTTATAGAACACGCCCAAGGCTAGGGTTGTAAATGTCAGATGTAAGCCTCATGCTTTTCCTATCCAAGTTAACGGAACTTGGTTTAACGGAAAGGCTTTAAATGAAAACCAAACATGCTAAAAACTTAGCTAATGTACAATTAAATCCATTGGACTTTGAAAGATTAACTGAAAGTCAAATGGAGTTTAAAGGTCAAAATTGGGAAGTACAGGGATTTCGCTTTGACCAAGAAATGAACTTTAATCATGAGTATATTTTTTGGACTGAGAGCTACGCAGCACTTGTACTTGCTACTCACTTTCTTGACCAAGTAGGTCACACTTATTCAATAGCTTATGACAGCGCAGTTGAGATGTATTGCTTTACTACCGACTATGCAAGTTCTTGGACAAACTAATGAAAATCAACGGACTGACGGTTTTGTGGTTTATGATTGCAACTGGATTACTTACTTGGGCTGTCAGCTTATGGCACAAGGAAATCTATAATAAGGGTTACTGGAGGGGCAGGGCGATAGGTTGGGAATCGCACCGACGATTGACCAATATACAAAAACAGTCAGATGAGGTATTTGACTATGAAAAGAACTGAGGAACTGCTCAATGAAATCCACACAACGCTTGCCGATAGAGGCAGCATTTACGGAAGTCCAGAGCAAAATCACCGACGAATTAGCGAACTCTGGTCAGGCTATTTGGACACTTACATTTCGCCTGAACAGGTCGCAATGTGCATGCTGCTCGTCAAAGTCGCACGTCTTAGTCAAACAAGTGACCATGACGACTCACTCCGAGATTTGTTTGGATACGGCATTATCTACGGAAAGATTGTTAGAGAAATGAGGGGTGAGGACGATGGCATTTAACATAAACGACTATGAAACGGTGGAGGTTCGTCTTGGAAAATTTATTGGTGAACATGCTGATTTTCGCATTTATACTGAGCTGCTTGAGTCTAGCCCTACGCGTTTCATTGTCCGCGCTTCAATATATCGTACGGAGCTTGACGCCCAGCCTTGGGCAACTGGTCTTGCTTACGAGATGGTTACGGATAGAGGCGTCAATCAAACTTCTGCATTGGAGAACTGCGAAACTTCTGCAATCGGTCGCGCTCTTGCAAACGCAGGATACGCAGCTAAAGGTAAGCGACCAAGTCAAAGCGAAATGGTTAAAGTCATTGCAGCAGAAACTCCTACCAAAAGTTTTAAAGAGAAGCTAGAACAACGCCAAAACATGTATGGCGCAGCGGGTAGCAAATCAGGTCACATAGAAACTATTTTGCGAGATAGTTTCGCAGCTGATAAAACGCCTGAACCTGTGGTGTGGTCAGTTGGTGAGGTTGTTGATGCAATAGGTAGTTCAACACCAAAACCGCCGCCTGAGTGTGAGCATGGGCATACCCTTAAGCAGGGTATTAGCAAGGGTGGAAAAACTTACTATGGCTACGTTTGCAAAGGTAACGTTAAAGAACACGCCGTTTGGGCAAAACTCTCAGCAAATGGCAGATGGTTCTTTGAAGGGACTGAGTAATGGGCGATATGGAAATGATTGACTCAACTGGAGTCAGGGCTACATTTACAGATGATGGAGTTGTACTAGATGTAGTTCCATTGTCAGAGTGTTGTGAAATGTGTAATGACCCAAGGCTAATAACCATAGACGGTATTAAAAAATGCGTTGCCTGTGGTTGCATTAACCACATTGAACTAAACCATCATGGCTGAACCAATCCGTCAGGTTTACGGTGATGGCAGAAAAGAAAAGTTGGTGGCTGATTGGTTGGCTGCCAACTTTCGTTGGGAATTGTATCCAACACCTAGATTTTACTTTATGGACTTTCTTGTTAACCAAGTCAAAGATGGTGGCTACGCAAACTACATAGGTGGACTGGAAGTCAAATGGCTTAACAAGTCAATAAATGATGAGGTTAAGTTCCCTTTACAAAAGCTTCAAAAGATGTGGCTGACTGAGCCAGTAGATGATGAACCTCAAGCTTTTAACCGTATTTGCATTAGATATAACGACGGCGTATTGCTTGCCCCAGCTAGTGCTTTTAGGTATGGCAGACCTATTTATGGGCTAACGAGAGCTGATACAAATGAACATGACTTTAATGTTGTATTTACAGCTGCTCATGATTTAACTAGATACATAATTAACGCCGTAATTGATGAGTGATTTAACGTGGGTATTTAAGTGTAATAAATGCGCTCAACCCATGCTTTTCAATCAATTAGCTGATTTTGATGCAGGTCAAGAACATGTAGTTGTTATGTGTGTTAAGTGTCAAAACGCAGGGGTAAAGGCTAGAATTGAGGCTATGACTGATAAATCAGTTGTCCGCTGCACAAAATGTGGGGCATGGAAACTTGAAAGCGGCAACTGTTACACATGCAAAAAGATCAATGCCCAGAGTGTCTAGGGTATAACACCAACACTATCCAAGCTGGTAGGGAGTATTTACATGACTGCAATAACTGTAAACATAAATGGGTTGAAGGTTACGGATAATCATGATATTGATTGGGTTTACCAAAACAAGCTAAGAGAACAATGGCTAAAAGATAATCCACAGGCTGTGTATATTGGTTGGACTTCAATATGAAATTTAAAGTTGTAGATCAATTTACGCACAAACTTGACAACGTCAGTACACTATCAGCAAGCGACGCGCCTTTAAGCGCGAACGCGAGCCGCTTCAGCGGATTGCTCGCGAGTTCGTTGCTGTTAGTTATTGGGGCAGCTCTTTGCTTAATGGTATTTAGCCTTTATTCTAAAACAATTGATTCCTCTTTAGCCTTATCTAAAAAGCCTGTTGTTATGATTTCATTTAAAGAATATGCTTTATTGAAGATAGAGAGTAAGAAGCAGTACAAGTGTTTGGCTATCTTGTATGGTAAAGAAAGTGCGTGGAATCCTTTAGCTATTGGTAACCTTGATGGTACTCATAGGGTGTATGGCATACCCCAAGGAAAGTCAGTCTATTTAAGTAGAGTTGATGGTTACAAACAGATAGACTGGGGACTGTCGTATCTAGCGCACAAATATAAATTAGATAATGATGGTTATATTAATGCGTGTGCTGCATTAGATCATTTCAAGAAATGGAATTGGCATTAGTAAAAAAGCATTAGGAACTTCTCGTTGGAAAAAGACTAGGTTATCTGTACTCATGCGAGATGGGTGGGTGTGCAGCTACTGTGGCACTAACTTAGATGAAACGAACGCAACAGTTGACCATATACAAAGCCGAGTTAGTGGCGGGGACATTTTCAATTTAGAAAACCTAACCTCAGCTTGTAGGCGATGCAATCAATCTAAAGGCGCACGAATTAAACCGCGTTTTTTAAGCCCCTATTCTACCCCCCCTGTCTTTTCAGGCGTTCCTCTCCCTGAAACGGTCATGACGAAGCCGCCAAGCCCCTTTGAGAAGCCATGACAAGCCATTTAAAGACCAAACAAACTAAGGTTGACGTCGCGGGACGAGGGGCAAAGAAAAAACCGCTTATAGGGGCTGTAAAGCCTCGTATTCACACGCCTTTTCTAAAATCAGCTAGTAGATTGCCCGAAGTTGTAAAATTTTTGGAAACTATCAACATTAAATTGTTACCTTGGCAGGAATTTGTGCTTGAGGATATGTTGCGAGTTACAAAGGAAGGAAATTTTGCTAGACGTACTAACTTGCTGATAACCCCCAGACAAAATGGCAAGACTGAACTAGCTAAAGTAATGATCTTGGCTCATTTGTTCGTTTTCGGGTCTAAAAACATAATTGGCTTGTCCTCTAACCGATCTATGGCATTTGATGTCTTTAGAGCTGTTGCAAACACTATTGAGGAAAATGATGTGCTACTTCATAAGGTTAAGGCAATTAGATACACAAACGGTCAAGAGTCAATTACATTAAAAGACAATAGTCGTTACGAGATTGTTGCAGCCACTCGCGACGGAAGCCGCGGCAAGCACGCTGACTTATTATTTATTGATGAGTTACGCGAAATCTCAGTTGAGGGGTTTCAGGCTGCTGTTCCAACCACTAGAGCTAGACCGAACGCAATGAGTCTTTATTGTTCCAATGCGGGTGATGCGTTTAGTACGGTACTTAATGATTTACGAAGTAAAGCAATGGAGTATCCAAGCCCTACATTTGGGTTTTATGAATATTCTGCTCCTATGTCTATTAGACAAAACTTGCACGACCGTAAATTATGGGCAATGAGTAATCCCGCCCTTGGTCATACGATTTCGGAGGAAGCCATTGAGGAAAGCATTGCAACAAACTCTATTGAAGCTACTTTAACTGAAACGTTTTCGGTTTGGATTGATTCTCAAGTATCGCCTTGGACTTTTGGGTCAATTGAAGCTTGTAGTAATTCTGAACTTGTTTTGCCTGTTGGAGCAATGACGGTTATGGCTTTTGATGTTAGTCCGTCAAAACGCACAGGAAGCCTTGTTGCCGCCCAGATAGTTGATGGCAAGATTGGTGTCGGGTTAATGGAAACATTTAGCTCTGAAATTGCTATTGATGAATTAAAAATGACTCAAGCAATACATGATTGGGCTTTAAAGTACAGACCTGTTCAAATTGCTTACGATAGATACGCAACTGCCTCTATTGCGCAAAAATTAGCTCAACAGGGTCATAAATTAGTTGACGTAAGCGGACAAGCGTTTTATCAGGCTTGCGGGGAACTTGCTGACAGTCTTACAAATTCAAGGCTTGTTCATAGCGGGCAACCTGAGTGGGTTCAATCAATGAATAATGCAGCTGCTAAATATAATGACAGTTCTTGGAGAATTATTCGCAGAAAATCCGCTGGAGATGTAACCGCCAGCATTTCAACCGCAATGTGCGTTCACTTGCTATCAAAACCAATTTCCGTTCCGATGATCTACGCATGACGGTCAAAAGTGATATAATTCTCTAATGGGATTTTTCCGAGATTTAATCAAGCCAGAATCTAAACCACAAATAACCGCGCAACTTGCTCCGCCTGTTGTAGCTGACCCTTTTAATTTTTATTCGCAATTTACTCCGTTCCAATCAGTAGGACGCGAGGAAGCGATTTCCGTCCCAAGCGTTATGCGCTGCCGCAACTTAATAGCCACAACAATTGGCACTATGGAACTAAAAACTTATTCCAAGGCAACTAAAGAGGAATTACCAAATTTACCTTGGGTAAACCAATTATCTAAATCAGCACCTAACACAATTATTTTAACCGCAATTGTTGACGCATTATTTTTCTACGGAACTGCGTATTTAGAAGTAACTGAAGTTTATCAAGACGACAATCGTCCAGCGCGTTTTGATTTTGTTAATAACACTAGAGTTCAAGTTCAATTAAATAAATTAAACACTTTTGTAGATTTTTATACAGTTGATGGACGCGAAAGACCAATGGCGGGAGTTGGCTCACTCGTCACAATACAATCGCCTGTTGATGGAATTTTACATGCTGGCGCACGAATTTTAAGATCAGCAATTGATTTAGAAAAAGCTGCTGCAAACGCCGCTTCAGTTCCAACTCCAGCGGGAATTTTGAAAAATAATGGTGCGGACTTAGGTGAGAAAGAAGTTGCAGGTTTATTAGCTGCATGGCGTCGCAGCCGCGCAGAAAGATCAACTGCATATTTAACAGCGTCATTGGAATATCAACCAACAGCCTTTTCACCCAAGGACATGACCTATAACGACTCAATTTTAATGATGTGTACTCAAGTTGCCAGACTTTGTAATGTTCCTGCTTATTATATTTCCGCGGAAATGAATAACAGTTTAACTTATTCTAACGTCCAAGACGAAAGACGTCAGTTTGTAGCTCTATCCTTGCAACCTTACGTAAGCGCGGTAGAAAGTCGCCTCAGTATGGACGATCTTACGCCCGCCACACAATTTATAGCGTTTGACATGGACTCAGGATTTTTAAGAGCCAATCCACTAGAAAGATTAACTGTTATTGAGAAAATGCTTCAGCTCAATTTGATTTCAGTTGAGGAAGCAAGACAAATGGAGGAATTATCACCAAATGGAAATAATTAATTTTAGTGCAGATTTAGAGGCTTCAGAATCTCGCAGAATCATTGCGGGAAAAATTGCGCCGTACGGTAACGAAATTGGAAATACCTCAGTTGGCAAAGTAATTTTTGAGGAAGGTTCAATTGCAATAGATGAGCCTAAAAATGTTAAGTTGCTTTTAGAGCATGACCCAAAAATGCCAATTGGTCGCATGAAAAACGTAACTGAGGATTCAACTGGAATTTATGCTGAGTTTAAAGTTAGTAACACCACTAGGGGAACTGATAGTTTAATTGAGGCGGCTGAGTCGCTACGTTCTGGCTTGAGTGTCGGAGTGGAAGTATTAAAAGGAAAAAACAGTAACGGAGTGTATCGCGTAAGTGCTGCACGTTTAATGGAAGTTTCGCTAGTACAGGCAGCCGCATTTAAATCTGCTGAAGTAACTAGCGTTGCTGCGTCTGAAAATACAGAGGCAGTTTCAACCGAAACCAAAACAGAAAAAGAGGAAATTGTGGAAAACACAACTACTGAAACTGTTGCGACCGAGGTAGTAGAAACCCCAGCGGTTGAAGCTTCTCGTCCAACAGTCGCAGCACCTATTTACACAAAGCCACGCCTTGAGTTCACAAAGGAAAAATTCCTAGAGAATTCACTTCGCGCACAATATTTAAATGATGATGAGGCACGCCAATACGTTCGTGCAGCAGCAGACACAACTGACAACTCAGGTTTAATTCCTACACGTCAATTGACTGAAGTAATTAATCCATTATCAAACGCAGATAGACCGTTTATTGATAGCATTAGTTCAGCCGCACTTCCTGACGCTGGTATGACTTTTGAAATTCCAAAACTTACTCAAGTACCATCTGTTGCATTAACAGCAGAAGGCGCAGCACCATCTGAGCAAGATCAAAACATTTCCTTCTTGTCAGTAAATGTTGGCAAGTACGCGGGCAGCCAGAAATTTTCAGTAGAGCTACTTGACAGGTCATCTCCAGCGTTTTTTGCTGAGCTTGTACGTCAAATGGAATTTGCTTATGCAAAGGCAACTGATACAGCTGTTGGCAGCGCAATTATTACAAATGGAACAGATGGCGGAAACCGTACACTTACCGCCGCTAATATCCAAGACTTTATTTCAGATGCAGCAGTTTCAATTTATTCTGGAACTCTAGGTTTTGCTGAAAACGTTGTTGTTTCTCCAGAACAATGGGGCGCATTGATGGGATTAGTTGATGGTTCAAATCGTGCAGTATTTGTACAAACTATCAATCCTCAAAACGCTTCAGGAAATCTAACACCAACTAACGTTCGCGGAAACATTGGTGGTTTAAACCTTCGCGTTTCTCGCGCATTATCTGGAACAGGCGATAACTCAATTATCGTTCTAAATCCAACATCTTACACATGGTATGAGTCAAGCAAATATCGCTTGGAAACTAATTTGATTTCAACTGGTCAAATTGAAGTTTCTTATTATGGTTACGGCGCAATTGCAACTAAAGTTGCTGCTGGAGCTTACAAGTGGATGGTTGCATAAACTTTCCTTCATAGGAATCACCTGTTAAGGGGCGTTGGAAGCCTTCGCCCCTTAACTTTTAAGAAAGGAAAATATTTTGCCAGCGACATACGTTACTGAAGCCGAACTCCGAGCAAATTTACAATTAGGAAATTTGTATTCGTCAGCAACGGTTGAGGAAGTCTGTCAGGCTGCCGAAAACGTAATTAAAAGCTATTTGTGGTTTAATGATTACAATGTAATTGCTAGAGAGTGTACAACAACACTAGCCACAATCTACACAGATACAATTCATGATATACAAATTGGGCAAGTTGTAACAGTAGAAAATGTTGCTGCTCATTACAACGGCGGAAATAAAACGGTTACTGCCAAAACAGATTATTCAATTTCTTATGTAATATCTCATAATGCAGCAGAAACAAAAAGAAATGTTAGACCTTACGGAACAGTTGCCGCCCCAACAAATGTTGACTATGCAACAATTCCTGAAATAAATTTGGCTACCCTTATGGTGGCGACTGAAATCTGGCAAGCCAAACAGGCAGCAAACGGCGGAGCATTAGACCCAAATTTTCAACCATCACCCTTCAAAATGGGTTCAACATTGATTGCAAAGGTCAGAGGCTTAATTGCGAACCACTTAGCTCCCAATGGACTAATAGGCTAATGACAGTTGCCGTTACAACTCTCAGAGCTTCCATTGCGTCCGCGCTAAGTAATGCGGGGGTGTGGGACACGTTCTCTTATGTGCCAGCCACACCCACCGCCAATAGCGTTGTTCTCAGGTATGCCGACCCAATGCTTGAGCCAAACAACAATCAATATAATGTTGGGGCAAAAGCAAACTTTACAATAACTTGCATTGTTCCAATGCTAGACAATCAAGCTTCATTGATTGCGTTAGAAAACATGGTTAGCGCAGTATTTTTAAAACTTGTTGCGTCAAACATTAAATTTAACGTTGAAAGCGTATCTGCGCCGTCGGTATTGCAGGAAGCTCAAGAGATGATGGTTTCCACAATTAATATAAGCACACTAACAACTTGGAGTTAAACAATGACACTTACAGATGAGGACATTGCCTTTCTTAAAAAGATCGGTCAAATAGCAACACAAGACAAGCCAAAACCAACAATCACCAAGAAAGACGAGGAATAATTCATGGCAACGTTTTTAAATAACAAGGTTGGATTTAAAGTTAACTCTGTTAACTTGTCTGACCACGTAACAGCTTTTACCCTTAACCGCGTTCTAGACCAGATAGAAATTTCTGCGATGGGCGACACCGCACACAAATACACTACTGGGTTAGCAGCTGATACAATAACCGTATCATTTCTAAACGATGATCTAGCTTCAGGCGCAGGTTCAGTAAGAGCTACACTACAAGCCGCTTTTGGTACAACAGTTGCTTTTCAAGCAATTCAAGATACTGCCAGCGCGGTGTCCGCAACCAACCCGTTATACAGTGGTACGATTTTAATTGACAACTTTACCGATATTAATGGTGCTGTCGCTGATATAGGCATGGTAGATTTAACGTTTACATGCAATAGCAAAACAGCGTACGCAACCACTGGTACTTGGTCATAACAAAGGACTGAAATGATTAAACTTAAAATAACCAAGGCTTCAGGTGACGTTTCTGAATATGAAATTACACCTGTTATTGAGTTCGCGTTTGAAACTCACTTTAAAAGTGGTTTTCATAAATATTTTAGAGATGAAGAAAAACAAAGCGCGGTCTATTGGTTGGCTTGGGAAGCTGAAAGGCGCAATGGCGTAACTGTTGTGCCTTTTGGTGATAAGTATTTGGAGCAGCTTGTTAAAGTAGAAATTCTTGACGCTGACTCCCCAAATGGATAACGCGGGATTCCTTTCACTACCTCGTTGCTAGGTTAGCAATAACAACAGGACTTCCGCACCAAACGTTTATTGATATGGACAGGGATTTGTTAAAGGCAACTTTAGCGGTTCTCAAAGACGACGCAAAGGCTAGGGAAAATGCCAGCAGAAATAAAAGGTTTAATTGAGCTTCAAAAAGCTCTTAAAGATTACGCCCCTGCCCTAGCTGTGCAACTAGACGATCAAATGGCTGTTGCCCTTGGTGGCGTAGTTAAGAAAGCCCAAGATTATGTGCCTAGCAATTCGCCTTTAAGCAATTGGAATTACAGACGACGATCTGAATTCTACTTTGATGCTCAAGATAATAGATTGAGAAAGTTCCCTTTATTTAACGCGGCAACTGTTGTAAAAAATATTAAATATAGTTCAACACCACGCAAAACTAATAGACGCGGATTTAAAGCTGTTTATTACATAATTAACAAATCTGCTGCGGGTGCTATTTATGAAACAGCTGGTAGAAAAAATCCTTCAGGTCAGCCTTGGGTTGGTCGTTTAGGCGACCCACGTCAAAAAGATATTAGTCGTTCAAACAACCCTCAAGCGGGTTCAGATTTTATTCAGGCAATGGGTGAGTTAAAGCAAGGCAACATAGAAAGTTCTACAAAGCGCGGTCGTTACATGAAAGGTCGGTTGATCTTTAGAGCTTGGGCTGAGGACGGTGGCAAAGCTAACGCAGCCGCTTTAACTGCTATTTACAACGCTAACGAGCAATTTAAAAAGAAACAATATTTTAGGAAGGCGTCACAATGAGTATAGTAATTGATATTGCCGCGCAATTTACAGGCAAGAAAGCATTTACTCAAGCTGAGAACGCTGCCGATAAACTGGCTAGAAACGTTAAACAAGCTCTCATTGGTGTCGGTGTTACCGCTTTTGCTAAGTCAGCGGTTAGTGCGTTTGCTGCTCAAGAAAAGCAATTAGCACTCTTTTCAAACTCGCTACGCAACATAGGTTTTGAGTTTGCAACCTCAGACTCACTAGCATTTTTAAACAGTTTAAAATTACAATATGGAGTTGCAGATCAGCAGTTAATTCCTGCATACCAGCAATTACTAACCACAACCCGAAGTCTTGCAGCCTCACAAAACCTTACCAACATTGCATTAGATATTGCTGCTCGTCAAAACATTAGCGTAGCCCAAGCCGCAGACGCTTTAAGCAAGGCTTATCTAGGAAACACAAAAGGCTTAAACGGATTAGAATTAGGTTTAAGCAAAACAACTCTTGCTTCAGGTGATTTCGCTTTAATTCTAAAAGAGATAACTAACATTACAAAAGGTGCAGCATCAAGAGCAGCTGATACTTTCTCTGGCAAACTAGCCAAATTAAAAGTTGCAGCCGACATGGCTAGAATTAGTATTGGCGCAGGTCTTGTTGAAGCGATTATGCGAATTAGCGGGGCAACAGAGATAGATGAATTACAGACAAAGATTATTAATTTTGGTGAATCTACTTCCCAAGCGTTAATTAGAATAGGGCAGTTAATAAAAGATAACATTGTTTTGGTTAAATCTTTTGCAGCTGTGTTACTTGCTGCCTTTACAATTAATAAGATAGCCGCCTTCATAACAGCATTAGGCACAATTGTTAAAACCGTTAAAGTTCTTAGAAATGCTTTACTAGCTTCAGCAATTGCTAGAAACTTCTTGTTTAGCCCATTAGGCGCAGCTGCTATGACCGCTGGCATGTTTGCAGCAATTGGCTTAATGATTAAAGGCGTTGACGCAATTAGTGAATCTGCTACTAAAGCAACTGGAAACCTACAAAGCATGTTTGCCGCTGGCGGTTCAATGGCTGGAGGCGATCAAGGCGGTGCGGCTAAATTCGCCGAGGGTGCAGCTGCTAGAGCTGCCAAGGAAGCCAAGGCTGCCGCACTTGCCCAATTAAAAGCAACTAACGCACAAACCAAGGCTATTAAAGATCAGGCTAAACTTAAAAAGGCAAGCGGCTTGCTTGACATGGAACAAATACAAATCATGGCAGCCTTGCAGAATCAATTAACTGAGGACGAGAAACTTAGACTATCTTTACAACTTGCTTTACTTACAGAAAACGCAGCAGAGGCAGACCGTTTAAGTAATCAACTAGCATTATCACAATTGCAAACAACAGGATTAGCAAGAGCAATTCAAAACTTGCCACCTGCCTTAAATCCTTTACAAGATTATCCTAATTATATTAACAAAGCCATAACCGATATTTCCTTAATACAAGACGCATTAAATAAACTTAAAGCCCCTGTTCTAACTGTTCAAGTCAACACCGTTAATACAGGCGGTGGCGGTGGCGGTGGCGGTATTAGCGGCGGTGGCGGAGGCTCACCAATTGTTCCAGTTCCTTTTGCTGGCATACCATTAGGCGGCGACATTGGCGGAGCAGCAAAAGCTTTAGAATATGCGGCGAAAAAGAATCAAGTTACATTAAATACACAAATGCCTGATTGGCAAAGTTATCGCGCTGGAGAACGAGAAACCAAAGTTACTGTCAACGTCCAAGGTAATGT
>Ga0209985_10003222_pt1 | contig 14085 bp, 9 predicted proteins | sample NOAtaG_FD_187305 | JGI IMG/M metagenome (GOLD analysis project Ga0209985, IMG submission 187305) | Freshwater lake microbial communities from Lake Erie, under a cyanobacterial bloom - NOAA_Erie_Diel6S_1000h metaG (SPAdes) (version 2) | ecosystem: Environmental > Aquatic > Freshwater > Lake ...
CTCCTCGCGGGTCTCTTGGTGCCCGAGCTCGACGAGCTCCGCGCGGCCTACGAAGCCGAGGGGTTGACCTTCGTCGCGCACGCGACCGAACGCGACTGGATCGCGATGACGTTCCGCCGGGCCGCGAGCACGCCGGGGGCAAAAAAGACCGCCGCAAAAAAGACCGCCGCAAAAAAGACCGCCGCAAAAAAGACCGCCGCAAAAAAGACCGCCGCAAAAAAGACCGCCGCAAAAAAGACCGCCGGCAAGCGCGTGGCCCGCCGAGCGTCGCGGCGGCCCTCGGCATCGTGAGCGCCGGGGCGAGGCCACGCCGACTCGCGGCCGAGGGGCCGCTCGAGGTGGGTGCGGCGCTCGCGCTCGACGAGGCGAGCGTACGCCACGCGAGGGTCCTCCGGCTGCCGGAGCGTGCCGAGGTCGAGCTCTTCGATGGCCGCGGGCAGCTCGCCCGAGCCCGCGTCCACTGGCGCGGCCGCAGCCTCTTCGCCGAGGTCGAGAGCGTATGGGTCGCGCCGCCGCCGCCGCCGGTGGTGCTCCTGCAGGCGGTCGCGAAAGGCGACAAGCTCGACACGGTGGTCCGCATGGCGACCGAGATCGGCGTGCGCCGCATCGTGCTCGTGCAGACCGAGCGCGCCGTGCCCGATCCCGATCGCCGGCGGCGGGAGCGCTGGGACCGCATCGCCCGCGAGGCCGCGCGGCAGAGCGAGCAGGCGTGGAGCCCGGAGATCTGCGGGCCCGACCCGCTCCTCGTCGCCGCGGCCGCCGCGCCGGAGGGATCCCGGAAGCTCGTGCTCGCGTCCCGCGGCGCGCCGCGGCCGCCGCCGCGGGACGGCGCTGAGACCTGGCTTGCGATCGGCCCCGAGGGCGGGCTCTCCGACGAGGAGGAGCGGGCGCTCGTGGAACTAGGCTACCGGCCCTGGACGCTCCCGACCGGGATCCTCCGCACCGAGACCGCGGCTGCGGTGGCGCTCGGCGCGCTCCTCGATTGAGCCAAGGGCTCAGGGAGCGCCGCAGGCGATCCACTCTCCGAGCAGCCGTCGCTCCTCGTCGCTCGGCGCAGTCCCCTCGGGCGGCATGAGCCGGTTCTCTTGGAGCGGCCCGATCGCGGCCATGCGATCGATCCGGCGCAAGAGCGCGCGCACGAGGGTCGGGTCGTCGAAGTTCACGTCGTCCGGCGCGCCGTTTCGTGACTCGACCGTCACGTTCGACGTCGCGTGGCAGCGAAGGCAGTACGTCTCGAAGAAGGGCGCCCCGAACGACTCGTAGGTGAGCGTGCTCGAGGGTGGACACAGCGTTCCGGTCGAGAAGGCGTCGGGCGGAACGGAGGCATCGCCGCCCCCCGATGGCCCGCACCCGGCGAGGGCCACGAAGAAGAGACACGTGTGCACCGCGCGCATCGGAGGACTCTGGCACGAAGTTCCGGCCACGGCCGTCGAACGCGTGCGCAGCATCCCGCGTGTGACCGTTGACTTCCGCGCCGTGACAGCGATCATCCTCACCCGGGGTCTTCCACCCGTCCACCCGCGATGTCCGCCCTCACCTCTCTCTTGGCGCGCGACCAGGTCGTCGCCGTTCGAACGATCGAGGCGGCCCTCGAGCGACAGGTCATGAACGGCGGGGACATCACCAGCGCCCTGCTCGAGCAGGACGCGCTCGCCGAGAACACGCTCGCCGCCTACGCGGCAGCGCTTCATGCGCGCCTGCCGGCCACGCGGGAGGAAGTGATGGGGACGCCGCGCGAGGTGGTGCGGCTCGTTCCACGCGACGTCGCCGAGGCCCATCGCCTCGTCCCGATCGGCTTCGATGGGACGACGCTGACGTGCGCAGTGTCCGCGCCACTGTCTCGGGCGGCCGAGGCGCAGATCGTCGCCGCGCTCGGGCGCCCAATCGACTGCCGGATCGTGTGCGAGGCGCGCATCGCCGCGGCGCTCTCGCACCACTTCGGCGTCGAGCCGACCCCGCGGATGCGGCGGCTCATCGAGCGACTGCGGGAGCGCGACGCGGGGCCGGTCCTCTACGTCGCTCCTCCCGAGCCGATCGTCAGCCCCTCCGGCCGGCCTGCTGCCAGGTCCAGCGCGGCCAGCTTCCTGGATGACGACGAGGACGAGGCCGCTCCCTCGGCTCCGCTCGCTTTGCCGGTCGAGGAGCCCCCGGCCGAAGCGGCCCGTCCCCGGGTCCCCACCCAGCCACCACAGCGGCCCGTGTCGGTGCTGCCCCCCGCCTCGGTGCGCCCGCCCGCGGCAGCTGCCCCGCCCGCGGCAGCTGCCCCGGCCGACTCGGTTCGCCCCGTGCTCGCGGCGCCCTCGGTGCCCGCGACCTCCACGCCCCGCGAGGCCGCTCAGGAGGGTTCGCCGGCGCCGGGAGCCCCGCCTCCCTCCAGTCCGCCGCCCGGTGCTGCCGGTGACTCCGCGCGCGCCGCGGCGCAGGCCGCGGTTCGACGACCGGAACCACTGTCTTCCGATCCCCCGACCCGGGCTGCACGCCGCCTGCGTGGGCCGCTCACCGCGGCGCAGGCCGCCGCGCATCTCGAAGCCTCCAAGACCCGCGACGAGGTCGTCGACACGCTCTTCGCGTTCGCGCGGCAGTTCTTCGACGCCGCCGCCCTCTTCACGGTGCAGGACGAGCACGCCGAGCTGAAGGAAGCGCACGGCCAGGGGACGAGCGCCTCGGGCCTCGGCCGTTCCCCGATCCCCCTCGGCAGCGCCACCGCGCCCCGAGGCCTCCTCGGGCAGGCGCGCGCGCGGCTCGTGCCCGTCGTGGGCAAGCTCGGCCGACGCCCCGACGACGCGGAGCTCGTTGCCGTGCTGGGCCAGCCCCCGAGCAGCACCGCGATCGCCGTCCCGATCGCGATACGGGCCCGGACGGTCCTTCTGGTGGTCGGCGTTCGCGTCGACGAGGCGTTCCAGGTCACCGACGTCCCCGAGCTCGTCGCGTTCGTGCCCCGCGTCGTCGGCGCCATCGAGCGGCTGATCCGGCGAAAGAAGACCGGCGGTCGCCGCGAGACGTCCGCCACCTTGATGGGCCCCGCCGCGGGCGCACCGTCCGCAGCCAGCGAGCCGGCTCCGCCTCGCTCGGAGCCCGCCGCTGCGCCCGCCGCACGGCGCTCTCAGCCCCGCACGCTCCTCGGAATCCCGCGCTCCGCTCCGCCACCTCCCGACCTGGGCTTCGAGGTGCCCCGCATCGAGCTGCCCCCTCGAACGCCGGTGGGGCTGGACGAATGGGCCCCCTCCGGTGTTCCCGGCGGGCCGCGGGCCACGCTCCCTGCGCCCCGCATGGCCGAGCAGGACGATGGGCCCATCATCACGCTCGCCGACACGTCGCCGGATGACGACGACTCGCCCGAACTCTTCTTCTCGAGCGAGCCCAGCGACGACGACCTCGCCATGGACGTCGACATGCTCGACGACGGACGCTCGACCGTGCCCTCTCCACCTCTGTCTCTCGCGCCCGCGCCGGCGCCCACGATGTCGTCGGCACCGCCCCCGGGACTCGCTGCGCCCAAGCTGGTCTCGGCCGCGTACTCGGTGAGCAACGTCGCGGAGGAGACCGTCGTGCCCCGGCGACGTACGCGAACCCGAAGCGACCGGCCGGGCTCCATCGGCTCGCCGCGCGGCGAACTCGGCGACGTCGAGACGGCGGACGATGGACCGTCGCAGCGCGAGGAGCCGGCACCCGCACACCGCAGCCGAAGCCGGAGCCACTCCTCGCCGCCGCCACGGGGCGCCGCCCCGACGAACGTCCGCGCCGACGAACCTTCGATCATCGTCGACATGGGCGCTCCCGTGGACGAGCTCCTCGGGGAGCTGCTCCGATCCCGTCAGGATGAGGAGGGCGTGCTCGTCGCGGCCCTGCTCCGGATGGGTGACGCCGCGTTGCCGATGCTCACGCAGGCCTTCCCGGGTCCGCTCTGGTTCGACCGTCACGCCGCAGGGCGCCCGCCGCCGCGAGGCCGTGACGTCTCGGCGATCGCCCGCGCCCTTCACGCGTTCGGACCGCGCGCCGCTCCCTACGTCGCGTCGTTGCTCGCGGCGAGCCAGCCCGAGAGGCGCTTCTGCGCGCTGCTTCTCGCGGGCGACATGGTCGTACCGAGCCTCCTCGACGCCGCCCTGGCGCGGCTCCTCGACGACGACGAGCGGGTCCGCAAGCTCGCCTCGGAGCTCGCGCCGCGCTTCCGCGGTCTGCCGGGATGGGATGAGCAGATGACGCTGCTCCGGCGAGCGGCGCGGATCGCCGGCAAGGATCCGTCCCGCCGCGTGCGGGCGGTGAACGCGCTCGGCACCCTGGGCGACGCCGGCGCGCTCGAGACCCTCGTCCGCCTGCTCGAGGACGACGCGCCAGAACTGGTTCGGGCCGCCCACGCCGCGCTCGTCGTCCTCTGCGCGGAGGACCTCGGCCCCTCGGCCCGCAAGTGGACGTCCTGGAGCATGGAACACGGCGCGCGGCACCGGATCGAGTGGCTGATCGACGCCCTCACGCACGCCGACGAGGTCATCCGCACCCGCGCCGGCGAGGAGCTCAAGCAGCTCACGCAGCAGTATTTCGGTTTCCACCCCGGCACGACCCGGCGCGAGCGCGAGGTCGCGCAGGAGAAGTACCGCCGCTGGTGGCAGACCGAGGGACGCCAGCAGTTCTCTTGAGCTGGCTCGCCCGGGCCGCCGCCCTCCCCCGAACGTCGTGCCTCACTCGTCGAGCTTGTCGCGCTGCTGCTCGATCGCATCGAGAAGCGCGGGGTCGTCCTCCGCGAGGGCAGCCGCCCGCGCAAGGAAGCGCCGCGCCTCGCTGCGCTCGTTGAGCAACGCAAGCACCCGCGCCGCCTCGCGGTGATAGTGCACGAGCTGGGCGCGGTCCGAGGAACGGCTCAGCGCGGCCCACAGGTCGGCGGCCCGCGCCAGGTTCCCCGCTCGCTCGTGCAGCGCCGCAAGGGGCGCCGCCGTCGTCGGCGGCAACTCGTCGACGACCCCACGCGACACGAATTGCCGGATCACGGCCTCGAGCGTCTCGATGCCCGCCTCGTGCCGACCGGCGTCACGCTTGGCCAGACCGAGCTCCTGCAGGGCGAGCCACGAGGGTCGGTCCTCGTCCATGAGCCCGATCGCGGCTTCGAGGACCTCGACCGCCTCGGCTGCGTGCCCTTTGCCGCGGAGGTAGGCGCCCAGGTGCAGGAACGGACGCGGATCGTCGGGCATCCGGTCGATCGCCTCCTCGAGGTGCTCGATGGCCCGCTCCTCGTGCCCGCCGCGCTCGGCGAGTTGTGCGAGGTACGCGTAGGCATCGACGCGCGCCTCGCTGCGATCCTCGTCGGGAACCCGCTCGAGGAAGCGCTCGAGCGCACGTGTCGCGCCCGGGTGATCCTCGGTGCGCGAGCGGCCGCGCGCGACCTCCAGCCACAGGTAGACGCCGTCCTCCTCTGCCTCCTCGGCAAACCGCTCGAGCACTGGCTTGGCGCCCTCGGCGTCCCCCTTCGCCATCCGCACGAGCGCCTCCCGGAACGCCTCGCCGTAGCCGTCGTACTCCTCGAGCTGCGCATCGCTCCAGTTGCCCGCGAGCAGCACCCAGCGCTCGTCGTCGCCCAGCTCCACCTCGACCTGCTGGGCGCGGACCTCACGGCGCTCCGAGCGCTCGATGAGCCGCCTCGCCTCGGCGATGATCGCCTCGCTCCGCGCCGTGTCGATGGCCGTCTGCAACTCGGTCCTCGCGAGCTCGCGCTGCCCGGCGGCGAGCAGCCGCTCGGCCTCCTGGATTCGTGCGCGGGCCAGCGCGTCCTGGGCCCGTACGACCCCGGCCTCCCCGAGCGCCCGGTCGGAAGCGCTCGCCTTCGTGTCGTCCGCGAGCCGCTCGAACGCGACCCGTGCCTCGTAGAAGCGCCCGGCAGCGAAGTGGGCCTCGGCCTCCGCCTTGTCCCGCGCCGGGTCACTGCCGCCGAACCATCGCCTGAGAAACGACATCGTCAGGTCTTCTTCTTGTCGAGCCGCTGCAACGCGGCCGTCTTGAGCGCCGTGGGCACGCCCCGGCTCCGCGACAAGTCGCGGAGATCGGAGGCGTGCAGGTGGGACAGAAAGCGCATCGAGATCCCCACCGGAGTCTTCGGGTTGCCCACGAGCGCACGCTTCAGCTCGTAGTTGGAGAGCCACTCCCGGCGGCTGCCGATCACGCGGAGCACGTCCTCGCTGACCTGTCGGCTCTGCGCGATGGAGGCGGCCTCGGACTCCGTCATCATCGGCGAGCCGATCGCGGCCTGCTGCACCATCTTGTTCGAGTCGCGGACGAGGATCGCCCGGCACGCCGCGTTGCCGACCAGCGAGAGCCGCAGCTTCTCCTGGAGGTTCATGTTCGCGATCTGCATCGAGAGCGGCTTGAACTTCTCCTTCAGCGTCTCGGATCCGTCCACCGCATCGACGTCGATCGGCGCCCCCTCCGGCCCGCCCGCGTCTGCGTCCGCGACGGTGGCGACGAAGGCCCCGTCACTCGGCAGGGCCTCTTCCTGCGGCTCGACGATCAGCTGGCCTGCGATGGCCTGCGCGTGCGCGTCGAAGGTCGGGATCCCATCCGCACGCACCCCATTGCGGACCGCGAGCTCGATGAGCCGGTCCACCGTCGACATCCGCGTGTTGCGGTTCTTGTAGAGCGACTCGAGGACCGCCGGGGCGCGGAGCACGCGCTCCTCGTCGAGCGCGACCCGCTCGGCGACGCGCTCGGAGCAGGACCGCGCCAGGCGCACCACGGACACATCGGCGAGGGCAGGGTTCGCGAGCAGGCGCTCGAGCGATTCGTCGCCGCGGAGGAGGTCGGTGAGCCGATCGAGGAATGCGGGATGGAGGGCCGCGTCGATGGCCGCATCGACCACCGACGGGGGCAGCGCTGCAAAGCTCGCCTGCGCCTCGCTCGCCACCGCCTCGTCGGCGTCCGCCGAGAGCTGCAGGAGCAGCGCGACGAGCCCCTCTCCGCGCAGCGGCACGAGGCCGCGGGCCGCCGCGCGCCGCGCGCGTTCGGGCGCCGCTGGGTCCGCGAAGCGCCGGAGCGCCTCGGGCAACTCCTCGAGCGGCAACGGCAGCGCAAGGACCTGGGCCTGGGCAGCGACTTCCACGGCCCCGACGTTGTACCGCCAGCAAGGCCCCGAGGTCGAGCACGCAGGTTGGCGTCCGCGGACGGCTGGTCCATACCTCCACCATGCCTGACGGCGACGCTCCGAGTCCCACGGTGTCCGGCACCCAGCCCACGGCGGCCTCGCCCGCCCCCAGCGGGACGCCGCCGTGGCTCCTTGCAGTGGGCCTCTTGTCCCTCTCGGCGGGCGTCGCGTGGCTCCTCCTCGGAGGCGGAGATCCGTTCGTGTACTCCGAGACCGTCGCGGAGCTCGCCGTGAGCCCAGAGCAGTTCGCCGGGCGAACGCTCCGTGTCGAGGGCGCCCTCACCGAGGGCTCGGTGCGCTTCCGCGACGAGCCCTGCGAGTGGCGCTTCTCCCTGGAAGAGGACGGCCACGTCGTGCCCGTGGAGTTCCACGAGTGCATCGTCCCCGACACGTTCCGCGACCACATGGGGATCACGGTCGTCGTGCAGGGAGAGCTGCAGCCGGGCGGGACCTTCCTCGCCTCCGAGGTGATCCCGCGCTGCCCCTCCCGCTACGAGATGGATGAGCGCGCCGGACGCGGCGAGTCGATGCCCCACGCCTCGCCCATCCGCGAAGCGCCGCCCCCGCCCGAGAGCTGAGCCCTCCTCAGGGGCAGCCCTCGACCGTGCGCAGCCGCTCGATCTCCTCGAGCAGTTCCGGCGTGGTCACGAGCGCGAAGATGGTCTCGTCCTCGATCCCGAGCGCGCCCATGCCGTCGGTCGCCTCGAGGTAGAGCACCGCCCGCCCCCACACCGTGAGGATCGCATCGCGCCAGCATGGGCTGGTGAGCTGCGCGTACGCGCTCGGGTAGTCGAGGCGCGCCATCCGCAGGTAGCGCTCGACGTACCACATGAACGTGAGCAGCCCGTCCCGATCGCTCACCGATCGCCCCGTGCGCGCGAGGTAGTCTCCGATGGCGTAGTCGGTCGCGAGCGAGTTGACGTACTGCACCAGCTCTTCGAAGAGCATGTTGAAGCCCTGGTCGCCCCCCTCGAAGGTCCCGTCGTCCGGGTTCCCGTCGAGGTAGGTGTTCGCGTAGAAGTCGCAGCCGGAGAACGAGCCCGGCGGGCACGGAGGACGGCTCGGCTGGTAGGCATCCCCGCGGATGCGACTGCGGGCGAAGGTGACGCCCCCGCGGGACGTCGTGTCCCCCATCGGGCAGGTGAGCTCGAGACCCGTCGCGACGACGTAGGTGTTGCTCGAGAAGCCCGAGAGCGCGCCATCGACCGCGTGGCCGCACTCGTGAACGAGGGTCGAGAGCTGCGAGAACGCCGCGTCGGCGCTCGACCGGTCGGAGAAGAAGAGGTCGACGCAGCTCGAGCCACCGAACCGGCCCTCCGCGAGGAAGCGACTCCCGAGCGGATACCGGCGGCGGGTGGCCTCGTCGACGAACGAACGCGCGCCGGCGCTCGAGAAGCCTGCAACGATGTCGTCGAGCGAGGCGCTGCGGTCGGGCAGTTCCTCCCGGTACATGCCGTCGGTGCACGCGGGGTCGACGAGCGCGCCCATCGGCATCGTGCCGCCGTCGCTCGGAACGAAGGGCGCATCGACACCAGGCACATCGGCACCTGGGACGTCGGCGCGGGGTGCATCAGAGCCCGGAAGCACGCCGCCGTCGGTGCCGCTCGAGGCGGTCTCGCAGCCGGCGTGGAGGAGGGCAAGCAGCGGCAGGGCATGGAGCAGGGTCTTCGGCATGCCCGAGAGCTTGCCAGCATCGATGGGCGCCTTGCACGCCCCATCGATTCGGCCCTGAAACATGCGGCCCGGCGGGCGCGCTTCAGTCGTTCTGCATCAGCCCGCGCACCCGCCCGTCGGCCTCGATCCGCACGTTCCGCGCGGCCGGCACCTTGGGCAGCCCGGGCATCGTCATGATGTCGCCGAGCAGCGCGACGACGAAGCCCGCGCCGGCGCTCAGGCGCGCCTCCCGCACCGTCACCCGGAAGCCGGTCGGGCGGCCCTGCTTCTTGGGGTCGTCGGAGACGCTGAGCTGCGTCTTGGCCATGCAGACCGGCAGCCCGCCGTAGCCGTTCTTGACGATGGTCTCGAGCTGCGCCGCGGCGGCCGGATCGACGTCGGCGCCGTCCGCGCCGTAGACGTTGCGCGCGATGGCGTCGAACTTCTCGGCGTAGCTCTGGCCGAGCTCGTAGGAGAACTTCGGCGTCGGGCTCGCCGGCCCCTCCGCGAGGACCTGCGCGACGGTGCGCGAGAGCTCGAGGGTACCCTCCCCGCCCTGCGCGAAGCCGCGCGAGAGCTCGACCGGGACGCCGAGCTTCTCGCACCGGCTCCGCACCAGCGCGATCTCGTCCTCCGGATCGGTGTCGAAGGCGTTGATCGCGACCACCGCCCGCAGCCCGAAAAAGCGGGCCGACTCGAGGTGCCGCTCGAGGTTCGCGATGCCCCGCTCGAGCGCCTCGCGGTTGGGCGCGCCGGCGCCCTTGGCCTCGACGCCGCCGTGGAACTTCAGCGCGCGGAGCGTGGCGACGATGACCGCGGCGTCGGGCCAGAGCCCGCCGATGCGGCACTTGATGTCGAGGAACTTCTCGCCGCCGAGGTCGAAGCCGAAGCCGCCCTCGGTGACCACGACGTCGGCGTGGTGCTGGGCCAAGCGCGTCGAGAGGATCGACGAGCAGCCGTGGGCGATGTTCGCGAAGGGGCCGCCGTGCACGATGGCCGGACCGCCCTCCGCGGTCTGCACCAGGTTCGGCAGGAGCGCGTCCTTGAGCAGCGCGGTCATGGCCGCATCGGCCCCGACGTCCGCCGCGGTGATCGGCTTCTGATCGAAGCCGCGCCCGACCACGACGCGGCCGAGCCGGGCGCGCAGGTCCTCGAGCGAGCTCGAAAGGCACAGGATCGCCATCACCTCGCTCGCGGCGGTGATGTCGAAGCCGGTCTCGCGCAGCACGCCGCCGCTGCGGCCGCCCATGCCGATCGTCACGCTGCGGAGCGAGCGGTCGTTCATGTCCATCGCGCGCCGCCAGGTGACCCGACGCGGATCGAGGCGTTTGTCCTTCGCCGCTCCGTCGTCGAAGTGCAGCTCGTTGTCCACGATCGCCGCGAGCAGGTTGTGCGCCGAGGTGATGGCGTGGAGATCGCCGGTGAAGTGCAGGTTGATCTCGTTCGCCGGCACGAGCTGAGCCTTGCCGCCGCCGGTGCCGCCACCCTTCACGCCGAAGACCGGGCCGAGCGAGGGCTCCCGCAGCGCGGGGACGACCTTGTGGCCCAGCCTCCTCAGGCCCATCGCGAGGCCGATGCTCGTCGTGGTCTTGCCCTCGCCCGCGGGCGTCGGCGTGATGGCCGAGACGAGCACGAGCTTGCCCGCGCCCTTCTTCGGGCGACCGAGCGCGGCGAGCTCGATCTTGGCCTTGTCGCGGCCGTAGGGCAGGACGTCGTTGGGATCGAGGCCCAGCTCCTGGGCGACTTCGTGGATGGGGCGCATGGGAGCGGGACGATACGGGCCCGAGGCCTCGCCCCGCAACCATCGTCCGCGTCGGCCTCAGAGCGACTGGCGGGCGAACGAGAAGCGGCTCCGTGTTCCGCTCCAACCCTCGACGACGAGGCTCAGCGTGCTCTCCTCAAGGAGCGCACCGACGCTGCGGAAGCCGAGCGCACCGAGGGCGTCGCGCGGACCGAGGACCTCGTCGGGCGCGCCCACGGTCTCGGAGATGCGGCGCCAGTAATCGCCGTCCTCCGAGATCACCACCGTGACCGTCCACCGGTTCGCCCGCCGTCCGGTGTAGTAGAGCCGGAAGGGGCCGTCCTCGCCCCGGACGAGGGACGGCGACGCCACCTCGTCCGCATCGAAGCGGTCCGTCCCGGTGCGGGCCTGGACGACGAAGCGCGAGAAGTTCCCGAGGTCACACGCGTCATCGACGCCGCAGATCCCGGAATCCATCTGCGCCCGGAGCGGCTCGGGCTGCTCGAGCCGGACGAGGAAGGTGCCGGCCGCGCCGTGGGCGCGCACGATCAACTGCGAGGAGCCGGGCACCCGGGCCGGGGCATCGAAGGAGTCGGCGCCAGGCACGTCGACCACGATGGCCTCGGCCGCCGCGAACGAGGGCTGCGGCGTGATCGAGTCGGCCACGAACACCTCGCGCTGCCCCGCTCGCTCGCCCGCGAAGAGCAGACGCCACGCGCCCCCTTCGAACGACAGATCGGGATCGATCAGCTCATCCTGCTCCGCGAGGCTGACGATCGGCTGGGCGAGACCGGTCGAGGGGTTCCGGACCACGAAGCGCCCCGGCGTGGTCTCCTGCGCGACGAAGATGCTGCGACGGCCCGGGTCGTCGAGCCGCACCGCATCGAACGCGAGGTACAGCACGCCATCGGGTCCGCGCGCGAGGCTGGGGTTGGCCTCGGTGCCGGGCTCGAAGACCAGGGCCTCGTCCACCAGCTCGACCGGCGCGAGTTCGAGCGCGGCCGGCACATCGCAGGCGCTCCGGGTCACCACGAGCGACGAGACCGAAACTCCATCGGCGACCGCGGATCGACCGAAGACCACCGGATGCAGGCCGGCTCCGACCAGGATGGTGGCCGTGAAGAGCGTCGTGCCGTCCCGCCCACCGGTGAGGCGGCCGTCCGGGTCGAGCGCCACCCAGTACTCGCCGGCCGCGGCCCCCGGTGCGCTGTCGACGAGGGTATCGCCCACGATCAGCGCCGTTCGGTCGAGCGCCGCGTTCACCTGCAGCGCCGCCGCCGGCAGCACCCGCGCGCTGCCGGAGGAGCCCGCCACGAGCCCCACCGCGACCCAGTCCAGGTCGGGCGCGCTCGATGCGCCGAGGGCGACCTGGGCGCGAACCTCGATCCGGCCGGCGCGACCATCGAACTCCGCCCCGAGCACCACGCCCGAGTCCGCCGCGTCGCTCGTGCCGCGAAGGCCCGGGTCGAGCGCAGGGCTCCCGAAGATCGTCGCGGCGCTCTCCCCGCAGCCGGAGGCGTCGCAGGTGGCCAGAAGGACCGACGCCGCGGTCCCGAGCGCGCAGCACGCCTCCGACGTCGCGCCCACGCAGCAGACGGGCGCGGCGCTGCACTCCGGGTCGCTGCAGTCGACGGCCCCGTCGGCGTCGGAGTCCTGGCCATCGAGGCACCCGCGGTTGGATGCCGTGTCGAGTTCTGCCCCGGGCGGGCTGGGCGCGCCGTCCTCCGAGGCGGCGTCCGTCGCTGCGGCATCGGTGGCGGGATCGGGGCCGGCGTCCAACCTCGCTCCCACTTCCGCCGCCGGGCAGCCGAGCAGCGAAAGCCAGAGCGGAGCCAGAAGTGCGGTTGCCGCCGGGCCGATCAGACGAGGCGCGAGATGGCACAGTCGATTCACCACGGCGGCGCTCCAATCAAGGTCCATGCCAGAACGGTCAGGGCATCCACTGGTCCAGCGGGACGACCGCGTGCCGGACCGACCCGCCCTCGTCGGTGACCGACACGAGCACCCGCACCCGGGGGCCCCAGCGCGAGCCGCCGCTGGCACCTGGTTCGCGCGCGACGCCGAGGCCGGTGATGCGGCAGGTCCCGACGCAGCGATCCGGGCCGCTGGTGAAGAGCGGGTCGTCGATCGAGAGGATCGGGTTGCCGCCGAAGGGCACGAACGCGAGCGGCATCTCCTCTCGGATGCGGGCCTCCGTGAGCGCGACGCGGGTCACCCCGCGCCCATCGCGCCCCGCCACCCAGAGCCGGTAGATCCCGTCGAACACCGCGCCATCGACGTCGAGGATCCCGAGCGGGAAGCCCAGCGCGCTGGCCTCGAAGAGCATCGATGCGGGGCCAGCCGGCTCGAACACGTCATCGACTCGAACCGCCCACACCTCCGCGCCGCACACGAAGACGAGCAGGTGCCCGTCGTCACCGCTGGGTATGGCGCTGAGGATGGCCGGATGGCTCGGCGCGGCGCAGCCCGTCTCGATCCGCAGGGGCATCGTCGAGAGGGCCTCCGCCGGGGTCTCGAAGTTCGTGAAGGCGTCCCGCACGAGCTCCGAGGAGCCGTCGTCCGACCGTCGCACCCAGACCGCGACCGATGCGCGCCCCCCGGCGCGCGTTCCGTCGTAGTCGCGCGGCACGAAGAGCGCGGGCTCGCGGAAGTCGAAGTCCCCGCAGTTGCTCGCGGTCCCCACGCAGGTCGGAGCCGCATGCCCCGCCACCGGAGCCCCGTCACGGCGGGGCGTGAAGCCCACGAGGCCGGGCTGGTCGGCCGTCGCCCCGCCGAACGAGAAGTCGAGCGCCCGGTCGCGATCGTTGGCCCGGTTGAGGTTCGTCCCGTCGACGAACCAGTGCCAGTCCACCGACCCGCCGGAGCGAACGGGCACGCTCGTCGCCGCCCCCACGCCGCCGACCGTCCACGGGGCCATCGCCGGCTCGAAGCCGAGATCGCTCGCCTCGAGCCAGGACGCGTCGCCCGGCACGCCTGCCGGGATGCCGGCCGGCCGGAACACCGCGGGGTTCGAGCATTGCTGGGGTTGCGCCTCGATGCGGCCGATCCGCCCCGCCACCCCGCGGGTCTGCACGCCCACGAAGAGCCCCGGGGCCACCGCGCAACCGAGGGCCGGTCCGGTCAGATCGCGCGGCTCGAGCACGTCGATGCCCTCGAGCGCGGCCGAGTTCATACCGTCGTTCCACGAGGCGACGAGCGTCGCCCGGATCACCGGGCGGCCCGTATCGTCCTGCGCCGGGAACAACGAGAGCGTCAGATCGACCTCGCCCTCGCCGAAGCCGACGCCGGGCGCGGGGAGCCGCCCGAGGACCCGACCTGCGCGGGTGAGTTCGACGATCACGCGCGTCTGATCGTCCTCGCGCATGCGGAGCGCGAGCTCCTCGAGGACGCCGCTCGGCCCGACGTCCTGGATCGGCGAGAGCGCCACCATCGCCTCGCAGTCGGGGCAGGCCCCGCGCCACGCGAGCTGCGCCGTGATCACCGCGCCCGAGAGCATCGGCACGCAGTCCTCGTGGACCAGCGCGGCGAGTTCAGTGGTGCCGCGGAGGAAACACTGCCCGAGCCCCGT
>Ga0209985_10003225_pt1 | contig 14076 bp, 14 predicted proteins | sample NOAtaG_FD_187305 | JGI IMG/M metagenome (GOLD analysis project Ga0209985, IMG submission 187305) | Freshwater lake microbial communities from Lake Erie, under a cyanobacterial bloom - NOAA_Erie_Diel6S_1000h metaG (SPAdes) (version 2) | ecosystem: Environmental > Aquatic > Freshwater > Lake ...
AGAAATCGCAACCTGATTCGCTGCCCATGCCACAAGCTCTGCTTGGGTGGCGGCCAAGGAGCGCTCGACATTAAAAGAAATCGCAACCTGATTCGCTGCCCATGCCACAAGCTCTGTCGGCAATCGCTGAGCGCTATCGCTCTCGGCTGTTTGTTCAAGCTGATGCTGCTCAAAGTACGGATGGGCCACCCAGTTAGGCTGCCGATCGCTCTCGGGGCGATCAGACTCAGAGTGATAAATTTTGGCAACTAAAGCAGCGCCAAGAAGCGCTGGTACTAAATAAAAATCCCCGAGGCGAGAACCTGCAGCAGACGGATCCCCCCGCAGCGGCGGGCTACGCCTTGAGACTTTGGACGGACCACCTTGTGGGCGTTTCGACACTATTTGCCACTCTTCTTTTTGGTGGGGGCAGCCGGTTCACGCTTTTTAATCAAGCCCTTATCTTCTAGCTGCGCTACCACATCTGATAACCCATGATGAAGCTTTAGCAGTGTCTCAATACTCATGGCGAGGCGCTCAGCAACCTCCAGCGAGGGCGCCTTGTTTTCGACAGGCAGGCGCTCCATAACGGTTAACTCAAGGCGCACTACAGCAGCTTGAATTGAAATATTGCCGATGCCATCGATAAATCTTTCGGGTATTGCCATTACCACCTCGCTGGCAGGGATTAGGAATTACATCGGCCAAGCAAACCGGTTACAACGAGCTATTTCCATAAAATGATTTGACCCCAACGAGGGCAACTTAAGGATCTTACTCCTCGCAGACACAAAAAACATGTATTTTTAAGCGTCCCCAATTAGACCCTCTCAAACACCGCGGCGATCCCTTGGCCGCCGCCGATACACATCGTGACCAGGGCGTACTTGCCGTTCACACGGTGCAACTCATGCAGTGCCTTCGTGGCAATCACTGCGCCTGAGGCGCCGACGGGATGGCCCAGGGCAATAGCGCCGCCATTGACATTGGTCTTCGCGGGATCAAGGCCCAGGCCCTTGGTCACTGCCAGTGCCTGAGCGGCGAAGGCCTCATTGGATTCAATCACATCCATCTTATCTAAGCCCAGGCCCGCGCGTTGGAGCGCGATCTTGGAAGCTGGAATGGGACCCTCGCCCATGATTTCGTTGGGCACACCTGCAACGGCGTAACTCACCAATCGGGCGATCGGTTTATAGCCGGCGCTGGCAGCGGCCTTGGCTTCGGCCAAAACGAAAAATGATGCGCCATCATTAATGCCTGAGGCATTGCCGGCAGTAACCGTGCCATCTTTTTTAAATGCGGGCTTCATCTTGGCAAGCGCTTCCAGGGTTGTCGCCTTGGGGTGCTCATCAGTATCAAAGATCACGTCGCCTTTGCGGGTCGAGATGGTAATTGGCGCAATCTGGCTTTTGAAGCGGCCCTCGGCGATCGCTTTCGCGGCGCGATTCTGCGACTCGAGCGCAAAGGCATCCTGCTCTTCGCGAGAAATCTTCCACTTCACTGCGAGATTTTCTGCAGTGATGCCCATGTGGCCCACACCAAACGGATCGGTGAGTGTGGCGACCATCATGTCAATCATCTTGGTATCCCCCATGCGGGCACCGCTACGCATTGCGGTCGACAAATAGCCGCCACGGGACATGCTTTCCGCACCACCCCCCACGCCGAAATCGCAGTCGCCGAGCATGATGGCCTGCGAGGTCGAGACGATTGCCTGAAGCCCTGAGCCGCATAAGCGATTCAACGTCACAGCAACCGACTCCATTGAAAGCCCGCCGTTGATTGCCGCCACGCGGGCAAGATACGGCGAGCGGGATTCGGTCGGAATGCAATTGCCCACCGATACATAATTTATTTTTCCGGGATCTACCCCTGCCCGCTTCACGGCCTCTTTCATGACCATACCGCCGAGATCGGCCGGCTCAATACCCGATAGGGTTCCACTGAAACTGCCCACTGCAGAGCGGACTGCACTTAAAACGACGACTTCTCTCATACGGATGTCTCCCTAATAAAAATTGCATCACAATCGTGATCATCTGAATCAACAATATCAACAGTTGCCCAGTCACCAATTCGAGCAGGTACCGGATGGCGGGAATTGGGATCCGGTGCGATGCGCACAATTCCGTCAATCTCCGGTGCATCTGCCATGGTACGCCCGATAAGAATCCCCTGCGATTGATCAATATCATCGACCAGCACGCGAACCCGTTTGCCGACCCACCGGCGCAGACGTCGCTGCGAAATTGCGGCCTGGGTCTGCATGAACCGCTCCTGTCGCTCAAGCCGAATGGCTTCGGGCACCGGGTCGGCAAGGTCATTGGCGGCCGCGCCCTCAACCGGGGAGTAAGCAAAGCAGCCCACGCGGTCGAGTTCGGCCTGCTCTAAAAATTCGAGCAGGCTTTCAAACTCGGCCTCGGTCTCGCCGGGAAACCCCACGATAAATGTGCTGCGAATCGTGATCTCAGGTGCGATGGATCGCCAGGACTGAATCCGCTCAAGGTTGCGCTCACCGCTTGCGGGCCGCTTCATTCGCTTTAAAACTGCCGGATGGGCATGTTGAAACGGCACATCCAGGTAGGGAAGTATTTTTCCTTCCGCCATCAGCGGGATGATTTCGTCTACGTGCGGATAGGGGTACACATAATGCAGTCGCACCCAGACACCCAGCTGGCCCAATTCTTTACAGAGCTCTGTCATGCGGGTACGCACCGGTCGGCCGGCCACGAAATCAGTCCGATACTGCAAGTCGACGCCATAGGCGCTGGTATCTTGCGAGATGACCAGCAGCTCCCGCACGCCGGACTTCACCAGGCTTTCTGCCTCGCGCATGACTTCACCGATGGGCCGAGAGACCAGGTCGCCGCGCATGCTGGGGATAATGCAAAAGCTGCAGCGGTGATTACATCCTTCGGAGATCTTTAAGTAGGCGTAATGCCGAGGCGTGAGACGAATCCCCTGCTCCGGCACCAGATCGGTGAAAGGATCATGGGGTTTGGGCAGATACTGATGGACCGCCTGCATGACTTCAGCGGTGGCATGCGGTCCCGTCACCGCAAGCACACTCGGATGCAGCTCTTTGACCAGGTTACTGCCCGAGCCCGAGGCCTTCGCGCCCAGGCAGCCTGTCACAATGACCTTGCCGTTTTCCTGTAAGGCCTCGCCGATGGCATCCAGGCTTTCCTGAACCGCGTCATCGATAAAGCCGCAGGTATTGACGACCACAAGGTCTGCACCCTCGTAGTCAGGAGCAATCTCATAGCCTTCGGCCCGCAGCTGCGTGATGATGCGCTCGGAGTCAACCAGCGCCTTGGGGCAGCCCAGCGAGACAAAGCCAACGCGGGCCGAGGTCATTCTCTCTTGGTGTCGTCGGTCTTTGCGCCGGGAAAGGGAAAGCCCTGGAACATGGACTGCGTATTTTTCTGCATCTGCTCCTGCATCTGCATAAACACGTTCTTGCTCTGATCGATGTAATTGGACATCAGGTTTTGCATCATCGGCGCCTGGCCCTGGATAAACTGTGTCCAGGCATCGGCCGATGGGAATGCGCCGCCTTTTGAGTCGACCAGCCGACGTGACTGCTCCTGCAGGTTACTTTGTATTTCAACAAACGCCAGAATATTTTTTTCCAGGTAGTCACCCATCATGCCTTGCATGGCGTTTCCGTAAAACCGAATGACTTGCGAGAGCATGTTGGCAGAAAACATGGGCACGCCACCGGATTCCTCATCGAGAATGATTTGGAGCAGGATGCTGCGGGTCAAGTCTTCCGATGACTTCGCATCAATTACCGTGAATGACTCCCCGGCTAACACCAGCTGCTTGACATCAGCCAGCGTGATGTAGGTGCTGGTCTGGGTGTCATACAGTCGGCGGTTCGGATACTTTTTAATGAGGCGCGAGGCTGAGTCATTCATAGGCGGCGGGTGCTTTTCTAAAAATTAAATTTCAAATGGACAATCGGTAACGCTGGCTTGCGCGAAGGCATTAGCTCATGTGGAGTCCGCCGTTTAGCGAGAAGTCGGCCCCCGTGGCAAAGCCGCCTTCCTCTGAGGAGATCCACGTCACCATTGAACCAATCTCATCGGGTGTTCCGAGGCGCTTCACCGGGATCGAATTCACGATTTTTTCCAGCACTTCGGGCTTAATGGCGCGGACCATGTCCGTGCCGATGTAGCCCGGCGAGATCGTATTGACCGTAACACCCTTGGAAGCAAGCTCCTGGGCCAAGGCCATCGTGAAGCCGTGGATTCCTGCTTTTGCAGTCGAATAGTTGGTCTGTCCGAACTGGCCTTTCTGGCCGTTGACGGAGGAAATATTCACAATCCGGCCCCAGCCTTTGGCCGCCATGCCCTCGACCACCTGTTTGGTGACATTAAAGAGGCTATTTAGATTGGTATCAATGACTTCATCCCACTGGGCGCGGGTCATTTTCGTGAATACGCCATCGCGGGTAATGCCGGCGTTGTTTACGAGGATGTCCGGGTTGCCATGCTCGCTGCGGACTTTGGCAAACGCCTCGACGGTGGAGTCCCAGCTGCTGACATTGCCCACCGAGGCATAAAAGGTATAGCCCTCTTTCTTTTGCTCATCTAGCCACTTCTGCGCATCTCGCGTGGGGCCGCAGCCTGCGATGACCTTATGGCCCGCATCATGAAGTTTTCTGCAAATCGAGGTTCCAATGCCCCCCATGCCTCCGGTTACATACGCGATACGCTGTGTCATCTTGTCTTCCTCCTGATTGGAAATCGTTTGAATACGTTTGTTTTAATTGGGTGGTGTGTTTTAAATCAGACGGCCCGAACCCGGACATAGCTGCCCGGCGCCGGTTCGATCGGCTTGAAACGGGCTGCGCCGCACTGGCGTGGCGCATCCACTAGCTCGCCCCGATGACTCGCAAGCCATTTGGCCCAGTCATTCCACCAGCTGCCGGGCACCTCGGTGGCACCGTCAAGCCACTGCTGCGGCGTGCTCGCAGTGGAGTTCTCATTTACCCAGAAGCTGCGCTTATTTTTTGACGCCGGATTGATCGATCCAGCGATATGGCCGCTTGCGCCGAGGACAAACCGCTTCGGGCCGCCAAGCGCCTGGGCGGATTTCCATGCTGCATCCCAGGGCACGATGTGATCCTCGCGTGCCCCCATGGCATAGGTCGGCACCGTAATGCTGGAGAGATCCATTTTCTGGCCGGCCACGGTGAGCCGGTTTTTCTTGACCAGATTGTTTTCTAGGTACATGTTGCGCAGATACCAGGCAAAAAATGGCCCCGGAAGGTTGGTGCTGTCTGAGTTCCAATACAGCAAATCGAAGGGCATTGGTTTTTCGCCCTTTAAATAGTTGTTCACCACATAGTTCCAGACCAGATCGTTGGGCCGCAGGAACGAAAACGTGCTGGAGAGTTCGCTGCCTTTCATCAGCCCGCCCTTGGCGAGTTGCTGTTCACGCATCCGGCAGTGTTGTTCGTCGATGAAGACATCGAGTACCCCGGTATTCGAAAAATCCAGCAGGCTCGTCATCAGGGTGAAACTGTTGACCTTGTCTTCGTGCCGTGCCGCAAGGTGCGCTAGGCCAGTGGCGGCGATTGTTCCGCCGATGCAAAACCCCAGCACATTGGTCTTGGGCTGGCCGGTAATGTCCAGCACGACATCGATTGCCTTCAGAATGCCCTCGCCCACATAGTCATCCCATGTCAGCTGACTGTGCTCGTCTTGCTCATTGATCCAGCTCACGAGAAATAGCGTGTTGCCTTGATCGACCGTGAACTTCACCAAGGAGCTGCTTTGCTGCAGGTCCATGATGTAGAACTTATTGATACTTGGTGGTACGAACAGAATGGGTACCGCCCCCACCTTTTCGGTGGTCGGTTTGTACTGAATCAGCTGCAGCAGCTTATTTTGATAAACGACTTCGCCCGGCGTGACTGCAACATTTTTTCCGATCTCAAAGGCGGTTTCATCGGTCTGCGAGATTCGGCCTTTGCGCATATCTTGGACGAGATTCTCGATTCCAGTTCGCAGGCTCTCGCCTTGCGACTCCAGCATCTTTTTGTGGACTTCAGGGTTAGTCGCAAAAAAGTTGGCAGGCGAGGTCGCATCCACCCACTGCTGCACCAGAAACTTCAGACGGGCCTGCGTCTTGGGATCGGTCTGGACCGCATCGGTCATGGCGGTCAGCGTCTTGGCATTGAGTACATACAGGGCGGCAAACCCAGTGAAAAACGAATCCAGCCAAGTCGGGTTATCGAAGCGCTTGTCCTGGGCGGCCATCTTTTCCATTTCGGGCTTGGACACCAGAACACGGCCGAGGTCCTCCAGGTACTGTTTCTGGATGGCCTGCATCCGCTCGGGAATGAGCTGCATGCTGGGCAGCTTCGGAATATTGGCTGTAATTGCTGCAGCAGCCAGGCCCGGCTCAGCGGCTGCAACAGGATCACGTCTCGGTTTAGTCTGAGCTTTTAGCGTTGCACTGCGGGCGCCCACAGTTTTTTTTGGCCTAATCCGTGGCTTTGCCGGCTTTTTTTCTGATTCTTGATCGCGCTGCATCGACGCTCTTCTCCCCTGCCCATCTCAATCTTATGCGATCGATTCTGCATAGCGAAATATGCAGTGTCAAATGGGTTTTAACGTGATCAGACTTGCCATTCGGCCGGTCACTGAGTCTCGTCGAAACGAGTAATAACGGGCCTGATTCTGATAGGTGCACTCATTGTTGATGCCAATGCGAATTGGCCTGCCAGAGGCGCCAATCTCTGACCCACCGGTCAGTAGAACGTCGGGGTGGCGCTCAAACCAGCGAAAGATTCTCTGCTGCGCCAGCGCCCGGAGATCCGCATAAAACTTACCCGCCTTGGTGGGTGATTCGCGAAAGGCTGAGCCTGCCAGCGGGCTTTGGTCCAAAAATGCCTCCCGTACTTCGGGTCCAACCTCATAGGAATCCGGGCCGATACACGGCCCGAGCCAAATTGACCACTGATCGGGCCCTCGCAGCCTCGCGGCGGCAGCCTGAAGGCCGGCCTCAATCACGCCAGCGGCAAGCCCCCGCCAGCCCGCATGAATGGCAAGAACGCAAGGGGCGTGGGTCAGGGAAACCAAGATCGGTAGGCAATCTGCCGTCATGACCACACTCGCATGGCCACTCTGGCCTGTCAGCGCCGCATCAGCGGCCGGCATGGGGCCCGCCCGGTACTCTGAGCCATCTAGCTCAAGCACCCGGGCACCATGAATCTGCTCGAGCCAGACAGGCTTTGTTGCGCAACATTTTTCAAGTCGATTTCGGTTTTGACGGATCGACTCGTCTTGATCCCCAACATGGGATGCCAAGTTAAAACCCCCATAGGCCCCAACCGAGGCGCCGTCGCTTCGGGTGGTCTGAAACGCGGCCACCCCTGGTGGGAAGAGGCCTGAGATCATCTCGATACCATCGGAGATGCGCTCAAACCGAGGCTCAACCCGCTGAACCAGCGAGCTGAGGGTTCCAGGCATTGGGCTCTCCCGGCTGCTCATCGGACGGGCGCCTTTGCCAGGCCGGCAAGACCCAAGAGCTTTTGCAGGCCCTCGGGCGGCGGGCAGGAAAATCGCATCGGCTGGCCTGATCCCGGGTGCAGCAACTCGAGACTCTGGGCGTGAAGCGCCTGTCCTGCGATCAGGCTAGAGATTTTTTCTTTTCCCCCAGAAAGACGATTGGCGTGTGGAGAACGCCGTGAATAGGTTGGATCTCCCACAATTGGGCATCCTAAGTGCTCGAGATGGACCCTGATCTGATGCGTTCTCCCGGTCTCAAGATTAATCTTCACAAGGCTCACCGGCTGCCCAAAGAGTAGGCCTGTCTGCGTGGATTCGATTCGAGTGATCGCCTCCTTGCCCTTTCCTTCTGGCAGGACTGCCATCTTTTGACGATCCTTCGGGTCCCGCCCGAACCAGGTTGAGAGAACTCCGAGCCGCGGGAGTCCCCAGGCCAATGCCCAGTAGGTGCGGTGGACCTCTCTGGCCTGTAGCTGCCGGACCAGTCCGACCTGAGCGGTCAATGTCTTGGCCGCGACCAGAAGGCCGCTGGTATCACGGTCGAGCCGATGCACGATCCCCGCCCGCGGGACGAGGGCCATCTCGGGGGCATGGCCGATTAGCCCATTGGCGAGGGTGCCGTGCGGATGGCCAGCAGCCGGGTGCACGACAAGGCCAGCAGGCTTATTGATGACCAAGAGCTCCGAGTCTTCGAAAACAATCTCCAGCGGCAGTGATTCAGCCAGCCAGGACGCGCTCTGCGGTGCTTCGGGAATCGTAATGCGCAATGTCTGGCCTTCTCGCACCAGCTGGCTGGGCTTAAGGGCAAGCCTGCCATCAAGCTGGAGCTGGCCGTCGGTGATCCACTTTTGTAAATGGGTCCGAGATCGTTCGGGAAACGCATCAGCAAGTACGCGGTCGAGCCGAAGCCCATCGGATGTGGATGGCACGACGATCTCATGTGTGTTTACGGTGGTCTGCTCAAGCGACGAGAGGTCGGACTCGTCTTGATCGATATAATCGATCGCATCGTCTTCTCGACCCCCGGCCCCCTTATGCTTGCTGCTGTTCATCAGCGTTTTGCCCGCGTTTTATTTCTGTTAGCCCTGCTTTTTGTGGCCATGCCCATGGTGCTGTCGCTTCAGGGCTGTGGTGCAAACAGCCTGGCCCGTGACGAGACACTCGGCTGGAGCGCAGACAAATTGTACGCAGAGGCCAAAGAAGAGATGTCGGCTGGGAATTGGGCGGCCGCCATCAAGTTGCTGGAGAAGCTTGAGTCGCGCTACCCGTTTGGCCGCTATGCCCAGCAGGCCCAGATCGATACCGCTTTTGCCCACTGGAAAGAAGGCGAAAACGCCCTTGCGCTTGCGGCAATCGACCGATTCACCAAGCTTTACCCTAACCATGAGCGCATCGATTACATCCTGTACTTGAAAGGACTGGTGAATTTTAACGATCGCTCAAACCTCTTTACCCGATTTACTGGCGAGGATCTCGCAGAGCGGGATCCCAAAGCGGCACGTGAAGCTTTTGATAGTTTTAAAGAGTTGGTCGCAAGATTTCCGAATAGCCCCTACGCCGAGGACGCATCTGGCCGGCTCACCTACCTTATCAATATGCTGGCCTCTAATGATGTCCATGTGGCCCGCTTTTACTATCGTCGGGGCGCAACACTGGCAGCCGTGAACCGCGCCCAGGCTGTGGTGAAACAATATCAAGAGGCTCCCGCCATTGAAGAGGCCCTGGCCATCATGATGAATGGCTATGAGCAGCTCGGACTTTCTGAGTTAAGCGCTGATGCACGCCGGGTCTTGCAGAAGAATTTTCCCGCAAGTGTGTACCTGAAATCCGCCTACGACCCAACTGTCAAAAAGCCGGTTGCGGTCAAGCCACCGGCCGCGCCATCTGCCTTTTCAAGACTCAAGTTCTGGTGAGTTAAGCATCGCAGGCGCTGACGGGCGATCGTGCCTGTTTGCGGCAAGCCACTGCAGGGCCTCTTGAGTATTTCGAGTCCGAGAAAAATTTGGCAGGCTTCGCAGCATGCGCCGGCCAAAGCCGGTCTCGGCAAGCCGACGATCGCCGATCACCACCACGCCGTGATCTGACTCGGATCGGATAAGCCGGCCAACACCCTGCTTGAGTAAGATCGCCGCCTCCGGCACCTGTATTGCGGAAAACGCATCGGCGCCCTGGGCCTCGCACCATTTAGTTCGAGCGCGCAACACTGGGTCGTCGGGCGGTGCAAATGGAAGCTTATCAATCAGCACAAGGCTCAGTGCATCGCCTGGCACGTCCACGCCCTCCCAAAAGCTGTGACTGCCAATTAAAAGCGCTGCCCCATGGCTTCGAAACTGCTCAATTAATACTGGCCGAGGCGCCTGGCCCTGCACCAGAATCTGCCGGCTGGGATGGGATGCCGCCCAATTCGTTGCCCACTGGGCAGCAAGCCCGACTGCACGATGTGATGTGCACAAAATAAACACACCGCCCTTTACAGCGCCGAGCAACTCTGCAATCGCTGCCTGTTGAAGCAGCTGCGAAATATGATCCGGTGATTTGGGGTCGGGCAGATCCTGCGGCACCAGCAGCAGGCCTTGCTGCTGAAAATCAAAGGGGCTTTCTGCAATCAGCGTTGCCGCATCCGAAAGCCCAAGACGTCTTTGAAAATGATCGAATCGGCCTGCGATTGCCAGCGTGGCCGAGAGCATGATCCAGGACTTGGGCTGCCGAGCCATCTCCTGCTGAAATCGCGCTGCAATCTCAAAAGGCGTCCGCCGTAAGGTGATGCCATAGCGCGAAAACTCCATCCATCGGACATCCATCGCATCGGATGTATTGTCCTGAAATGCCTCCAGCCTCTGATGAAGCTCTAAGGAGAAGGCGGCAAGCCGCGCCAGCTCGGCATGACGGTCTGCATTCATGGAGTGGACTTCGCGTAAGGCCGAAAGTGCCTTGCTGACTGCACTCAGCGCAGCAATCCAACGCTGGGTATCACTTGCGGATAACTGATCCCATCCGATCCGGCCCTGAGGAAAGTTGGCTTTCGATGGTCCATCGCGATGGGAGTCCTCGGCCAGAAGTGCCCGCATTTCCATAAGACTGCGCTCAAGCTCGCCGCAAAGACTGGGCCATGAGGCAGCATCTCTTGCATGCTCAAGACCAATCGCTAGGCTGTCACGGGCCAGACCGCTTAAGGCCTGCGTGGAAACGGATTGGCTGAAAAACTCTGTTGCAATCTCTGGTAGTACATGGGCCTCATCAATCACCACATGGTCTACCGAGGGCAAGATTTCCCCGAAGCCCTCATCGCGTAATGCCATGTCAGCACACAGCAGATGATGATTCACAATCAATAGATCCGCCTCGGCGGCGCGCTGCCGGGCTGCCATCACAAAACATTCCGATAATCTCGGGCACTGCTGCCCCAGGCAGTTTTCCCGCGTCGAGGTGGCCATTGCCCATACGGGAGACTGCTCTGGTACGGCGCTGCACTCGGAAATATCGCCTGTGGAGGTTAAGCCCGAAAACGAGACGATCTCAGAAAATAAATGGGCATCTTCGGGCCGCTGAAAACGGCCCTGCTCTTTTGCACGCTCCATGCGATACAGGCAGAGATAGTTCCCACGGCCTTTTAGTACGGCTGTCTGGATCGACACGCCAAGGGCCGACTTAATGCGCGGTAGATCCCGCTCATAGAGCTGATCCTGCAGGTGCCGTGTCGCTGTCGAGACGATCGACTTGCCGGCAGTCAGCATCAACGGCACCAGATACGCAAACGTCTTTCCCACGCCGGTGCCTGCCTCAGCAAGCAGGGTCTGCTTCTGGCTGAGTGTCTGCAGTATGGATTCGGCCAAGGCGAGCTGGCCTGATCTGAATCGATAGCCGGACCCTGACCGAGAAATCGGACCGGCCGCGGAAAACAGGTCCTTAAGCGGGGACATCCGGGGAGAGCTGGGCCTGAAGCGTTGCGATCTGGTCTTTAAGCTGAAGCTTTCGTTTTTTTAGTCGACGGATTTGCAGCTCATCGCGAGATCCATCTTGCCCAAGCTGCTGTATTAGATGGTCGAGCTCGCGGTGCTCGGCCTCGAGTTCGAGTAGCCTGAGCTGCAGTGTGCGAACATCCTGCAGGAAGTTCATTAAGAGCCGCTCTCTGTCTTTTTCTCAGCACGCCGACTGCGATTGCGGGCACGGAGTTCAGCGTCAATGTCTCGTAGTGCCTGCAGTTCGGCCTCCCGCCGCAGATCAAACTCCCGCATACGCTTGAGATGTTCAGCCCGGATTTCATCCAGGCAGCGTGAGGAGAAAAACCGCTTTAGGCATACCTCCTCGCGGCTGGCCAGATCCCTCTGAAACGCGAGCCGCTCAGACTCAATCTGTGTGATTAAGCGCTCATGGGGCGGCCGCTTCTCCCGAAGATCAGCATCAGGATCGGCCGGCAGCCCCGACAGCGGAAGGCCTGCCAATAGGCTGGCCAGGATCAGGCGCCGTGGGAGAATCAAGGGTTTCGGCATAGCCTTGGATTATCCCTTGCCCCAACAAAAACAGCCATCCCGTATCGACCTTTTGGAGATCGCCGAACGCTTGGAGCCGATTCTGGTGCAGGCCGGCCAGGCCATTGCAGGCATTTATCATCAGCCCGAACATCGCGTCCAGACGAAGCATGACCAGACCCCCGTCACAGAGGCGGACCTCGCGAGCCATGATCTGCTGGTCGCTGCACTCACCGCACTTACGCCAGCCTGGCCGGTTGTTTCTGAGGAAGATAGCCAACATCATCGCAGTCAATCACAGTTAAGCAGTCGTCTGGTGTCAGCCGAGGCCTACTGGCTTATCGATCCACTCGATGGGACACGAGAATTCATCGCTCGCACGGGAGAGTTCAGTATCAACTGTGGCCTCGTGGTGGGCCGCGAGGCCTTCTTTGGCATGCTGTACGCGCCCATTGGGGGTGCCATGTATCGCGGCGGCCAGACACTTTCTGCCCAGCGTAAGCTGCATGCTGAAAAGAATTGGCAGGAGATTCGATGTCGCGAAATGCCTGCGACGGGCGGGGTCCAGATCTCTAGCCGTCGCAGCGGTCAGTCACAGCTGCATCAGCAAGGAATGCGCCATGACCACCTGGGCTCGGCCTTGAAATTTGGCCGCATCGCTGAGGCGACGGCGGACATTTATGTGCGTCGCGGCCCGACAATGGAGTGGGACACCTGCGCCGGCCAGGCAATCGTGCAGGCCGCCGGCGGAACGGTCAGCTGCCTTGATGGCAGCCCCCTGCTTTACGGAAAAACGGATTGGCGTAACCCGGGATTTGTTGTTCGCGGGCGGCTTGCTGCAAAACAAGCCTAAGACTTAGCGCAGGAGAGCTCTAGAAGCGGCTTTGCACATCGCGTTGGGCAGAGGCCAAGTAGTCTTCCGATTGCATCTCGGTCAGTCGACTCACGGTTCGACTGAACTCGTTGGCTAAAACGCCTTGCACATAAAGTTTTTCGGCCTCTGCCTGCGCAGAAATAATCAGCTTCACCTTGTGGTCGTAGAGCACATCGACCAGCCAGGTGAAGCGTCGTGCCTCAGAGGACATTGCAGCGGTCATCACAGGCACTCCCGAGAGCAGCACCGTATCAAACTGCTGGGTCAGCTCGAGATAATCGTTTTGTGATCGGGGGCCGCCACACAGGGTTGCGAAATCAAACCAGATCACCCGGCCGCAGCGCTTTAGCGCCCGGAGTTCGCGGCCCTCGATTTGCAAGGTAGGCTCGGTGTCGACTGCGGCACCCGCAAGGCTCTGACGCTGCCCACTGGCAAGCCGATCGAAGATAACCCCAATTTCATGCTCGGTCTCGGCGTTAATTGGTGTGATGTAGGCCCTGAATTGGCCGCGGGCTAAGCGCCGATAATCGATGCCACCATCAACCTTCACAATATCCAGGCGCTCCTTTAAAAGCGCAATTGCCGGCAAGACACGGTCCCGATGCAGACCATCGGGATAGAGATCGTCGGGGTGGTAGTTCGAGGTCATGATAAAGCCCACCCGACTATCGAATAAGGCGCTCAGTAGCCGCTCCAGAATCATGGCGTCTGCGATATCGGAGACATGAAATTCATCAAAACAAATCAGCCGATAACGTCGCGCCACTCGCTGGGCAACCTCGTCAAGCGGATTCTCAGTACCACGCAGCTCATGCATCTCCCGGTGTGTGGCACGCATGAACTCATGAAAATGAAGCCGGACTTTACGCTCCAGCGGCACATGCTGAAAGAAGCAATCCATGAGCATGCTTTTGCCACGGCCGACACCTCCCCAGAGATAGACCCCCCGAGGAAGCGCAGGCTTTGAGATCATCTTTTTTAGCGTGCCGCCCCGCTTGGCCTTGTAATCGGCCCACTCGTCGGCACACTGCTCGAGCCGCTCGGCAGCGCGCAGCTGCGCAGAATCTGCAGTAAAGCCCTGCTCAGCCAGCTGTTGCTGATAGGCCTGAACGATAGAGACCCGGGACAGCATCCATTACTCCCGGGCAGTTACATATTCAGAGCGCGTTTGTAGATCGCAAGTGACGCCTCACGCATGGCCTCGGAGAGCGAGGGATGCGGGTGGCAGATT
>Ga0209985_10003229_pt1 | contig 14067 bp, 14 predicted proteins | sample NOAtaG_FD_187305 | JGI IMG/M metagenome (GOLD analysis project Ga0209985, IMG submission 187305) | Freshwater lake microbial communities from Lake Erie, under a cyanobacterial bloom - NOAA_Erie_Diel6S_1000h metaG (SPAdes) (version 2) | ecosystem: Environmental > Aquatic > Freshwater > Lake ...
AGCAAATGGAGAGAATTCTTGTCCATTAAGAAATGTTACAAATTACATGGGTACATTAAGAAAAGTTAAGGGGTTACATCCATTGATGGATAAGGGTTTTCGGCTATTATAGTATATATGTATGGGGGGAAGTTCAGTTCTAAGGACAATCAATGACTTTATGGCAAAGGGTGGCGAGCCGGTGGTCAAAAAGGACCACGATGGAATTATTCGGAGTGATCGATTTTTTGGGGGGGGTATCTAGAATGATAAAATAGGTGAAGTTCAAAGCATCATTCATTAGCTATGACCACAACCTACAAAGTAGAAATTTCTCATTTAGGAAAAATACAAACGATCGAAGTTAGGAAAGATCAAACTATACTACAGGCGGCCTACGATGCGGGGATTGACTTACCCAGTTCTTGCAATGCGGGCGTATGTACTACCTGCGCCGCTCAACTTTCCCAGGGTAGCGTCGAACAAGGTGAGGGCATGGGATTATCCCCCGACCTGCAAAAAGAAGGCTATGCTTTGTTATGTGTGGCCTATCCTCGCTCGGATATTAAACTGGAATCTGGCAAGGAAGAAGTAGTTTATCAACGTCAATTCGGGAAACCCTAGGACAAACTGGGGTTAAGATGAGAAATTTTCGGGGGGTTCCCCCCAAAAAAACAGATTTTGAGCCAATAGAACCAGCAAACCCTAACTAATAGCCGAATGCTGACTAATAAGGGAGAACTTTTCCTCTCTACCCTTGAGGGCCGCTTTCATGAAACCAGAAAAGAGAGGATGAGCTTTATTGGGACGAGAGCGAAATTCGGGGTGAAATTGGGTAGCAATAAAGAAAGGATGTTTTGGTAGTTCGATAATTTCCACCAAACGACCATCAGGAGAAGTGCCACTCACCAGATAACCAGTCTCAAAAAAGAGACTACGATAGGCATTATTGAACTCGTAACGGTGACGATGGCGCTCATAGATAACCTCCTGACCGTAGAGAGAGAAAGCCAGACTATCCGGATTTAAACGACAGGGATAGAGACCTAAGCGCATTGTTCCCCCTAAATCCACCACATCTGCCTGTTCTGGCAGTAAATTAATCACTGGATTGGGTGTATCCTCTTCAAATTCGGAACTATTGGCCCTTTCCAATCGGGCCACATTGCGACCCCATTCGATAATCGAACACTGCATCCCTAAACAGAGACCCAAGAAAGGAATATTATTGACCCTAGCATACTCGATCGCCTTAATTTTGCCATCCACACCCCTAATACCAAAACCACCTGGTACCACAATACCGTCAACACCGCTTAAATGAGCTTCGGCCGAATCGTTATCCACATCTTCGGCACTTACCCAACGCAATTCTATCTCGCTATTAAGGGCAATGGCAGCGTGTTTAAGGGCCTCCACCACCGAGAGATAAGCATCCCCCAACTGCACATATTTACCGACGATAGCTATCTCTAATTTTTGACCGGGGGATTGCATCTGTCGGATGAGATTTTCCCACTCCTCCAGATGGGGGTATCGGGAACCCAGGTTTAATAATTCTAGGGTTTGTTGCGCTAATCCCTCTTTTTCCAGATTGAGGGGAACTTCGTAGATACTGCTGGCATCCTGAGCAGTAATCACCGATTCCACCGGCACATCACAGAAAGCTGAGAGTTTTTCTTTTAACCCCGGTTGTAGGGGTAGATGACAACGACAGACTAACACATCCGGTTGAATACCGATCGATCTTAATTCCTTGACCGAGTGTTGCGTCGGTTTCGTTTTCATCTCCTTGGCGGCCGGAATCCAAGGAATTAGGGTAACGTGCATATAAACCACGTTATTTCGACCTACATCCTTCCTAAATTGCCTAATTGCTTCTAAAAAAGGCAAAGATTCGATATCTCCCACCGTACCACCAATTTCTGTAATGACAATATCGGGGTTGGTATCTTTGGCCACCCGGAGAATCCTTTCCTTGATTTCGTTGGTAACATGGGGAATTACCTGCACGGTTCCCCCCATATAAGCACCACGGCGCTCTTTATTCAATACCGCTTGATAAATCGAGCCAGTAGTCACGCTATTGAGACGGGAGAGTTCCGTATCGGTAAAACGTTCGTAGTGGCCAAGGTCGAGGTCGGTTTCGGCCCCATCATCGGTGACAAATACCTCTCCGTGTTGAAAAGGACTCATCGTACCCGGATCCACGTTGATATAGGGGTCTAATTTCAGAATTGAGACGGAATAATCCCGACTTTTTAACAATCTTCCCAAACTAGCAGCGACAATCCCTTTCCCAATACTGGAGACGACTCCCCCAGTGACAAAGACAAATTTACTCATAAAATTCTTCCTGCGATCGATTATACCTAGCAAGGGGTGAGAGTTTTCGGGATGCGGCGGTGTCATTTTCCCAGATTTCATTATAGCTGGATGACCTATACCCCGATCCTCGTTTTAGCTCCCTCTCGAAAATCTATTGCACCACAGCCTTTAGTCACCTTCATGCCGATCATGTAAATTTTCCGCTACAATCGAGAGTACTAAGACTCAGGCAATTGTAAAGTAATATTAATGATAGATTTTAATACCCTCGCTGAATTTTCCCGCAACTATTGCGTCTCGATTTGTGCCTTTTTAGTACCCGCTAACTTAGTAACCACCGTTTTAACAGTTCTTTTTCTCTATTTCGGTCGTCCTACCCGTCAAATCTTCCCCATTGCTTCCCTAGCTTTGTTGTTCGCTATCACCATGTTTCTCCACGTCGCCACCTGGTTGATGATTGGTGTGGTTATGGCCCCCACTTTTATCCTCTTTGGACTGGGTTTAACCTGTTTTGTGATCAATCTTCAAGCCATCAGCGATCGCCAAAGCTTGGAACAGTTATTACACACCGGGGTTAATCGTCTGGCACGCTCATTCAACTAAAGAAAAGCGCCGAGACTTCCCACTCCACCATGAAGATAACCGCTAGATCTGGCTGAATTTTTTTCAGCCAAAGACTTGACAAACTCCAAAATTTCTGCTAACCTTGTAGTATAATGGCAATCCGTGTCGGCCTACGAACGCTCTTTTTAACTCTTTCTTAAGAATAAAAATTTTAACCCGAATTGCCGGTAGTAGCTAAACTAAGAGCAGTACCACGGGAAACGGTGACTATGGAAGTTATTTGTACGCGTCCCCACTGTCCGAGACCGCGTAATCAATGCCCAGACCTAGACGATAGCAATCGCTTAACCTCGATCGAGCAGAAATATTGTACTACTTGCGGGATGCCATTAATTTTAGGGGGACGTTATTTGCCAGAACGTCTATTGGGACAAGGAGGATTTGGGGCGGCATTTTTAGCAGTAGATCGTTATAGTCCCAAAAAAGCTAAATGTGTACTCAAACAATTTCAACCTTCCGGTAATTTAAGTCCGCAAGCTTTAGAAAAAGCGAAAAATTTATTTTTTCAAGAAGCGCACGTTTTAGAAGATTTAGGACGAGAACATCCCCAAATCCCCGATCTCTATGCTTTTTTCCCTTTAACAGTCAAGAATCAATTAACGGGAAAAGAAGAGCAATTTTTCTATCTGGCCCAGGAATATATCGACGGTAAAAACTTAGAAGAAATTCTCCAACAGCAACAAAAACCCTTTCAAGAAAGTGAAGTCAAAAACATTCTCAAAGAATTACTTCTTATCCTCAAATTTATTCATGAAAATGGTTCCATTCACCGGGATATAAAACCATCTAACATCATGCGCTCCCAAAATGGCCGCCTCTATTTACTCGATTTTGGGGCAGTAAAACAGGCTACCAATAACCCTAGTAATACACAAGAGAAATCCACAACAATTTATTCAGCCGGATTTGCTCCTCCCGAACAACAATTAGGCAATCAGGTATCGGCAGCCACGGATTTATATGCCCTAGCAGCTACCTGTGTTATGCTCTTAACTAATCGCGATCCTGACGAGCTATACGATCCCCAAAAACAGGTCTGGAATTGGCAAAATTATGCCCCTAACATCAGTGCAGATTTAGCCCGAGTATTCAATAAAATGTTACTAGCAAATCCCCTGGATAGATTTCAATCCTGTGGAGAAGTTTTAACCGCTTTAAATACACCTCCCCCATCTCCTCCATCCCCTCCAGCTTCTCCAATTCCTCAATCCCCTCCAGCTTCTCCAGTGATTAGAAAAACTTCCCGCTTTTCTCTTGGGGAAACTTTCGCTAATGCTGCCTTTACAGGATTTGAGGGGACATTATTAGTAATTGCCTTAAATAGTTTAGTCCCCTCGGTAGGAATTGTCATCGCCTTTATGATCTTAGGTGGCTTAGTTTTGGCATTATTTAAAAAAGTGATTGAAGGAAAAGATCTACCAATTATCGCAGCAATTACCCTCACCCTCCTCTTCTTTCTTTCGCGACTGCAAGGAAGCCTAAATTTTCCTGAAATTGCTATCATTGCCGTGATGGCTGCCATCGGGGCCATTGCTATTACCGCCTTTTTCCGGTTAATATATCAGATAATTTTGCGATTATTTTAAAACCCTAAAAGTTGCCAAATTATCATCACTACCGCCGGTAATCGTGCCACCGAGGTCTAAAATAGTTTGCAGATAGTCGAGGATTTCCTGAGAAATTAACTCTCCCGGCATCAAAACGGGAATACCGGGGGGATAGGGACAGATAACATCAGCACTAAGACGATCGAGGGCATTTTTCCGGGATACTATCTCTGTAGGGGCAAAAAAAGCCTTTCTAGGAGAAATAGCCGAATTTCCCGTGACTGGAGGAGGAGTGGGGGGTAAACTGGTAGAGGAAGGGGATTGAAGGCATTGAAAAGCAGTAATTAGGCGATTAATGTGTTCGCGATGATTGCCGATGGAGATAATAAAAGTAAGTTGGCTTAAAGTCGGTAATTCCGCCGTGACAGCGTATTTTTCTCGCAAAATATCGTCTATTTCGTAACCAGTTAAGCCAAAATCTTTGACAATTACCGTTAAACGAGTGCGATCAAACCAGTGACAACCCGGGATAGAATGGGGAAAGTCTAAAACAGAGATATTAGGGATTTTATCGAGTTCTTTTCGGGCAGTAGCGGCTAAATCGAGGGTTTTGGTCAGTAAATCTAGGCCTTGCGTCGCCATTTGCTTTCTAGCACTATCAAGGGAGGCGAGAAGCAAATAACTAGGGCTAGTGGTTTGAACTAATTGTAAGGCTCGATCGACTTTTTCGGAACTAATGCGATCGCTTTTTAAGTGTAACATCGATGCTTGAGTTAAGGCCCCTAAAACCTTATGGGTGGACTGAATAGCCATATCAGCACCGAGAGACAGGGCAGCCGGGGGTAAATCGGGATGAAAGGCAAAATGCGCCCCGTGAGCCTCATCGACGAGCAGCGGGATAGAATAGTGATCGGTAATCTGGGCGATAGTTTCTAAGTCACAGCAAACCCCTTGATAGGTGGGAGAGACTACCATCACCGCTTTGGCATCGGGATGGAGTTTCAGGGCATTTTCGAGGGATTGGGGGGTTATATTTAAATTTAGATCGATAGTGGGATTATATTCGGGATTGATAAAGATAGGCTGCGCCCCGGAGAGAATTAAGCCAGAAATTGCCGATTTATGAATATTTCTCGCCAGAATAATTTTATCTCCCTCGCCGCAAGTGGCTAAAATCGCCGCAATAATGCCACAACTGGAGCCATTGACCAAAAACCAGCTTTTATCTGCCCCAAATGTCTCGGCTGCTAAAATTTGCGCTTCTTTAATCACTCCCGTCGGGGCAAACAAATTATCGAGGTCGGGTAATTCGGGTAAATCGGCTTTAAAGACGCTTTTTCCCAGTAAATTACTTAAATCTTCCCCGATTCCTTCCCCCTGCTTATGCCCTGGCGCGTAAAATGGTACATCTAAACTATTGACTTTTTTTTGCAGTTGTGATAATAACGGAGCGGATTCTGGCGAAGGCATTTTTAGAAGGAATTATGAATTATGAATTATGAATTATGAATTATGAATTATGAATTATGAATTATGAATTATGAATTATGAATTATGAATTATGAATTATGAATTATGAATTATGAATTATGAATTATGAATTAGACCTCGACCTAATATTATCTCAAGACCAAAAGTCTTTCTAGTCAAGGAATCTACCCTAATAAAAATTATTTTAATTGCCTCATATTTTTTCAGTGAAATTGAATTAGCAACGATAGACATACATTCCAGCCATCGAACTACTTAATTAGTATGCAGACTAAAAGCAAGCTGTGACTGGGTTATAATTTTTGGAGATGTCAATTAGACCTCGACCTAATATTGTCTCAAGACCAAAAGTCTTTCTAGTCAAGGAATCTACCCTAATAAAAATTATTTTAATTGCCTCATATTTTTTCAGTGAAATTGAATTAGCAACGATAGACATACATTCTAGCCATCGAACTACTTAATTAGTATGCAGACTAAAAGCAAGCTGTGACTGGGTTATAATTTTTGGAGATGTCTATTAGGAAGTGGGGGACGAGGAGGCCAGGAGCAGGGAGAATAAATAAAAGCTGACTCCTGACTCCCCAAAAGGAAAACTTCGTAGCTCACCATTAAGATAACTGCTCTAACATCTCTAGGGACATTTAAGGCTTTTTGGACCCTATGTCCACAGCAACGGTCAGACTTTTGGCTTTGTTGGTTGCCATTGAGAAATTAAGCGAGAATACCGACCATATTAAGCGGATTTCGCCGATAGCATATCTCTGGAAGAACGCCATCCTAAGTCTGATATAGCAGGGGATAGCTTACGGTTTTAACCATTCCCGATGTGTTGAAATCTTCTAGAACTATCGTAGTGAAAAAGCCAATTAGGCAAGGGATTCTCCCACTTCTAAGAGGGGACAAAAGGGAAAATAGGGGGAAACCGTCCAGCGATAGAATTTTTTGCTGCTGGTGGACTGAAGATTAAAACGCAGGGAAACAAAGGGGAAAAAGGGAGATAGGGAACAATTCCAACTGAAAGCCGGCTTAGAAGTGGTATTATCGCCCTGCAAAGACCAAGCAGGGTATTGAAAAACCTCCAGGACGAGGGATTTTCCTTCATCGGTAACTTGGGCGCAGCTGCGACTAATGCCCGAAACCAAACAGAGACTATTACCGACACAATTGTCATTAGAAGCCACGATCAGGAGATCTTCCCCGGTGGTGGTTAGTTCAAAAGCGATAAAATCTCCAGCTTGCCAACGACTAAGGACTTGTCCCTGGGCATTCTGGTAGATAGCGCTGCAGTTTTCGGGATCGAGAAGACGATTACTATCGGGATCTAAGTAACCGCAAACCTTGCCCATCAGAAGGGTTCCATCCTGAAACCCATACACCCAATCAAAGGTATCGATGTTAGCGGCCCCTTGATTGCTTTTGTTGACCAATAGTAATCGATCGCTGACCACGGTTATTAATTCTCAATCAAACTAAGCTTCCCTTGATAACAAAGGTATCACTAAATACTAATTTCCCAAGGAAAAGATTTATTAATCTTAACTTGTCGGCCCCTGGGGAGAGTAAACTGGTCAGCTTAAATCAAGGCCAAAACCTGCTATCTTATGGGGAGACAAAAATTATCTAGATCTTGTTTTAGCGAGTGGTAGTAAGGGCATGGCGTACAAGCGGGTATTATTAAAACTGAGTGGGGAGGCCCTGATGGGCAATCTCGGCTATGGGATCGACCCGATGGTGGTTTCCGCTATCGCCCAGGAAATCTCCGAAGTGGTTGCTCAAGGCATCCAATTGGCGATCGTGGTCGGTGGGGGCAATATTTTTCGCGGGGTGAAAGCCGCCTCGGCCGGCATGGATCGGGCCACGGCCGATTATATTGGTATGATAGCAACAGTCATGAACGCTATGACCTTGCAGGATGCCCTAGAACGAGCGCAAGTACCGACTAGGGTATTAACGGCGATTGCCATGCAGGAATTAGCTGAACCCTACATCCGCCGGCGAGCAATCCGTCATCTGGAAAAAGGTCGGGTGGTGGTTTTCGGTGCGGGATCGGGTAATCCTTTCTTTACCACCGATACCACGGCGGCCCTGCGCGCTGCCGAAATCGATGCGGAAGTGGTGTTTAAAGCGACGAAAGTGGATGGAGTTTATGATTCCGATCCCTCCCACAACCCTAACGCGCGACGCTTTCAAAGTCTCACCTACGGTCATGTACTGACCCATGATCTGCGGGTGATGGACGGAACTGCGATCGCTCTGTGCAAGGAAAATAATATCCCGATAGTCGTTTTCGATCTGTCGGTGACAGGTAATATTGTTCGCGCTGTCAAAGGTGAACCCGTTGGAACATTGGTAGGAGGATTCTGTGAAGTTAGCTGAAGTTCAAGACCAGATGCAGAAAACCGTCGAATCAACCCAGAGAGCTTTTAATACGATTCGTACCGGCCGGGCAAATGCTTCTCTTTTAGATCGGATCGTGGTGGAGTATTATGGCATGGAAACTCCCCTCAAGTCCCTGGCGACAATTAGCACTCCCGACGCAACCACGATCGCTATTCAACCCTTCGATCGTACCAGTATGGGGGCGATCGAAAAGGCGATTTCTCTCTCGGACGTGGGTTTAACCCCCAGTAATGACGGTCAGACCATTCGTTTGAATATCCCTCCCCTCACTAGCGATCGCCGCAAGGAATTGGTCAAATCGGTGGCGAAATTGGCCGAAGAGGGAAAGGTGGCGATCCGCAATATTCGCCGGGATGCGATCGATGCTATCCGTAAACAGGAGAAAAGTCACGAGATTTCTGAGGATGAATCCAGGGATTTACAGGATCAGGTGCAGAAATCCACCGATAAATTTATCGCCAAAATCGAGGATTTATTAGCGACAAAAGAAAAGGATATCTTGACGGTTTAAGTTTTTTTCTCCTCAGGGATAGAACAGGCTTTTTGTCTGTTCTATTTGGCTTTTTATCTCTATTTAAAAGCTATAGAGGAGTCAGTCCCGATGCAACAATTTATACTAAATCCGTTGAGTATAGGCTACTTATGAGGACAGGCAAAAGGGGGAATACATAATCAGTTTTTAATAACTGGATTTAGTATGACGGGGTAATGTGTTGTTGCTTACACTGATTTTTGGGAGTCATATAAGACAGTAATTTCTGGTAAACTTCATCGAGGCAAGGATTTATAGATTAGTAAGAAAGAGTCTATATTTCTCTAAAAAATCGTGGCTATTTGATATTTTATCTATGACTACTGACCAGCAGTAAATTTATCTGGTTTCATCAACAATTGTCAGCGTAATTCCGTCAAAAGTTCGAGACTGACTTGATGACCATTCCTGTTGAGTAATTTTAATCCCTTTTGCTTGAGCATAATCAGAATGAAACTCAAAAAATACTTGATTTCCTGCTTTAAAAATTTTAGCAAATTTATCGGGATATTTAGTCTTACTTAAAGCAATTTGAGCATCGAGAGAAGAACCTAACCAAATAGGAATTTCTCCTAAAAGAATTTTACGACTTTCTTGGTCATTCCACCGAATTAATAAATATGTACTTTTTTGTAATTGACGTTCCTCCTCCCAAAAGATCATCAAACCGATACAAAACCCTAAAATAGATGCACCAATTAAACGTCCTAACCGATCTGCTAAACTGGTTTCTATGGGAATAAATTGAGTTAATATTAAAGACATGAGAAGAAATCCAATTGACGCTAAACTACCCCCTAAGCTACCGCCTAAAAAAGCTCTTAATCTTTGTAAATTGGGAATAAAATAAGAAATACCTAAAGCGACAATGGCTCCTAAAATTGTCCATGCAATCAAACGAATGGCAATTTCTAAGGCTGAGGAAAAATTAACAGATGGTAATAATAACCATGATCCTGAAAAGAGAACAATAATGCCAAAAAACCAAGCTAACCCTTTTGAATAAAAAGTATAATATACTCCACAACCGACAATAAAACCAGCTATCAAGATTCCTGCATCCCCTAAATAATCGATGGTAAAAATCAAGGCTACAGCAGCAATAATTCCCAGTAGAAAACCTCGGATCAAGATTTCCTTTAAAGGAATATTACGTCTGATTGAATTGATAATTACAAAAGTAATTGTCCCAGCAATTCCCCAATTAATGACCCCAGCGATTAATTCAGAATTAGGAAGATTGGTTAAAATGGTAAATAGAGAAGAACCGATCCCCCCTGCGATTAAACCAGCAATAGTGCTTCCTATTAAAATCAGGAAAGTTTCTTTGATGGTTAAAAGACGACGATGTAAATAGTGATTCTGAGCAACAATTAAGGTTAAAGATAACCCTAGAGTAATAATAGCTGTCCATCCTCCTGTTCTTAACGAAGAATAAGTTAAACTATAATTACCTGTTGTTTTTGATTCTAATAATTGCTGATTATTAATCGCTAATTCTGCTTGACGAAACCCTTGATCAATTTCGCCAGAGTTCGCATAAAAAACTAAATTAGGATCCCCTGTTAAACGGGTTAAGTATTGAATATCAGCATCTCCTGTGGCGACAACAATCATTAAAATTGATTGATTTCTAGCTTTATTAGCTGCTAGAATAGCTTGAAATTGAGATTGAGGCATTCCATCCGTAAACAGTAAAATATAACGATTATTGTCAGTAGAAGATAAAGATGCGATCGCTTGTTTAATTCCTGCTGCCATCGGTGTTCCGCCTAGTGCTTGTAAGCTGTTAATTCCCTGATTTAATTGTGCCTGATTAGTGCTTAAAGAAGTGATAATATTAACCGTTTCACCGAAATTAATCACCCCTAACTGTTCTTTTGAGAAGTCGCGACGGTTAATAAAATTGATTGCCGCAGTTTTGACTTCTTCTAGTTTGCCACCTTCCATACTACCTGATGAATCGATTAAAAGAATAACCGCTTTTTGATCGGTTTGAGGTAGGGGAGAAAGTTCGGTTAAATGAAGAAACCATTCTCCTAAAATTAGAGCTATAATTAAACAGCCAATTCCTCCATATAAGGCAAATAATAAGGCTTTTTGATAATTTTGTTTGAGGGTTTGCAATAAACTTAACATGGTCTTTAATTTTTTAATAATTGAATTGGTTTTGAAAGGGAATAAAGTTGACGATATCGCTTACTTTTTATTTAGGAACTACCTCCCAAATAAAAGCCTAGCAAAAACATGATTAAGATGCCAATAATAAATAAGATAGACCAGGAAAAACCCGCAAATAAAACAAGACAAGCAGGGAAAGAAATCAGAGTTCCACCAACGAAAAAGATACCCACCAAAAGAAAGAGCGGTACTTTAATAGTATGGGTCATTAGTTGATAAAAATCACCAAGAAAACCCAATAAATTATTAAAAATTTTAGGTTTGAACCTTTGAGAAACTTTTTTCCTAAGATAATTTTCAGCATCAGAGTTTAGAGGATAAATCACTTGAAAGGTTTGGGGTTTATAAATTTCTTCAATCTGATAAGACCATGCGGTTAATTTGTTTTTCTTTTTTCTTCTTTCTGCCAGTTGATTGATCATAATAACCGTACAGGTTAGATCATGAGGAATCACTAAACAAGGATTTTTTTCTTCTAATAATGGTTTAAATTGCGGCAGTGTTAAAGCATCATTATGACGGGTCTTAGAATCATCATAAAAATGGGGTTGTCCGATATCTTTTTGATCAAAAGGGTTGAAAGTTGGCCTGTTGTTAGTATTAAACCATGCTAATAAATCCGTTAATTTTCCTAATCCTTGCGCTATAAAATAACGATATAATAATACTTCTTCTCTGTTGAGATCCTTTCCTTTACTAATAACAGCAATGATTGACCAAGCCTCTTTTTTATTTTTAACTTCTCGACCGATTATAACAAATTTTTGAGGGTTTAAACTTTTAGGAAAGCAAGGAATTTTTAATAATTCCTCATCAATGGCTTGATAAACCACATCGGGAATCGGCTCTAAGGTACAATTCATAAAGTCTTCTTCGGTGTAATCTTCCACCCACCACAAAACTTGTGTACCAACTTGTGAAGATTGTACTTTAACTCCTGTACTAAATTCGTGAATCTCAATAGTACTCATGATTTTTTGTCAAAAGTAAGGATTATTGCTTAGTATTTATGTGCCGCTAATGGCGATCACCTCACCCTAAAATGAGTCTCTATTCAATCTTTTATCGTAGGATCGGGGGGAAGTTATGCAGGGGAGCGGCTAAATAATACAATTTTATTATAGTTGAGATAAAATTTAGGCGAAGCTGGATCAGCGATCGCATTTAACTTCGATAAATGAGACAGACTAAAGAAAGTTAATGAGGATCAAGTCATGACACAAAATGAGTTAATGTTAGAACGATACTTTACTATCCTAAAAACTAGGTTAAACTGTATAGGGAACTTCAACAAAGGGATGTTGAGTTAAGTCGAAATCTTTAGTATTGTGAGTGACTAATTTAAGGTTATAATGAAGGGCAATCGCTGCTTGAATTGCATCGGGTAATTTCCATTGTAGGCTCTTTTGATGGGGGAGTTTGTTCAACTTTTTCCTGATTTGTTCACGACGAAGTTGGATGACTAAATCGATGATAGTTTGATCTAATTCTATTAGGTGAAAGTAGGATAAAACTTGTTGAGCTTGATGAAAGGTGGTTTCATCCTCAAATCCAATCAAGACTTCTGCTTTAGTAATGATAGAAATACAAGCATCATTTTTATGTTTTCTAAGATAGCTGGTTGCTGCTGAAACTCCATTAAAATGGTCAATCAGAATACAAGAATCTATCAATTTTTTCATGACCATTCCTCTCGAATTTTCTGTTGATATTCTAACCCATCTCCTTTTGTCCATATTCCTTGAGTATTTTCTAAAAGCGTTTCAAAATCGGAAGAAGATCCAGCTATATCTTCTTCAACAACCTCAATATTAATGTTCAGCTTTGTTCCTTCTTTGAAGGGTAAATTAGAGAGAAGGATTTGCTGAGAGTTATCAAGGGTTATCTGAGTTTGATAGGAAGTCATAAGATTAAGCTATTTGAAGATAGTTAAAATCATTATAGCAGAAGTCAGAATTATGAGGTCGGAAGTCGGAAGTAAAAGCTATAAAGAAAATACAGTTTTTGTCATAGCAACGGCAAATGATATTTCTAAGTTTCCCCCAGAATTTTTAAGAAAAGGCCGATTTGATGAGTTATTTTCTGTTAATTTCCCTAAGGACGAGGAACGGAAAAATATTTTTAAAATTCATCTCATTAAAAGACGTAAATGGCATAAAGATATTGATCTCAATCTTTTAGCACAGCAAACTGATCAATTTAGTGGTGCTGATATTGAAGCAGTGGTGAAGGAAACTATTGAAAATGCTTTTATTGATACTTTTAAGGATTCTACCCCTCAGAATTCGGATATAACGACTATAACGACTGATCATTTATTGAAAGTTATTCCAACTATTCAACCCCTTTCAAAATCCTTTGCTGATAAGATTAAAATCATTCAAGAGTCTCTTGCAAAAATGAGTTTTAAGCCAGCTAGTTAGCCTATTTCTATTTAATTAATCAAATTTTATGTTCAAGATTGAGACAACTTAAAGAAAATTAATAGTATACTCGTTTTGAGACAGCATAGACAAGATAGCTTTTTACGAATAATAATAAGATACATTGATCATCGGAGAATAAGTCTTATGGGAGAATTAATTGGTTTTATCATCGGGATTTTGTTCCTCTTTATCATTATCGATATGATGTTCATGGGACAATTGGGATTAACCGGCGGATTTATCGGTTTATTGATGCAAATCTTGATCTCAGTCTTCCAAGCGGTAATTCAGGTAACTATGCAGTTGATCGGGGTATTTGTCCCCATTTTAGTGCAAATTACAGGAAACGTTCTTAAATATACGGCAAAAGCAGCAATTCTCATTTTAAAAAGTAACAAGTGATACAGACAGAAACAAAGCTTTAAGCGAGCTACAAAATGCGCTCCCGCGAGTGCGACTGCATCGCAGAGAAGTGAGTATATAGAGTATTTATACTCAAAATATTTGAAAGATGGGATAAATCTAGAACAAAAGTTCTCTACATCAGAAAGAGAAC
>Ga0209985_10003231_pt1 | contig 14064 bp, 9 predicted proteins | sample NOAtaG_FD_187305 | JGI IMG/M metagenome (GOLD analysis project Ga0209985, IMG submission 187305) | Freshwater lake microbial communities from Lake Erie, under a cyanobacterial bloom - NOAA_Erie_Diel6S_1000h metaG (SPAdes) (version 2) | ecosystem: Environmental > Aquatic > Freshwater > Lake ...
TCCACGTTGTTTGAGATCCGTAATGAGTGCGGCACAAGCGCGGTCTACTTCTTTAGCTCGCAGAGGCAACTCTTCTCGCGACAAACTGTGATGATCCCAGTCGCGATGATACAACTGGATGAATCGAGTCCCCCGTTCCGCAAGGCGTCGAGCTAATAAACAATTCGAAGCAAAGGAACCGTCTCCTGGCTGACAACCATACGACTCAAGTGTCTTCGATGATTCGTTTCGAATATCCACCAAGTCGGGTACGCTGGTCTGCATTTGAAATGCCATTTCGTATTGGGCGATACGCGTGGCAATCTCTGGGTCGCGAGCGGTCATGTCATGGAAGCGATTGAGCGAGGCAATCGCTTCCACATCGCGAGACTGGATTTCTGTACTGATACCAGGTGGACTCTGAAGATAAAGGACCGGATCTCCTTTGCTTCGCAGCAATACACCTTGATGCTTGGACGGCAAGAAACCATTGTTCCATTGACGAGCCGCAATCGGTTGCGGCGTGCGTCCCTCGCCTGTCGAGATCATGACCACGAAACCAGGCAAATCTTCCGTTTCTGCCCCCAGTCCATACGTGAGCCACGAACCCATACTCGGACGTCCTGCAATCTGAGAGCCTGTATTCATGAACATGTGAGCTGGATCATGATTGATGGCTTCGGTCGTCATGGATTTGACGATACAAATCTCGTCCACCATGGATCCAATGTGAGGCAGCAGCTCCGATAGTTCTGTCTGATTTTTGCCAAAGCGCTGGAATCGAAATTGCGGTCCCTGGCAAACAAGAGCTTGTCCCTGGAGTTGTGCTAGTTGTTGTCCACGCGTGAAGGATTCTGGCATCGGTTTGCCATCCATCGACGCAAGCTTCGGTTTGTAATCAAAGAGCTCTAATTGCGATGGGCCGCCTGCCATCGTCAACCAAATAACTCGCTTCGCTTTCGGGGCGTAGGGAAGTGACCGTAGCACACCCCGCGTGCGATCCTCCAAAGTTCGAACCCCGAGAGACGGTTGAGCCAACCACGCAAAAGCAATGGATCCGAGAACGCTGGACGATCGTCGCAGGAACGATTGTCTATTCATGGCTTGGGTCGATTGGGTTGCGAATTGCATGATCGTGCCGATGGGATGCTTTGCTTAAGATCTCGTTATCGTCTCATGTAAATTGAGCAAGACGCGAGTTACGTGCGTCCAAGCTGCCAGTTCTGTGAGTTCGATTCCCTCAAGAATCGGTGCAATTCCGACCTTGAGCAATTGAGCAGCGGATTTCGGGTCGTCGCGGTAAGCGGCTCGACGATCGATCAAGAGTTTCTGAATGGTCGCGAATTCGCTAGTCGTCGGCTCACGTTGTAAAGCACGTTGCCATGCGCGACGCAGCAACTCATCATCGCTACCCGATTTTTCACGTAGTACATTTGCTGCAAAGACACGGGCAGCTTCCACATACGTTGGATCATTCAACAGGACGAGGGCTTGCTGAGGGATATTCGAGCGATTGCGTTCAGCACAGCACTCTTCGCGTGTTGGTGCATCAAAGGCGAGCATGCTGGGATGCAAGAAGCTGCGTTGCCACCACGTGTATAGACCTCGTCGATACTGCGATTCTCCAGCATCGGCGGGATATGTCCGGCGTGGAAAATTAAGATTGTCCCAGTAGTCTTCTGGTTGATACGGCTTCGCGCTGGGGCCACCCACCTTTGCGACCAACAAGCCAGAGATCGCGAGGGCATTGTCACGCACAAGCTCTGCTTCTAATCGATAAGTGCTTTGGCGAGCCAGTTCTCGATTGTACGGATCGGCCGCCAAAGCTTCTGGCGATGCAACAGAACTCTGTTGATACGTGGCGCTTGTTACAATCACACGCACCATGTGTTTCATATCCCATCCGCTATCCATAAACTCACAAGCGAGCCAATCGAGCAGTTCCGGATTAACAGGAGGTTCACCTTGTGCACCGAGATCGTCGAGTACTTTGCTCAGCCCCATTCCGAAGAACTGTTTCCAAAGTCGGTTCATCACGGTACGACTGGTGAGAGGATTGTCGCGAGAGACAATCCATCGTGCTAAGTCGTGTCGCGTCAATTCTGTTTCACCGCTCGAAGACTGCATTTTCGATTGAACCAAGTACTGAGGCAGTGCTGGTTTCATCACTTCGCCGCTTTCATCCATCCAGTCTCCGCGCGGAAGAATCCTTACTGTGCGTTTGTCTTTTGTGCTTGTGCTGACCAAGCATTTTGGAAGAGCATTGTAGAGAGAGTCCTTTGCCGATTGCGCTTTTGCGAGTGCGTCACGTTGCTCTTGGAATAAAGTGGTCCCTTGCGACAAGAAATAGTCTCGGATGGTATCGGTCTCATTCTTTTTGCGATCCTTAGCGGATTTTTCTAATGCCTTGGAGACGTTCTTGGCTCTGTCTTTGGCTTCTTTGCTGGCCTTGGAATCTTCTTTGAGTTCGGGGAGTGTGATCGAGTAACGAGCGATGTCCGATTCCCACTGTTGTTGTGCGGATTCGAGTTGCTTTCGAATCGCGTCGTATTCTTTCTGAGCCTTGGCAAGCGAAGCTTCCAAATCAGCCAGACTTTTCTCTTGGTCCGGAGTTTTGATCGCCATTCCGTCTTCGCGTTTGCCAATAATCGGCTCTTGGATATCGGCGAAGAATGCGCCGAGAGCATAAAAGTCCCGCATAGTGAACGGATCAAACTTATGATCATGGCATTGGGCGCAGCCAGTGGTTTGTCCAAGCCACGCGGCTCCTACCGCTCGTACTCGATCGGTAAGCATGCGTTGTTCGTAATCTTTTGGTTGGGCGCCGCCTTCTTCGGTGCTTAGCAACAATCGATTGAAGGCTGATCCGATGAGAGTCGACTGATTCTTGTCAGGAAGCAAATCACCGGCGATCTGCTCGATCGTAAATCGGTCGAAGGGCTTGTTCTCATTGAAGGATTGGATCACCCAGTCTCGATAAGGCCAGACATTGCGAGGATTGTCACTGTGATAACCAATGGTGTCTGCAAATCGTACGACATCCAACCATCCGATGGCCATTCGCTCGCCGTAATGCGGGTTCTGCAGCAACTGCTCGACGAGCTTGTCATATGCGTTTGCAGACGTATCGTTCACAAACGCTGCAACTTGCTCAGGCGTTGGGGGCAAACCAATAAGGTCTGCATAGAGGCGGCGGATCAAGACCCTTCGATCCGCCGGAGCGGACGGTTTGAGGCCGATTTTTTCAAGGCGACTTTGAACGAGCGTATCGATGGCGTTCTTGCCGGCTGGAATCGACGCCTTGATAGGTTTTTCATAGGACCAATGCAATTGGTACTCGGCACCTTGTTCGATCCATAGCCGGAGTGTTTCCTTTTGTTGGTCGGTAAGTTTCTTGTGAGACTCGGGAGGTGGCATCACTTCGGATGCATCCTTCGACAAGATTCGATCGAGCAGCTTGCTTTCCGCGGGCTTAGAGGGAACGATCGCCTTGAGATGGATCGCTTCTTCGCGAACGTCTAATCGTAGATCCGCTTCGCGATGATTCTTGTCAGGACCATGACAGTAGAAACAATTGTCCGAGAGTATTGGCCGAATGTCCCGATTGAACTCGAGCTTCTCTGCAGCAAATGTAACACTCGCACATGGTGTGAAACCAATGGCTGCGTAAACGAACGAAAGGACAACACGAAATACGGATGGGTTGGTCATAGTTGGCAGGATTGGTATTCTGGCTCGGCAACGGGCTAGGAAAACTTCCAACCCGCGCCGAGAGTCTCTTTTTGAATTTGAGTAAGGTCTCGGATCCCTTGCTTGGCAAGCTGAATCAAAGAAGCAAGTTCCGCGTCGTCAAAGGTAGCTTCTTCGCCGGTCCCTTGGAGTTCGATGAATCGACCTCCGCCGGTCATCACAACATTCATATCGACATCTGCTTTCACATCGCGAGCATAGTCTAGGTCTAATGTCGGCGCTCCATCGACAATGCCTACACTGATGGCTGCAACGCTGGCACGCAGAGGATAGGCATCCGATGTTGCGTCTTGGAATACGGTGTTGACTGCATCGACGAGAGCAATAAAGCCACCCGTGATTGCAGCCGTTCGCGTTCCACCGTCCGCTTGAAGTACATCGCAATCGATTGTGAGCGAACGTTCACCGAGTTTAGACAAATCGGCAACGGCTCGAAAGGATCTGCCGATCAAGCGCTGAATCTCGGTCGTACGTCCGTCTACCTTTCCGGACCTCTCTCGCGATTTACGAGGAGAAGTGCTTCCCGGTAGCATATTGTACTCCGCCGTGATCCAACCTTTTCCGCGGCCGACCATCCAATCCGGCACACGATCTTCTAGGCTCGCCGTGCATAGAACGACGGTATCGCCGCAGCGGTACAGTACGCTACCAGGAGTTGTTTTCGTAAAGTGCCGTTGGATCGATACCGGTCGAAGAGATTGCATAAATGGTTGGTGGGAGTTTTGAGAAGAGCACAGGCAAGGCCGCCTGTGCTCGTGAAGTAGCAGGGAACACGCTAGCAGCCTGTTCTACGATTAGCCAAGCCGAGGATACTAACCGAGCTTTGGAATTTCGAAGCCGGCGCGGCGTGTTCGCGATTGCATTGCTGCCGCTTGTGCATCGCCAACGATTTGTTCCGTCTTCGGATCCCATTTGATCTTTCGATTCAATCGGGCTGCGATGGCTGACAAGTGGCACATGTTCATCGTTTGAAGGTGGGAGTAGACGTCCGAAACGGGGAGTCCACCTTCACGAACGCAAGTGTAGAAGTTCTCTTTGTGACCTTCGAACTTTTTGTTCTTATAGAGCGCCATGACTTCCGCGTCGGTGTAAACGTCTTTATCCCAATTTTGCTCGATCGGTTCGCCCGTGATCTTGCCACGGTTCACAAAGATCTTCCCCTTGGTACCTTCAATCAAAAGTCCATTGTCGCCACGGCTGGTAACATGGATTTCGAGGCCGTTTGCCAATCGATGAATGACGTTGAAGTCATGCGAAGTGTTATAGTGGTTGTTGACGGTTGGGTTGCCGTCCTTGTATTCCACTGGGTGTTTGGCATCAGTACCGTCGACTTCGACCGGGCCTGTTCCTTGTTCGGTCAATCCGGCAGCCCAAAGTGCAATGTCGATGTGGTGAGCGCCCCAATCGGTGAACTTGCCACCCGAGTATTCGTACCACCAACGGAATTGGTAATGGCATCGTTCTTTGATGAAATCGACAGGCTGCGTTTGGCCTTGCCACATGTTCCAGTCAAGGTTCTCTGGAGGCGTGCTGGTATTGAACGGACCGCCAACGTCTCCACCATTGATGCCGCAAGTGATCTTCTTGAGATCTCCGAGGAGCCCCTTCTGTGCCATGTTCACCGCACGCATGAAGCGACCTTTATCCGAACGTTGTTGTGTACCTACGACGAACACGAGTTTCGGATTGGCTTTGCAAGCCGCGCGGATGAGGAGGTTCTCTTCTAACGTGAGTGTCAGTGGTTTTTGGCAGAAGACATGCTTGCCAGCTTGAAGTGCTTCGACAGCAATCTTGGTATGCCAATGGTCTGGGGTCACGATGCTTACAACATCGATGTCTTTTCGATCGAGTACTTTTCGGTAATCGCGATAGGCTGCCGCTTTCCCCTTACCAATTTTTGGATCGTACTTGGCTCGATACATATGATCGAAGTCGACATCGCAGACAGCGACGATATCTCCGAAGTTTGCATGCCCATGAGCATCGCCGGTCCCCATGCTACCGGTACCGATGCAACCGATTTTGAACTTATCGTTCGCGGAGGTCGTCTTGTCTTGTGCGGAAGAAGATGTCGTAAAGTAAGGAGTGGTGGTGGCTGCAGCGGTTGCAACTGCGGTGGTAGTTAGAAAACTGCGGCGGGTCTGCTGAGTCATGCGGAAAGCTCCAGGAGGGAAAAACGGATACAGGGGCATTTTTGGTGTGAAGTTCCATTGTGGCTTGGAATTCGCCCAAAAGGAAGGGCAAGGGCAACAGGATTGAATGTTTGTTTGGATAGCCAGCTCAATGCTTGTTGTTTCGGGTTACGCCAAACTCTGCAACTCGATAGATTCGACGAAAAAATGAGATTACGGGAGGGAGCGAATCCCAGCGATGAAGAAAGGAACGAAAACATGCACGATATGGAGTTGTTGATAACGCTAGGTGGCGGATTGGGTGCAGCGTTGGTTTTGGGGTACGTAACGCATCGCCTAGGATTGTCTCCGATCGTTGGTTACTTATTGGCAGGAATTGTCGTCGGCCCAAACTCGCCTGGTTTTGTTGCGAACTCGGAAATTGCAAAGCAATTAGCTGAGCTTGGCGTCATTCTCTTGATGTTTGGTGTGGGGCTGCATTTTGATCTAGGGGAATTGTCACGCGTAAAACGAGTCGCCATACCGGGCGCATCGGTTCAATGTTTCATTTCGTTTTTGGCGGGATTGGTTGCAGCCAACTTCTTTGGCTGGTCATTTTCAGCCTCCGTTGTTTTTGGGATTTCGATCGCATTTGCGAGCACGGTCGTCGTGATGCGAGTATTGGCGGACGCGAACGAGGTTCAATCGTTGATAGGAAGCGTGGCCATCGGATGGCTCATCGTGCAAGACGTACTAGCGGTGCTTGTGTTGGTGCTGCTGCCGTCGATGGGTGGTGAGCAGCAGTTAACCGCGCCCGAGATCGGAGGTGCTATTGCGATGACGGTACTGAAGATTGCCATTGCTATTGCTGCCATTGTAGTCATTGGAGGTCGAGCCATTCCAACTATCCTCAAGCATGTTGCTGCAACCCATTCACGCGAGTTGTTCACGCTTACGGTGTTGGTGATTGTACTCGGGATTGCTATCGGCTCGTCGGAATTGTTCGGTGTATCCGTTGCATTAGGAGCGTTCATGGCGGGAGTTGTGGTAGGGCAATCTGATTTCGCAGTGCGTGCAGCTACGGAAGCTCTTCCGATGCGAGATGCATTCGCAGTCCTTTTCTTTGTCTCGATTGGAATGTTGCTTGATCCAAACGTGCTCGTAGAATCGCGTGGCAAGCTATTGGCGACGCTTGGAATAGTTATGTTGATTACGCCATTCGTGTGCATGACTCTGTCGCTAGCGTTAGGCTATCCACTCGAGCTTAGTTTGCGGGTGGCTTTTTCATTGGCACAGATTGGCGAGTTCTCTTTTATCATCTCCAGTCTCGCTCAGGAGATTCAATTGATTCCAGCCGAAGTGATGCAGGTCTTGGTAGCCGTATCGATCGCATCGATATCGATCTCACCGATCTTGCAACAGTTCGTCGACCCGATGGTAGGAGTCGCCAAGCGATCAACGATGCTCCAACCGTTGTTGGTTATGCGCGAACCCTTTAGCAGAAGGGTAAAACTGAATAACCCAACGGATACCGTGTATGCGGATGAATTGCATCGCGCGGTTATCGTGGGCTATGGTCCAGTTGGCAAGACGGTCGCAAGATTGCTATCCGAAAATGGAGTTCAGCCCTCGATCATTGAAATGAATCATGCGACACTCGAATCCGTACGGCAAGCAGGCTTTCCGGTCACGTTGGGGGACGCAACACATGCAGATACGCTCAAAATGGCTGGGATCGAGACCAGTTCGAGTTTGATACTCGGCGCTTCGGCGATACGTGGAGCAGAAGAGGTGATTCGCGTCGCTCGACTATTGAATCCTGAAATCAAGGTGATCGTTCGAGCTGCATCGTTGCGAGAACGAGCATCGTTGTTAAAATCGGGAGCCAATACCGTCTTTTCAGGGGAGAGCGAGGTGGCGATGGCATTGGCGGAATACTTGTTACGCGATCTCGGAGCAACTCCGGAGCAGATTGATCGTGAGCGAGACAGGGTGCGTACGGAGATACTTGGCTGATACGGAACAGAAATCTAACATCGACATCTACTGTGCGCAAACAAAAACACCTCGCCGGGCAGCGAGGTGTTTATAATTGATTGAAGTCGATCGGCTTTCATTAAAACGTGAAGACCATGTCGCCGCCGAAAGCAGCTTGGCTGCCAGCGTTATCTTCGTTGAATCCGAATCGATCTTTGTCCCAAACCCAACGAACTTCAGGTCGGAACATCAAGTTTGCACTTTGCTTGTAGTTGACACCCAAGGTGTAGTTGTACAAGTCGTTGTTCTCGGCACCGCCGAAACCTGCGCCACCGTAGTTGAACCACTCGAATCGTTGCCCCAAGGAAACGCAATCGTTTACCTTGTACAACAGATAGGAGATGTTGCCAAACGTATTACGTTGAGCAGCACCGGTGAGATCTCGTGAAAAGAGAACGTCGGATTGGTTGATGAACGTTAGGTTATCGGTCAAGTTCGCCGTGAGGATAGCGCTGTGTACGCCCCCTCGCTCACGAGCTGCAGTACGATCGCCGAACCGGCCCAATGCCGATGTGTACAGGAAGGACACATCGTCGCTTAGCTTACGCTTGAAGCCACTTAGGTAGGTATCGCCGTTGTCATCGAACGCACTGTCCCAGCCCATAACATAGCCAGCATACAATTGGGTCTCATCATCCAAATTGTAGGTTGCCAATGCACCTGAGTGAGTGAATGGTTCAGCATTGTAGAATGTGAACTGACGGCTGTAGAAGAAGTTGCCAGTAGACTGAACAACTTCGTTTCCAACGATCGTGAAGAAGTGGCCAAGCTTTACGCTTAAGTCACCCGATGCCACTTCACCGTACAATTGTGGGATCGCATGGCCGTACTGCGTTCCGTTATCCCAACCGGTATCCCAGAATCCTGGTGTACCGAAAGCTTGGGTGTCAGGAGCGTCTGTACCGTAGACGTAATCGATACGTCCACCGAGGCCCAACCCTTCGCTACCATCTGCAATCTTTTCGGCAAAAAGCCATTGCTGGCCTAACTGAACTCGGCTGTCATAGGTGTTGAAGCTGTTTGGGTTTCGTGCGGAATGATATCCAACACTAGTCCAACCGCCGATGTTGAAGCCAGCGACTGGGCATGGAAACAATTTCCATGGGTCGCCAAGGCAACAATCTCCGAACAGACCGCCTGCACCAAGACCACATCCCACCGAAGTGGAACCACAGCCCAAGCTGTCGCAACTCGATTTGCCATCGCAAATCGCTGCCACATCGCAGGCTGGAGTATTATCGCAGCTAACCGACGCAGTAGTTCCTGTCGTCGAGTCGCTCGCAGAAGTGATAGGAGCTGGAGCTTGTGTGCTCGCTCCGTCCTGGTAGCTGTAATAAGACGCTGGGTAATAGCGGGGAGCAGTTCGGTTGCTTTGACCGAAGGCCGTTCCCCCTAAGCATGCGCTTGCAATCATTGCTGTGAGCGCGAATTTGCTTATTTTCATAGTTCTGGAACTCCTATCCTGAACGAATGGAACGCTGGCTCTGGAAACGGCCAAACCTGGGCCAATCTCCGACAGTGTTCACGGCCGAACAGTCAGGGTCCTTCCCGCCAAAGTAGGAACCGTTTGTTCTTCCATGAACTGGTACTCAACAAGGGTATCGGTAGAGCTGACGCCAAGAATTCATAATTAGGCAGGCCGACATCATGACTATTACAACCAGAAACATTCCGATCTGGTAAACTGTAGCGGTCCGCGAAAGTTTACCTGCCGCAGCTTCAACCCCTGCAATTAACCTCGCGATTGCTTAGAAGTGCTAGCATTGGCTAAAAACAGGAAAATGGTACTGGCTACTTGGGACGGAGGATCGATGGAGATAGCCTTATGGACTTTGCTCCAGACGGCTCCTTTGCCGCAGCAGGGTGCTATTGCCTCGGCGGGGCGGCCATTGCTGCGGCAGGACAATTGCCATGGAAAGGCAATGGCCATAAGACGACAATGGAACAGCAAAGAACTAAGGATGAATACTCGAATCACAATATTGTATGCAGGAATTTGACTTTAGGCTCAGGCCGCGAATCGTTTTCGGTGCAGGCTCCGTTCAGCGATTGGGGGAATTAGCCCGCGAACTTGGAGCCAGGAAGATACTGGTCGTCAGTGACCAAGGAGTCGTGAACGCGGGTCTCTTTGAACGCGGCAAAAGAAGCCTGGAACAATTCCAATTGATTGTCGAGGGGTTTCATGAGTTTGCAGAAAACCCAAACACCAACAACGTGAATCTGGGTTTGATTGCAGCGCAAAAGTTTAAGCCTGATCTGATCGTTGGTCTCGGTGGGGGATCGAGCATGGATTGCGCCAAAGGAATTAATTTCCTTTATTCATGTGGCGGTCGCATGCAAGATTATTGGGGGATTGGAAAAGCGACGGGTCCCATGTTGCCCATGATCGCTGTTCCAACGACTTCCGGCACAGGAAGCGAAACGCAGTCATTCGCGCTCATCAGCGATGCTGACACACACGTTAAAATGGCCTGCGGAGATCCGGGCGCAGCGTGCATGGTGGCGGTCCTAGATCCTGAACTTACTGTAACGCAACCGAACCGCGTGACGTCGTTGACGGGTATTGATGCGATCACACATGCGTTGGAAACGTACGTGTGCAATAAGCGGACTCCGATGTCGGAATGCTTTTCTTTGGAAGCGTGGGAGCGCCTGATCGTCGGCTTCCCCGCAGTTCTTCAGAACCCCAACGACCTTCAGGGGCGATCCGAAATGCAGCTCGGTGCATGCTTTGCAGGAATGGCCATTGAGGCCTCTATGCTTGGAGCGGCTCATGCATTAGCAAACCCTTTGACTGCATATCTGGGAACACCGCATGGACAAGCCGTCGGACTGATGATGCCCCATGTCATTCGTTTCAACGCGCAGGTTGTAGGAGATCGATATGCTCGATTGGTACGGAGCTGTTCCATGGCAGCAAACACACACTCAGATGCCTCGACCATTCTCTCCGAGCTCGTTACTAATTGGTTAACACAAGCGGGTTTATCAACGAATCTCCGTACATTAAACGGTTGGCCGCCTCATCAAGAATCAGCTTCCTTTATTGAAAAACTTGCAGACATGGCCGCGAAGCAATGGACCGCGAGCTTCAACCCTCGCTCTCTTTCGAAAACGGACTTTATGGAACTCTACTCTGCGGCAATTTGATACGATGAACTGTTCGCGGAAGAGCGAAACGCATGGCACAGCGGCTCAGACCCGTTCTATTACGATCAGTTTTCGATATCCTCTATTTTCAACTTGTGATCGCTCATGGCAAATGTCCCGAAGCCTTATTTGACACCTCAACAATATCTAGCTATCGAACGCCGTGCTGAATTCAAAAGCCAGTACTTCCAAGGCGAAATGTTTGCGATGGCCGGCGCAAGCCGCGAACATAATCTTATTGTTGCAAACCTAATCGGCGAAGTTCGCAACTCGCTGAAGAATCGTCCCTGCGAAGTTTACCCTAGCGATATGCGAGTGAAGTGCTCCATGTCAGGCCTGTACACGTATCCGGATGCCGTTGTGGTTTGTGGCAAGGCGGAGTTCGAAGATGATGAATTCGACACGCTGACGAACCCTTTGGTCCTTTTCGAAGTCCTGTCTGATTCGACGGAGTCCTATGACAGGGGCAGCAAGTTTCAAAGGTATCGTCAGATTGATTCCCTCCAAGAATACGTCATGATCTCTCAAGATCGAGCCAATGTCGAATGCTATGTTCGTCAAGCGGACGACAGATGGCTGTTACGGGAAACGCAGCAACTGGAGGAATCTGCACTCTTCGAGTCGATTCAGGTTGCGATTCCTCTCGCGGAAATCTATCGCAACATCAGCTTCGAGACTCCACCCGCTGCATAGATGTTCAGCATACTCGATTGCATAGAGAACAGCCTATTCTGGATCATTCACCAGAAAGTGGATGATCCGAATCGCATTTCCCTTGCTACGATTGTCAGACGTTGGGCTCACTCGCAACTCGAGTTGATGCTCTCCGTCCTGGAGCTCCGAGGCAAGCATCTTTGCCCATGGGAGATGGAGCCCTGAACTCCACTGGGTGAAAAGCTCTTGCGTCTTCCATTCCCCTTGATCAATACGATACTCGATGTTGCCGGTATCGGGACCAGCTGCAATAAAGAGACCGATGCCTGTTCCCGCAAAGGAGTATTGCATCGTAGCACCCGCTTCCTCAGCGATTAGTGCCGGGCACTGAACGAAACCAGGCCGAGTGCCGGCTTTGTCGTTCGGAGTCCACGGATTGGCAAGACTCCAACCCTTTACTAGCTTGGCTTTCCCCGAGTCAGTCGCTTCTGCAGCTCCAACCAGTCGTCCAAAAAAGTAGCTCGCGGAATCCACTGGCACAGGAAGTTCGCGTGCGGGGACATTCACGTTGGTAGGAACCTCTTTCCAAGCATGGTTTAGCAGTCGGCCGATCGAGCGTGCGTAAAGTTCGTGTCCGAATGGCGCCGGGTGTAACCCCTTAAAGTCTTTCTCCCATGTGAACTCACCGGCATCGATTCGATCGGTAACTTCGCGAGCAAGATCGATGGAGGGAATTCCATAGCGATCCGCTACTTTCTCATGATTGGCGATCACCGCAGGAGTTTTTCCCGCGCGAATCTCTTCCATTTTTCCCGGGTCCACAAAGTGCAACAAAACCACGTCCATCCTCGGATTGGATCGCAGTGCATGTCTAACGATTCCTTCCATACCGCGAATTTGTTCGACATCCGAGAAGCCATTCGTATCATCATTGACGGCTGCCTCTTCGAATAATAAGTCTACGGGCCCATTCGCCAAAACGTCGCGTTGAAATCGAAAAGCGCCAGGGGTGGACCCGAGTGAAGCTATCCCTGCAGCGATAAAGTCAAATTTGGTTTCGGGAAAACGCTTCTGCAAATCCTCGCAAACCAAGTCACGCCAACCTTTGGACTGAGTGATCGAACCACCAAGAAACGCGACACGCCCCACTTTCTCGTTTTGGAATTTGACAAAACTCCGATGCAGTCCACCGCGCAATTGAAAGTAGTCATATCCGAACGGTGTAAGTGCTTCGGTAACTTGATCTGCATGCCAAGTATGGGTCAAAATGAAGTTCACGATGCGCGTTGGATCTTTCATACTATGCGGATGATGGTTGCAGTTGGGTTTGGAGATGAGAGTGAAGGAGCCCCCGTGTGCAACCATTTGCTTCTGCACAATCAGTGAGTTCTCGGCAACAGGAACCACGTCGTCGGTCGCTCCGCAGACATGTAACAGCGGTATTTTGGCCTTTGCGATAGTTTCGATTTGGTTGATCGGATTCCATGGGCTGCTGGCGGCCTCTTCATCGCGCAGCCCATAGACTTTTTTGAGACGCTCCCAGTCGGCCGGTGAGCCTTTGCCTCGACCTTTACCGCCGGGCCAACTCGTAAAGTCGCAAACAGGAGCATCATTGTAAATGCATACAACTTTGGTAGGGTTTCTCGCGGCCCAGTTCAACGCAAAGAGTCCACCTCGGCTGAATCCTTCGAGGACTACTTTTTCGGATAGCGAATGCTTGCCGATCGCGGTCGAATACATTTCGTCCATGATGCTCATCGCCAATGGGCTTCCGTACAGATTCATCATGTCCACGTACGCGAGGAAGAAACCTTTATCTAGCAATGCGATATCGGCTTGAGGTTCATGACCGAAAAATTCGGTTCGCCAAATCCATGGCTTACCCAATGCCGGATGGGTGGGCTCGATCAAAAATGCTTTGCGCCCTTGGATCTGAAAATCAATCCTGTTTCGACCTTGCCATTCCTCGGCGTTCGCTATTGCTGGGATCGATAGGGCGAGAGCCAACGCCGCCAAGAGAGAAGCCAGCGAGACGAATTGGTTTCGATGATAGGTTGGGAACATCGCGATCTGATTTTCAAGTTATCGGAGAGGATTCAAGGCGGGTGTGAGCCTATATTACTATAACAGTTCTTGCATTGCATCTTATCCGGCACAAACCCAATTTTCGACACGGGATGGCATGACCTTCTCATGATTGTGTTTAGGCTGTCGAATAATATTTGTCGAACATGCAGGGAACCGAATGTTGGTTCCAGGATTTTTCGACCCACATCTTGCGACAGTTCCCTTCTTTTTACGAATAGGTCATGATAGACTTGTGTGTCCCGGAATCTGCGCGAAGTTATCATGGATTAGCAGTTTTCAGATCACGATTTTGGAG